>Ga0224530_1000160_pt1 | contig 46792 bp, 44 predicted proteins | sample CBST75metaG_FD_179873 | JGI IMG/M metagenome (GOLD analysis project Ga0224530, IMG submission 179873) | Peat soil microbial communities from Stordalen Mire, Sweden - C.B.S.T75 | ecosystem: Environmental > Terrestrial > Soil > Wetlands > Peat | place: Sweden: Norrbotten County, Stordalen Mire...
CAACGCTTCAAAGCCGCCCTCACGAGCGACTCCGCATGACTCGGAGCCAGTGTGGTTCGCTAAACCTTCACTGTATGAAACTTTCATTCACTACACCTCGCCGGTTTTACCGGCGCACAAGGAGCCTCCACTATGGACGAAAACAAACACGAAGAAGAATCGGTCGAGTTCGAAGAACTTCCTCCGCTCGGCCCAGGTCAGCTTCGCATTACGAAGGAGATTGCTGGAAAGCGCGTGCGATCCATCTACATCAGCTACACAGACAACTACAACGTGGTCGAGGTGGACTTTGTCGATGGAACCTCGCTATCGGTTGAACTTTTCCCGATGGTTGAGTTGAAAACCGAGTTCAGCAACTGGAAGGTGGAAAACGGCGAGGTGCTGAAGCGCTGGCCACGAATGATTGCTCGCTGACAGGAGAATTCCATGGGCAAAAGGGGAAAAGACAAAGAGACCTTCAGCCGATTCGAGGTTGGCAACCACGGCGGATGCGAAGCGTCTCTGTTCGAATTTTGCGAAAGTGTGCCGTACCAGGAAACAGAGCCTGCTGAGCGGGAATCACCGCGACCGCGGGAGCGAAATACTGTACGAATCGCGGCGACGACTTTTGACGAGGCGTTGGCCTATCTACGTTGGACAGAACCTGAGTTCAAGATCGACAGCGTGCAAAATCAGGGAATTATCTTTCTGATTTCTGGGTCGCCAGTCGATTGAATCACGCCTTGGAGGATGCGATGACGAACAAAATCAAAAGACCTGACTATGACAGTGACTTCGATTCTCCAGAGGAGATCGAAGACGTGAACGAACGGGAGCGAATGGAAAGGCGCGCCAAAAATGCACCCCCGAAGCTCGGCCTGAACTTCACCGAAGCCGTGGGCAAGGTCGTTGCCTTCGTCAATGTGATCAATGATCCGCCGGAATGGCAGGCTCTGGAGATCCGATTCACTGACGGCACATTGCTCCATTTCGAGTTCTTGACCACGCAAGTCCAGATAAAGCCGAAATATATGGAAGCGAGACGCGGAGACCTGGAGCTGATCCGCAATTATGGCTTATTGCCAATTGATGACCAGCAGCAAGAGGATTAAGGGGCGATTTCACAGTGAGTCGCTGTGGCACAGGGGCGGCGATCATGGGCCGCGATGCCTGTGAACATGTTTTTGGGGGCTCCGTTTTGCCTATGTCGCCTTCGGGGTCACTTGAATCTGCAAGCATCATTCCGTCAGCGAGCTATGAATAGCCTTCTCGCTGCGCTCGTTCTGGAGATAGACACCATCCCTAAGCCTGACGGCTTAGGAGTGCTTTAGGATACCGTTTATATCGAACAGAACTTAAACAACCTCGAACCGTGATCGAAGACAATCGAAGATCATTCGATGTCAGTTCGATTTGCGACACAGAGCTTACGATTAGCGTTTGGAACTCTCAACCCTGAGGCGTTTCGAGGAAGAATTCTGAATCCGGACGATTTGCGATGCTTCGACGGCCCGCGCCTGAGTCACAGCCCCTTCAACATCTCAGACAGGGTAGTGCCCAACGCGGCTACAATCTTGTTGAGTGTCCGCAAGCCCGGCTCACGGGTTCCCCGCTCCAGGTCGGAAATGTGGACCTCATGGACGCCTGAATGCTCGGCAAGGTCGATCTGCCGCCAGCCTTTGGCCCTGCGCAGCTTTCGGATGCGCTCACCCGTTGCCGCACATATGTCCTTTGCCATGCGTCCATGTTCGGCTTAGTGGATGCGCTATATTTAGTGCATCCACTCTCTTGCGTCAGAAAGAGGTAACGAATGCGCTTCTCTGGCTTACCTGCTGTTTTGCTCGCGGTTGCCTTGGTCTATTCCGTGGGAATCTCTGCCCAAACTTCAGCGACGGGCCAAAGCCCGTCCCGGCAGTCTCCGCCCCTCAACTCGAATCAGACCGTTATCACGAATCGAGATGTTGTAAGCATGGTCAAGGCTGGCCTTGCTCCTGAAACCGTAGCGGCCATAGTTAGGAACTTCGATTGCCAGTGCGACACTTCGCCCACTGCGCTCGCTGAATTGAAAACATCTGGCGTTCCTGACAATGTGATCCTCACCATTGTGCAGAAAACCACTTCCCCTCTGGACAAAACCACTGCCCCCACGGAGAAACCTTCCGGCTTAACAAACATCCGCAATGCAAAAACCGTCTGCCTCGTGAATCAGAGCACCGATTTCGTGGTGTTCGACCATCTTTCTGAAAAGCTGAAACAATGGGGCCGCTGGACAATAGTTGAGCATCCTGAGGATGCGGATTTGTTGCTTGTTTTCTCGGCAACGTATGATGAGCGATCTTTGATAGCGGTGGACAGGGTTTCCCAGCGGCAGTTGATAGGCGTCAATTGCGACCGTCGGATGCCAGCACAGACGGCGCGCATCCTTGTGAACCGAATGAGAAAACAGATCGAAAAGCTGGGCGACACGCAGTGACGGATCAAGCCACTTTCAGGATGGCTTGTCCCGTGCTGACAGTTCGTCGGGCCGATGTGGGACAGGAAAGGGTTAGGTCATGAGGCTACGATTCATCACCATCTGGGCAGCTTTGGCGCTGCTGGCGGGGGCTGTGGGAACATCGGCACAGTCGGCCAATAGTAAGCCTTCTCAGAGCATCGCTGATCTCAAGAAACAAGCCGCCAGCGGCAATGCCAAGGCGCAATTCGAGCTTGGCATAGATTACGACAACGGCCAAGGTGTGCCGAAGGATCACGCCGAGGCAACTCGCTGGTTTCGTAAAGCGGCGGAACAAGGAAATGCTACTGCTCAATTTAACCTTGGGGTGGCTTATGAGGCTGGCGGCCAAGGTGTGCCGCAGGACTATGCTGAAGCTGTTAAGTGGTTCCGCAAGGCTGCCGAGCAGGGAGATGCTTTCAACGAGTTAATGCTTGGTGTTGTGTATCACAACGGTGTAGATGTTCCGAAGGATGATACTGAGGCCGTCAAATGGTGGCGCAAAGCCGCAGAACAAGGAAATGCACCTGCACAATGGCACCTGGGGAGTGCATATGACTACGGTCTAGGCGTCCCGCAGGACTACGCACAGGCCGCGTTCTGGTTTCACAAAGCGGTAGAGCAGGGTCATGCGACGGCGCAAAATGGTCTGGGAGACTTGTACTACATGGGCTGGGGCGTACCACAAGATTACGCACAGGCCGCGATCTGGTATCGCAAGGCTGCTGGACAAGGACTTACTGAGGCACAGTTCAATCTCGGCCTCTTGTACGACAATGGCTTGGGTGTACCGCAGAATTATTCTCAGGCTGCCGCATGGTATCGCAAGGCTGCTGAGAAAGACCCTGCTGAGCAAGGAAATGGTGCTGCGCAGTTCACTCTGGGTGTCTTGTACGACCAGGGCCACGGCGTACCGCAGGACTATGCACAGGCCGCGATCTGGTATCGCAAGGCTGCTGAGAAAGGAAATGCTGCCGCGCAAGATAATCTTGGCTTCTTGTACGACCAGGGCCACGGCGTATCGCAGGACTACGCGCAAGCCGCGATTTGGTATCGTAAGGCTGGCGAGCAAGGACTTGCTGACGCACAAGCCAACCTTGGTGTCTTGTACGACCAGGGCCACGGCGTACCGCAGGACTATGCACAGGCCGCGATCTGGTATCGCAGGGCTGCTGAGCAAGGAAATGTTGCCGCGCAAGCCAACCTTAGTAAGCTGTACGAGGATGGCCGGGGGGTACTAAAGAACTACGCAGAGGCATATTTCTGGATTGACTTGGCAGCATCCAGCAAGTTGGAAGGAGCAACCTGGCGCGGCGAGGCCATCAGGCAGCAAGTCATCGACAAGGAGCGAGAAGATGCGGCCTCACACCTAACGCCCGCCGAACTCTCGCGTGTGCAGGAGAGGGCGCGGAAGTGGTTCGAGGATCACCCGGCCAAACCGCAATAACTCGGCGCGCAGCTAGGCGGCGAAATCACGGCACTCTTCGTACTCGCGGATTTGTGTTCTGGCGTTATGATGGTCGATCTCTTCGATACCGGGATGCCACTCAGGAGGTGGCGCGTGACCAATCATGCGGAAAACGTACTCGATGCGTTTCTCGCCGGTTTGCCTTCTTATCAGCGGAAGTATCTTGAGCAGGGCATTTCTTCATTGACCTGCGAAGACACTCATCAGTTCGACGACTGGTTTAGAAAATCAGAAGAATGGCTCTCTGCCCCGAACCCTGATGAGGAATTGATTGCCGACTCTCTCCCCGTAATCGCGGAAACGTACAGGCTGCTTCTGGCGCAGGCTCCGGTAAAGCTGAAAGAGCGCCGGAAACGGGAAGAGCGAAAGATGCAGCGGGCTCTCCGAGCATTTATCGAGATCGCAATAGGGAAAGTCAAGCGGGGCCGCAATGCGCGCGACGAACTGGCAGAGCAAATTTGGGTGCTTGATGCTGAGGGCAAGACGAATCAGGAAATTTGTGAGACGTTAAGTGCGAGGGGAGAAAACCTCAGCTTGGAGGGCGTCGAGTCTTACCTCAAGACGCGGAGACGGCCACGGAAGCAGTAGCATTTTTTGAGCATGTGGGAGATGAGGAGCACGAATTTCCCACGTGTGGAAATTTGTCATCTCAATTATCCACGTTGAAGCCGCTGCGAGTACTAGCGATCATTTCTATCAGGAGATGTAAGCCCTAACCGGCGGAATTGATCCGGCTACTGAACACTGCTGAATCTTCAAACGCGCTAAGATTCGTGTTGGCGTGCAATTAGTTTGGTAGTTTCCGAGAAAGGAAATTATGAAAGTTCGTGATTTGGAAGGATGGCCTCCGCAACCAGGCGGCTCGTATAAGACTTCGTACACTGTACCGTCGAGCGAAGAATCCATGATCGAAAAGGTCGTGAGCGTTCTGGATGATAATGTTTGCTTCACCGGAACCGCGAACGGCAATCAGCACACCTACGATTTCAACGCTCCGAACGAAAAAGTCGCTCTCAATCTCAAGAAGATTCTTGAATCGAACATTGGAAAGAGCGTGTTTTCAGTCGGCGACGTCGAGCTAGACGACGGCGAGTGGCTCAGGTCTTGAAAAATGCTGATCGATCCACAACATGAGGGGGCCCTAGATCTGAGTTCCCGGTGATTGTCCAGAGCGGCTAGATCCAGGGTGCGCGAGTTTGCCAGTTGGCGGGGAATTGCATGGCTCGCAGATTCACCGCCGGATGAGCGTTGAAGAGAGCCTTGAGCCGCTCGCCCCAGAGGGAATCAGGAGCAATGCCGGCAAGCAGCGTTTGGATGATCAGCGCAATCACGTAAAAGCGGTCGTTGCCGATGCCGCTTGCTTTCCATGCCACGGGCAATTCCGGCTTGACGGCAAGTTCTCGATTCCACAACCGGCTGTGATGCGCGCAGACGTTGCGAACCGCCGTCAGGGAGTGGAGCCAGCTCACAAAGACGGGTTGTGGCTGATTGAATTCGCGGGCGATTTTCTTGCGGAGACCGGTCCTCAAGTGTTCGTACATTTTCGACAGGGCACCGAAGCTGATCAGCTCCGTAGCCATCCACACAGGCAATTCCGTTTCAGAGGTGTACTTGGTCCGATAGTGGCCGATGAAAACTTCGGTCGACCGTCCCTCTTCGCGCCGGAGAATCCTCATGAAGTCGGCATGATTGAATGCCGCCGCGAAGTTGGCGGCGTCCGTATAACCGAAGACGCCCAGATTTTTTCCTATTTCGTAGGTAATGACGGCCCGGACGCTGATCTCAATCCTGTCCAGGGCTTCGCGCACGAGCCGACGCAGATCGGCATCGAATCGATAGAGATCAATGATTTGCTCGAAGTTCGTTCCCGGACGAAAATTGTCGGTGGGGGGGGGCTTTGAAGGGTATGAAATACGCGCTCAGACGGTAATAGCCAATTCGTTTCAGCCAATGCAGCGTACCGGCCCTGTCGGAACAAGCAAGGCCGCGACGGATTAATAGATCGAGTTGATCTTCGTAAGGAAGATGGGGCTTGCTGTATTTCATAGGAAAAAGAAAAACCCGCCGATTTGAGCTTCACCTGTTTCCAGGGAGAGGCTTGGCGGGTATGTCATCAATAACGCTATCACCGTTTCCATCCCTTGTCAACTCTCTCTTGCCCCGCAATTGTCTGGATCGAATCGACCCGCGAACGCTTGCGAAACATTTTATTCCTGGCTAGATACAGCAGCATTGGGCGAAACAAACCGCCTCTATCGCTCAGCCTCAGCGCCGGGTTTTGCCTCCCGCCGGTTATGGTGCAATCTACCTGAATTGGCGTCCGGAACGCTCTTTCCCTCTGGAGGGGAGGTAGCGGGCTGCGCTACTGTCGGCGCAGGTGTTTCAACCGCAGCGAGAGGCGCATCCCGGCAACCCTTAATCCCTATCCCGGCAAACAGACCGATAAGGAGTGCCGCGCCGCAAGCCATTGGAATCCAGATGCGCAGCACATCGTTTTTCAGTTCATGCAGAAGCGTGTCAACGGTCTTTGCCCTGCTTTCCAGGGAATATGTCAATCGGTTGTTGGCAGACTCAACTTGAGCGACGACCCCGCCGCGCGAATCCGACAAATTGCGCAAAGCAGTGGAGAGTTCCTTTTGGGCGGTCGTCAGGGCCGCGCTGGTTGTTTGCAGACCTTTGACCGTAGCCGTTATGCCCGATTGAAGAAAGTGCTGTCGCAGGCTCTCGCCCAGGAGCTTTGCAATTTGCTGCGGATCAAGACCGGCTTCAATTTCGCCGGGGAGAGCAGAGATACGCGCCTCCAATTCGCGAACATAGCCGAGCATTTTCTGCTGCGCTTCATTCGAGAACTGGACATGCAGATCAAGCATTTCCTGAAAGCGCTCGCGCTCATCAGCAATATCCTTCGGCGTATGGCGTGTGAGTAGAGCCAGGATGCCCATCGCTTCGAGAATGCGCAGCATTTCATCGTCAGGGCTGAGCGTCCGGGTATGCGCGAGCACGCGATAATATGCGGTCTGCAATTCATCCGGCACAAGCCGGGCGAGAGAGTCGAACAGCGTCGGCTCTCCCTCCGGAACAACTGCGAGCTTGGATGGAATGGGAGCTGCGCTCATGGCAAGAACACCTGCCTTGCACGGTCGAATTCAGAGAAGAGCCGCCGTCTATAGCTCTGGGCGCGCATAACGAGAGAAGCCCTCTTCAACTCATCTACGTCGGCCTTGCGGTCTGCAACTTGTCCCAGTTGGACTCCATGTTGCCGCACAGGGTTTTCAAGTTCCGCAAGCCGAAACTCCATCTGCAAGATTTCCGGTGTGAATGCTTCGCGGAAGCGATTTGCCTGTTCAGTGGACCTCCAGTAGGTGAAATCCGCCAAGGCGCTTGTAGCGTTTTCGACGATGACATATTCCACCCGATCCTGAAGGCGGCTTGCCCAGGCAAGGACGCTTTCAACGCTGGCCGGGTCTGGCGTGACCACACCGACTGCCGTAAAGCGAACGCCAGTTGCGGCGACATCTTCATACATCGACTCGAACCAATCGGCGGCCACCTGCCCGGCACCAGCACCCATATCGGCAAGAATGATAGGTGTTCCCCCATCGAGATGATCGACGAAGGCATCAAGACCCGCAGGCGTGTGAATGTTGACCTTAGTCACAGTGCCATTGAAGAAGTGCTTGAGAGAGCCACGCGCCTTATTCTCCGTGTCGAGGTCGAGCAGCGTGACAGGAATCTCGTTTGATGCGAACCACTCGGCCAAGGAGACCATGACGCCAGTTTTGCCGACGCCGCCTTTGCCGCCCATGGTGAAGACAACACGCTTTGAAGATGCCGTCATTGCTCACCTCCATTGCTTGTCAAGGTCAGAGGTTCGTTCTCTCGGAAGACGAAACGAGTAGGCTTCGCATTCCGCACCGGCGGCCTTGTCTTGAGAGCGGCAATGCGTCCGATCGCCGGTGACTCGGCCACCGCGAATTCCAGCGGGGGCAGTTCAAACTGCGTCCGCTTGCGATGCTTGGCTCGTACTTTGACAAAGGAATGGAGAGTGCTCGGCGCAACGTACAGTCCAAGCCGCTCATGGAAGAGATGCGCAACTTCACGATACGTGCACCCTTTGCGCCGCAGCTCACGGATCAGTTCGCGATGAGGTTCGAGTTTTGAGCGGTATGGTTTGTTTGGGAGAGATTCGAGAATTGTTCGAAGGTCTGGTTCCATTGGATTGGCTCCAGAACACCTCGCGAATCATGGTCCGATAACAGTCCGATAACCCGTTCCAACTATGCCTGAAAGTGCCTTATTGCGCTATCCATGCCGTCTAGTTTCAGTAAGTTACGAGACGGATGACCACTTTCACGGCGATAACACGGGTTCAAATCCCGTCGGGGACGCCAAATAGAATCAATTACTTAGCGCCTTCAGAGGCCAAATTTCCGTGTACAATCTCGTGTACACAATTCTCTGACTCTCCCTCCGAAACCCTGCCGTTGCCGCGCAACTCAGGACGAATCATTGCTACCACCCGGCTCTGCGCCTGGCGCTTCGCCGGGGTCATTGCCTGGGTGTAAATGTCGAGCGTGATTTTGACCGAAGCGTGACGCAGAAGCTCCTGTACCACCTTCACATCTTCTCCGTTGGCCCGGAGCAGCGTAGAGAACGTGTGGCGGAACGTGTGCCAGCCCAGCTTTTTCGTGATGCCCACACGCCGCGCCGCAGGCACGATGTGGTAACGCATCACCGGGTGCAGCCAGAGCGGGCTCTGACCGCGTTTTTTGCCAGCCCGATTGCAGACGCTGGCAAAAAGCCAGTCTTCCGGCTCGGCACAGGGAGCCTGTCGATACCATTCCAGCAAGTCTTGCGCAAGGTACTCATCGAGCGGCACCGGCTTTTGGGATGCCTCCGTCTTGCACTTGCCCACGACCTGATAAACCACCGAACGCTCGACATGAAGCAGGAGGTTGGCAAAATCAACATCCTTCCACTTCAGGCCAGCCAGTTCTCCCATCCGCAGTCCGGTCACCATCGCCAGGAACACCAGAACCTGCTCGCGCAGGCTCAGTTCCTTGAGCAGCGCCCGCATTTCTTCGATGCTGAGTACATCTGGAATGCGCGCACGCTTGCTGCTCTGGCGAACGCCAGAGCCACGCACCGGGCCGGTGATCGGATTACGGTCTGTGAACTCCCAGCGGATCGCGTGATTGAAAAGCGCTCCCATCAGGTTACGGATCTTCGCCTTGGTGCCATTGGCGCGATCAAGCTGCCGCAACCATTGCTCGACTGCTACCGTCTTGATCTCCTCAAGCTGGTGCTCTCCCCAGCGCGGGACAATCCAGCGGCGCAAACAGCTCTCATACCGATGCCGGGTCGAGAAAGACTTGCCTTCGTCGCCCTGGTCGGTCAGTTCCGTAGTCTTGTAGTGTTCGATGAGAGCCTGCATGCTGATTGCTTTCATTTCGTTTGGCCCGTCGGCATTGATCAGAAGCCTCAGACCGGCAGCGGCTTTCTCCGCAGCCGCTTTGTTGTTGTAACGCTCCAGTGTGCCGACGACCCTCTGCCGGGGAACCCGCTTGCCGTCCGGCAAGGTTGTCCGCCACCGGAACACCCATACCTGCTGTCCGCTCCCGTTCTTGACCAGGGAAACACAGCCTTTCTGATACCGCGCCTTGCTCATAGCGCCTCCTTTCGGAAAGGCGCGGGTTGCACTGTGCTCTCTACTTTACCGTGCGCCGACAAGTTGTTACAGGGGTTTCTCATCGCTTTTTCAGCCACGCGGCAAGCTCGGATTGCAGGAAACGCCAATGTTTCTTCTTACCGTTGCAGACCGCGTGACCGGGAAGTTCGCCCTTGCGCGCGAGTCGCTGTACGGTAACCGGATGAAGGGTAAGAAATTCACCGGCAGCACGGGCGTCAATGAACCGTTCCGGCAGGACAAATGGGACGCGAATAGGGTCGAAGGATGTGTTCTGCATAGGATGCCTGTGAAGCCGAGTTTTGGAGTATCTGACTCTCGGCATCCTCAACGTAGGTCAAAACCAGCATGCTGTTCATCGCAGGTTTGCGGAGTGATCTGCAGATTCTGCAGATTACAGCTCCGCCAATCGATTCCTGCTGAAAAGCGCCACTGGACAGGTTCGTGGCCATGTCACTCGCGGGCTGTGGTCTCGCGTTAAATCGGGCACGCGCTCGGGGTTTTACCGGCGTCCTGCGGCACGGCGGACCTCTGCTTCGCTACTCCACCCCAGCCGGTCAACAACAGACCTGCCGGGGACCCCGGTTTCGCGCCCTGCGGGTTTCGGCTTTCCGAAAATCTTTTCACCAAGTACGCCAAAACATTTTCCGAACCTTCCGAAAAAGCGGCCCTTGACCTTGGAAGCCTGACCCACTCGCGTCGCTTCGCGCAGGTGTGCCCCGATTCGCCGGGAGACCACACAAAACGGAGTGACACCATGAACACAAATACGATCCAGCAGCAGCTTCCAGTCAACACGATCCTTAACGGTGACTGCATCCAGGTCATGCAGAAGATGCCTGCAAACAGCGTCGATTTCATACTCACCGATCCGCCATATCTGGTGAATTACCGCGACCGCAGCGGACGCAGCATTCAGAACGATGCCGATGCGGCGTGGCTCAAACCGGCGATGGCACAGGCATATCGAGTCCTCAAGCAGAATCGCCTGATGCTTTGCTTCTATGGCTGGACAAGAGTAGATGAGTTCTTCGCAGCGTGGAAAGATGCAGGTTTCCGACCTGTGGGACACATCGTGTTCCGCAAAGAGTACAGCTCGAAAAGCCGCTTCCTCAGCTATCGCCACGAGCAAGCGTACCTGTTGGCAAAGGGCCGTCCGCCGCTGCCGAAACAGCCAGTAGGCGATGTAGTCGATATGCCATATAGCGGCAACAAGCTGCACCCTACTCAGAAGCCGGTCGCGGCTCTCGCGCAACTGATTCGCAGCTTCACCTTGCAGGGAGAACTGGTCCTCGATCCCTTCGCAGGTAGTGCCAGTTCATGCGCTGCGGCGTTGCTGACAGGCCGCAGGTATATCGGCATCGAACTCGATAACGAGTATTTCAATCAAGCATCGGCGCGGTTAGCGCGAGTGAAGGAGCGCGTCGCAGCAAAGCGGCGCTTTTCTTCATTCCCACGCTCGGTTGATGGTACGCGTGTGCCGGCGCGCATCAAGGCGAACTGCACTGCTGCAATGTGAACATTGCAGCCCTGACCCGCACCGTCCCGCACGCTCTTTGCTGGCCATCGTGGGAATGAAGGGGTGTGTGCATCCTGCACCCAGCGCGTTGCACCTATTTCTCCAGGTCTATTCGCACAGCTAAACACGGTACAGACCACGCGATGAACCTCGGAGACCAGCGTCAATCCTGCGATTTCCGAAATATGCAGAACCTGCATATTACCTCGCAATTCTGCATACCTCTAACACTTCATTCCGGCCTACCTTCGCTTCATACGCGACTGAGGAGAGCACCTGCTCCCCAAAACGCAACCGCAAAGGAGCCCCTATGCAAAAGTTTCCTTCCATCCAACGCCCACGCTGGCGCCGATTGCGCGCGCTGGCCCGGCGCTGGTCGATTCCATCGCTCGTGTTTCTTGCGGCGCTGCCGGTCTATGCCCAGTCCAGCAGCGACCCGTGGGAAAACGCCGTCACTGTACTCAAAACCGCCTTCACCGGCACGATTGCGACCGGGCTATCGTTGGTCGCCATTGTCGTCGGTGGTCTCATGTTTGCTTATGGCGAGGGCCAGTCGAAGAAGACCCTCGCCGGGATTGTCTTCGGCGTCGGCATGGCCATCGGCGCTGTTAACTTCATGGCCTGGCTCTTTCCGAGCTAGAGAGGGGGTGATCCATTGTCTCGGCCAGCGAACGCGCGCATGAGTCCGGTATTCAAGGCCATGAACCGGCCGCTGACTGTCCTGGGAGCGGAGCGGCGATTGTTCTTCGTCGCTCTGATCTCGGGAGGCGCGATCTTCTCTCTTCTTAATTCACTGCTGGGCGGAATCGGCCTGTTCATCGTCGGCGTGGTCATTGCCCGCATTGCCACCAAGCACGACGTGGAGATTCTGCGCGTGCTATTCAACTCCGGCAAGTTCCGCCGGCGCTACGACCCCATGCAAGAAGACATGACAGAGGTACGCATTGCGAGGTGCGATGGTCAAGGTTGATGACATCACGAAAGACTGGCGAGAGGCTGGCTCGTTCGCCGCCCAGATGAACCTGTATGGCTTCTGGGATGAGCACGCGTTCCTGACAAAGTCAGGCGATCTTGGCACGGTGCTCCAGATCGGCGGCGTGGATTACGAGAGTCTGGACCACGCCGGACGCGATTATGCGGTGAAGCGCCTCGAAGCCGCGATGCGCTCACTCGACGAACGGTGCCGGTTGTATCAGATTCTATTCAAGCGCAACCATCCAGCCATCCCTCATGCAGAGTACGAGAACCCGCTGGTCCGCGCCGCTGCGGAGCAGCGCAGCGCGTTCCTCACATCGAAGTCCGACCGGCTGTATTCGATCGAGATTTTTTGGGTAGTGATGATCGACGGCAGCTATGCCAAGACCGGCCTGCTGCACGCGCTCACCACATTGCCGAAGCAGCCGCGCGCGTCGCTGCGCGACCTGCGCGCGCTGTTCTCCGGCAGCAAAGAGCGGACCCTTTTGTACGAGCAGATCGAGCGCGACCGGCTGCGGTTGCAACAGAAAGTACAGAGTTTGAGTGGGCAGCTAAACGACCTGATGACGGTCGAGCTGCCAGGGGCGGAGGAGACTTTGCGCATACTGCGCCGTCTCGTAAACTTCCGCCCCTCGAAGTTTCAGAATGCACGGCTGTATGGCTCAAGCCATCTTGACTGGCAGATATGCGATTCGGAACTGGAAGCGCACCGCAGCTACTTGCGCGTAGATGACGAGTATGTGCGCGTTCTAACGCTGAAGGAGTTGCCCAGCGAGACACGGCCATTGATCCTCAACGGCCTGCTCGACATCCCGGCGAACTTCCACGTCGTCACGGAATGGCATTCGGTCACGAACGACAAGGCGCGCAAAGAGATTGCTTCTCGGCGGCGTCACTACCATAACTCGAAGACCAGCTTCGTCTCGAACCTGCAGGACCGGCAGAACACAGGTCCGCAAGATGAGTTAGTCGATGACTCGAAGGCTGCCGCTGTCGCGGAGTTGGGCAACGCACTCACCGCCATTGATATGGAGGGTAAACACTTCGGCAAGTTTACGCTGTCGGTCGTCGTCTATGACGAAGACCGCGTGAAGGTGGAGAACGCCGTCGCCGAGTTCGAGAAACTCTTTACACAGCACGACGGACTTTTGTACGAGGAACGCTACAACCTGCTCAACGCTTTTTTTGCAACTGTTCCCGGCAACCGCCAGTTCAATCTCCGAAAACAGTGGGCATTGAATTCCAATTACGCGGACCTGTCGTTTCTGTTCACCGTCGATAGCGGTTCGCAGTGGAACCCGCATCTTGAATGCGAGTACCTGCTTGCACTCGAATCAACGCACGGCACACCGTACTACCTGAACTTGCACTCCGGCGATGTAGCCCACACACTACTCCTCGGGGCAACTGGTTCCGGTAAAAGTTTCGCGCTGGCCAGCACCTTGCAGGCAGCGCAGAAGTATGACCCGCTGACCTTCATCTTCGATCTGGGCGGCAGTTACGAAACGCTCACCCGTGCCTTCGGTGGCAGTTACCTCAACGTCGGGATGAAAAATCCCGGCTTCACCATTAATCCATTCTCACTTGAACCGACGCACGAGAACCAGAATTTTCTGTACCTATTTCTGCGTGTCCTGATCGAAGCCGGTGGCCGCTACGAGCTAACGCCGGAAGATGAAAAGGCGCTGTTCGCCGCGATCGAGCGCGCATACAAATTACCCGCCCAGATACGGACGCTGACCAACTTCGCGTCCATCCTCGGGCCGCTCGGCGAGCGGTTGCACCGCTGGACGCAAGCCGGGCAGTTCAGGCATCTCTTCGACAACGTCGAAGACACGCTGACCTTCTCGCGCTTCCAGACCTTCAACTTCGATGGCTGGTCGGATTACCCGGACATCCTGGAGCCGCTGCTGTTCTACGTTCTGCAGCGCGCATCTCAAGAGATCGAAAAACCTGCGAACACGGCCACCTTCAAGATGTTCGTCATCGATGAAGCGTGGATCTTCCTGAAGAACAAAACCATCCGCGACTGGATCACCCGCGCCGAAAAGACCTGGCGCAAAAAGAACGCCGCGATGGTCCTGGCGACGCAGTCGGTCGTGGAGCTCGCGGCCTCTGACATGTTGCACATCGTCAATGAGTCCTGTCCCACCAAGATATTCCTGGCCAATCCGAATATTGATCGCAAGCTCTACGCCGAGATTTTTCAGTTGAACGACACGCAGCTTGAGTTGCTGGAGTCGCTTGTGCCGAAACGCGAACTGCTGCTGGTCCAGCCGCGCGGTACCAAAAAGTTGGTCCTCGAAGTCGACGCCCTCGGTTACTGGATGGCGACCAACAATGCCCGCGACAACCTCCGCAAACAAGATTACTTCGCCCGCTTTGGGCCGGAGCAGGGACTCCTGCGCCTCGCCCATGATTATCCCAACCCACTCAACAGCTAGCTAAAGGAGAACCATGCGCACCTCACCCATCGTCCCGCTGCTGCTCGGCCTCGCCGCGACCGTGGCCCACGGCCAGCAATCCGCACGCGTCGTCAAATACCACTCGAACGACATCGTGAGTGTCCGCGCGAAGATGCGCTACACCACGCTGATCGAGCTTCCCTCAACCGAAAAGATCATGGAAGTCGCCACCGGAGACAAGGATTTCTGGATCATCGACGCGGTCGGCAATTACTGCTTCCTGCATCCGGCGAAAGAAGGCATTCACTCGAATCTCAACCTGATTACCGATCACGGCAGCGTCTACACATTCACGCTCGACGATATCGAGGCTGGCGATCCTGACCTCAAGGTCGTCATCGAACCTTCCGATCCTTCCTCGCTTGCCGCCGCCAACGGTGTAACCAAGCTGGTGTCAGCCGGTGAAGTCGATGCGGCACGCGCCCAGGCGCAAATTGCGCATACGCGCGCCGCAACAGCCATCGAACAGTTCCGCGCCGAGTATCCAACTGCGGCACTCAAGTTCGATTACAGCTACCACAACGAATCGCCTTTCGATGTAAGCGCGATCTATCACGACGATCGGTTCACCTATATCAAGTCGTCGGCTTCCGAAAAGTTCTCCGTGTACGAACTGAAGGATGGCAAGCCTGACCTGATCACCTTTCAGTTGAAGGACGGCACCTACATCCTGCCCACGGTCGTCGATCGCGGCTACCTCGAAATCGGCAAGCACAAGCTCAGCTTCGAGCGGAAAGGTCAGTAGGTGTGCCGATGCCGGAAGAGATGCCCACACATGAAATAGACACACAACCGACATCGTCGGAGGCGCATTCGCCAACCGCGCAGGTGCGGGATAAGCGCAAGTTGCCGGAAGGCGTTGTCCCCAAGCAGGCGCAGGGATACGTGATGGCCGGCCTCGCCGTGCTGATCCTGCTGGCGGTGATGTTTTCGAAAAACCACGCCAAGCCTGCGCCGAAGGAAACGCCGCCGCCGACGCTCTCTGCATCCACGGACATGAACCAGCGGAAGATTCAGGAGCTGGAACAGGACCTGAGCGCGGACCAACGGCAGATGCAGCAACAGCACGCCGGTGCTGCGCTGTCACCTGCTGGTGCCGCCAATGCCGCGAATCCGGCCCAGTCAGGCACTGCTCCGCAGCCCGGCAGTGCGGCGCAGTTCGCGCAAGCGCCGCTCACCGCTCCAACTCAATCTGCCGAGCGTCCTCGCGATCCGGTTGCCGACGCGGAGAAAGCAATGGCCTTCAAAGCCCGCTTTGCCTCGAATCTGGTTTCGGGCAATGACGGCGGCGCGCATGTACCAACCGTCGCATCGGATTCATCCGATGTTCCCGCACGCACAGGTGCTGTCGATACTTCGATCCCGGCTCGCCCTACGAGCTTGCCGCAAACTTCCGCTGCACAGGTTGCGCCTGCTGTGGGTAACAAGCGCGCTGCGGAGGTCAACGTCAACTCCGCGCACGGCCAGCCCTTCGTCGTCTTCGAGGGCACGACCATCGACACGGTTCTGGTCAACCGGCTGGATGGAGAGTTCGCCGGGCCGGTCAAGGTGATGGTCACCAACCCCGTCTACAGCCAGGACCGCCAGCACATGCTCGTCCCCGAAGGCACGTTCATTCTGGGCGACGTGCAGAAGGTCGCAGGCCTCGGTCAGAAGCGCCTCGCCGTCGCCTTCCACCGGATGCTCATGCCTGATGGGTACTCCGTCGATTTCGACCAGTTCCACGGTCTCGACCAGGCCGGAGCCACCGGAATCAAGGACAAGGTCAACAACCACTATGTCGAAATCTTCGGCGCCTCGATTGCACTCGGGGTGATCGCCGGTGCAGCCGAGGCCACCAATAACAATGCCGGTTACAACCAGTCCGGAACGGAAGCATACAAGTCCGGCATTGCATCCAGTCTTTCGCAATCAAGCGCGAACGTGCTTGACCGATTCATTAACATTCCTCCGACCATCGTCATTCGCGAGGGCCACCGGATCAAGGTTTACATCACCCAGGACATGCTGCTGCCTGCATACGAAAACCACGACATGCCGGGGGTGATGTGATGCGCTTTGCTTCGCTTGCGCTTCTCGCGCTTTTGATCGGCTGCGCCTCTCCCGCGCGTCCGCCGAAGCCATCGCCCAACCACTATGGCGCGGCTGTCGATGCTTCCCATCGCACTCCAGTCTCAGCAACAAATTCATCCCACGGCAGCTAACGCTTCGTGCCATTCCTCAAAAGGAGCTTCCTATGCAACGCAAACTCGCTACGCTCTTTGTATCATTCGCCGCACTGCTCACGCCCGTGGCGCATGCACAGTTCGGCAGCGGCATCGTATTCGATCCCACGCAGTCGGCGCACGCCATTCAGCAGATCGCGCAGGCGTCGCAACTCTACACGACCGCCGTCGCCACCCGCAACCAGATCGTCACCATGTACAACCTCGCCCACCAGATGGCCCAGATGCCGCAGAACCTCGCCGCTCGGTATCGCGCCGACTGGTCGCAATGGACCAGTCTACAGGTCCCGGCCAACACCTACGGCAATATGTCGGCCTTGGTGAACGCCCTCAACTACGGCGCGTTGGTCAATGCTCGGCAGGGTTACAACAGTGCTTATGTGCAGGTTCAGAACTACCCCTCCGGTGGATACTCGTCTCTCGACTCGCGCACCCAGGCCACGGTCGCCAACCAATACGCGACGTCGGAACTCGCGCAGACAACGACCACCAACACGCTAGCCACGCTCGGAACCATCCGCTCGAATTCGCAATCGTTCGCCACGCAACTCGCCAATCTCGAGTCCGACACCTTCTCGACCGATTCCAGCCTGCAAACCGAGGCCGCTCTGCTCGGCAAGATCAACTCGGCGACATTGCTGCAGATTCACTCTCAGCAGGACACCAACCAGTTGCTTGCAGCCCAAATCCAGCAGCAGCTTACTGCACAGAAGCAGCAGATCGATGCGCAGAACCGCGCCATCAACAACGCCATCTACTTCCAGCAGAACTTCTCGAACACCATGCAGAACGTAAACAGCGGAGTGAGCGATTCGATCCACTCCATCTCTTTGAGCCTCAGCGGGAGCAACTGATGGGACAGAACATCTTCTCGGCCCTTTCGCAGGCCATCACGCAGTTGCTCTCGACCGAGGGCAACACCCTCCAGGCTACGGGACTCAACATCTTCCGTGGCCTGGCCGTGATTTTGATTGTCTGGTTCGGGGTCAAATCCGCCCTCTCCGCTGCGCAGGGACACGGCGGCGGATTTCACTTCGCCAAATTCGCCGACCTGATCCTGATGATTTCCTTTGGGCTGGGAATGCTGACCTATTACTCGACGCCGATTCCCGGCACGAGCTACAGCTTCTCCGACCTCATCACTAAAGAGGGGCTGAGCCTCTCCACAAAGATCGAATCCGATCAGACCCAGGAGATTGCCAACACCATCACTGGCGCCGAGCAACAGCTCGGAGCGCCTCCGGGTAGTTTCAACATCCTCGAAGATCTGACCTACCTGCTGGTCGTCGTGATCCTTGCGGCTATGGAAGCCACGGCATTCTGCGTCATCGCCTACGGGTATGTCGCCGCTGCCGTGTGCGTGCTCATTGGGCCGATCTTCATTCCGTGGTTCATTGTGCCTAAACTCGACTGGCTCTTCTGGGGTTGGCTGAAAGCATTTATCGGTTTCAGCTTCTATCAGGTCGTGGCCTCGGCCTTCATCTATGTCTTCGCCAAGGTGCTGGCCTCGATGTTTCATGTCATCGGCACCATTACCCTGGACAACGCGCTGACCGTCCTGCCCGCTTTGCTCGTCACATTGGCCGTGTGCGTCTACGGCCTCTTCAAGATACCGGAGTTGACGGCGTCGATCCTCAGTGGTCGCACCGGAACCTGGGTCAACCTCATGGGGAACTGATTATGGCCAAACAGACTACTTTCGCCACTACCGAGGCCAGACACAAGTTCCTGGAACTGTATGCCGAGCCAGTCGTCACCAATACCTATCTGAAAATTGCCCTGCTGGTTTTGTTTGTCGTTGCGCTCGCGTTGCTTGCGCTGCTCTACCGAGCGCAGACTGCGGCGCTCCGTCTGAAGCCGCTGGTCATTTCCATCACCGATGCAGGCCGTGGACAGGTAATGAACTATGCCGACTTCTCGAAAGTGCCTGTCGAGCGCGTCGGCAAATACTATCTCGCGCGCTGGGCCGAGCTCTACTACGGTCGCAACCACGCCACGCTCCATCGGGACTTTTCCGAGTCTCTCAATTTCTTCTCGAATGAATTACAGTCCGCCACTCTCGGGCGTGTAAACAAAGAGAAAACGCTGGAGACTTTCCTGCTCGATCCGAGCGCGCCGAACGTGGACATCGAGATCAAAGCTGTGGTGCTCGAAGATACGCGGCAGGCCCCGTACCGCGCCCATGTCGAGTTTGAAAAAGTCTTCCGGTCGCAGGGCGACCAGCAAGAACAGCGCCGCGAGCGTTGGACAGCGAACGTCGTCTACAGCTTCCGAGACGAAGTTCCTAACGAAATGCTGCTCACCAATCCACTTGGTCTTGTCATCAGCTACGTTCACGAAGACCAAGCCTTCGGGAACTGACACCTATGCGACCGAAGAAATCCATCGTGCTCTATTGCGCCGACCGCGAACTGCTATCGGCTACCGCGTTCGCGCTGCGCCTGCATCCCTATGAGGTCACGGCTGTCGATGACAGCCGGAACGCGGCAGCTCTCATGATGGCAGACTCGACCGAGCTTGTCTGCGGCGTCCTGATCCACGCACGGCAGGGTGATTCCGCATATCGGATGATCCACCGTCTGCTCGAATCGGATCTGCACGTCCCTCTGTTGCTCGTGGACCGCGCCGGTGACCTTGCCCCTGTGCGCTACGCCGACATGGTCCTCTACGGTCGCAATACCTCGATGGCGTATATTCTGGCTGCCCTCCAGATTCTGTGTGAGCGCAAGCGCGGCCCCCGGCCGAGGAGTGCCGCATGAGGTATCTCTCTGTGTGCTCGGGCATCGAGGCCGTTTCGGTTGCATGGCAACCTCTCGGCTGGCAGCCAGCCATGTTTGCTGAAATAGATCCGTTTTGCTGCTGGCTCTTGCGCTCGCGCTATGGCGCGTCGCGTCCGCAGCACATGCCGAGTCCGCATGAGGCGGCCTCACGCAAAGAGGCGAAGCAGCGCGCGGCAGCCATTCGCAACATCGTTGCTCTGCCCACCGGTGGCGCGATCGTCAACGCCGGCGACTTCACCAGGATTGGAAAACAGGATGTGGGAACAATCGACCTTCTGGCAGGAGGAACACCTTGCCAGTCTTTCTCCATCGCAGGCAAACGAGCGGGGCTGGATGATCCACGTGGCAACCTCACCATCGAGTTTGCTCGGCTTGCTGATCGACTCCGGCCCCTATGGTTGGTGTGGGAGAACGTCCCCGGTGTCCTGTCGATTGACGACGGACGGACGTTTGGAGCCTTCCTCGGGATGCTGGTCCAACTGGGGTATGGCCTCGCATGGAGAGTCCTGGACGCTCAGTATTTCGGAGTACCCCAGCGACGGCGCCGCGTCTTCGTTGTCGGACATCTTGGAGACTGGCGAGCTGCCGCGGCGGTACTACTTGAGCAGTCGAGCCTGTCGGGGCATCCTCCGCCGCGCCGAGAAGCGCGGAAAGATGTTGCCCCCACTCTTAGCGCACGCACTCATGGCGGTGGCGGACCGGGAACAGACTTCGATCTCGACGGCGTCCTGATCCGCCAGCTTGCATTCGGCGGAAACAACACCACTGGTCCCATCAATGTGGCGACGGCTGCGAACGCCAGCGCCAGCGCATCGGGGCGCATCGACTTTGAGACGGAAACTTTTATTGCGCATTCACTCTCCGCAGATGGCTTTGATGCCAGCGAGGACGGCACTGGGCGTGGAATTCCCGTGGTGCCGATTGCCATCTGCACAGCACACACGCAGTCAAACGGCAGCGGCTTTTCGGACGGCGTGGCGCACACGCTCGAGAGTGGCCCCAGCCATGCCGTCGCCTTCAACCTGCGTGGGCGCGATGGCGGCGCGCTACCTGAAGTCTCCGATGCAGCCAGCCTGCGCGCCGCTTCCGGTGGCAGCAGCAACAGCTATGTCGCTTTCTCCGCGAAGGATTCCGGCGTAGACGTGAGTGACATAGCTCCCACGCTGCGCAGCATGAACAACCGCAGTGGCAACCCAAATGGTGGCGGACAAGTAGCTATCGCCTTTACCTTGCCCGGCAGCGACGGCACTGTGAGTACAGCTACGCCGACCGACGTCGCGGGAAGCGTCCGCACGAAAGCTCCAGGCAGCATCGAGAACAGCTCGACTACTGCCGTGCTTCAGGAGCAGCCCATCGCCCGGTCGGGCGAACTCACTGCATCGACTGGCATCGCAGGCACCATTCAACGTGGAGGAGAAGGTGGCCGCGCCGATGGAGTCATGACGCCTCGGATGGCCGTGCGGCGACTGACACCGTGCGAATGCGAGCGACTGCAAGGATTCCCCGATGATTACACCCTGGTCGAGTACCGCGGCAAACTGGCTGCCGATGGGCCGCGCTATCGTGCTCTCGGCAATTCAATGGCAGTCCCTGTCATGCGCTGGATCGGACAACGCATCGCGGCAGTCGATGCCATCCTCCGTGAGACGGGCGTGCGGAGGCAACCGTGAGCTGGCACACTCCAAGAGCGATGAGGTCGAGTATCCCCCAACGAGTGCGCGAAGAAAGGTCGCTTCATGACCTCGCCGATCCGTCGCGGAGACTGTGCAACTCGTTTTCGATTCCGTCGCTCCAGTACAGGCCCTTCGTATGGCGGGGTGCGGAGAACGATGCGAAGCACTGGAACGTGTGGTCCACACGCTCTCTGCTTTTGCAGCCGGAAGCGTGGCAAACGACAGGTCATGGTTCCACTGCCACGCGGTTGCATCGGCATCCTTATATAGGCGCCTTTCAAACGAGTGTTTTCATAGAGCGCCATTTCTCCCGTATTTCCCCTGCTCACCCTCGGTCACTCGCTCGGTGCTTATCCCGCGCCCAGCGGACTGCGAGCTTCTGCTTTTTCCGGACTCCTCCCCCAACCAGGTGCGTTGGGTCCCCACTCCAGAAAATGCAGCTCTTGCCTTGGGAGCGGGGCACACTCGCATCGCTTCGCGCAAGAGTGTCCCGAGGGCAATCCGGGCAAATACAACCAAGGAGAAAAACAATGGCGATCTACGAAAACAAGATCACTCTGAAAGGCTACCTCGGCAAGGACGCCGAGAACACCACAACCAAACAGCAGCGGACCTTTACGGTTCTGTCGCTGGCTACCAAGTCCGGCTACAAGCACAAACAGACGCAGCAGTGGGTGAACCACACCGAATGGCATCGCATCGTCGCTTTCGGCAAGCCCGCCGACTACGCAAAGAGCCTGAAGAAGGGCGACTACGCAAAGAGCCTGAAGAAGGGCGACTACGTGGAGATCGAAGGCGAGTTGCGCAGCACAGAGTACGACGCCGAAGTCGGCGAGGGCAAGAAGAAGACCACGGTCAAGCGCCGCGGTTGGGAGATTCGCGCCAGCATCGTTCGCAAGCTGGCGCAGCCCGAGAGCTCGCGTGGAGAGAACCTCGACGCCGAGCCGATCACGGAGGACGACGCCGCGTAAGCGGCGTTGTCCTCCCTCGGGAGGTGCAATCATGACTACTCTTTTTGAAAACGCCGTCAAGTTGCGCGGGTTCCTCGGCAGAGATGCCGAGGTGCCTTCGTCGGAAGGCATCACGGATAACGCTTTTGCCGTGCTCACACTATGCGTGGAGTCCGGCGTGTGGTGGCGGCCTTCCAACGAGTGGATCTCGCGTACTGCATGGTATCGCGTGGTCTGCCCTGGTCCGTTCTTCTGCGGCTTCACGCGTGGCATGAAGCAGGGCGAGTACATCGAGGTCGATGGCCAGCTCGCGATTCACCACTATGGTTCGCTGCATTTTACCGAGCCTGTCTACGAAGTCCACGCCACGCACATCCAGAGATTAGAGATTCCTCTGGTTGGCGTGATTGAGAAGTATGACGGATAGGACGTCATACTTTCGCGGGGAGGCTTACGCCTCTCCGCATTTTGCTCTGATGATGCCGCTCATACGCCGCGGCAGAGAGGATACCAATGATCGCCAACGCCGTCTTTGTCGCCACGCTGATCTTTCTCGCGCTGGGCTTCTGGCTGATGCACACACTGCACTTTCTCACCCCTTGGCGCAGCCTCATTCTGCACAGCTACCTCCAGAGCATCGCGCTTTACTGCGCTCTGCTCTTTGCCAATCTTCTCGGCCTGACTGTCTGGATCGAGCGCAAGTTCTTCCTCCGCGATACAGGCCGCAAGCTCAGACACCTCGACCAGGAGATACACACGGGGCAGAGCGAACTCTCTGACGAAATCCTCGCGCAGTTCGGCGATGAGGAGGAGCGATAGCCATGCAGAGCGACGAACGGTATCTCGACCGCACGCCGGACCTCGTGGCCAAGGTCCGGGCGATGCGCGAGGCCGCGGAAAAAGAGATGAACCGCTTCACGCGCGTGTCCGACTACGATGTGCGCCGCGTTGTCGGCCACGGCCCGAAGCCGGTGCCGGTCTCTTCCGAGACCACCCCGGCTGCTCCGGCCAGTGAGCGCCCGAAAAAGTCTGCCGCTAAATCCACCTCGGCTCAGACCTCGATTGACTTTGCGCCTGCTCCTGGTGAGCGCGACGATGACGGAGAATCCGCATGAGGATTGATATTCCCCAGGATCTGCCGCGCCGCCGCGAGGGGGACGGCGTCGCACCGGGCGCGGGCGATACACGCACGCCTGTGCGCCGGGTGCCCGACAATCCCATCCACAATCATCTGCGTCCGCCACGCGAGGATGAACGCGCCGTCGATCCGCGCCGGGACCGCGAACCGACTGAGCGCAGACGCCGTGAGCCTGAGCAGGATATGCCGCGCGAGCGTCGCCGCCCTGTTGCCTCGGCAGACCCACGCCGTCCGGCGCGTTCCGCCGGCAATGTCGTCGGCCTGGAACTGCGCCCGGAAGAAAAGCAACTCCTGCGTGAGGCAGGCCGCTTTCGCGTCGTCCGCACGGCAGACCTCCGCGAGAGGCTCTACAGCGGCAAAGCCCGTCCGCTCGAAAACGACCTGAAGTATCTCTGCGACAAAGGATTGATTGAGACGCAGCACATCAATCTGCGCCGGGATGGGCAACGCAAAACCATCAAGCGAGTGGAGGTCGTCACGCTCACCAAAGATGGCCGCAGCCTGCTCATCAAGCAGGGCGACCTACCTAGAGACCAGAAAGTCTACTCTGGCCTAGTCAAGCCGCGCGAGGTCGAGCACGACTCGCAGATTTACCGCGCTTATCGAAAAGAAGCCGAGAGCATCGAACGCAGCGGCGGAAAGAATCTCCGCGTGCGTCTCGATTTCGAGATCAAGTCTGACATCCAGAAGGCCATCTATGCCGAGCGCAAAGTCGATCCGAAGCGCTACATGGCTGAGATCAAACAGCAGGTCGCGGAACGCTTCGAGCTGCCATTCGTCGACGGGAAGATTCAAATTCCCGATGCGCGTATCGACTACGACCTGTCCCGCGAAAACGACCAGGATCTGGGACCGCGCAGCGGACACGAGGACATCGAAGTCCTGACCGCCGCCTACCATGCCGGACACTTGCGCTCGAAAGCGCAGGCGGGTTTCCATAACTATGCTTCGCCTGCCGACCGTTCCTCACTCACTGCCAGGGTCGAGAACGACAGCCACCTCATGGAGAACATCCTGGACCTATGATGCTCGACTATGACCCCATCACGTCGCTCGAATCCATCGGCTATCTGGAGCGCGAAGCCTCGTTCCTCTATCTGGTCGCCGTGCATTCCGGTTACTTCCTGCGGCGCCAGTACAACAGCTTTGCCGGCCGGGACCGCGGTACGGCCCTTGACCGACTTCTCCGAAAGGCAGAGCGCCATAAGCATATTCAAGTGATTGAGTGCGGTCGCGGCTGGCACATCTATCACCTGAAGTCGAAGACGCTGTATGCCGCCGTCAATCGGCCACACTCACAGAACCGCCGCATCAAGGGGGACGCACATATCAAGTTGCGGCTCATGGTGCTGGACTTCGTCCTTGCACACCTGAGTGCGAACATACTGGAGGACGAAGCAGGCAAAGTCGATTTCTTCACCATGCAGTGCGGTGTCCGTTCCGAATTCCTGCCCCGAAGCTACGCCGGGCGCCTGATGTGTTTTCCCGATGGGTTCCCCATCCTGGTCTCCGACACCGGCATCCCACGCTTCACTTTCTTTGATGAGGGTCAGGCGTCGGCTACACGTTTCGAGAGCTATCTCGCGCAGTACAAGCCCCTCCTCGCGGCGCTCGGAGAATTCGAGCTGCTCTATGTTGCCGACTCAGAGAGCAACTCTGCGCGAGCGAAAACCGCCTTCCATCGCTTCCTGCCCGCGGATCGGCTGCACGGGATCACTGCGCTGACCCCGATAGGTGTTGAGCATTTCCTCGAATACCTCGATGCCAGCCAGCGATACGACACGAAGGGCGGCGTCACGAGAGCTCGCGATCTCGAAGTCCTGCGCGAGGGTGAGCGCATCTATGACTCGCTCGAACACCGCGCGCTGCAAGCCGCATGGAATAACGGGAGCACCAGCGCCGAGAAAATCCGACAGCGATTTCTGCAAAGTTCCATGCGCGTGACCTTCTCGACCATGGTTCTTCCGTATCGATATCCGCTGGATCTAGCGCGGTCTGAGTATTCTGCATACGAGGGTGACGATACCCACCACCATACCCACAACGATACCCCTTCCATCGGAGATAAGTCATGAAGAAACAGCGAGTTATTGAGATGAGCGGGGTCAAGGTGAGGTGTATGCCGGGGGGGGGAGCGACCCCGGTGCGCCGCACCTACCGCGTCGGCTCACGCCGCGCTGGTCGCTCCCACCCCCGGCATAAAGGGCATCTGGCAAGTATCTGGCACAAATACGAATCGCATCTGCGTCGGATACAGGCCAGATCAATTCAACATCCGTCACTGATCTTTCTTCGATCCGCATTGGATCACCAACACATCGACTGAGGAGAACCCATGAGCAAATTCAAACTGGAACACGGTGTCAGCCGGATTCGGCGCACCAAGCTGCAATCCTCCATCGACCAGACCATCGCCGACGACATCGAGGCATTGGCCGAGTGGTCGAACAACGAAACCAACTTCGTCGTCAACGAACTGCTGCGCTTCGCACTGGCACAGGAAGAGGATTTCCAGAAGCACAAAGCCAGCGTGTCTGCGCATAATGCTCGAACCGGAAACAATGTGAAATCAGCGTCCACGACCACTAAGCCTGCATCCGAATCCGGTACAAGATCGGACGCTCCAACAGTGGTTCATGCATAGCGAGGCAGTAACCATGCATATCAGACCCCACCTTCAGAAGATCGTCCAGCCGCTGGTCGAGAACCGCCTGCTGCTCTCGCTCGGGCTCAGCGCGGCTTGCGGCGTCGTCCTCACCGGCAGCTTTCCACTCAACACCGCGAATTCGTTCCTGCACCTGATTGCGCTGGAACGGCCACCGGTCTTTCATGGATTGATATGGAGTTACAACCTCTTTCTGTACAGCACTCCGTTCCTGCTCTTCTCCATGATCTTCTCGCTGCTGTACGTTCACCTCTACAGAACGGAGTTGGAGTTGGCCGCTGGCGCATTGCCTCCGTATCCCGATCCGCATACGCGGACTGAACTTTCCCTGGTGATTGGCGAGGTCCATCGTCAGCTTGTTCCGAAGCCCAGTCCGGCTCCGCAGTGGTTGTCGATCTCGGAGCGTGGCCTTTATACCGGCATCGCGTCGTTTGGCTCAATTGGCAGTGGCAAGACCTATGGGCTGATCCTGCCGGCAATGCGGCAGTTGTTCGCGTATCGCGCCAATGACCCGGCGCGGCGGCTGTCGGGCATCGTCCTTGAAGTCAAGGGCGATCTCTGCCGCCAGCTTCAGCGCATCCTGAAATGGTGCGGAAGGGAGCAGGATTATGTCGAAGTCTCGCTCGACGGCGACATCCGCTATAACCCGCTGAACAACTCGCTCGATGCTTACGCCCAGGCATTCAATATCGCGTCTATCATTACGTCCATCTGGGGCAAGGGCAAGGAACCGTTCTGGCAGCAGTCCTACACGGACCTTGTCCGGTACGTGATCATGTTGCACCGAATCCGTGATGGATACCTGACAATGGTCGATCTCTTCCGCACCGTTATCAGCGCGGGCAAGCTCGAAGAGATGCTGACCGAGGTAGGGTCGCGCTTCAGTGGTACCAGCTATATCGGCATAGATCGAGATGCATACCGTGAACACGAGAGCTTGTTGTCCCCGCTCGGCTTCGAGTGGAACAAGGATGCGGGTCTCTATCTGATTGCATGGACGGAGGCACTGGAGAAGCTCCTCACACAGGAAACCTCAGCGGTATTCGATGTCTTCACGCGCAAGCCATACCGGCCGGAGCAGTATGGCCGCTTCGATAGCATCCAGTATTGGTATTGGGAGCACTGGAAGTTCTTTCGCTCCGAGGTCAAGACCAGCATTATCCAAGGCATCGCGGTCTTCCTCTCGCTCTTCGAGACTGACCCGGATGTGCGCCGGGTCTTCTGCCCACCGAAGGAACTCTATGACGGCAAACCATGCGCAGACGATCCGCGCGGGCGCGTCCTGTCGCCCTTCGAGGCTCTGATCGAGACGGGCGCCGTCGTTGGCCTGAACTTCCCTGTGGCATTGAACCCAGCGCTGGCCAAGACCATCGGCACCATGATGAAGATCGACTATCAGCGGGCCGTCCAGTTGCGTATCCCCAGGATGGAGGCGGAGCCGCATCGGCATTTCCGGCCAACCGTCTTCATCTGCGACGAGTACCAGAACTTCGCCACGGTGGGTGCCGATAACCCCACTGGCGACGAGCACTTTCTGTCCCTCTCCCGGCAACCGAAGTGCATCCCCATCGTCGCCACACAGAGCGTATCCAGTCTCAAGGATGCACTGCCCAATGAAGGCGTCAAGACCCTGCTGCAGGCGTTCCGCACCAAGGTGTTTCTGACAACCTCCGATCCTGAAACCGCCCGGTACGCCTCCGAACTGTGCGGCAAGGCGGATCGCACGCGCATCAGTTACACCGTCTCCGAATCCTCCACCAACGCGAACGTCGGATGGCTCTCGGGCCGCACCTCATCCAGCAAAGGATCGGTTTCGGCTTCCAAGCAGTACCAGAAACATATGGAGCCTCTTTTCGAGGAGAAAATCTTTTTCGACATGAAGAACGCTCAGGCTGTGGTTGTCGCCTTCGATGGCGTCAGCCCGCTGCCGCCGACTTACTGCTACCTCAAGCCGGATTTCCTGCCCATCACCATGAGTTGGTTCGACCAGGAGCGGATCGCTTTCGATCCGGAAAGGACACAAGTATGAGCTTCGATGTCATCATTCCATTTCTGAAACCCATTGAGCACCTGCTCGAATCCGAAACCATCTCCGAAATCATGGTGAACCCGGACTCGTCCGTGTGGATCGAGAAGAGTGGACGGATTCAACGGCTCTCCGATGTTCAATTTGAAGACGGAGCATTGCAGACCGGCCTTGAAGTCATCGCCAATCGCTTCGGCAAGAAGCTGGACGCCGACTCGCCGATCCTCAATCTGCGTTTGCCCGATGGCAGTCGCATGGCGGCGATGATTCCGCCCGTTGTCAATCCTCGGCCTCTCGTAACCATTCGCAAGTTCACGTCCAGGGATTTCACGCTGACAGACCTCATAAGGGTTGAGATGCTGACCGAAGAGGAGGCGGCCAAGCTCACCCAAGCCGTCCGTGAGGGACAGAACATCCTGATCGCTGGCGGAACCGGTAGTGGAAAATCGACTCTGCTCGGAGTGCTGGCCGATGCGATCCCCGAGCATGAACGGATTCTGCTCATCGAGGATACTGCTGAGTTGCACATCCGCAAGCCGCATATCGTTTCAACAGAGTCGCAAACTGATACTCACCGCGGCCAGATCACCTTCGACGACTTGCTCAAAGCTGTCCTCCGGCACCGGCCAGATCGCATCATCGTCGGTGAGGTGCGCGGCCCGGAGGCGCGGACACTGCTCGATGCGATGAATACAGGCCATCGCGGAACGCTGGCGACCATCCATGCCAGCAGTGCCGAGGAATCTGTGCGCCGCTTGGCGAGCCTCGCAATCCGTGGCAGTACCAACCTGCAACTGAACATGGCCGAAGAGGATGTCCGGCGGTGTATTCACCTTGTTGCCTATATCAGCAGACTCCAGGGTAGAAGGCATATCAAAGAAATAATAAGGATTCAGAACGCGTATCGATAAATCTAAGCTGTGGCCTCTACAGAGGCCACGGCTTCCTGGCTTGAAGCCTCGTTGTCCCTTTCTCCATTCACAGACGCGAGAACCTGTTCGATCGCCTGTAAGAGGTCTGGATGCCGCTTGAGCAAGTGACGTTCTACTCTGGTGTTTTGCAGCATACGTTGTAGGTATCCGGCAGCAATGGTTAGGCTCAGGAGATCGCTCGTGTAGTTTTTCTCTACCAGCCTCAATTCCTCGATTAAGGCATCCGAACCTTGCTCCATCACCGCCTTCTTGCTTGCCGTAGTGTGACGGATTCTCTTGTATGTTTCCTCAGGAGCTACCAGTCCCTCCGGTTTGGTCACGGCAAGCAGACCGCGAGCGAATCGCGTGGAGTAGTTGTTGCTCGCCACCATCATCTCGGCAGCATAGATCTGACGAACCGGTTTCATTTTACGAAGCATTCCAAATCCATCGGATGTCACCCGCTTGTCCTTAAGCAGTTCTACCGCTTCCTCGCAGATACCATCAAGAAGATTTCTCTTTTTTCGTATTGCGGCCACATTGACATCCAACGCCTCCGCAATGCGCTCCTCGGAAACGCCATTGGACAAAGCTTTTAATATCATGCCGTGCTCGGCAATCGGCGGAAGATAATTGACGCGTTTATTGTAGTTATACGACTCGTCATCCATTGCCAGAAGGCAACGCGCTTCAGTAACTCCGCTATCGCTCTTCATGATGTCGAAACGTAAAGTTCCGTCCAACAACCAATACTTGTCATTGTCCGCCCGGAATACGACCAATGGCTCGATTAGCCCTACATGCTCAAGCGACGTAGCGATCTGCTTGTATTTGGAGGTCACTCTGACTCGGGGATTCAGTTCCTTGAGAGGCGTTATCTCTGCGAGCGGCAAAGTGAGAATGACAGAATGAAATGCCGCCTTGATATGATGCGTTGCCATGAAACCTCCACATTGTTATTGGGAAGAAGACATCAGAATCGCAGGGATGGTGTCCATACTCTCCGCGCGCAGAAGGGTTGCAAAGTGCTCATCGGCCAGTAATCTGTTCATGCTGGTCACTAGAACTAATAGGCGTTCATGCACATTCCTGGCCCTGGCAACGAGTTCCCTCTGCTGTCGAGTGTGCTCCTGATATTCACGTATGAGAGCATCCACAGAAATCTCTTTCCGCGGAACCTTGTCGGCCTGCTTGCCACGCATTTTTGTATAGCGTTGATTAATCAGGCGTCGAACCCGAAGCATTTTCTCGCCGCGAAGCTCCCCAGATTCATAAGCCTCTGCAAGCACTTTCTGGATATCTTTGTCGTCGCCTTTCGCTATGGAGGTAGCTACCGTAAGTGGGATACGGCCTGATTCAACAGCACGAATCAGATCAATTTCGCCATGTTCAAGCAAGCGCACGATCTCTGATATATAGGTAAAATGCAGTCCGAGCTTTGTCGCAATGTCTTTGGAACTATACTTGCGATCTCTCAAGGCGCGAATCTCACGAACAATATCGTTTTCTCCTGGAGGCCGCCGGGCGATGTTTTCAACAAGGCTCATCAAATACTGATCTTCCTTGGAAGCATCAACGATAATCGCTGGAATATTCGTTTCCCCCAGCGCAATAAATGCTTCCAGGCGTCCTTGACCGCACACCAGGTCATACCGAAATCCGTCAATGTGGTTCTTTCGCTCGGATACTGTGATGGGCCTTTTGAGTCCAACCTGATCGATATTATTTACAATCTTGTCGAACACAATCTTGTCCCGATAACGGGGGTTAGCAATATTGATTTCGGCGATAGGGATTTCGACGATCTGTTCTTGTTTCATTCAGGATCTCCAATTGTGATTCTGCGCGTCAGACTCAGGAAGAGGTCGAGGTTGTCGTAGCGGTATACGTCCAGGAGGAGCCCATTCTTCGGGGCTAATTTGATTCGCTTTTCAAATTCGTCGAGACGAGGCAGCAGATAATAATCAAGCACTTCTTGATTTCCAGGTGCAAGACGAGCGGCGATGGTGATGTCCGAATTGCTTGAACGCTCCAGCCGCAAGAGCCAGCGTAAATTGCCGGCTTCTCTTTCCTGACAACGAGCCAGGATCAGCGATGTTGTCCAGGTTTCATTGACGAGCAGTGTGTCGAATGAGTCATCGCGCCGAACTTCCGCTCCTGCTACTTGAAGTTCTGAAACGATTTTCTCACACAGGCTTTTGTGATACTGGCGGAGGATTCGGTTGGTCTCGATGTAGCTGTAATCGCGTTCGGGTGTATATCCGATCAATTCGTAGGCGTGAAGAAGACTCTTGAAGCGGTTACGATATGCGGAACTGCTCGGCATTTCTGCCGTTTCGTCGATCAAGATGCCGGACAGCATTCCTGCATTTTCAAGAAGCTCGCGCAATTTTTCGATGAGCTGCTCATCGGTGTAGTGCTGATATCGAGATTCAATGATGTGTTGCGCCGATTCAAACTGTTCGAGACCAATAATCGGCTCGAAGGCATCTCGGCGACGTATCCACATCTCGGGTGGATTTACGACTCGCTTTTGTTTTAGCTTGAATGAATGGCGATTGTAAACATTGGCACCGATGTACTTCGGATTTGTCAGAATCTGATGAACAGTGCCACGGGTCCACGGACGGTCAAGATCGGTGAGAATGCCGCGGGTATTGAGGAGATCCGCAATACCCGCTTCCTGAGCGCCGCTCTCGGTAAAGAGATCGTAGATTTCTCGAACCGTCTGTATCTCGAATTGCGGGCCCGGAATTAAAATGACGCGATCCGTTTGCAGGCTTTTCTGCTCACCCCGAGCAAGTATCTGTTTCGGTATGCCGTTTTGATCTACGAGTTGCCTGCGAAGCCCGAAGCCGGCTTGACCGCCTTGGCGGAAACCCAATTCAATCAGACGGCATTGTCCAGCGAACACTTTGACCGAAAGCTCTCGGCTGTATTCTCCGGCCATCGCCCGCTTGAGTGTCTTCAGAACATTTGAGGGAAGGCTATCGTCATTTTCAAACTGCTCCGCACAATAGTGAACTCGGATGTTTGCTCGTTTGCATAGATACTCATAATAGGCCCCTTCATCTGTGTCCTGAAAGCGACCCCAGCGGCTCACATCGTAGACGAGAACAGAATCGAAATCTACCTGTCCGCTTTCAACATCCCTCAAAAGCTCTTGAAGCGAGTTGCGACCCGTTAGATTTAGGCCGCTCTTACCCGCATCCTCATATCTCCGCACAATCTCCATGCCGTGCGCAGCTGCATAGCGTTGTATAGCATCGGATTGGTTTTCCGTGGAGTATTGCTGATGTTCCGTTGACATGCGAACGTATTCTGCAGCCCGCCGCGGTTTAGGCTGGCCAGTATTTGCTTTGGGATCGCGTTCATCACTCACTTTTGTCTTGTCACCGCTCAAGGACTGCTTTCGCAATGGAACAAATCCGGCCGTCGAAATCTGTACGGTCTCTGCTAGCAAAGGTCAAGCACTTATACTCGTGCAAACTGGTCGAGCATGAACCAACTTTTGTGACCCGTTTTGGTTATGGAAGGTAGTAGCGGAAGGAAGTCTCGAAGATGTTGTCGAGACCCTCGGGAGCAAGGCCGTTCAAGTCGGCCCATGTCTTGCGCTGAGCGTAGCCGTACTGGATGCCCTGACGGAAACGTCCGCGCGCACCCTTGTAGAAGTCGTACCAGTAGCCCACGGTGAACTCCTGGATGTCGCGGTTGGTTGCCGAGCAGGAACTTGGCGTGGTTGGATAATTCGTCGTGCCGCCTGTTCCGGTCGGCACCGGCTCGGTATTGCAACCGGCATTCGTGTAGCTGCTGATGGTGCCAACGCCATAACCCAGCGGATTACCCGTCGTCAGATTGGTGTAGTTGGTGCGCTTTACGTAATCACCGCCGTAGTTGGCGTAAACGTCGAAGCGCGGCGTGGCGTGCCACTCGACCGTCGAGAGAGCAGACCACGTATGCAACGGAGAGAGCTTGCCATCGGGCCGCGCGGTCACGTCGGCGATAGTCGAGGTTCCGTAGCGGCCCATGCCCGTGCCCCATAGACCTTTGAGGCCGAGATCGAATCGCTTGCCGAGCACCGCGCGGCGCGCGCTGGCTCCGATGCCGCCGCCGGCTTCGGTGTCGTTGTAAGCACCCGCGCTTGTTGCCGTGCCCGCCGCGATCTCCGCTTTGGTTGCGTTGGGATAAAGCCGTGCACGGAAGAAGCGCGAGACGCCGAAGAGTTCGTAGTGACCGCCCCACTTCGGCTCATAAGCGACCTTGGCGATGAAGTCGGGAACGGCGTTCATCGAGTAGGTGGTCAGCAGACCAGGCGTCGATCCATTCGACGTATTGGCAGCAGCGTTGTAGTTGCCACCATTCGCACCGGGACTGGCCCAGAGAATCAGCGGCAGGCCGGTTACATCGCCGTTCACGACAGGCGTGAGCGTCTGCGGATTTTCCAGCGAGGCCGCAGCCCAGAGATGCGGAGTGACTTGCTTGGTGATGCGGAATCCATACTGCCGCGCCCAAACGAAGCCCGGCACGTAATTCGGATCGATGGACTGTGGCGTGGCTTCCGAGCGTAACGTCAGACCGCTCTTGTACTCCGTGGCAAGCGACCACATCTGGCCGCCCGCAAAGCCCCAGCCACTGGCGGTTTCAAGTTGCCCCCATATCTGGCGCTGGCGCATGACATAGCTGTTCGACTGGTTGTTGTTTGAGTTTGTGCCCGAGCCAAGGAAATCCATCTCGAAGTAGCCGCGGAAAGTGTTGTGAACACCTTTGCTCTCGGCCATCAGCGCAAGGCGCGACTGGCGACCCGAGCCGAAGAACTCGCTGGTCTGCGCTAGATCGGAGTGGGTCAGCGGTATCGAGGTCCACGCTGTCGGGATGTCGCCACCCGTGGCGTGGTTGCGATTCACGGTTTCAGCCGCAGTAAAGCTACCGGCGGGCGAAAGTGTGATGCCCTTGTAGTGCAGGATGTCGGGATGATCGATGGCGGCCTTCGTCTGCTTCTGATCATCCTGAATGGTCTGCGCGAGAGAGACCGCGTTACCTTTCAGGTCGGTCACTGCGCCTTGAAGCGTGCTAACCGCTTCGGCATTCTGTCCACTGGCCTGCTGAAAACCTTCGGCCTTGCGGCTGGCTTCGGCGGCTTCGGACTTTGCTGCTGCGGCATCCTTTTGCGCCTGCTGCAACTGCTGCCGCATCTCGTCCATCTGAGCTTGAATCTTCCGCATGTTGTCGAGCAATTGCTGGTTCGTCTGCTCAAGCTGAATCTGCTCCGCTGTCTTCTCCTGTGCTTTGGGCTTCGGCTTCGCGTGCTTTGCGGGGGCAGGCGTTTGCGCAAGAGCAACGCTCGCGCATAAGAGCAGAGTGACCATCATTCTTGCCGTTCTATTCATTTCAATATCTCCTTCGTCCTGTCCTTCACAAACACAAAGCCTTCCTGATGCCGCTAGCTTGAGACCAGCGAGCCGAGCGAATCACTTGATCGGATTGCCTTCAAGCCGAACCAGGCGGAAAGGTTCGGGCCTGAAACGTTATTGAATCGTTACCGTTAGCGGGACCGTCGCCGTTACCGTGCCGCTTCCCGAGGGCGTCGTTCCGGTTCCAGTGATCGTGATAGTTTGAGTGCCTGTGGTTGCGGTTGTATTAACGCTCGATCCACCGCAGGAGGTAAGCCCCAGCGTTGCTCCGATTCCCAGTGCGAGCAGGGCGCAGAGGCTCCAGAAGGTGGTGATTTTCGCTACCCGCTTGCGTGCAAAGAGCAGGAAGAGTCCGACGAACGCACCTGGAATCAGGAAACCTGCGAGACTGACATTCGACTTCTGGGCCGCATTGGCGCCGACCACCGTGGCGGACGTGGTGTTGATGGTGATGGTCCCCTTTTGCGGCTTTTCCTGATACGTGTAGCCGTTGGAAACGTACTCCCCGGTAAACGTGTAAGTGGCTGGGCTGACTGTACAACTTACGTTCGCGGGCAGTGTGCCGCAAGCCAGTGTAATTGTTCCCTGGTATTCGTTCGATGGGGTGATGGTGATTGTCAGTTGGCCGCTCAATCCGCGTTGAATCTTGAGCGGGTTGGTACTTGAGTTGACGGTGCCGTCGGAGTTAGTGGCGGTTATCGCATAGGTGCCTGGCTGAGTCACCGTCAGTGTACCGCTGACAGGGACGAGTCTATAGTTCGTCGAAGTCATCGCGCTTGTGTCGACCGCAATGGTGTACGTTCCGGGCGAAGAAGTCTGGGTTGCTGTCGTGGTCAGGATTGGCACACCCGAGACCACCGAAGGAATGTCGGTGTCGCCATTTTGAAAACCACCGGATGCACCAGCAGTAGATGTACCGATCATGTAAGTAAAGGTGGGGTTCGCCGCGCCCTGTTCTCGCGTAAAGTTGGTAGCTGTGAGGTATAGCGGTGCCTGACCGACGGTAAAGGGTAGAACCACCGGCGTGGCTGCTGCATAATCCGTGGTGCCTGCCTGGGTCAGCGTAATGGTGACCGCACCGACACCAGTGGCGTTCCATTCCAGCGTGTAGTTTTTGGTGCTGGGATTCGTTGTACTACTTGAGATAAATGTCAGCGGACTTGTCGTGCTCGTGAACGTGACAGTGGCAGTGACCGGCAGTCCCACGCTGGAGGTAGCCGTTATCGTGGGGAAGCCGCCATATGTGATTGACGATGGCGCGACATCGCTGATCGTCTGACTGCCCTGGGCGATTGTCAGCGAGCCGGCCACAAAGGTTCCGAAGGTGTAATTGGCTGCGATGGACGAGGCCAGCGTCAACCCCCCCGATGCCACGGTAAGGCTGTATTTGCCGACATCCGGCGTGCCGGAGGCATTCGTAATGAGGCAGGCATTGCAAGTCACCTGGGCTGAAATGTCGTTGCCCTTCGGGTCGGTGACTTTGGGCAAGGCGGAGGCCAGTGCCGTAGCGATGACAGTTGGATATGTGTAGCTGAGAGACGGCGCGATCACGGTGAGCGGCGCGGGATTGACTATTAGGTCCTGCTCCGCACTTGTTGCTTCATACTGTTCGTATCCGGTCTGGCTCGCCGTGATATGGATCGTTCCGGCACCGGTGACGGTGAGCGTTGAGCCGGAGATTGTTCCCGGATCACCGCTGCGCACGGCAAAGGTTACTGGCCCGCCCGAACTGGCCGTTACAGAAGCCAGGCTGATGGATGTTACCTGTCCGTAGGTGATGGGCGTAAACGCCGAAAAGTTTTGGATGCTTTGCGCCTGGTTGCCGGTGATGGTCAGAGTATTGCCGTAGTAAGGCCCGAGCGTGTAGTTGGCTGCGCCCGCCGTCGTCAGCACCAAACTGCCTTGCGAAACGGAGAACGTGTACGTGCCCTGCGGAGAGCTGGAGTTCGCACTGGTCGAGAACGCAGGTCCGTCGGGAGCCTGGCCGCCATTGACAAGCACAGCGGCGGCCGTGTCTCCGTTCACCAGGCCGTAGGTCACGCTATAAGTAGGAGGCCATTGCCCATACGCAGTAGAGGCCGGGGCAGCAGTGACCGTGAGCGGTGCCTGATTGACGGTAATGTGCTGGGTAAGAGACGTTCCAGAGGCAGCCGTGGCAGCGGCATACACGCTATTACCCGGTTGGGAGGCTGTAACGTCAATGGTCCCCGCTCCGGTTACATTCAGTTCTGCGCTGGTGCCGGAACCGGAGACGGTGGCTGGACTTGTCGAAGAAACAGAGTACTGCACGTCTAGGCCGCTACTTGCGGTGGCACCAAGTGGAATGGGGTTGACCCCATAGGTTACTGGTGTCGTGAGCGTGGGAAAGGTGATGGTCTGCGCCAACGCGGGCGCGACCTGCCAGACAAGGTAATAACCATAAAGAGTATCCGAGATGTAGAGATTGTTGCTCGGATCAAAAGCAATTCCAAAAGGTCTGCTCAAAGCAGTTTCAGTTGCAGATTTGTCGGTTGCAATCGTGGCTACAGCAGGCACCGTCTGATTCGGGTCGTCGATTCCGGCAACCGTCGAAGTATACCCTGCTGCGTCAATTTTGAGAACTGCGTGTTCGCCTGAGTCGCTTACATATAGACCGCCGCTTGTATCGGCAGCTATTGCTTTTGGAGTATTGAACCATAGATCATTTGCCGTACCATCATTGCAAGGAGATGAATCATCGCACCCCCCGTATAAGTAGTTTGCCGCGAGGTTGTTCGGGCTGTTGTACCCAACAATCGCATAGATATTGCCTGCTACAGGCGTAGTGCCTTCTGCTGTCAGTAACGGAGGAGTCGCTACGCCCGCAGAGATAACATCCACCATTAACATAGCGCCGTCTAGGATATAAACGTTGCCGGATGCGTCGACCGCTATCGAATTAGCATTACCGAGAACATAAGGGCTTGAACCACTTGCCACGCCACTTTGTGCGCAGATATAATAGGTATTAACTGTAGTACTATAATCCCAATTGAAGTAGCAGGAATTTCCTACCTGACCCGCGATTGTATAGATATTGCCCGGTGTAAAATCACTGCTATTAGAATTAGGATTCTCCGCCAATAGCACCGGCGGGGGCTGAGTGTTTGTTGTGCCATCCGGCTTGGTAGCGGAATAGACAGCGAGCACAACGAAGTCGGTAGAGTCGGCAATATAGATATTTCCATAGGCATCGGTCTTGGCATCGACTATACCACCATCCAACGGAACGTTTGTTGCAATGCCGCTGATCGTACCTCCAACGGAATAACTTCCTTTTGTTCCGTCTCCTGCCACGCGGGTTACATCACCGGTCGTATGGTCAACCTTGAAAATTGAGTAGTATGTAGCTGAATCGGCAATATATAGATTGTCCGATGAATCGAACCATAGAGAACTGGCGTGAAATTTACTTTGGCTTAACGGGTTGCCCGCGGTATAGCATGCGGTCTGGCAACTTCCAGAAGTCGCAATCGAGTTGATCTGGTAGATGTTCCCCTTCACGAGCGGCACCTGCGGATTGGCTTGCGTCGTTACGGTCGCCAGGATTTGTGGGACTGTTGTCCCTCCGGCGTATACCATGTAGATCGGTGTAGATCCAGAAATGCCCGTTGCGATAACGATGTTCCCATAGCTGTCCGTGGCTACGGCAGCAGGCCCACCTTGGAATCCAGTATCGGTAGCAATTGAACCACTGACTGTTGCAGTGTTATTGCCGTTTCCGGCGAAGATGTCAATGGCACCTGGGACAAAGCCTGCTGAAACATCGGTTTGGACGGCTGCAGTTGTGGCAGCCTTGCGCACTACCGCATGACGCCTTGTCTGTGCAGAAGAACTGAGCGTGAGTAATAACAGAACACAGAGCAGCAGGGAGCAGCGGCGGACCGAGCGCCAGGGAAATCTCGAATCAGCTAAAAAGAATTTCATACGACCTTCCTCAAAGTGAATCCTTCAGTTTCAAAACCAAGTGCCTTGACCCAAACGCACCGGACGAAACGCTGGGTACATCCGCGTCACTGCTGAAAGAGGTAGATGTTCATGCCCACAGCGCCGCCCGAATAAGCGGCATAGTTGAAGGCCGTGATGAAAATGGCGTACTTGTCCCCAGGGTTGCCGACGATAGCAGTCCCGGACAACGTGCAGGTGATGTAGCCGTCGGAGTTGACACCTGTGGTAATTCCGGTTGCGCCTCCAGATATCGCCGTGGCGCAATTCTGCGCGGGATCGAGGACGGTAATAGAGACAGCGGTATACCGCCCGTTGTAGGTGGAGTCCTGCTTGCCGAGACTGATGGTGGTGAGGGTGGTGGGGTCCAGCGTCTGCGTGACATCTCCGTTGAGATATTCTTCGCCTGTCAGCCCCGTAAAGGAGACTGGAGTAGTCGAAGTCGTCAACCCCGTTGAGGTACCGGGTTCATAAACAAAGCCGAGGTAGTTTTTGGAGACTATATCGGAAGCAGACAAGGCCGAAGTCGGCTCCGCCACGCCGACGACGGAATCGCCGTGGGGAGTGCTATAAGTGGGATCGTTCTGGTCGCCAACAAAGAATCCGGTAGGCCCGATCCAGATATTCGATTGTGTATTCGCGGTTAGGGCGCCGGTGTTCAATGCGTCCAGCGACGTCTCCGTTCCGGTGAAATTGATCGTAGACAGGCCTCCGCTGGTACTGCATGTGGCGGCGAAGGAGGCCGGTCCAGAGCCATCGCCTTCCAGGCCTTCAAACGCCCAAGAGGCGCCGGTGGTGTCAGTGCTGGCGATAATGCTTCCGTAACCTAGAAAACCATGCGAGTCTAGATATTGAAAGCGGAGTCTGCCGGTGATGGGATAGCACTCGGTCTGCGGAACTCCGAAGACGGGTGCGTTGGTCGAGTCTCCCGGCCGCAGGATGGCCGCCCGGCCTTCGATCTCCAGCGCGTAACCGCCATTGCTCAGCACCGTGAATCCGCTGACGGATGTCGTCGTGCCGGTGGTCGCGGTGGCTGAATAGGTGACCGGCTGATAGCTGAAGACATCGTTGGTGTTGTCGAGGGTGAATGTCCACTCGCCGGGAGCCTGTGTGCCGGTGTATGTGTTGACCGGACCCGCCGTCGCGGGCGTTGGCAGACCGACGGTCGCGGATGGATCGGGAACGACCATCGTTGTCTTGCCGCCGCCGCAACCGGCGAGAAGCGCCAAGGCGAAAAGTACAGGAGCGCCAATGCTTTTAAGAAATCTCATCTCATTCTTTCTCCGTGTTGAGGGCGAACTTCCGTTCCGTGGACTGCGCATGCTCGTAAGTCACCTTTCTCAGAAGATCAGTTTGAGCGCGAACTGGATGGTTCGCGGGCGGTGCGCATCGACCGGATGCAGGAAGGAACTTCCTGTGAGGCAGTTTGTTCCGTCGCCGCCGGCGGCGCTGTAGTAGGCGGCTTCGCCACCGTAGCAACTGACTTCGTTCTGCGCCTGATTGCCAAGCGTCGGATCGTAGATGCGGAACTGCGTGGCGTTGAAGACGTTGAATGCCTCGGCGCGAAATTCCGCATTCACCCGCTCGTAGACAGGAAAATGTTTCAGAATCGCCATATCGGAGTTCCAGCGGCGTGGATTGTTGAGGTCGTTGCGCCCGGCGTTGCCGAAGGTCAGCCCGCGCGGGGCGATGAAGGCCGCTGGATTGAGCAGCAGAGGGCCAACGCTTTTGCTGTTATTACCGCCAGTCGGCCTGCGTGAATGAGCCGAGATGCCGGAGAAGTCGGGATAGGAGCCCGATCCAACTCCGTTGGCGACGCCCGCGTTATCGAGAGCGCTGATGCCGACCGGACTGCCGTTATTGACCACGGTAAAAGGGATACCGGTCTCGAATATCGTCAGCCCGCTGAGTTGCCAGCCGTCCAACACAGCTTTGACGACATGGGAGTTTTGCCAAGAGGCGCGAGAGTCCGGCGTGTTGGCCTCGTCAGCCGCGTGCAGAAAAGCGTCAAAGAACTTTAGCAGTGGCAGATCGTAGATGTAGCTGACGTGCAAGAGGTGGCGCTGGTCGAAGTTTGAGTTGGCGCGGTTGCCCTTCAAGTTGAAGGAATTGACGAAGGTTGCGTCGGAGCGGTCGGAGGCGTTGTCGAGCGAGTGGCTGTAGGTGTACGCCACGCCCAGCGTGAGTGGGCCTTGAATCTTGCGCAGCGTAGCCTGGAAGGCGTTGTAGCTGGAGTTGGCGACGTTTTGAAGAGAGTGAATTTCACCAATCCCTGGGGCATAGGTGCGCAGGGAGTTGGGTGATGCACCATATAAGTTCGATTTAGTGACGACGGACCCAACCGCGGCATAGCATCCGGCGACTAGGTTGTTGTAACTTGCATCACCGGGTGCAATCACCATCCCATTTCTCAAATAGAAGTCGCCGTTGCCCGCCCCTGCCGTGCAATCGCCTTTACCCTGGTTTAGGTCCGTGGAATTCAGTACTGGGTTCGCTCCTTTGGTCATCATAGGCTCATGAGCGCCATAAGGATTGCTGCTGGCTGGAGTCAACTGATTGGTTTCAAGCTCCGCCGTCAGATGCGTTCCCTTGCTGCCCACATAGGCGAAGGTGGCAAGCGCGTTGCCAGGCAGTTCATGTTCGATGCTTACGCTCCACTGCTGCACGTAGGGCCAGACCGCCTTGGTGGGAATGGCGGTGACATTGATGGGGAAGGCAATGGACTGATATGCGGATGTATTGTAGTTTTCGCTTTCGCCAATGGTGCCAAAACTGGTATGAAGCTGAGTCATGCTGAGCACGTTGGGCGCGGCACCTTCGAGCGAACCCGTGTTGGCCTCGTCCGCCGTTCCATGCTCGAAGAAGATTCCATAGCCGCCACGCAGAACGGTCTTGCCGCCGCCGGTCGGGTCCCAGGCGAAACCAACGCGCGGAGCCGGATTAAAGAGATGGCCGGACATGCAGCCGGAGGGCCTGCCGTCCTTGCCGCATTGCACCATTCCGTTGGTAAGCAACGGATTAACGGCTTTTCCATCACTCTCGTAGATTGGGATAGGTGTGTAAGTATTCGGATCACGCAAGCCGCCAGAGCCATCGACGAAGCTTTCGCTCGCTTTTGTTGCACTGAATGCGGACTGCTCCCAGTTCCAGGCATTGTTATTGAGTTCATGAAAGGTTCCGAAGAGACTCATGCGCAGGCCGAGATTGACCGTGAGCCGCGGCGTCATCTTCCAGTCATCCTGGAAGTAGGGTTCGACAATCTGGTAACGCTGCCGGTATCTTGCCTGCGCACTGTCCTGCTGGAAGGTTGCAACATTCCCGGTGAGAAAATCCGCAAATGCATTGCCTGTGGAATTGGTCAGGTTGCTCTCGGTTACCAGTCCCTGCGTATCGCCTGTGGCTGCGCCGATCGGGCCGTTGGTCTGGTTGCGCTGGAAGATGACCCATTGCGCACCGAATTGAAAGTTATGATTTCTCCATGTCTTGGTCAGGTTGTCGGCAAAGCTGTACGTCGGGTTGCTATGTTCCCACGGCATATAGCCGGGATCGACAGCAAAACCGTAGCCGCCGTACTCGGCATTGTTGCCCGCGATGGAAACTCCAGGCATCTTCGGCACGCCATCGATTCCCGCGCTGTTGTTGCTGAAGATGGTCTTCATTCCGCATTTCGGATCGTTGCCTGCTCCAGTACAAGCCACATCGAGGGCAGCGGGACGGGCCAGGCTTACCCCCGAACCTGCCACATCCGCAAGGGTGATGTGCGAATTCGTGTAACTGGCGATAAATTCATTCAGAAACGTGGGCGAGATCGCCCCGGTCAAGCGCGCCACGTAGCTCGTTCCTGGTGCATAAAATCTGTTTTGAATCGTGGGAAAGCTGTTTTGGGTGGTGGCATACTGCGGAACCGGCGTCGTCTCATCCCATTCATCGTGAATGTAACGGAAGCCCGCCTGCCACTTGGAATTGATCGCGTGGTCGATGCGGAAGAGTTCCTCGCGCCAGTAGGTCGGCAGGGAAACCTCTCCGTTGAAGCACGCCGTGCCCGTGGAGTTGCATCCACTGGTGGCATTTGGCAAGGGGAACATTCCTGTACCCAATAACGCCACCGCAGGCTGGCTAAGCGGAGCACTGTTGAATAGCTGATTGTTTGGATACGTGTACGTGGTTGTACTACTGTCTGTCGGGCAGTCGGGATACTGTGTTCGACTAAAAGTGACGCCGATGTTATTAATCGATGCCGGGCAGACATCGCTGAAGTCCCCGTTGCGCTCGGCCAGTGACGGAACAGCCTGCCGGTACGCATAAGGGTCTTTCTCGATACGTGCTTCTTCAGAGAAGAAAAAGTGCGTTTTGCCCTTGGCGTCGTAGAGATGCGGAATCGAAAGCGGCCCGCCGATAGTTCCGCCAAAGTCGTTGCGGCGATAAAGCGGGGCACTGTTGCCGACATCGAAGTATCCTTTGGCGTTGAACATCTCGTTGCGGAAGAATTCGTAAACGCTTCCGTGGTATTGATCCGTGCCGGACTTTATGGTTACGATGGTCGTGCCATTGCCGGTGCTGGGATACTGCGCGCCGTAGTTCGAGGTCAGCACCTTGATCTCCTGAATGGCGTCGATGCTGGGCGTAACGATCAGTGTGCTGTGATCCTTGTTGATACCCGTGTTCAAGGTTTCCGAACCGTCCACCTGAAAGCTGTTGTATTCCGTGCGGCCGCCATTGACGCTGTAGGAAACGCTGCCCGCCATGCCGACGCGAGCCTCGTCTTGCTGTGTCTGGTTGCTGACACCGGGAGCCAGAGCCATTAGCTGCGTGAAGTTGCGACCATTGAGTTGAATGCCCTGGACCTCTTTGCCGGTGATCGTGCCGCTGACCTCGGCATTCTCCGTATTCAGTTCCGTGATTGCTGCGGAGCCACCCTCGACGGTCACTGTGGATTGCGCGCCACCAACCGTGAGTTGAATGTTATACATGAGAACCTGTCCCATACCCAGAGCAAGCGGATTGCTCATCGCCTGTTTGAATCCCGGAGCTTCCACCTCCACGCGATAATGTCCTGCTGCAAGATATGGTGCGGTATAAGTTCCGGAAGCATCAGTCTTGGTTTCGATCTTTACTCCCGTGTCCTCGTTTACGATTCTGACTGCGGCATTTGAAATGGCGGCGTTCTGCTGGTCCGTCACTTGGCCACTAAATCTCGCAGTCTGCGCATACGCCACCATTCCACCCAACAAAAGGCAGAGGCATACCAGACTCTTCAAAAATGATCGCTGCATTCTCGGTGACTTCCTATCTTTGTGCATTTGGAGTGGATGATGTGAATGTGGAGGCTTGATGAAGTTGCTTGTTTGGCAAATGCACAACAATGCTCTGCATCTGCGTGATCGACGCCGACAAGTCGGCGGCAATCACCTCGGCGCTGCGTGGATGAGCGGCACTGCTGTTGATCAGTTCATTGCTCAAAGAGATGTTTCGGACCGCAGCGGTACGGAGCACATCCACCGATGAGTTTGAAAAGTCCTCTTGAGTGGAACGACTGCTGCCGATTCCCAACTTGCGAACCAGCGACGCCTGTTGCTCCAATGCCGCTCCGATGCCAGCTTCATCCTGACGGATGAGCTGTTCTAACGCCAATCGCGCAACCGGTGTGAGATGCTCACCAGCAGCAAAGCGGTGCAGAAGATCCGCGATAGCTCTGCTGTTCTGGTTTACAGCAACTGATGTGCTGAAAAACTCCTCATAGACCTGACTCACAGCCGCCTGACTCATGCCTCTTGCAAGCAGATATTTTTCGAGTGGTGACGGTTCTGCTACGACGGAGTTTTCTCTGATGCTTGTTACGGCGCTGCCGGGAAGCGGCTGACGCTCCGCCTCCTCGAAGGTGCGAACGAAGGAAATGGCGTGTGGGATCAGACGTAGACCCGCCTCGATCTCGCGCTTGCGCGCCGCCGTTTCGACAATGCCGTTGACGTGGATTCCGTCTTCGCCTCGGGCGAGTTCCAACCGCTCACTGGTGTCGGCGTGCAGATGGCTCAGCGCCAGATTCACCTCCAGTTCCGTCTCATCCAATTGCAGATCACTCAAGTGCGGCGGAATCCGTGGCAGCACAGAAGCGTGTACGTCACTTGTAGTCGCCGCGCCAATGGAGGCAAACGGTTCAAACCAATCTGGTTTGACCTCGCTCCACGGCAGCACATCGTAATTCAGTTCCGCGATCTCAACCGTTCCATAGTTGCGAAGCTCAATTGTCTTTCCAACCGCGTGGAAGTCCGATGCGCGCACGGTCAGCGATTCGGAGAGCACCTCGCCGTCGCTCACCTTCGTCGTCAGAGTCAGCAGATTATCCCCTGTGCGTTTTACCGAGTCACTTTGAATGAATTCACGGTTGCGCCAATCACGATAGGCTTCGGGCGACAAAGGATCGTCCCAGTCAACGCCCGCTACGTCCAGTTCAGCCTTGAGTTGCGCGTCACTTGCGTCCAGGCCGCGATCTTTGGGGTGGAGCTTGTGCTGAACGTCCCGGTAGAGAGTTCGTTCCGTTGCTCGCATAGGAGTCTTGATGAGAACCTTTTGAACAATCACTCCGGTCGGATGATTCAAGGCTACGGTAGCCTCCTGCTTTTGCGCATGCAGCAGCAGATCATGGGCGGATATGCCTGGACCGTTCATGGTCCACAAAACAAAGCAGAGGATGGAGGCAAAGGCCAAGGCTAATCCGGTTGCAAAAAGAGGACTCATACGAGGGAACCAGGTCCGGGAAGGTTTGGCGTACAACGAGGAGAACAGACCGTCCCGTGCAGGGAACTTCAGGATCGAACCGGGCTGTGAAGAATCGCTCGCATCGTCGCTGTCCGCATTGTTCGTTTTCTCCGCTCTCGACACCGGCAAGTCATCTTCATCGGCGGTCTCTGCTAATTGCGCGAAGACAGGGTCGCGATAAACGACATGAACGGTCGGCAGGTCTCCAGCAAAGGATAGTGTCACGCTCAGGGAGCGGCCATCGCTCAGATTGACCATCTGGCGCTGTTGCAGTCCAGGGCAGAGCGAGGGTTCGAGTACATGTAGATAGAGGAGCCGCATACCCTGCTCGCTGAACACTTCGACGAAATCCAACGTCTCTGCGCGATTCGGCTTCAGGTGGAGTTCGCTGACCTCTGCCGTAATCTTCTGCGACGTGCGGGTTTCTCCATTCACGGCGATTTCGAGGCTAGCGGGACGATGTTCAAACCAATCAAGCCGTTTACGTTCCAGCTTCTTTCGGCTGTCCGATTCCGATTTCTGTTTTGTGCGACGCAATGAAAGCCTCGGTCCTTCTGTGCTTCCGCCACTGGGCGGATTATTCCGTCCAATCGTGTCGTCGGGAGAGCGATCATCGATGCGAGGCAGGCCAAGAATTCCGTTGACACGATCCAGGCATGTCGCACAACTTACGAGGTGCGCAAGTTCCGCAACGGTAAACTGCTTCGCAGGTTGTTCCTCGTAGTGCTGCTTGAGTGCGTCTGGATCGAAACATGGACCTTCACAGGAACTGAAGATTCTTTCCTGCAATTCGAGGAACAATGCGCCAGAATGATCGGTAACCTGAGTTGAAGACGAGACATCGGACTGTTGCGGTGAAGTTGCAGGAGCGCTTGTGGCATTATCCAGATAGTGTTGTGCTTCGCGGCGCATGTACTGAAGCGCCTTATCTACGCCTACGCGGGTCGTTTGCACGACCTTCATGACTTCGCTCGGGTAATATCCCAGGAAGAAGCGCAGGAGAAAGATGCTGGCAGCGCGCGCAGTGCGCCTCCGTTGACAGGCGAATTCGCAGAGCTGCTTCAGGTTGGCCCGAACAAGAAAGAGACCGCGCCAATCAACAGCCCCGAGGCTTTTCTCGACAGAGTCGTAATCCAGAGCCGAAAGATCGCTGATAGGGATTTTGCTTTTCTGGCGAAGCCGCGAATAATGAAGGTTGCGCAGAATTTTGAATAGGTACGGTCTGACCTCTTCGACGCCGTCCAGAGAAAAGCCGATCTGCGAGACCTGAATGTAAAAGTCCTGCACCAAATCCTCTGCGTCCGCGTGATTCAGTTGCGTCAACTGAGTCGCCCACTCCAATAACTGTGCGGAGTAGTCGAAGAACAGTTCTTCGTTGCTTCGCTGTTTGCGTATTGGTTGAGGATTTTGCATTTCGGTTCTCTACTGTTTACCAGTCCTGGAACGGGAGAAATCTGCCTATGACCGGCGCTGTATTCGCAGACTATTCACAATAGAGGCGTTTGCGGGTTCTAGAAGACCTCGATTATTCACGCGCCGTTCACATTGCGCCATCCAGCCGCGAAATCTTGGAAGAAATCGCAGACGCATGAAGTACGGCGCCCCTCTGTGCCAACATCAGTGAGACAAGTAGCCCCTCAACAATTACTGTAGGGCGGGGAAAGAAATCTCACCTTGATAAGCATGAGCAAGACCAGCACTTCTTCCGCTG
>Ga0224530_1000162_pt1 | contig 46738 bp, 32 predicted proteins | sample CBST75metaG_FD_179873 | JGI IMG/M metagenome (GOLD analysis project Ga0224530, IMG submission 179873) | Peat soil microbial communities from Stordalen Mire, Sweden - C.B.S.T75 | ecosystem: Environmental > Terrestrial > Soil > Wetlands > Peat | place: Sweden: Norrbotten County, Stordalen Mire...
CACGTTGCTCCAACGAAACATAGCTGAACATCCCGTCCTGAATCCGCTCATCTCCACGCATGCTCAATAGACGGACCAACTCCGACCAATGTCGCGCACAGCGCACCTATTTCAACAAGTTCCTAGGTGAGAATTCACAACATAGGTGGCGGCGCGAAGCCGCATCCGCGCTCAGTCGGGAGGCGCGGAGATCCGCCAAAAATGGCAGGACTGCCGGCCTGGTCATGGCAGGTCGGCAGTGCATGTTCTCAATCGCATCGCAACGCGACTGTTGGATTCACCCTCACTGCAGAGCCTCCGGGAATCAGCGTTGCGAGGAGCGCGACCAGGATCAGCAAGCCTGTGACTCCCGCGAAGACAGCAGGATCATGCGGGCCGACGTTGAACAAGAGACTGGACAGCACGCGGGAAAGCATCAACGCCAACGCCAATCCGAGCAATACCCCTGGTACGATCAACCGCAGAGCGCTGGCCAGCACAAGCCTCAGGATGTCGATCTGCGAGGCTCCCACCGCCATCCGTATTCCGATTTCCTGCGTACGCTGAACCACGAAAAAAGAGATCACTCCATAGAGTCCAATCACGGCAAGAACGAGTCCCGTGCAGGCAAAAAACCCGACGAGCAGCATTTCAAAGCGCGGCCGATCCGCGATTTTCTGCACTCTTTCGGAAAGTGTCTTGATGTCGACGGGGACGGTTGGGTCGAGCGATGCAACTTGCGAACGTATCCATGCTTCGGTTGCGCCGGGCGGCAGCGTTGTTTTGAGAATCAGAACCGAACTCCGATCCCAGTCCTGCGCTCTGTATCGCCGCAACCGGTAGTACTCAGGCTCTTCGCCGCCGGCGAGGCCGCCATTTTTGACCTCCGCGGCAACACCCACAACCGTATAAGAAGGATCGTTGGTGGTGGGCGCGCCGTTGGCAAGATGCAGATGTTGCCCGACCGGGTTTTGGCCAGGAAAGATGCGACTCGCAAGCGACCTGCTCAGGACCACGAAACGGTCGTTCGATGTGAGTTCCTCATCCGTAAAACCCTGCCCCTGCACAATCGGGATCTGCAAGGCCTGAAAATATTCTGGCGTGACCCATCGCCATGCGACTGTGCCACCCGTGCCGGATGCCAGGGCCGGTCTGCCCTCCACGCGCAACGAGGCGAACACCTGATCGTGGTGATATCCGCCCGGCGGTAGAGAGTCGCTGATTGCGAAGGCCGCAATCCCCGGCCCGTAGCGCAGATTGCGTTCTACTTGCTGAAAAAAAGCCATCTGACTTTCAGGTGTCGGATAGGAGGTTTGGCCGAGAAAGATGGCGGCGGTGACGATGTTCTCGGAGTTCATGCCGAGGTTCTGCTTTTCGATGTTCCAGAAACTGCGCGCCAGAAGCGCTCCACCCGCGAGAAGGACCATGCTCACGGCAATCTGCGCAACGACGAGCCAGCGCCGCAACCCGGCATGCCGCATTGTCGTCTGCGTACGGCCCGTCAGCGCTTCTGCACCAGCCTTGCGCACCCCTGAAAGCAGCCCGAAGAAAACTCCGCAGATGAGCGAAGTTGCGAGAGCGAAGGCGAGAATGCGCGGATCGATGTGTGCTTCGCTCAGAAAAGGCATCCCATCCGGAGCGATGGCGATGAACAACCGAAGGAGCAACATCGAGAACAAGCACCCGGCCACTCCGCCAGTGACAGACAGGATCAACGACTCTGTCAATGCTTGCCGGACCAGCCGCATCCTGCTGGCTCCCAGTGCCGACCGCACGGCCAGTTCTCTCTGCCGGCTTGCGCTACGCGCCAACAACAAACTAGTCACGTTTGCGCAGGCAGTAAGCAAAACCGCAATGACAAGACCGAACAGAACCCATGCGGCCAGACGCACGTCATGCACCTGGCGATCGCGCAGAGATCGCACTTGGAGATGTACTTCCTTGCGGAACGGGGCGGGGGCCAATCGCAGTGAGTAGTCGAAGAGCGGCTCGAGTTCGGCCTTTGCCTGCTGGAGGCTGACGCCCGGCTTGAGCCGGGCAAAGGCCCACATGGGATGGCCCGGATCGGCGCGGCGCTCGGCGGCCACGTCGAGCGCCTGCGGCAAAAGCACATCGGCGGCCTGCAAACGCGGCATCTCAAAGCCCTTGGGCAGAACTCCGACAATTTCGGTGGCATGTCCGTCGATGCGGATCAGCTTGCCGACAACTTTTGGATCCACGTGAAAACGGCTGAGCCACAGGCCATAGGAGATCAGCGCCACGTGCGGGCCGTTGGGCCTGTCTTCGTTTTCGGTGAAGTTTCGACCGATCACCGGCGAGACGGCCAGGGTAGGCAGGAAACTTGCTTCCACGCGAGCACAGTCAAGCCGAGCAGGGTTGTTCTCCGTGAGATCGCAGGGCTCCGTGCCGATTTCGGAAGTTAGAGCTGCGAACGGCTTTTGATTGTCTTGCCACTCGTAGTACGAACCGCCCAGCATGAACTCTTGCGGCTCAATCGGCGCAACCAACCCGACGGAGACAAGGCGGGTTGAATCGCCGTACGGCAGATCGCGGAAGAGAATTCTGTCTACCACGCTGAACACCGCGGTGGTCGATCCGATCCCCAGCATCAAAGTCAGAACGACCGTGAGAGAAAACGATGGATTGCGCCGAAAGCCGCGGACCGCATATTGCACGTCCTGCAGGAAGGTCTCAAGCCAATATCCGGGACGCTCTTCCCGGCATTGCTCGCGGGTGCGCTGCACTCCACCGAATGCAATGGCGGCTTGCCTGCTTGCTTCCTCGGGAGTCATGCCAGCCTGGAGGTATGCTTCGATCTGCCGATCCAGGTGAAATTTCAATTCTTCATCGACTTCAGCATGACTTCTGCCGACGAAAGTGAAGCGTATGCGTGTTAGAAACTGATTGAGCATGTAGCTCCTAACCTTGATCGAGCACCATGGCAACGGCGCCCGCCAAGCGATCCCAGCTTTCGATCTCCGTTTCCAATTGCTTCTTGCCAGCACGCGTCAGAGCGTAAAACTTCGCCTTCCGGTTATTCTCCGACGGCTTCCAGTCGGCCTGGATCCACCCTTTGTATTCCAACCGATGAAGGGCGGGGTAAAGCGATCCCTGCCCTATCTGGAACGCATTCTGCGAGGCCTGCTGGATGCGTTGGGCGATTCCCAGCCGTGCATCGGCTCAAGCGCTACGGTTCTGAGGATGAGCAGGTCAAGTGTTCCTTGCAGAAGATCCGTGGGCTGCGGCATACTCTTCCCCTCGACGTTCTACAAGACGATGAACCACTGTCCTGTCGAATGTCAAGGGGAAATTTCCGAGCCTCAATTCTGACGGCACGTTGGAATTCGCAGAACCACGAATCACGATGCGCATTAGTCGCGGTTCGCCGCGTCGAGCACCTTGGAGGCCTTGGCAAGACCGCCGGGCCACCAGTTCCAGTCGCCTGCAATGCGAAGGAGCGCGGGGCAGATCACAATTCGAACCAGTGTGGCATCAATCAACACGGCCACCGCCAGCGTAAATCCGATCATCTTGACCACGAGAAAATTTCCGAAAGTAAATGCCGCGAAGACCACGATCATGATTGCGGCAGCGCTGGTGATCAGGCCGGCGGTTCTCGCCAACCCTTCGGGGATCGCGTCCAGTTCACTCATCCTGCTCCTTCGGGCTTCAAGAACCCGCGCGACCAAAAACACTTCGTAGTCCATGCTGAGTCCGAAGACGATGGCAAAGGCGACGATCGGAACAAGGGGGAAAACGCTGCCTGTTCCCCCGGGGACTCCGAACAAGTTACTTCCGTGGCCGTCCTGGAAGACCAAAACCAATGCTCCAAAGGAGGCAGCGACCGAGAGCAGGTTCAGTGCAATGGCCTTCACAGCGACGATGATCGATCGGAACCCGCTTAGAAGCGCCAGCAGCGTCCCCGCCACGACCAGCGCCGTTACCGGTACAAAACGGTCGGCGACAATCGTCTGATAGTCAGCATTGAGCGCCGGGATGCCGCCGATGCGCAACGTGGCGCCGGGCACTCCGGTGAGCGCAGGGGCGCCCGTCTTGCGCAGCTCGCGCACCCAGTTGACTTGATCGCGCAGGGAAACCGAAGCCGCGGGCAACACCTCAAGCAAGGCTGCGTGCCCGTCACTACTGAGAAACGTTCGGCGCGTTTCCCGCGATAGATTTGCGAGAGAAGAACGGTTGCTCTCCGCAATCGTTGTCATCGAAATTACGCGGTCGGAACGAGGGTCGCTGGCCAGGCGCTTGGAGATGCGGTCGAGCGCACTCCAGCCCGCATCGCTTTGCGCAATGGAGTCTGCGGGCAATTCCACAATCACGCGCAACGATTGAACAATGCCGGCGCGATTCATTTGTTCAAGGGAGTGAAGCGCATGAACCGATTCCGACGCCCGCGGAAGCCAATCTCCGCGGGGAAGGCTCGTATCCAGCCGCGCGGCCTGCCAGGCGAGCAGAAGCAGAGGAACGCCTGCCAGAAAGATGGCAAGCCAGGGATGGGCGACAATCACCACTCCCCATTGCCTCCAGCGATTTCCCGTGCGTGCGGCCCGATGCGCATCCAGCTTCAGAGTGAAAGGCAACCGGCCAGCATCGATCCGCGGACCGAGCAACGCCAGCACAGCGGGAACGAGGGTATTGGTCAGCAACAGACTGATTCCCGCCACCAGAAATCCGGCGCCCCCGATGGAACGAATTTCGCTGATGGGAACCGCCAAGAGGGCAAGAAATCCGATGGCGACCGTGGAGGCTGAAATCGAGAGTGTGCGGCCTGCCTGACGCGCCGCGATGAGGGAGGCTGCAGGGCCGTCGTGCCCCGCGGCAATCGCTTCCCGGAAGCGGCTCACCATGAGGAGCGCGTAGTCGATTCCCAAACCAAGCCCGAGCATGGTGGCCAGATTCTGAACGAGAATCGACAAGTGCAAGTGCGGGGCCAGGAATCCGGTGATGGCCAAAGTGGTCGCGATGGCGAACTGGCTCACCGCCAAAGGAATCACGGCAGCGACCAAGCTTCCGAAAGCCAACAGCAAGAGCGCGAGAGTCGCGGGAATCACCAGACTTTCGCCGTGTTGCATATCGTCGGCGCTGGCTTTGCGAATGTCGAAATTCAGCGGGATCTCGCCGGTGAGTTCGAGCTTCACGGCCGGATAACGGCTCCGCAATTGATTTTCAAGAGAGTGTGCCCGTTCGTGAAGTTTGGGAACGAGCGACTCCACTGGGCCCTCGGTCGAGGCGAGTCCCACGAGGACAAATGTTGCGCCGCCCTTGCCCAGGAAAATCGGATCGCGCAACTCGATATGGGAGACGACTGCGGAGACGCCGGGCTCGTCTTTGAGTCCCGACACAATGGTTGCCAACGCCTGCTCGCCGTCTTCAGAATCCGCGGGTGGAAGTCCCTCAATCACGAGGACAACGCGGTCAACGAATGGCGAACGGAAACGACTGGCCAACTCCTGACGGACACGATCCGCTTCGCTCCCTTCGACGCGGGTCGCCGTTTCAAGATGACGCTCCGCGTGAAAGGAGAATGGAAGCAACGCAACGACGGCAGCGAGGACTATTCCAGCCATCCAGAGGCGGCGCACAGGCACGAGGCTCATGAGGTTATTCAAAATCGTCGACCGATGGGGTGAGGATGCATCCGGACAGCACTCACCTGCCTTATCAATTTGAATCTGCTAGAATCTGTTTCCATCCGCGGTTCTGGGAGGACCAATGCGTCGACTCGCGTTGCTCGGACTGATCGCCGCCACGCAACTTGGATTCGCGTACGCGGGAGTTGCAAACCCGGGAGCCACGGATCCCCGCATGGGCTCTTGGACGCTGATCTCTGCTCAATCTACCCTCGATCCTCCCAACAAACTCACGATCACCTCTCTTCATCATGTTGTTCATGTCGTGATGTCTGGCGATACCCGCCTCGATATTACGGCGAAGCCGGACGGGCATCCAACGCCTGTCCCGGGCAATCCTGCGCTCAATCAAATTGAGATGCACAGAATCGACAAGAAGCAGACCGAGGTCACAGAGAAGAAGGATGGAGCTGTTGTGGCGACGGTTCGCGACAAGCTTTCGAGTAATGGGAATGAACTGACCATCACGACCGCGCGCAAAGGCCATCCCGACCAAATCACGGTGTGGACGCGAAGCGGAGGAGCGAAGGTCGCCGGTGACCCATTCTCTGGCGCGTGGACGCAGGATTTGAGCAAGAGTCGCTTGCGGCAAGGGTTGCTGCTCAAGATTGAGACGGACGGAAAGAATGGGGTCCTCTTTTCCGGTGAGTTCAGCTATGCGGCCCGCTTTGACGGGAAGCAATACGATCTGAAGAACTCCCGCAACGATACCGTGACGATTGAGCTTGTCGATCCGCACACGGTGGATTCGACATACCGGCGAGACAATCAAGTGGTTCAAAAGGACAGGTCGGTGGTTTCTGCCGATCGGCAACAGATGACGATCATGACCACCGGCATGTATGAATCCGGCCAGCATGTAACCGAGAAGCTGGTCTTCAAAAGGCAGTAACAGATTTCTCATCTGTGCGGGCCCTGCGGCTACTGAGCGTTGCCGCGGCGTTGAGATCGCGAGGCGCAACCGAAATGATTCCCTTGCGGTACATGAATTTCAGAATGCCGTTGACCGTATCTTCGAGAGACGGATCCTGTTTACCCCACTCGGAGGCATCCCGAGCCGCTTGATAGGTGGAACTCTCGTAGCGCTTGAACTCCATCGCGGTAATGTTGTCTACCGAGCCCACCAAAAAATCGAGCAATGGATAGAGAAGATCTTCCTTCCGGCATCTCCGGATCAACTCGGGAACGAATTCGGAAATGCCGAATATTTCGAATCGCCGCCCGGTGGCCTTGGTGATGAGCCCGGTGATATCCAGCATGTTGGCATAATCGTCGCGTGTAACATGGTAAGTCTTGTTACTTGTGCCGGGAGTGGTGGAAATGGCAACGATGTTGTTCGCCATGATGTCCGCGGGAACGAAACTGACCTGGTTCAGGGCATCGACTCCAATGCCGTGATTCACCATGAACGCAACCAGACGAACAGCGATATCGAAGTTGTTGCCTCCGCCCGTAATGGAAGGACTTATAAGCGCGGGCCGGAAGATCCGCACCAAAAGCCCCTGGCGGAGTGCGTCTGCAACCACCTGTTCCGCTACCCATTTGGACTGGCTGTAGCCAAAATCGAGAAGCTCCATGTTCTCGTTCATGTCGGTCTCATACAGAACCTTCTTGACGGCCCAGCCAAAGACAAAGGTCGTCGAGACGTAATTGAACTCCTTGGGACGCCCTTCGAAGGCCAGTCTCAAGACTTCGTTTGTTCCCAGCACGTTTGCTTCGCGCATCCGGTCATAGTTGAACAGGTAGTTCACGGTTGCGCCGTTGTGGAATACCGTATCCATTTCATTGGCGAGGAAATCCCAGACGTCCTGTGTCAGGCCCAGTTTCGGCTGCCCGAGATCGCCGCAGATGGGAATCACGCGGGCCTCGAACACCTGCATCAGACTGGCACCGCAAGGCCCCATCGATTCCATCGCAGCCCGCAGCCTTTGCTTGCCCTGAACTTTGTCGGAGGACCTGACCAAGACATAGATCTTTGCCCGCGTCTGTTCCAACAGACTTTTGATGAGGAACGGTCCAATGAAACCGGTGCCGCCTGTGAGCAACACATGATTCAGGATTGGTTTCTCGGGCAACGACGCGGGCGTCTGAGGCGTGAAGATGAGCTTTCTGTCGTTGCTCATCAGTTGCTTTTCCACGGCGCGCTGCTCTTCGCGAAAAGCCGCCAAGGATTGACGCAACGCAACGAGCGCTTCTTCGGGAGCGCGCTCCAACTGCTCGGCCAAGCGAAACAGGTCGGCCACGCTGACTCGCTGAATGACGCCGATATCAACCTGCTTTGCCAGCATCTCGGCGCCTTTATCCTTTAAAAGCTCCTTGAGTTCGTGCATGAATACGACAAGGTCCAGGGAATCGAGTCCTGCTTCGACGAGGTTGTAGGATTCCGTGCCGGTCAGGTTGTACCTGGCTTTCAGCACGTCGAAGGACGACTGGATGTCCGTGCCAGGCACGGAGACGCCGGCGTCCTTCTCCCGCGAAAACTCGGAGAGAACAGTAAACTGACCTTCCAGCCACATTTGCTTGGTGCTTTGGCGCATGATTTTTCCCGAACTGGTTCTCGGGATCGCACGAGGTGCGATGAAGGAAATCAGCGCCACTTCCACGTTGAGATAATTCCGCACCGCGGCGGCGATCTTTCTCGCTTCCGGAAGCGCATTTGGATTTTTCACTTCGGCCACGATTGCCAACGCAGGCTCGGTGTCTTCGTGAATCTGGAATGCTGCAACGCAGTTAGCCCGGATCAGGCCGGACGCATTCTCCACAACGTTCTCGATATCCTGCGGGTAATAGTTTTGCCCACGGAGGATAATCATGTCTTTCATGCGGCCGCAAACAAAGAGTTCTCCGTCGTGGAAGAATCCCATGTCGCCGGTGCGAAGATAGCCATCGTCATAGGGGCTATCGTCTACCAGCCGCGCATGAAACTGCTTCAGCGTCAGCTCAGGGTTCTTCCAGTAACCCAGGCACTTGCCGCTTCCGGCGATCCAGATTTCGCCGATCAGGCCTATCTTGAGGGCGACATGCAGTTCCGGATCCACGATCTTGAGGACGAGGCTGCGCAGCGGAGTTCCGCAACTGACAAGCTGCGTGGCTGCGCCGATTTCGGAAACCTCGGTGGTCATGCGGGCCTTGCCCAGGGCGAGGGCGCGCTTGTTGACGGAGACGATATTGCGGCCGCCGAGCGAAACCGCCAGAGTGTTCTCAGCCAGCCCGTAAGCGGCATAGAAGCTTTCCGACTTGAGTCCATACGGCTGAAACGCCTCAAGAAACCGGGTGAACGTATCCGGCTTTACGGGCTCCGCTGCGACCATCAACACCCGGAGCGAACTGAGATCGCAACCTTCCAGACTCTCCTTGGAAAGGCGCCCAGTCCGCAGGCAATAGTCGTAAGCGAAGTTGGGGGCCGCGGTGGCACTGGCCCGATAGGTTTTTATCGCGTCGAACCACAGGGCCGGGCGCTGAATGAAGTCCATGGGAGAGAAGCCATACGTTGTGCCGCCTCTCAGCGCGGGATAAAGGTAGCACCCGATCAGCCCCATATCGTGATACTGCGGAAGCCAGGACACGACGACCGGCGCGGGATGGTCGATTACCAGCGGACAGGTATCCAGGATGTTCTCGTGGGTCACGATGACGCCCTTTGGCTCCATCGTGGATCCCGACGTGTATTGGAGAAACAGGATCTTCGATGTTTCGATCGGAAGCGCGTCGGAGACCGTATCCACGAAATCTTCCGTGACGATCCAAGGAAGAGCGGAAATGTAGTCGAGGTCAACGCCGGACGCCGCGACGCCTTTTCTGGCGAGATTTGTCTTCAGCGATCCGTGGTAGTCTTTGCTCGTTAAAACCCCGGCGGCCTGGCAGTCCTTTGCGATGTGGACCATTTTGTAGAGGGCGCTCTGAAAACCTCTAGAACCAGGGGGATAGACCGGCACGGGGATCAATCCGGCGCGCACACAACCAAAAAACGCGCAGATCATCTCGAGCCCCGGGGGATAGGCGAGCAGAAGCCGCTCTTCCGCCGCGAAGCGATGCTCCTTCAGCAAGTGCCCGGCTATCGCCTTCGTCCGCTTGAGAAAAGACGCGTAGGAATAGCCTTCGATTGGATTGCCGTTCAGGTCAATGTACGAGTAAAGGAGCTTGTGCGGGTGCTCATCTCCGAGCCTATCCAGTTGGTCCAAAATAGACGCCATAGCGGATCGCCTAGACCTCCAATGTGGGATGGGAAAACTCAGTACGCAAGAAACGCAAAATGTCTTGCTGTTCCCCGTCCATGGGCGAGGTCAACTGGGACGGAGTTTCGGAGCGGAGGGCTAACGTGCAGTCCGATTTGAGAACAAAGGCATCACCGTTCAGTGCCGGTGTTTCGCTCCCGGAGTCAGGGAAAGGCCCCTGACGGCCGAACGCACAAGGCAAGGATTTGCTGCGAGGGCCCGCTGGGCGTCTGCCGCCACAGTCAAAGTTCCTTAATTCTATCCGAACCGGCGGTTTGTGCTCACGGGGCCAGAAAACAGCGCAACTAATTCCCACTTTTCAGGAGCAGGTCGCACCATGCTGGCCTCATCTGGTTCGAATTTCCTTGATTCCAGACAAATTTCCGCGCTAATATCAGGTCTCGACGCTCTCAGTGGCGGGCAATAAATCTGCTACAGCCAAAGACAAGGAATACAGCCAGCCGGGTGCGCGAAGCCGAACGAACACGATTCTGGAGGCGCCGGTGATGTCCGAGACCGGAGCGGTGATCGCTCTAAAGCCGGATATAGACGATCTTGTGCCGCTTGAGGCCTTGCTGCCGCCGTCCGTTCGCGACCCGGCAGGGGAGTCTTCCTTCCCCAAAGTCCTGCGCCGGCGTCTCGACAAGTTCTTTACCGAGCAGAACCTCTCTCCCAAAGCCGGCCGCGCCATGTGGTTCAAAATCGCCGCGGGGCTGGCTATACTGGCAGGCAGTTGGATTGCCCTCTTTACGCTCAACACGAATTCATGGGAGTTTGTCGCTCTCTACCTCCTGAGCGGCCTCGCCCAGACATTCCTTTTGCTGAACATCGCCCACGACAGCAACCACAACGCCATCTCGTCCGTGCCGTCTGTGAACAGAACCCTGAACTATGTTTTCGATGTTTGCGGAATCAACTCGTACATGTGGCGCATCCTCCATCATCGGGGCCACCACTCTTGCATCAATCTCCACGGCGAGGACGATGCGCTTACCGGACGCGGGATCTTTCGGTTTACACCCCACGAACCGCGCGCGCGCCTGCACCGGTTCCAGCACATCTATGCGCTGTTTTTTTACGCGCTATTTTCGCTCGACTACGTTTTCCTACGGGACGTTGAATGCTTTTTCTTTCCGTCCCACGACTATCTGAAACTCACCCGGCATCCGCCGCGAGAATATGCCATCCTCTTTGCGGGCAAGATCTTTTATCTCACCTACATGCTCGTTTTGCCGGTGATGGTGCTGGGGAAATCGCCTCTACTGGTCGCTGGGTCGTTCGTGCTGGTCCATTTGATCGTCGGCTTGACCGTATCGCTGGTGTTCCAGACCACGCACACGGTCGACAGCACCTATTTTCCCTCGGACCGCAGCGAGTTTGACAACGGCGTGTACCACATTTTTGCGACAACGGCCGATTATGCGACGGGCAGCCCGCTGGTTGGTTGGCTCGCCGGCGGGCTCAACCATCACATCGTCCACCATCTGTGCCCTTTCGTGTGCCACACCCACTATGCACCGCTGACCCGGATCGTGAAGGAGACTGCCGAAGAGTTTGGAGTCCCTTATCGAGAACACCCCACTATGACTTGGGCAATCCTGCATCATCTGAAGCTCTTGAAGCAACTGGGAAGCGAAGACTAACTCTTGCTGCCGAGTCCTTTGCCGATGGCGACCCAACCGCTCCAAGCATTCCGGATGAATTTGCCCACGGTTCCACGCAAGCATCTGAGCAGCGAGGTCTGACGTTGGCCCCACCGATTCCAGTTGTTTCCCGATTTCGCTCCTTCGCGGATTCGCGCGCGATGGCCCGCAACCCCGTGCAGGTTTTGTCGAAGTACACCGCACTCCACGGCGACACATTCCGGTTCTATTTGGGTGGTCTCAAAGAGGCCATCGTGACTATCGATCCTGCTGTTATTCAGCATGTGTTGAAGAGTAATGCGGAGAATTACCAAAAATCGGATATTCAAGTAAAGCGGATGGGCCACTTTCTGGGCAAAGGCCTTCTGACCACCCATGGGGAAGCCTGGCGCACACAACGGCGTCTTATCCAAAAGGGCTTCGATCGAAAGCAACTTGAGGCTCTGTCGTCGATCATGCAGGACTCGCTGGCCGAGTCGCTGCGGGATTTCGACAAACAGGCCGGCGCCGGGCCCGTCGATATCTACCCACGGCTGATGAAAATGACCTTCGCGATGGTAGCCAGATCGCTGTTTGGCGCGCGGCTAAAGGACGAAGACATCGACCTCGTCAGCCATACCATCTCCACCGTGCAGGAATTTATCGTCCGGCAAACCCTTCAGCCCTACCTGAATCCATGGTTTGCCGTCTCGGGCGAATTGCGCAGACACGAAGAGATGCGAGCCCGCGCGGACCGCATTCTGCTCGAGTACATTGTGAGACGCCGCCACCAAGCGCCCGGCCACGATCTGCTGCAGACCCTGATGGATGCCCGTTACAACGACGGCGAGGGCATGAGCGACGAGTTGGTTCTGAGCGAGAGCATGCAACTGTTGGTTGCCGGCCATGAAACATCGTCGAATGCTCTATCGTGGCTTCTCTATCTTTTGAGTTCGCGGCCGGATTGCCTGGAACGGATGCGGCAGGAGTTCAATACCGTGCTGGATGGAGCTCCTCTGAGTTACGACGACGTTCCTCGATTGGAGTATGCCTCTCAGGTTATTCAGGAGGCGCTCCGCCTCTACCCGCCTTTTTGGATGATCGACCGCATGGCTATCGCAGACGACCGCGCAGGAGATCTGGCCATACCGCGAGGATCGACGGTAATTGTATTCGTTTATGGCGCGCACCATGCGCCTCGCTTTTGGCAGGCCCCGGAACGTTTCGACCCGGAACGCTTCACCAAAGCGAACGAGAAGCTGCAAACGCCCTTCACCTATCTGCCCTTCGGAGGCGGACCGCGGGGCTGTATCGGCGGCAACTACGCGATGCTGCAGATTCTCATGATTCTGAGCACGCTGCTGGGAAGATACGATTTTCAGTTGACTCCGGGCCAGATGATCGAAGCGCGCCCGATGGTGATTCTGCGGCCGAAGCACGGAATCCGCATGACCTTCACTCCGGCAATCGCACGCGACCGTCAGGCCATGATTCAGAAATAGAAGTAATCAGGCCAAAGTGATATGCGGTCGTGACCGGCAGCAGAGGATCGCACGAAGCGGGTTGCGAACACGACATTTTAGGAAGCCACGTCAATCGTGTGTGGTGAGACAAACCGATTCGGCACAGTTAATGCGTGAAGATGACCACCACTCATGCTCCCTGGATGACGGAACCTTGCGAGTCCTTCACAATGCCCGAAACTGTTGCGGTGGGCGTTTGTGCCTGTAGCGCCGCCACGTCGCAAAGCGCCAAGAAACAGAAAGCCGATGCGAGCCTGCGCATAGAAAAGACCTCCGAGATAGAGCACGGAAATTGGCTAGAACGAGAGACTTAACTTGATCGTAAAGATGCGGACTAACCAGGAGACGCTTGACCGAGACGAATTTTACAGACACATATGAATGTCCGCATCCATCGTTTGGTGGAGAGTTTACTCAACCTAAATTGGGCGTTAAATCCTATTCTCGGCAACCTGCCGCTGGTGATAGAGTGTCGGTGATGTCTTCCCCTGTCTTGCTCGAACGGCGGCAATTCGGTCTTCCCGCCGCAGTGGCAATCGTTGTTGGCGAATCCATTGCGCTCGGAATTTTCCTGACTCCCGCAACGATGGCGAGGTCGCTTGGCTCTCCGTTGTTGCTGGGATTGGTGTGGATCGGCATGGCGTTCATGGCGATGTGCGGGGCGTTGTGCTACACCGAACTGGCGATCCGCTTCCCTGAGTCTGGAGGCGAATATGTGTATCTGCGGGCTGGATACGGAGATCGCATCGCCTTTCTTTACGGCTGGATGAGCGCCATTGTGATGTATCCCGGAGTAGCCGCAGCGCTGGCCGTGGGCGCCACGGCTTATGTTGCCCAGTTGCTTCCGGCGGACTCCCGAATGATTGCATTTGTTCCTGCATCCATCCTCGGCGTGTTCTGCATCGTGAATCTTGCCGGGACCAAATTGAGCGGCTCCCTGATGACCTTTATGAACATCCTCAAGCTCGTCATCCTGGTTGCACTTGTGGGATGGGCCGTGGTCTCAGGGCACGCGCATGTGGCCAACCTGCTGCCCTTGACTGAGCGCCACCCCGGCTCCGATGCCCTGATTCCCGCCATTGCCGGCGCGGTGGTCAGCGCCTTCTTCAGTTTTGGAGGATGGTGGGAGGCAAGCAAGATTGCAGGCGAAGTCCGCAACCCGAGGCGCACACTGCCGCTTGCATTTGCCGGCGGCGTCATCCTGGTTACGCTGATCTACCTGCTCATCAGCGGAGCGTTTCTTGCAGTCCTCCCAATTGGCCAGCTCACTTCCAACACGGCCTTCGTCGCGCAGTTTGGAGAGGTGCTGTTTGGTGCAGCGGGGGCCAAGATCCTGTCGCTCTGCGTGCTGGTATGCGTGTTTGGCGGCATTGCTGCGCTCACAATGGCCTCACCTCGCGTCACGTACGCCATGGCGCAAACGGGCACCTTCTTTCCGAGTTTCGGCATACTGCATCCCCGTTTGGGGACACCGGCAAATGCAATCCTGCTGCAGACAGGACTCTCGCTGGCAGTCCTGCTGCTCGGCGCTTTTGATCGTGTCTTGGCCTACATCATCTTCTCGGCGGTGCTCTTTCTGGCACTGACCGCTTCCACGTTGTTTTGTTTGCGCGAGCCGGTCCGTGTTTGGTGGTTTCCCGCGGCACCAGTCTTCTTTATCATCCTCTGCGTTCTGGTGGGCCTGCTGATTCTTCTGCACAACCCCTTGCCGGCATTGATTGGCATTGGCATTGTTCTTTGCGGCCTTCCGGTTCGCCAAATTCTCACTTCGCGGCAGATCGCTGCGCCGCTACCTTCTGAAGGGAACTGATTCGACCCATGGCACACATTCGTCTTCCCGATGGACTGCAGGGCATTCGCGCCGCAATGGCATTTCGCCCGGAAACCGCAAAGCCTCTTAATGAGTTGGCCGAAGCGCTGCTTCATGCCCCAAACTCACTTACCGCGGGCGAACGCGAGTTGATCGCCACATATGTCTCCTCGTTGAATGACTGCTACTTCTGCCAAACCGTTCACGGCGCCATTGCCGCAGCGCATCTGGCAGGAGATGAAGATCTGGTTCGCCGCGTGAAAGTCGACTTTGGCCAAGCCGCTATTTCCGACAAGCTCAAGACGTTGTTGGTGATTGCGGGCAGGGTTCAAAAAGGTGGCAAGAACGTCACTTCAGCGGACGTAGAGGCGGCGCGCAAGGCTGGAGCAACCGACGTGGAGATTCACGACACGGTGCTGATCGCCGCAGCTTTCTGCATGTACAACCGCTACGTGGATGGACTCGATACCTGGCAGCCGCACGACGAGGAACTCTACCGTCAGCGCGGCAAGAAGACTGCGAAGGAAGGATATGTGTCCATGAGCCAGGAGTACATTCCCCAGCAGAAACAGGAACAAGGAGCCTGATTATGCCTCACATCTCATTACCGGAACAACTACCAGGAATCAGTTCAGCCCTTGCATTTCGGCCAGAAACGGCCAAGCCGCTGCGGGAATTGGCTCACATTCTTCTGCATGAGCCAAACAGCCTTTCGCCCGGAGAGCGGGAACTGATTGCGACCTACGTCTCTTCGCTCAACGACTGCTACTTTTGCCAGACCAGCCACGGCGCAGCGGCCGCATGTCATTTGGGCGACGGCGATACGGTCAAACAGGTTTACGCCAATTTTGAGGAGGCGCCCATCTCCGAGAAGTTGAAGCGATTGCTGGTCATAGCGGGCCAGGTGCAGCGCGGGGGGAAGAATGTGACGCGCCAAGCCGTCGATGCCGCAAGGGAGCAGGGAGCAACGGATGTGGAAATCCACGACACCGTGCTGATTGCCGCCGCGTTCTGCATGTACAACCGGTACGTGGACGGCTTGGCGACCTGGCAGCCACGCGACGAGCACCTGTACGCGCAGATGGGAGCGCATCTGGCCCGCGAGGGATATCAGACACCCTCCGTCCGTCCGTAGGGTGACGTGCCGCAATCCAGGGAGAAAGACGATACAGATAGCGGGAGCTCAAGAACAGCGGGAAGGGGGCCGAGCGCGGTCCCCTTCCCGCTTCTTCGTGTCCAAGTATTTGTGCGCCTTGCAGGGAACAAAGCTCGACCTGAATTCGATTGTGTACCCGGCATTGCCACGTGATCTAAATCACATATTTTACTCATACTTAGGGATGATCCAAGCGTATACCCATTGGGCGATGTAGACACAACGCCTGTTGCATACCATCGACTTGCAATTTCCTTCATCGTTCGCCTGTGACGAATCGACGCCATCTCAGAGTGGCGCTTCGGTTTTGCGGCCTGGTTCAAATCGCAGGTTGACGGCGACGCGCCTGAACTGGAATCAGCATCCTGCGAGTTTACGAGGGCTGAGGCTTGGGTTCGGGCTAGAGTAAGTGGCACGTATGCTCACGAACTACGAAAGAGATAATCGGATGCGAAAGTACGAAAGGACCATTGTTTTCATTTTCTGCATTATTGGCCTGTTGTCGCAACGCATGTTTGCCCAGTCAAGCGCCTCAGTTCTTGAAGGTGTAGTTCAAGACGCTACGAGCGCGGTGATCCAGAATTGCGACGTCCTCCTGTTGAACAGAGAGACCGGCGGGAAGCTCGCCACGCGGACAAACGGAGATGGCGTCTATGCCTTCCCCTCGGTCCAGCCTGGGATGTATACGTTAGAGGTCTCGAAGCAGGGGTTCAAATCGTATTCTCTGACCAACTTCAGAGTTACGGCCTCTGAGCGCGCTACACGGAATGTGGTGTTGGGACTTGGATCGACCACATCCACGGTAACCGTAGACGCCTCGGGTTCCGGATCGCTGTGGGAGCCAACTTCAAACGAGTTGGGAACACTCATCGAGCAAGAGAGCGTTCGTGACTTGCCTTTGAATGGCCGCGATTTTCTGCAGTTGGGCCTGCTGTCCGGCGCCACGCAGACTTCTGGCACAACGGTCTCGGACTTTACCACGCTTCAGGTCGGTCATCCTGACCGCACCATCATCATTGACGGAAACGAGCAGGACCTCACCGGATTTCTGATCGACGGCCTGTCGACTGCGGGCAGCCGCTTGGGCCAGGCGTCTTTGAATCTGTCCGTTGCGGCGATTGACCAGTTCAAGATCCACGAGGGATTCTTTCTTCCCTCCGAGGGCCCCAATGACGCGGGCGTGGTCAGCGTGGTCACCAAGGGAGGAAGCAATCACCTGCACGGCGAGACCTTCGAATTCGTCCGGAATACGGCGTTCGACACAAGGCAGTATTTCGATCTGCCGGGCGCCCAGCCAAGTCCCTTTCACCGCAACCAGTTTGGCGGTGCGGTGGGCGGACCGATTCTGCGGAATCGGCTGTTCTTCTTTGGCCACTACGAGGGCCGACGCCAGGTTCTTTCCAACACGGTCAAAGCCACCATTCCCTCGACAAAGATGTTCAGTGGAGACTTCTCAGAACTGGGAATCCCAATCTACGATCCGGCCACCTATGACCCGAGCACTGGACATCGGCAAGCATTTTCCGGAGGCGTAATTCCCTCAGGCCGCATTAACTCGATAGCGAAAAGCCTGCTCGCCTATTATGTGTCCGCGCCTAGTTACGGATCTCAAAACCTCGCGGGCAACCCGGTAACCACCGACAATTACGACCAATATGGGGGGCGCGTCGATGTCAACCTTAACGCGAAGAACACCCTGTTTGGCGAGTACGTAAACGAGAATTCGCCGACGGTCAATGCAGCCCTGTTTCCGCTTGCGGGATACGGCTTTCCATTGAGCACGAACTTTGCGTTGGCTCAACTGACCAGCACGTTGACTCCTCATCTTGTGAACGAGTTCCGACTGGGGTTTCTTCACCCCTCGGTGTTCAATGCAGGGGCTACCCAAGCCGACGTGCAGGGCAAGATGGGCTTCACGGGAACAGCGGATCCGAACGGAGTCCCGGGAATCTATCTCAGCGGCTTTAACGTCTCCGGTGCAACGGCCGCGACTCCTTCCTTCGGGCGCGCCCAGGGTCTGATCGGGAACATCGACAACCAGTACCAGATGCACGAAAGCATGAACCTCCTGAAGGCCAAGCACGAAATGAGTTTTGGTGTGGACTTTAACTACGTCCGGACAGTTCAGGAGAGCTCAAACTTCTTTTCCCGCGGCGGCGTGTATTTCAATCCCGTCTATACCGCCCAACTGGCGGTGAACAGTACCGGAAAATCAGCGCCGGTGTCGGGCACGGGCAGCTCTTTTGCCGATTTCCTGCTGGGCATGCCTCAGTCCGGCACGGTGACCTCCATGCCGCGCACTCATTTTCGCTGGACCGCAGTGACGCCTTATGCGCAGGACACATGGCGGGCTCTGCCAAGCCTCACCATCAACGTTGGCCTGGGATGGAACATGAGTACTCCGCCCAACGCGGTTGGCGGGAACAAGTTGTATCCTCACGCATTCGACTACAAGACCGGCACCGTAAAGTTCGCTGCCTTGGGCGACATCAGCCCGGAGGTCTACAAGATCGATCTCAACAACTTCGCTCCCCGGATTGGTTTAGCCTGGCAGCCGCGTTTCTCGCCGGGAACGATCATCCGCGCCGGTGGAGGCATCTACTATCCGGCGGAGAATGCGATCTATGAGCTGTTCGCAATTACAGCCCCCGGCGTTGCGATTGTGCAATCCATCACCAACGATCCCTCTCAACCAATGCCCACCTATGTGCTCGGACAGAACGTATTTCCTCCAATGGCTCAGGCCACGATCACCAAGACATTTCAACAGAACATCAGCGGCACGCTTTTCGCGCTGGACAGCAATTTACGCACAACGTACATCCAGCAATGGAGCCTTGCGATTCAGCATAATCTGACCAAGAGCACGCTTGCGGAGATCGATTACATTGGAACGCAGTCGCGCAAACTGCCGATTCGCTGGAATGCCGACGATTGTTCTGTAGCGGGCTCCCTGGTCTGCGATCAGACAGTTCGCCCCTTCAAGCAATTCAATTACATCTACGCTGCGGCCGACGAGGGGACTTCCAGCTACAATGCCTTCGTCGCAAAACTGCAACGGCAGTTTTCCAATGGCCTGAATTTCGTGACCAATTACACCTGGTCAAAAGCCCTTAGCAACACCGAACAGGGCGGTGCGCCTGTTGGGATCAACCAGAGAGGAGTCTGTCTCAGCTGCGACAAGGGCATGACTGGCTACAATTCACCGCAGCGCCTGGTGGCGAGCGGCGTGTGGAATTTGCCGCTTGGCCGAGGGAAACAGTACATGAGCGGCGCTTCTCCGGTTCTGAACCAGATCGTGGGCGGTTGGACCCTGGATACGATTGCGACTTTCTCCAAGGGAAACCCCTTCACCGTGCTGGCGGCGAGCAGTACCTCGATGGACCCAATGACGCAATTCCGCGCCGATCAACTTTGCAACGGCCGGTCGAGCCTGAAGAACAAGGATGTTCGGAGCAACGGCCACTACTGGTTCGATACCTCCTGCTTCGCCAAGCCCGCCCCGAATTACTTCGGCAATTCCGCACCGAATGTCATCACTGGCCCCGGGGTGAACAATTGGGACATCGGCGCCGGCAAGCTCATTGCGTTGCGCGAGTCGATGGATCTGCAGTTTAGAGTCGATGCGTTCAACGCCTTCAATCATGCGCAATTCCTGAATCCAGACAGCAACATGGCGGATACCAACTTCGGCAAGATCACGACGGTGGGTCTATCCAGAGAACTCCAGTTGAGCATGAAGCTGCTCTGGTAAGAGAGCCTAAATTCAGGAGTGGATCAAGCAGATGGCGGTGCTTCGTGGTGTGCGGGCACCGCCATCTGCTCTGCTTCGGAAACCTCCGGATGAGCGCGAGCTGGTTTTCGCGCAATTCTACCGGTTCATGGTTATTCAGCGGCCGTGCAAGACAGTACGCATCGTGCCAAGCCCCAGGCGCTATGGCTCTGATGGATGTTCGTTGAACCGGTACCCGATGTAGGCATCGGTCAACAAGTAGTGCGGATGCCTTGGGTCGTCTTCAATCTTCTTGCGCAATTGGCGGACAAACGTTCGCAAGTATTCGAGTTCGTTTCCGTATTCCGGCCCCCACACGGACTTCAGCAAGCGAGCATGTGGAATCGGCTCCCCTGCATGAACCATGAGGTAGTGCAGCATCTCAAACTCCTTCGGGGTCAGATGAATGGAGTGGCCCGCTTTCTGGACGCGGTACTTGACTGGGTCCAGATCGATTTCACCAATGCGAATCGGATGATCCCGGTTGACATCCAGAGCATTCCTTCTTCGAACTGCGGAGCGCAATCGCGCCGTCAACTCGCGCAGCTGAAATGGCTTGGTGATGTAATCGTCTGCACCTGCATCCAAGGCCAGAACCTTGTCGTCTTCGCTATCCAGCACGGTCAACATCAGGATGGGCAGTCTCGCCACTGCGTGGCGAATTGTCCGACATGCCTCCAATCCACCCATTCCCGGCATGTCAACATCGAGCAGCACGGCATCGAATCGCGTAACACGGACCAGGGACAGGGCCTCCTCGCCGCGAGCTGCCTCCACAACTGTAAAACCCATGCCAGACAGCGTCATGCGCAAAGCCCGCCGCGTGGAACTGTCGTCGTCTACGACGAGTACGGTGCCCACTCCGGACTCCAATTGTTCCGCTTTCATCTTGCCCTCCTTGCGCCATCTGGAAGCGACAGAAAGAATGTCGTGCCTTCCTTCTCATCGCTGATGACCCACACATGTCCATGGTGGGCTTCGGCTGCCTTTCGTACGACGGAAAGCCCTACTCCGGTACCCGGAACGACATCTTTCACGTCCGGCGACCGATAGAAGCGGTCGAAGATCCGCTCCCGCTCTTCAATCCGTATGAGCGGGCCGACGTTATGGACAGAGATAAGTACCTCGCCGTGACTCTTGGATGCGGCAATCTCAATAGGGGTTCCAGGGTTAGAGTATTTCTGCGCGTTGTCCACGTATTGCGCCAGAATCATCCCCAACAGCTTGCGGTCTGCCCTCATCGTCAATGCAGGATCGTCCACCGCAACCACAATGCGGCTTTCCTGCCTATTGGCATGTCCGCCGGCCAGCACGTCGGAGATCAGCTCCTTGACATTGATTTCATCTTTGTCCAGATCGACTTGAATGGGATCGAGCTTCGCGGTTTGGAGCATGCGGGTACACAGTTCATTCAGACGAACCGCTCGATCGTCGATCAGAGTAACGAGTTCCGTTTGCGCTTCAGAGAGCCCGCCCAGTTCCAACAGGCCAGAACTCGCTGTCTGAACCGCAGTCAAGGGAGTTTTGAGTTCATGCGCCAGCGCATCCATCACCGCCGCACGCAATTGTTCACTCTGCTTGGCAGCTTCGGCCCGGTCCTCGCTTTCAAACGATTGGTGCCGATCCACTGCAATTGCCGCAAGTGCCGCGAGCGCATCAACCACGAGTGGGTTAAGCTCCCCGCGCACCACCAATGCGCCTATGCATTTTCCGCCACTTCGCAATAAGCGCTCCGATGTCTGCGCCTGAGGATCATCCTTCGCAGCATCGCGCAAGAAGCACTCCTTAGCCAGATCTTGTTCGTCCAGCCGCCAATCACCCGTGCGATCCTGCCGTCCAAGATATGTATCGAACAAGGCAGCCGCGCGTGCGTCGAAGATCCGCTGAATCAAGACAACGATCTGCGCACCCGGAGGCTGGCGAAGATCGAGCAGCAAGGAACTCCGGCTCAGCTCGTACAGCTTCTCCATCCCCGTTCGATAGGCGGCGGCCTCTCTTGCGACTCGCAATTCCCGCCCTTGGAGCCTGCTGATTGCCAGAGCAATCCCCTCGAATGTCACCAGAGCAAGAAACATCGCGGGGCTTTCAACCGAAAAACTAAACAGCGGCGGCTCAAAGAAATAGTCGAGCATGAGGACGGCGAGGACAGATGTCAACGACGCTTGCCAAAATCCAAAGAGCGACGCTACGGTGACAACCACCATCAAATACAACAAGCCGATTGTCAGAAGATTCGTTTGAAGAACGAAAGCTACGCAGGTCAGAAGTGCAAGAACCGCGCCTGTTACCAGGCATTGTACAAGCGCCTTAAGTCTCCGTTGAGGGGGCGGCCATCGCGGCGCAATCAGGTTTGCCATCTGACTTGTATCGTGCATCGGCGTGGTCACCGAAAAGATAACTCAAGCGTAGCTGGCAAAACGTGAGGAAGGTATAAAGAATTTATCTGGAAACCATGATAGTAAAACGAGGGAGCGGATCATTTGATCCGCCCTTGTTTCCTCAGTGCATCTAAATTGACTCCATGCCGAGTTGCCTATCTGCTGGATTCTATTCCCCATTCATCAGCACATGAGGAGACGCCATCCGGCTGTACTGGACTTCACGGTTTCCGGCCTCGGAAGCCTCGTACATGTAGTACTCGTAAAGATTGCGTGCCGAGTCTACAGGCCGCGGATACTTGGCGAGGACACCCATGACGTTCTGGCTCCTCCGCTCCCACTCCTTCTTCTCTTCTGCCGCCTGCTGCAGGTAATGCTTTTGGCGCTCGCCGTAGTAGCCGGCAAGAGTTTTGTATTGCTCGGGATCGTGCGCATTGCGCGCCAACTGTTTCAATTGCGCCAGAGAGTAATTGGCGCCCGTCTCAGGGGAAAAGGCAGCGCCCTGTGCGTTTCCAACACCCACAAGAATAAGCGACAGAATACCAACTGCAACGTGTTTGTGAAGCATATCGAACAACCTCCGATGTTTCAGTATTGGACCGAATACATGAGGGGCGCATGAGGAGAACGTTGGGAATGGAGTAAATTTGGAGGCCAGGAAACTGTTTGCGGGTGCGGCTATAACGCGAAGATTTAGTAGTATGTTTCTCGCAACGCCCGCGCGTCTTTCACCATCGAGAGAAACCTTCGCGCGAGCTCGTGGATGCGATCGACCTGACGAAAGTGCAGCGCTTCATTGGGCAGTAACTCGCTGCCCAAGCCAATGGCGGTTGCTCCCGCGAGAATGAAATCGGAGGCCGTCAACTGATTTACACCGCCTGTGGCAATTAACGGGATTTGCGGAAGCGGCACTTTGAGAGCGCGCACATACTGGCTTCCGCCAATCTGCGCCGTTGGAAATAGCTTGATCAAATCGCCTCCTACTTTCCAGGCCGCAATAATTTCTGTGGGCGTTAATGCTCCTGGAAGCACCGCAACATCGGTCAACTTTGCATAGGCCACCACCTTTCGAACCAGCCCCGGGCTCGTCAGAAACCTGGCGCCGGCATCGACGCAGCGCCGCGCAGCTTCCTCATCCAGTACGGTGCCAGCCCCCACAACCAGATCGGGATAGCGTTTTGAGAGGTCACCTATGACTTCCAGCGCGCCGGGACTTGTCAACGTGATCTCGACGATGGGGATGCCTGCGGCGTAGACCGTTTCCGCGGCAAATAGAGCGAGATCGCGTGACGCCACCCGTACAGAAGGCAGAATGCCGATTTCTTCAATGCGAGCGCGAACTTCTTCCTTCTTCATGTATCCGACCTCTCCGAATCGACATTCTCACAACTGCGACCACTGATTCTGGTTTCGGGAAAGCCCCTTTTATTGAATCTCTTCACGCCCGACGGACAGATTCAACTGGCTGACGGTGGTCATGTAGGCGCCGACCAATTGCAGATACGCCAACTGCACCACACGATAGTCGCTCTGCGCATTCAGGAAGTCCATGAGCGACGCTGCGCCCCGCTGATAGGAGTAAGTGACGGTGTCGCGCACCCGTGTCGCCTGATCCTTGTATTTGTCCCGGTAGGGCGTCAGCAGCGCGATGTTGCTTTGCACTTGTTCGTACGCCGAATCCACGTCACTGAAGACTTGCTCCCGCGCGGCCTCGGTCAACTGCTTGTTGCGGTCGATGTCGAGCAGGGTGCGCTTCTTCTCGCCCTGGTTGCGGTCGAAAACACGAAGCGGGATGCTGACGTTGAGACCAAGCGTCTGATTGGAGTTGGGATTATTGAAGGATCCGTTGTATGTATACCAGGCGCCGAACGTGGGGTCGGCCGAGCCGTTTGCCTTGGCGAGCTTATGGTTGGTCATTGCCTGTTGAATGGACTCAAGCGCTGCCCGGAGATCGGGCCGGTTGTCGAGAGCAATCTGACGAAAAGTCTCAAGGGGTTGCAGCGTGTCTGAGAATTCGTATGGCCCAGTCACGTCGAATTTGTCGAGCGGAGTCCGATCATCCAGAAGTTGAAGTAGCTGAATCTTCGAGGTGCGCAGGTTTACGATCGCTGTCTGAATTTCCGACTCATATTGCACGCGCAAGAGTTCGATTCGATCCAGATCGATTTGTCCGATGGCGCCGTCTTTGAAGCGCACCCTGCTGATCTCGATGATCTTGTCATAGTACTCGAGATCGGCCCGGGCAAGTTCCAGCACCGCCTTGGCCTGCAACGTTTGAATGAAGACCGAGCGGAGGTCGAAGATCAGATTACGTTGTAGATCCTCGTGCTGCGACCCCGCAATCTGCGTACCTTCCTTTGCGCTTTGCAACCGCAACTCGCGCTTGCGTTGCCGTTCGTGGAGATAGCTGACATTTGGCTGGTACTGCGTGCCAGACAGGGGGCGCCACACGCCTTCGTGACGCGCTATCTGCGTGCCGTCAGTCGAAAACGTAAACTGCGGATTGGGGCGCAAAAAAGCTGTGATCTCAGAGGCTTTCATCTCCTCGACGTTCACTTGATCCGCCTTCAATGTCGGGTTAGCCACTTCGAACTTCGCCTTCACCTGCTCCCACGTAAGCGTCTGCTGCGCGCCTGCGGTAATCGCAAGACATGCCAGGCTCACAATGCATCTACCGATGGCGCGGACGGAAACACAACCGATCTTAACTTTCAAGTGAAACCTCCGGTTTGGGGAGCTTGTCACCCTCCCGCGCAACCCATACGTAGAGCGTGGGCAGGAGGAAGATGCTCATGAGAAGGTCCGAAATCAACCCTCCCACAATGACGATGGCGAAGGGCCGTTGGGAATCGGAGCCGATGGCATGCGACATTGCGGCAGGAAGCAGCCCAAGAGTTGCCACAAGCATCGTCATCATGATGGGACGGAGCCTCAGCACTGCACCCTCGACCGCTGCATTCTCGGGAGTAAATCCTCTGGCGCGCAGTTGGTTGATGTATTCCAACATGATGACGCCGGTCTGGACTGAAACTCCAAAGAGTGCCAAGAAGCCGACCCCTGAAGACACGCTGAAGAACGTCCCGGTTACCAGCAAAGCCAGTAATCCGCCTACGCGCGCAAGGGCGACATTCACCATAATCAGTGAGGCCCACTTGACCGAGCGGAACATGAAATAGAGAAGGACGAAGATCAGGAAGACAGTGATCGGCACCACCACAAACAGCCTTGCCTCCGCGCGCTTCTCGCTCTCGTACTCTCCCGCCCAATCGACGTGATACCCGCGCGGCAGCTTGACCAGCTTGTTTACTTTTTCGGTGGCTTCTCTGACGGTTGTTCCCAAATCTCTGCCTCGGACTTCGAAGCGCACGCCGACATAGCGCTGATTCCCTTCGCGGAAGATGTCGTATGCGCCCTCGCGAACCTCCACCTTCGTCAGCTGCGCGAGGGATACGCGCTCTCCCGAGGGAGACAGGAGCCGAATGTTCTGGATTGCCTCCTGTGTATTTCGATATTGCTGCTTATACCGCACCACGACGTCGTAGCTGGCCTCGCCCTGCAGCAATTGGGTTACAGCATTGCCGCCGACCGCAGTCGCGATCGCATCTTGTATATCGGAGGCATTGATGCCGAATCGTGCTGCCTGCTTGCGATCCACGGTGAAGTTGAGGTTTGGCTGGCCCATATCCCGGAAGAGCCCGAGATCCTTGACCCCCTGCACAGCGGCCATCACAGATGTGATCTCTTCGCCCTTTTCCTCCAGAGTTTGCAGATCGTCCCCGTAGAGCTTTACCGCGAGTCCGCCTTTAACGCCGCTGACTGTTTCGCCCACATTGTCTTCGATGGGCTGCGAGAAATTCCAAAAGGCGCCCGGCAGCTTTGAGACTTCGCGGTTCATGGCGGCAATAAGTTCTTCTTTGTTCTGATGAAAGACAGGCCGCCATTTCTCCTTTGGTATCAGATCCACAAAGTATTCCGTATTGCCGAAGCCGCCGGTATCGGTCCCGTCGTCGGGCCGACCTGCTTGCGAAACGACGGTCTTGACCTCGGGGAAGGAGGCGAAGATGAGACGCCCTTGATCGGAGAACCGCTTGCCTTCAGTCAGACTCGTGCTGTTCGCCAAAGAACCTCGTGCCCAGATAGCGCCCTCGTCGAGATGGGGGAGAAACTCAGAGCCGATAATGCCACTGAGGGCAAGAAAGAGGCTAATGGCAAGCGCCCCTGCGCCAACGCCAACGGTAATCCATCGATGCTCAATCGCCCATTGAAGCCCATGCCGGTAGCGGTCCTTCAGAGATTCCATCACCGGGTTGCGCCATTCCTTGATGCGGGTGCGGAACAGCATCGAGCACAGTACGGGAACGATGAAAATGGAGAAAACCATCGCCCCTAGAAGCGCAAAGGCGACGGTCCACGCCATGGGCTTGAAGAGCCTGCCTTCTACCCGCTGCAGCGTGAAAATTGGCAGGTAGGCGGTGATGATAATGGCGATGGCGAAGAAGACCGGGCGTTGCACTTCGTGCGACGCGTCGCGGATGGTTGCCAAGGGCGTCTTAACGCTCATCGTAATGCGGCCAGCGGTGGATGTTGAGCCGTTCTTCCCGTAGCTAAGGTGCCGCATGATGTTTTCCACCATGACGACGGCGCCATCCACGACCATTCCGAAATCCAAGGCGCCAAGGGACAACAGGTTCGCCGGAATCTTGCTTAAGTCCAGAAATATGGAGGCGAAGAGCAACGCAAATGGAATGGTGAGCGCAACGATGAAGGCCCCTCGCACATTGCCGAGAAAGAGGAAGAGGATGATCGTTACCAGGATCATTCCTTCAGCCATATTGCCAAGCACCGTATGGAGGGTATAGTGCAGCAGGTCAGCTCGATCGAGCATGGGTACAACGGTGACACCCGGCGGGAGGATGGTCTTGTTGAGCTCATCCACCTTCTTATGGATTGCTTCCAGCGCGGGCCCGGCGTCGGCGCCTTTGCGCATCAGGACAACGCCTTGAATGACATTAGGATTGTCAACGATGGTTCCATCTGGCCTATGATCCGCTCTGGCCATGGCTCCCAGCAGAATCTTGGGTCCCTGTTGCACCTCCGCAATGTCTTTGACCCGCAGGGCCGTCCCACTTTTTGTCGTCAGGACAGTATTCTCGATGTCCTGGACCGTGGTGTAGCGGCCAACGGCGCGGACGTTCAACTGCTGCGTCCCCTCTTCGACAAAGCTGCCACCGGCATTCGTGTTGTTATTCGTCAACTGCTGCTCGACTTGGCCGATACTCAGGCCATAGGACACCAGCTTGTCCGGATCGATGCGCACCTGGTATTCGCGGGTCGTGCCGCCGAAAGTCGATACGTCGACAATATTCGGGACGGACTTGAATTGCTTTTCAAGTGTCCAGTCCTGAATCGACTTCAAATCCAGCAGGTCGTATTGAGGATTTGTGTTGTGGATGGTGTACCAGTAAATCTGACCTACCGTGCTCCAGTCCGTGCCCAATTGCGGTTGCAAGCCGGGCGGAAGACTCACCCCCGCAAGCCGCTCCATGACTTTTTGCCGGTTCCAATCGTTGTCCGACTGGTCGTCGAAGATCAGCAGCACGAAAGACAGGCCGAAGATCGATTCGGAACGCAGATGGGTAAGATGGGGAAGTCCGTTCATCTGGATTTCCACCGGAATCGTAACCTGCTTTTCTACCTCTTCCGCAGCCTGTCCAGGCCATTGAGTGATGATGGTTGCGTAGTTATCGGCGATGTCAGGATAGGCTTCAACCGGCAGGTTGTGAAATGAGATCGCGCCCCAGGCCATCAGAAGAAATGCAACCGCAAGCACGACCACACGGTTGTTCAGAGCAAAATCGACAAGAGTGCGTATCATTATGCGTTCCTCTGTCTTCCTTTCTGCAGTTACCTGTTGTCGATTTCATTCTGTAGCGCGAGCGGATTCGTCACCACCTGCTGACCTGCCTGAAGACCCGATTTGATTTCCTGCATACCGCCTGGTAATGCGTCTCCTCCGACGACGCCGAGTCTGCGGAATCTCTTGTCGGGCGTGGGCACATAGACCCAATCCCGGTCATGCAAATGCAGGATGGAAGACACCGGCACGACTGTACTCACTTCATCCTTCTGACCGTGGAAGGTTGCGGTCACAAACATGCCAATCCGCATCATCCCCGGATTCTGGACCTCGATCCGGACCTTGCCGGTCCTGAGATTGGGATCGAGGATTGGCAGGATATTGCTTACCTTGCCCTTGAGTACGCTGCCCGGATACGCGTTCAGTGTGATTTCTGCCGGGTCTCCGATGTGAACGCTGGGAAGATCGTTTTCGTAGACATCGCAAACGATCCATACATGAGAAAGATCGGAGATCGTGAAAGGGCTGGTGCCCAGGCTTTGCACGCCAGCAGCATTGGTCACCTGTTGATCGGTGATGACGCCGGAGACTGGAGCCGTGATGTCCACGATCCCCGATGGATGCTCGACGCTGCTTCCCATCAGCTTCAGGTGTTCTGCCGCTGTATTGACGGCCACCTTGGCCTTGTCTTCGGTGTCTTGTGCCACCTGCAGGTCGTTGAGGGCAATTGCTCCATGTTTGAAGAGGTCCTGCGACCGCTCGTACTGGGCGCGAGCAAGAATCTCATCGGCAACCGCCATCTGATAGTTGGAAAAACCTCCGGAGATGTCGTCGCTACGAACCTTCAGCAGAAGCTGACCTTTCTTGACGGCGTCGCCGAGACGCGCGTAAATGCCAACGATGCGGCCCGAGGCAAGGGAGATTACCGGAACCGTGCGCTCAATATCGGGATTCACTGTGCCGGTGACGGCCAGTTTCGCGGGCGCGCGATGCTCAATTGCCGTCGTAAGCGCGAAATGCTCGGGATGATCTACGGAGAATGCAATCGCATCAAAGTCCTGCGTCACCTTCGCGGGAGGCGGAGCTTCCGCTGCCGCATCGACCTTATCGCTTTTGCAACCGCTATTGGCCACGGATACGATCAAGACCATCCATGAAAAACCAATTGCCATGCCTATGCTCTTCATATGAGTTTCCGCGTCCTTTGCATTTCCTGGGCCTCGAAACAAACAGCGCTCCTCGCAGCGACAAGGCAGCCACCGGGCGAGGCGTAAAACGTAATCGGACTTAAGTTGCAATGCAGAGCCGCGTCCGGCTATTGTGCTGGGCGACATGACCTACGCTCAGGGCCGCGCGTTTTCTCCACGCGCGGCCCTGAATCCAGAAGGTTAGAACCGGACCTTGATTGCAAGCGTTGTGTTGGTTTGGTTGGTGCGAAGGTCAGGCCACCAGACGGCGGTAGACGGCGTGGCGGAATTGCCATTCCCAAGAGCCAGGCAGGCACTTTCGGCTGAAGCAAGATTGCCATAGCCGAAACCGGAGGCAGCGCCGCTGGCACAGGCATATTGCGAAGGCACACCGTTGTTGCCGCCCGGAGGAGTGATGCCCCCGCGTCCGCTCCAGTAGGGCACATCGGAATAGCGGTAGCCTTCTTCCAAGGTGAAGGTGATGAACTGGCTCGGCATGTAATCGAGGGTGATGGTTCCGTCGTGCATGAGCGAGCGATCACCCGCGTTTTCGGTGAAATACGGGGTGCCGCTGAAGGCCGTGGCGCCATTGATGGGCGGAAGCAAGGTGAGGTAGCGGCCTGGGTTGCTCATCACGCCGCCGCCAAGAGTAATGGCGTAGCGATCATTCTTGAACCACGTGCGGTCGTAGATCATATAGCCAAGGAAGTCTTGCTTCGGTCTGCCGTTTTTGCTGTTGTGGCAATTTACGCCGCCGGTGTAAGTCGAACTGGAGCCCGTCTCCGGAGAGAATCCGTGAGGATCGTACGGCCCACTGGAAGGGCCGCCGCCGTATTCGCAGCCCGCGTCGCCCGTGACTGTGAACGCGGCCTTATCGATGAATCTTCCAGGTTTGTCGTAGTATTTGACCTGCGCGCTATAGTCGGCGTGGACGCGCGAGCGGCCGGGGTAGCCAACTGCGTCCTCTCCCAGACCGTAGTTATTGAAGACAAAGTCAAGATACGGCTTGGGACGCCAAAGAATCTGTCCACCCAGTCCGGGCTTGCCATTGGCGCGTGCGTAGGACTGCCAACCGTTGATGATCCACGGCTCGATCTTCAACTTCTTTGTCGGAAAATACTGAATGCGCAGGCCGTTGAAGAACCAAGGCGTGTTCGACGAAACGAACGAAGGCTGGTAGGTCCAGTTGTCAAAGTTGTAGTAGCTGAACAAGCCGATATAAGAAACGAAGATCCCGGCGTCGACGTTCAGACCATGGGAAACGTCCCAGTGGTATCCTCCCCAGGCCTCTGACACGTACTTGTAGGCGCCGGCCAGGTCCCATTGGCCGCGGCTGGGGCTGGCGTCGTTTCTCGGGGTCGTGGTAGCGAACAAACCGTTCATGGTCAGGATGCGTCCGCGCACATTGTCGATATGGATGTCGCCCCCAATGCTGATCTGCTCCAACTGCCACTCGTCGGAACGAAAGCTCTCTGTGGCGCCACCCATCGTGTCGTCGTGGGGATGGTTGTAGTCGAGGATGTAGTTTGCATCGGCGCGAAACTCAGGCGTGAAGTACTTGGTGGCCATGGGACTGTCGGAAGCGTGTCCGTTGCTATTGAGCCAGGTCCAATCGCCCTCGAATGGCTCGCCCTTGGTGGTGGTTTGCGCACTGATCTCCTTGGGCGCGGGAGGCGCCGGAGCGGCAGTCGCAGCCTGCACTGCGGGCGTCACAGAGCTGCTGGAGCCGCCGCTCACGGCTACCCCTTCTGCGGTGCGAAGCGCACTGGCGTCGCGCTCCGCGTCGGCCGCGCCATCGCGTGTTTTCAGCTCAGTTTCAAGTTGGGCGATGCGAGCCTTCATTTCCGCGAGTTCTTTGATGACGGCATCGTTGGTTGGCACAGGTGCGACGGAAGGCGCGGCGCTGGGCGCTGCTGTGGATGGCGCTGGAGCCGCAGCGGACGCTGGGCCCACGGGATCTTCTTCCCCCTTCGCCGCAAGCATATTCAATGCATCTGTGTGCTGTACCGCAAGGTTCAGGCGCGATGGCAGCAGCGGCTTGTCCGTCGCCGTGGCCGCGCTCTGTGCGTAACATGCAATCTGCAACGCAAGACAGCAGAGTGCGCCTGCGATTCGAATGGCCGTCCTAAAGCTGGTCTTCATGGGTATCTGATCTCCTAAAGCGTCCTGCGTCGCCAGGTTATGAAGCGTTGGCTCTCACCGAAGAATGACAGGCCAATTCCGTCTGTCATCCAATTCTGATGCCACGAGGCATAAGGGAACCGCAAAGAAACTACAGTGTTTATGTAAGGTTTCAGAACCGGTGGAACGAAAGAGAGACTACTCCTGAGGCCGCCAGCTTCGGAGCGAAGGAACGGTCGGACGCGGCATACTTAATCAACGATTCTCCGAGTATTGAACGACTGGCATGAGGGCCGCATGAAGAGATCCGCAGGAAATCATAGTGATTGATGGATGTTCAATTCCAAGGAGAGCGCCACCCCGCAAGGACCATTCAAGCTTGCAAGACTGGGCCGCACCGTGCATCGTTCGCCTCAAGCGACGGGCCGTGAAAACCAACGAATGCTACAGAATCACCGCGTCTGCGCCGATCTCCTTGCGGGTCACTCTCAATTGTTCATTCGATTTTGCTGCACGTTTGGAACGTGTGGAGCTTCGCGTTTGCACGGGCTCACGCCGACGGCGAGACAGGGCCGTCGAATTCTGTTTCGCAGCCGGGCGCAGACCCACTCAAACAGTCAAGAGGGGGACTTCAACCTCTTACGACCAGAGCGGATCCGCTTCCACCGCGAGGCCCTGCCGCACTGTTTCAGCGGGACTCGCCTGTCAGCTGATGATTCACAGCAAAGAGGGCGAGCTCGAGCCGGTTTGAAACGCCAAGTTTATCGAAAATATGCCCGATATGATGCTTCACCGTGTGTTCACTCAGCGAGAATTTCTCTGCGATATCCAGATTGGAGTATCCGGCAACGATTGTTGCAATCACTTCGATTTCCCGAGGTGTCAATCCGAAGTTCCGGTGTGTGACCTGGTTGCGCGTGGGCCGCTCGAAATCCCGCAAGGCCTCCACAAGGCTCGCCACTCCTTCATTCCCCATCCAATACTGGCCCGCCACCACCTTGTAGATGCCCTCAAACAGCATCTGTGTGGTGGAGTTCCTCATCACGACGCCCCACACCCCGAGCTTGAGAGCATGCAGAATTTCCGCATTGTCAGGGGAGACTGTGACCAGGAGAGTGCGTATGGACGGTTCGGAAGTGGCGATTTCTCGCAGGACTCGCATGTCCTCTTGTCGTGACAATGCCCAGTCCAACAAGAGGATGTCGGCCATGCCTTCTCGCACCAGATCGAGGAGCATCTCGCCATCCGATGCTTCGCCAACCACCTTAAACTCCGGGTTTGTCTCCAGCAACGTTCGCATTCCATCCAGAAAGATTGGGCGGTCTGCTGCGGTCAAAATACGAACTTCGCTGACATTTGGATTGATTCGGTCAAACGTGCGCAGTGTTCCGAGGTACTCTCGCTGCCGAGTTCCCAAAGGGAGCGAATTGGCGCTATGAGCATAAATTGCGGGCCTCACAGTCTGGACTTGCCTGTCAGAAGCGTGTCATGAGTAGATACCATGGTGAACGCGGCCCAGTGATGGTACTTCCGCGTCCATGTTACCCGACACTATGTTTCTCGGCAATGGCGTTCTCGGACTTTATTGATTTGACCCAAAAGTAACGTAAACTAATTTTTCCCGAAGCGGTATTTGTCGTCAGTTTTCTTCTTGCGCCTGGACCGAATCAGACGTCCGCTCCGCACGCCAATCGGCACTGTGGGCCTACTTTTTCCGCGAATAGGAAGGTGCGTCTTACGCTGTAACCAGAACACTCTAATCGGATTAGTTTCTTATCAAAGAAGAGGAATGTTGCCCGCGCCGGGTGTTTCCCCTCGATCAGGCCGAGCCCGCCTTTGCGGCGCGAATAGCCGTCACGCACCCCCACCTTGGTAACATGCCGTGCTAGTTCTTCAGCCCCCTGCGGAGGGAGTGAAAATAGCACTAAATAGTTGCATATCGATGGCACTTCGTGGTGCTAAACAGAATGGCACCAACTACCTATTGTGCGCGCAGATTGCCTGCGGTAGCTTGGACGCGCAATTGAAGTAGGCGCGGGCCACGCACTCAAATCCGAGCCCCCTGGAAGGCCCGAAACGGGAACACGGGCGCCACCAGGAAGGCCAACTGAATCAAGGGCATCTGATGGAAAGACTGAAAACAGCGAACAAAGCAACGACGATGATTCCCCGAGCCCAGAGATTCCCAATTCATGCCACGTTGCGTTATTGCATTCGTGGCGAGAAGCAGTGGCGCGAAGGAACCGTGGAAAACATCAGCACCACGGGCTTGCTGTTCAAGGGAGCGTTTTTGGTGGAACGCAACACACAGATCGAACTGAATATCATCCTCCCGGCAAGACCCGCAAACGTGCAAAGCGCCAGAGTCGTGAGCCAAGGAGTCATCATCCGATCATGGACGTGCCGCGGGATACCTCCCGTGGCAATGATGGCGGCGACGATCACGCATACGCGTCTGGTGCGCCCTTGAGCCGGAGAGCGAAGGGGTGTGGAGCGCAACGAACAGGCGCGGCCGGCTGACAGGCCGCGACATAAGGCTGTGGCGGATGCGTTGACCCGTAGCGGGCAGCAGCAAGGCACAATGCTTGTACACACAAGGACCGTGCAGGAACTGGGCAAATGCGGGCCAGTCATCTGGACGCACAATCGAGCAGCATGAACCACAGGGTCGGAAATGGGCACTGTCGCTCACAGGGCGAAGCTATGCTCTCTTTCCTTCACGATTTGGCAGGTTTGTTTTCCTACCGATGAGGCGAACCATGGCAGAGACACATTCCATCCGCATTCCCGATCGTATCAATCCAGGCTCCGGCTGGTGGGCAGTCTACACCCGTCATCAGCATGAAAAGGCCGTGGCGAACATGCTGGTGGCGAAAGGTCTCGAGGTCTTCCTGCCGCTCTACGAATCGCTGCGGCACTGGAAGGAGCGCAAGAAGAAGCTGCTGATGCCCCTGTTTCCAGGCTACCTGTTTGTGCGCGAGAGCCTCGGCGGCCCATTGCAGATCCTGACCATTCCGGGAACCAACATGATTCTCACGCGCGGCGAGCATCTTGAAGTCATCTCGGACGATGAGATCCAGACCATCTGGCGCGCCACCGTGGATCCATCGAACATTGAGCCGCACCCTTTCCTGAACAGTGGCGAACGGGTTCGAGTTACCTGTGGCGCGATGCAAGGCATTGAAGGAATCCTGGTTCGCAAGAAGAATCTCTATCGGCTGGTTCTCTCGGTCGAGATGCTGGCCCAGTCGGTGTCCATTGAGGTGGATGCCAGGAACGTAGAGGCCGTGCGGCCCTCTTCGTCTCTTCGGGTCGATGTGCCTTATGTCATGGCCAGGCGGCCGGAACCTTGTACCAGCTAGAGCTGTCCATGGTTCTCATTCAATTCTGCGCTGATCGAGCGCTTGGCGCGACCCTCGCGTTCCCCAATTGCGCCGGAGCTCACCTCTTCCGGCGCGGACAGAAAACGGAGTAGAGCATGGCCGTAAATCGAAAGACAGGCCTCCGCCCCCCAGCGAAGCCGTTGTGTTTCCTTCTCCTTGCAGGAATGGCGGTGCATTGTGCGTTGCCAGCACAGGATGCCCACGCACAGGCACCTCTGGCTGCAAGCGCGATGCCGTCAGGTTCTGGTGCCGGTCTTCCTGACTCGGCAACAGCGGCGTATCGACCTGCCGCTCGTGCCGCGGCAACGGCATATTTGATCGGAGCCGGAGATCTGCTGGCCATCAGTGTCTGGAAAGACACCGAACTTTCCAAGACCATGCCGGTGCGCCCGGACGGCCGCATCTCCCTGCCTCTCATCGGTGAGGTTCAGGCTGCGGGGTTGACCGCCGATCAACTTCAGGAAGCCATTCTGCAGCGGCTCGCCAGCTATATGAGCAATCCCCAGGTCAACGTGATCGTGCAGGAGATCAGAAGCCGCAGCTTCAACATTGTGGGCAAAGTAAACAAGCCTGGCGCCTACGACTTGGCAAAGCCCGTCACTGTGCTGGATGCGGTGGCCATGGCCGGCGGATTTCAGGAGTTTGCGCGCGTCTCAAAGATCTACGTCCTTCGGCATGACGCCGATGGCACGACCAGGATGCTTCCCTTCAACTACAAACAGGTGATCAAGGGGCATTCGCTTGACCAGAACGTGCAGTTACATCCGGGAGATACCGTTGTCGCGCCATGAAGGTGCACTTATGAGCCATAGGACATTCATTCTCATCGCACTGATGTCGTTTCTTCCGTTGGTGCTCTTCGCTCAGCCGGAGAGCAATGGCGCCTCGAGCCAGGCTGTGATGCCGTTTGGGAGCGGCCAGCGAACGAGCTTGCAGTATGCGAACAAGCAAGCGCCCGAAAACGCTCTGATGCTCGACACCGGATACCAGGCCACCTACGACGATAACGTCATCGGTGTTTCGGGAGCCGCGCGGCGGGGAGACGAGGAGCAGGGGTTCGGTGCTCATCTCACCGTTCTTCGTCAAAGTCCGAAGTTGAGCGCTTTTATCGAATACTCCCCGTCCTATGAGTTCTACGAGGAACTAAGGGAGTACAACCGGTTCGACCAGTACCTGGGCGCGGACATGGAACTCAAGCTCAGTTCCCGCTGGTCGCTCCGGGTTCGCGACGTCTTCGACGATCAGTCGAATCCTTACCAGACCGAACTGAACAGCGCCACCGAAAACGGACTCGGATCGCCCTCGACATTGAACAGTACGATCTATGTCCATCTGGCCGCGCAGCAAAGCAATAGTGCGCGTGCCGATCTTCTGTGGCAGGCCAATGCGAGAAACTCGGCCTATCTGTTCGCCGGATATGAGTTTCGCAACTATACAGGAGTGCACGCTCAGAGCCAGTCGTTGACGGATACCCGAGGCGACTCGGCCGGTGCGGAGTATGCCTGGCGCGCCAGCGAACACGCGACGCTGGGTGCTCTGTATCTCTTTCAGCACTTTGATCTGAGCGGCACGCTTCCTGCTGGCAGCCCCTCCCGTCTGGATCTTCATGGCGTTCTGCCCTCGCTGGGATGGCGGCCAAGGCCTAGCGTGGCGATCACAGCTTTTGCCGGGCCTCAGGTCGTGATCCAGACTATGGCGCCGACAGCAGCAGCCTCTTCCCCCGCCTCCCTGCCATCTCAAGTCGAATGGGCAGGTGGTGGAACGATATATCGTCAGATGGACAGGACAGCATGGTTTCTCTCCGCCCAGCGAATGGTCAATGATGGCGGAGGATTAATGGCCTACGTTATTAGTTCAACTTTTAACGCCGGCTTTCATCAACGGGTTCCCCTGCCGGGCAGGTGGGACGCGACCTGGCAAATCGCACTGACACAGAACCGCGGACTCAAAGGAAGCAACGGTGCTGAAAATCTTACCGAACAAAGCGCCGGCTTTAACCTTGAACACCCGTTCCGCTCAAACCTGACGGCGCGGCTTATGTACGACTTTGCCCGTCAGAACAGAACCGAGATGCTGCCGGTTGGAGCGGCCTTTCACCGCAACCGCGTATCGCTGGGCATTTACTTCCGCTGGGGAACGTTTCCCCTCGGACACTGAGGCTCTGCGTTCGCCAGCCCCATCTCCCTACCACACAGCCAACTTTCCCACACCGTGGCTTCCCCCAGAGCCACGCCATCGGAACTCCGATTGCTGTCGGAGTTCCGATGGCGCCTCAACGCAACCAACCGGAAGGCAATACCGCCCTCCGGCTGCCCGTAACGCCCGGCCCTGGAGCACGATCTTTAAGCGGAGGTAGGGACGATGAAGTCCGCAATCGTTGAAGAAATCACCAGTTGGAAGCGAACCATCCAGCCTTACGGCCAAGGAGAGAAGCGGCAGCGCGAGTTCCTGTGTGAAAGCTCGTTTCTTGCCCGAGTATGCCAGGAGCGAAGACGGGCCGAGCGTTCCAGCCGTCAATTCGCTCTCATGCTGGTCGATGGCGGACAAGAGTTCTCCCCCGATCGCAAACACGACCTGCTTCGGAGTGTAGCCTCGACGCTGTTGGACTCGATGCGCGGCACCGACATCGTTGGGTGGTACAAAACAGACCGAGCTGCAGGCGTGATCCTAACTGAGTTCGGCGACTGGGAGATTCCAGCCGCGCTAAGTGCAACCGAGGCCAGGGTGTGTGCCGCTTTGCGCGAGGCCCCGCCTCGCTTCGACTTGGAACGGATTCGCATCACCTTCCACGTTTTCCCGGAAGAATGGAACTTGGAGGATCCCCACTGCGCCGCCGACTCCACGCTCCATCCGGATCTGGCCAAGTTCAACGGAAATGGCCGCATTGAGCGAGCGCTTAAACGTACCATGGACATCGCCGGCAGCCTGATTGCCATCCTTCTGCTGTCCCCCCTATTTCTGGGAATCGCGATCCTTATCTGTTTTACGTCGCCAGGCCCCGTCCTCTTTCGCCAGAAGCGCATCGGTCAATACGGTGTCCCTTTCACTTTTTTGAAATTCAGATCGATGTACAGCAAAGTGGACGCCACTATCCATGAGAACTATGTAAAGCAACTCATTGCGGGGAACGTGAATGACCCCGGCGCTTGCGGAGTCTACAAGCTGAACAACGATCCGCGCGTTACCCGTGTCGGAAGGTTTTTGCGTAGAACCAGCCTCGACGAAATCCCCCAGTTCTTCAACGTCCTCAAGGGTGAGATGTCTCTGGTTGGGCCGCGTCCGCCTCTTCTCTACGAGTTGCGAGCTTATAGCCACTGGCATCGCCGCCGCCTGCTCGAAGCGCAGCCCGGCATCACTGGTTTGTGGCAGGTGAAGGGACGCAGCCGGGTCCGGTTCGACGACATGGTACGCCTCGATCTCCGCTATGCTGCCGAGCGTTCTCTTTGGCTTGATCTTTGGATTCTCGCCAAAACCCCTGGAGCCGTGTTTTCGTGCCGGGGAGCTTGCTGAAACGCGTGCATTGAAAGTCAGGAGAGAATCATGATCAACGTTGCGGTAATCGGCTTCGGCTACTGGGGTCCGCGGGTTGCACGGAACTTCCAAACCTCGAGCGATATGCATCTGAGCGCCATTTGCGATCAGCGGCCCGAGGCCTTGCGCATCGCCTCCAGAGACTATCCGGAGGTGACCATGCTCAGCGACCCCCAGGAAGCCCTGACCTCGCCAGACATCGACGCTGTGGCCATCGTCACTCCTGTCTGGACGCATTTCGACTTTGCCAAACTGGCGCTGCAAAACGGCAAGCACATCTGGGTCGAGAAACCCTTCACCCTCACCTCGAGTCAGGCCACGGAACTGATCGAGTTGGCGGAACAGAAGAACCTGACGATCATGGTGGATCATACGTTTCTGTTTACCGGCGCGGTCAAGAAGATCCGCGAGCTCATCGATAACCAGACGCTCGGCAACCTCTATTACTACGACTCCACCAGAGTCAACCTTGGACTGTTTCAACACGATGTCAATGTTCTTTGGGATCTTGCTCCGCACGACCTGTCCATCATGGACTTTCTTATCCGCGAGGAGCCCGAAGCCATCGCGGCCACGGGGCAAAACCACCTCAACGGCCTCGAAGACATGGCCTACATGACCATCTTCTACCCGCACAAACTCATCGCTCACTTTAGCGTCAATTGGCTCTCGCCGGTGAAAGTGCGCACCACCCTGGTAGGCGGCGAAAAGAAGATGCTGGTCTGGAACGACCTGGAGGCCGACGAGAAAATTCGCGTCTACGACAAAGGTGTCCAGATATCCGGCAGCGCAGGGGTCTACGACCTGCTCGTCGGCTACCGTTCGGGAGATATGTGGGCGCCAAAAGTCGATCAGACAGAGGCCCTGAAGGCAGAAGTGCTTTGCTTTGCCGATAGCATCGCCAACGGCACCAAGCCGATCAATGACGGCGCCGCAGGCTACCGCGTTGTCCGTCTGCTTGAAGCCGCGACGCGATCGCTCAAAAACCGCGGCAGCCTTGTGCAGTTATAGACCAATTCCGGTGGATGACTCCGGAGAAATATTGCAGCACGACACCCGTCTGGACGTGCGCGGCGGTCAATCCGGCTTTCGTATGGAACCCGCCGCGCGACCAGAGAAAGCAATCGATTGCCGGAATTCACACCACAACGAATTCCAGTGCCATACAAAAAAGAGGGATCGCGATGAACATCTGCATGTTGACCTACTCGTTCTACGAGAGCGATACGCGCATTCTGCAATACACAGGCGCGCTCACCCGCCGCGGGGACTCGGTTGACGTGATCTCCCTGCGACGCGAGGGAGCACCTTCGTTCGAGATCCTCGGCGATGTGCGTGTCTTTCGCCTGCAGACAAGAACCGTCAACGAGAAGGGCCGACTCGGATACCTCGGGCGCATTCTTCGCTTCATGGCGACCGCCGCGGTTTTCCTGGGCAGGCGTCATCTTTCCGAGCATTACGATGTCATCCATGTCCACTCTGTTCCAGACTTCCTGGTCTTTGCAGCCATCGTGCCGAAGCTCCTTGGCGCCCGTATCATCCTCGACATTCACGACATCCTTCCCGAGTTCTATGCCAGCAAGTTCCACTTAGCGCCGGGTTCCCCTTCCTTCAAGCTTCTCCTGCTTTGCGAGCGGATTTCCACGGCCTTTGCCGACCGCGTCATCGTAGCCAACGAACTGTGGCGCGACCGGGTTGTCTCGCGCTCCACGCACTCGGAGAAGTGCATCGCCGTCCGTAATTATCCTGATCCGCGCATCTTTTTCCCGCGCGTAAAGCCCGCCGACAGTGGGCGCTTTCTCATTCTCTATCCGGGAACCCTCAATTCCCATCAGGGCCTGGATGTGGCGCTCCGCGCCTTCGCGCGCATCGCTCCCCTCATTCCCGAGGCAGAATTTCACATCTACGGCGAGGGCCCCGACCTGAATTCTCTTCTTGCATTACGCCAAGCCCTGGGGCTCGACGAGCGCGTGCGCATCGATGGCTTCCTGAGCGTTGAGCAGATTGCGGTGCGCATGGCGGCCGCCGATTTGGCCGTCGTACCCAAGCGCGCCAGTTCCACCTTCGGCAACGAAGCCGCCAGCACAAAGATCATGGAGTTCATGGCGCTCGGCGTCCCTGTCGTCGTATCCAGGACCAGGATCGACAGCTTCTATCACGACGACTCGATGGTGTACTTCGTCTTGCCCGAAGATGAACAAGATCTAGCCGACGCAATCTTGTTCCTGCGAAATCATCCGGCGCACCGCGCCCAACTCGTTCGCAACGCATTCGGCTATCTCCGGAAGCACAATTGGGAGCGCAGGAAGTGCGAATACCTCAGCCTCGTCGATTCCCTGGCAGCGCCTGCCGCGACGAACGCGGAGCGCCAAGTCCATGTTTAGTCTCCGTCTTGATCGCGCATGCAGCATCGCAGTCGTCCAGCCGTTTCAACGGCTGCTTCGTGCCTCCGACAGGCCCAGAGTTCCAATTCTCATGTACCACGGGATTCGTGCCAACGCAGGGTCCAGCCATTCCTACTATGAAACGTGTACCTCTCCAGCCGTATTCACAGCCCATATGGAGTACCTCGTCCGCGAAGGCTACCGGACTGTCGATCTGGAGGAAGCATTCCAGATCACGGCCGGCCAGCGCTACTTTTCAAAGGTCGTCGCAATCACATTTGACGATGGATACTTCGACTTCTACTCCTCTGCCTTTCCCGTTCTTCTTGGCTGCGGATTCACTGCAACGGTCTTTGCAGTTCCAGAGTTCGCGCAGCGATGCGAAGATATGAGCCACAGGGTATACATGAACTGGGAAGAAATGCGAGAGATCCACACCAATGGGATGCGGATTGGCTCGCACACCATGACCCACGCCGATCTGTGCCAACTGGCTCCAGAACGGATCGATCGCGAACTGGACCTTTCCCGGCGAGCCCTCGAAGACAACCTCGGATGCAAGGTCCCCTTTTTCTCTTATCCGTACTCCTTTCCGGAGCACGACCGGAGATTTGTTCAGCTCATGCGCAACCGGCTCGAGGCGAACGGCTATCGCGTTGCCGTATCCACCATCCTCGGCACCGCCCGGGATGGCAGCGATCGCTATCTTCTGCCCAGACTGCCCCTCAACGCGCATGACGATCCACGGCTCTTTGCAGCCAAGCTCGAAGGCGCCTACGACTGGATGCATGTCGCCCAATCGACTTACAAGTTATTCGCGCAGATCCACTCCGCAAGATCGCGTCCTACGGCTTCCGCAACCACCTTGCCATCAGCGAGGCCCCAGCCATGACCGAGCTTTCAATCATCATCGTCAACTGGAAATCAGCCGAGTATCTTCGCGCCTGCCTGGCCTCCATCTACCACTACACCAAGGGAACCCGCTTCGAAATCATCGTCGTGGATAACGCATCGAATGACGGCTGCGAGACGATGCTGCGCCGAGAGTTTCCTGAAGTTATCCTGATCACCTCTCCGGAAAATCTGGGCTTTGCCCGCGCCAACAACCTCGGATTCACGTCTTCGAGCGGCGAGACACTCCTTTTTATCAACCCCGACACAGAGATATTCAGCGACGTATTGTCCCCCATGGTTGTCTGGATGCGCACCCATCCTTTGGCTGGAGCGGTGGGCACACGCTTGCTCAATAGCGATGGCTCGCTGCAAAGCAGTTGCGTGCAAGCCTTTCCAACCATTCTCAATCAGGTGCTCGATTCGAACCTTCTGCGCAGCCGCTTTCCGACCTGGAGGCTGTGGGGAACGCAAGCGCTCTACGACCTGCAAGCAGAGGCCGCGGAAGTGGATGCGATCTCCGGCGCCTGCTTCATGGTGCGGCGAAGCGCTTTCGAGGCAGCAGGACGCTTTACCGAAAGCTATTTCATGTACTCGGACGATCTCGACCTGAGCTACAAGATCCACCGGGCCGGATACACAGTGGCTTGTCTGCCTCGGTATGACGTGGTGCATCACGGCGGCAAGAGCTCTGACAATCAATCCGGTCACTTTGCCGAGGTCTTGCAGCGCGAATCCATGGTTCAGTTTTTGCGCAGCACCAGGGGGAGGCTCTATAGCACGGCCTACCGCTGCGCCACAAGTTTGGCATCACTGCTCCGTCTTGGCGTTGCACTGTGGCTTCTTCTGTTCCCATCGCGAGCCGATCGGCGGCAAGCCGCCATCACTGTCGCAGGCAAGTGGTTTGCAGTCTTTGCATGGTCTGTCGGACTGGGTTCCCTGCTTCACATCACCAGAGGCGAAACCAATGCATGAACAATCTGCGATTTCCGAACCGCTGCCGTCGCAGCGCTCTCAACCGGACTCGATTGCCAGCGATGCGCATACCGACTACGTACTGATCACCCCGGTGCGCGATGAAGAAGACTACATCGGCGCCATGATCGAATCGATTGCTGGGCAGACGGTTCCGCCAAAGCGCTGGATCATCGTCGATGACGGATCGCGAGACAGGACCGCCGGCATCGTCACGGAATATGCGAGCCGCTTTCCGTTCATGGAATTGATCACCCTGCCCGCCCGCGAACAGCGACTTGCAGGCGGGGAAGGCGCCATTCCCTACGCGCTAAAGCGTATCCAGCTTAGCCACTTTTCCTATCTGGCGCGCTTCGATGCCGATCTGGTGTTTCCCCCTGACTACATCGCACACATCCTTGAACGGTTCCAAAGCGACCCGAAGCTCGGGATTGCGGGGGGCATACTCGACGTCGAAAAGAGGGGCTCTCTCATTGTCGAAAAGGAGCCGGAGTATCATGTACGCGGCGCGCTCAAGATGTATCGCCGCGAATGTTTCATGGACATCGGCTGCCTCACGACGCAAATTGGGTGGGACACGATCGACGAAGTCCTTGCCTGGAGCAAAGGCTGGGCGACGCGTAGTTTCCAGGACATTCATGCTCTTCATCGCCGTCCAACCGGAGACGGTATCGAGAGTCATCACATCTTCAGCCAGAGAGGCCGTGCCGAGTACCTTACCTGGAGCCATCCGCTGCATATTCTGGCCAGGTCGTTGCGGATAGCCTACGTCGAACAATCGATTCTCAAGCCCTGTTGGTATCTTATGGGCTACCTCGCGTCGCTTTTGCGCCACGAATCTCGCACTGCGGATCCCCTTTTTATTCAGACACGGCGCGCTCAGCAGATCGCACGACTGCTTGCGCTTCTCCCTTTTGGACTGAAGACTGTCGTACCGATTGGCCTTTCGCACTCCGAGAAGGGTCTGCCCAAGTACCAGGCTCAGAACAGGCTTGAATAGGGTTCGGCGGTGAGGCGGAGCGCACGAATTCAGCGAACGCTTGCAGCAATGGAATGTCCTGAGAAGTAGGCGGGCGAGAGCAATGTTCTGATGAAATCAGTACGGCTGTTTCGTGGGCGCGTCTGGTGCGGCTGGTCGAGCCGCCTGAACCGAGACAGGAAACGGACCTTGAAGAGAAAAGCGTCAAGCCATTTGAGCCAGTCCGGTGTCGAAGTTTTGCTCGAAAATCAGGGGAAGCCGATGTGGATATCCGGCGCAGCGAGATCCGATACCTGTTCAGAGTTTTCCGAAGCAAAGACGCTCCTGGCCGTGTCGGGGGGAGAAAGGGAACGCTTCTTGCATGCTTCTTGTTCTTATCATCGATCTGCTTGTCGTGGGCTGCCTCATCTCCAATGCTGTCACCAAAGGCTTTGAGCATACGCTGCCGCTGGCTGTGTTTCTGCTCATGATCTTCCCGTCGGATAGTCAGATCACACTGCCCGGACTTTTCAACTTCACCACGCAACGGGTTATCGTGCTAACGCTCATGGGTCTCTATCTAGCCCTGGCGCAATCGAATACAGAGAGGACGATTCCGCAACACCTGCCTCTCGCTTTTCTGTTTGTGCTTCAGTTCCTTTGGCTGGGCATCTCGACAGCACAATCTGTTGTTTTCACGATCAGCTTGAAGACCGTTTTATCGCAGTGTCTCGACTACTTCATCCTCTTCTATATCTTTGCCAAGAGCGTTCGGAGTGTTGAAACGGTCCAGAAGAGCCTCATGGGGTTTGCCAGCGCGATGATCGTCCTCGCCTACTTCGGAATTGGTGAGGCCGCCAGCGGATGGAGTGTAGTGTCGATCTTCCCGCGAGTCGCCCACCGCTTTGACGCGGGCAGCTATGGGGAGGTGGACAGAATCGGACGTATTCAGGCAACGTTCGACCACCCTATCCTTTTTGGAGGAACGATTGCGCTTGCGATTCCGGTCGCGCTCTATCTCATCTCCGTTTCGAAGAGTGCGATCATCAAGGCGTTCCTGTGGACTGGAATTGTTGCGATGTCGTTTGCGATCTACAAAACAGACAGTCGTGGCCCTTGGATTGCGCTGCTTCTTTCTCTTGTCTTTCTCGCGGTTTTGGGGGGTCGCCCGATTCGCAGGAATGTTCTAATTCTCGGCATTCTAGCCTTAACTGTCCTCATCGCAAGACCCGGAGTGTGGGCCGCTCTCCACGACCGGTACGTCGCCACGGCCGATCCAGATTCCCCGATGGGCGAGTCGTATCAATGGCGATATCAGCTTTACAACATTGCTTTCACAACGCTCAGGCAGAACCCGAACCGCGCTCTTTGGGGCTATGGTCCAGAATCCTTTTACTACTTGAACCTGACCACGGATTTCAGGCTCGACGGCGAGTTGCACACAGTCACCGTGGAAAGCTGCGACAGTTCTGTGGTAGCCCTGATGATGGAGAATGGCTACGTTGGCCTCTTCTTTACTGCGATGCTCCTTCTTGCGCCAGCCATCATCTCTTTCCGCAGCTATCTGCAGCTCGAAGACTCACGCAGGCGCCTGCCTATCTTGTTTCTCTGCAACATGTGTGCCTTTTATTTCCTGATGACAAATGTGGCGATCTACGGATGGGGGCAGCAGTCCTACATGCTCTGGATCATCCTCGCCCTAGCAACCATTTACCCGAACTTGGCTCAAAAGCAAGCCGCTGCCGACTCGCCGGCAGCACCGCGGATACAGGATTCGGCGAGCAGATACCCAGACGGCGCGCTATCCAGCCGATGGACATAGGCAGTGCCATCAGTGTGGATTCAATTGCCTCGCAGGCAGGGATTTCAGCATTCCAGAACCCCGCACTTGCGGGTAGGAGACGGCGGGGCTTCAACGAGAATTCCACTCGTTGCCTGTTCCGAGTCGATTTAAACAAGGATCGTCAAATGTCAAGCTCTACCAATTCACTCAATGCCGGCTCCGCATGCCTGGAGAATCCCTCGGCTGAAGTGGCCCAAGATCCTCGCCACGCGGCAGCGGACCTTGCCGCGGTCCCCTCTGCAGTCCGCGTGCTCCGCTCCGAGTCTGAAGTCGAGGAGCTGCGGGACGCATGGATGCAGGCTGAGCAGCATCCGAACTCAGACATCGACTTCTTTCGCACCGTATTGCACTCTTCGCCTGGCATTCTTTACCCCTATGTTCTGGTTGTGGATAGAGGGGCGGACGGGCGTGCCTTTCTGGTCGGCCGCATTGAAGAGGTGCGGCTCGATCTGCGCATCGGATACGTGCATACTCCGCAACCTCTGGTTCGCGCAATGGTCTTTATTTATGGCGGCCTGCTAGGAGATCCATCCTCTGAGGAATGCCGCGCGCTTGCCGACGCCATGGTCAATCATCTCAAGGCGGGTGAAGCTGACGTGGCGTTCTTCAATCATCTGCGTGCGGACTCTCCGCTTTACGAGGCACTGTCGCATCGGCGCGGATTTGTCTCGCGCGATCATTGTGCCTCTCTCTCCACTCACTGGCAACTGACGCTGCCGAGAAGGTCCGAGGAGTTTTGGGCTCGATTGTCTTGCAATGCCCGGAGAATGTTGCGCAAGCATATGCGGGGTCTTGTTCAGGCTTACCCTGGGCAAGTGAAGATCGAATGTCTCGGGAAAACCTCTGAGTTGGAAGAGATCATTCGCAAGGTCGAGTCGATCGCGGATAAAACCTATCAGCGTGGCCTGGGGGTGGGTTTCATTGATAGTCCGGACGCCCTTTCCCGCTTGCGCCTAAAAGCGGAAAAGGGCTGGTTGCGAGTCCATATTCTTTCACTTGATGGTGTTCCTTGCGCATTCTGGTCGTGGACATTGTACAAAGGAGTGCTGCACGGAGATTACACCGGCTACGATCCGGCCTATCGGGGAGTCTCTCCGGGAATGTTTCTCCTGATCAGGATCATCGAGGAGTTGTGCGGACAAGGCGGAGAAGACGCGGTCGCCGCCATTGACTTCGGACTCGGAGACGCCCGGTATAAGACCGAGTTGGCCGATCAGCATTGGATGGATGCATCGTTCTGTCTCTATGCCCCCAACCTTCGCGGTGTGGCGCTCAACGCGTACAGAACCATGATCCTTTTCGTGGACCGCATCGCGCGCAAGATTGTGGGAGTCGAGATGCAGAGAAAGATCAAGAAGATCTGGCGCGATCTATCGAGGCAACGCAACTAGGTCTCTGACCGGATGGAGATGAATCTTATTGTGTACTTGTCTATGAGGGCAACAGGCCGCAGATTGGAAGCATGTCTGTCTACCATCGAGTGCATGTTGCGTTGAGCAAGAAGGAACGGCG
>Ga0224530_1000164_pt1 | contig 46529 bp, 36 predicted proteins | sample CBST75metaG_FD_179873 | JGI IMG/M metagenome (GOLD analysis project Ga0224530, IMG submission 179873) | Peat soil microbial communities from Stordalen Mire, Sweden - C.B.S.T75 | ecosystem: Environmental > Terrestrial > Soil > Wetlands > Peat | place: Sweden: Norrbotten County, Stordalen Mire...
TGGCCGAAAAGCAGGTTTCTTGCCAAAGACTCGGTTCAAACCCGCTGGTCAACGATCAAAATGCCGGGCCAGAGGAGAAAATCCCCTTTTCCACCTGCCGGTTGGGGGATTTTGCAAGAGGCTCAAGAGACAATTCTTAAGAGGAAAACAATTCTCCGCGCGCATCTACAACATCAACACGAATGAAGTGACGACTGGGAAGGGTGACACCGCGATCCATCTTGGCCCTCTTCCGCGTCGCATCCCCAACTTCGACCTCTCCAAGGAGCGTATTTGAGACTTTTGCCCTTAGCTCTCATCCTGTTCGGAGCCGCTGCCATGGCCCAGGCCCAGGGAAACTACGAGATCCAGGTCTATGCCGCGGATACCGTTGCGCCCCGCAGCACCATGGTCGAGTTGCACTCCAACTTCACTGCAGACGGCCAGCGCAAGACCATCGGCGGCGTCGCGCCCACCTACCATGCCGAACACGAGACGCTGGAAATCACGCAGGGGATCAACGACTGGTCCGAAGTGGGCTTCTACGTCTTCACCAGCGAGCAGAGCGGCCGCGGCGTTCAGTGGGTCGGCGACCACATCCGCCCTAGGGTCCGCGTGCCTGAAAAATGGCGTTGGCCGGTCGGCGTCAGCCTCTCCACGGAGGTCGGCTATCAGCGCGCGCTTTTTTCTCCCGACACCTGGACCTGGGAGATTCGGCCCATCGTGGACAAACAGGCGGGCCGCTGGTACTTTGCCGTGAACCCGGCTCTGGAACGCACCTGGCACGGCCCCGACGTCGACAAAGGCCTCGATTTTGCTCCCGCGGCCAAAATTAGCTACGACTTCACGCGCAAGGTCACCGGCGGCCTGGAATACTATGCCGACTACGGCGACATCACCCGCGTTGCCAGCCTCCACGATCAGCAGCAGCAGTTCTTTCCCGCCATCGACCTGAACGTTTCTCCCGACTGGGAGATCAACTTCGGCGTGGGCGTCGGTCCCACCGCGGCCACGGACCATTGGATCGTGAAGGGCATCGTCGGCCGCCGTTTCAATTGGGGCCGGAAGAATGGGAGTTCGAAATCGCTTGATTCGACAACGAACTGAGCCGCTGGACGCGCGTTCCGCGATCTCATGCCGCATCCATGCGGCTGGTATAGTTGAGGTACGGGAGTACGTAAAAAATGCCGTCCATTACTTCGTTTATCAAGCACCACTATCGCCACTTCAATGCCGCGGCTCTTATTGATGCCGCCGATGCCTATAACGCCCTGCTCGCTTCGGGCGGAAAAATGTTTGTCACCATCGGTGGCGCCATGAGCACGGCCGAGCTCGGCCTCTCGCTGGCCGAGATGATCCGCCAGGACAAGGTTCACGGTATCTGCTGCACCGGCGCCAATCTCGAGGAGGACGTCTTCAACCTCGTCGCTCACGACTTTTATGAGCGCGTGCCCGGCTACCGCGACCTGACCCCTGCCGACGAGGCCCGCCTGCTCGCCCGCCACATGAACCGCGTCACCGACACCTGCATTCCCGAGATGGAGGCCATGCGCCGCATCGAGGCTGAGGTGCTGAAGGAGTGGGTGCGCGCCGACAAGGCCGGCGAGCGCCTCTTCCCACACCAGTTCATGTACAGGATTCTGCTCTCCGGCGACCTGAAGGCCTCGTACCAGATCGACCCCAAAGACAGTTGGCTGCTGGCCGCCGCGGAAAAGAACCTGCCCATCTTCGTTCCCGGCTGGGAAGACTCCACTCTGGGCAATATGTTTGCCGGCCACTGCATCACAGGCGACGTGAAGAACGTCCACACGGTCCGCACCGGCATCGAGTACATGATGGAGTTGGCCGAGTGGTACACCAAGACCACAGAGAAGACGCCGCTCGGTTTCTTCCAGATTGCCGGCGGCATCTCGGGGGATTTCCCCATCTGTGTGGTCCCCATGCTGCACCAGGATTTGCAGCGCCCGCACGTTCCGCTCTGGGCCTACTTCTGCCAGATCTCGGACTCCACCACCAGCTACGGCTCCTACTCCGGCGCCGTGCCCAACGAGAAGATCACCTGGGGCAAGCTGGCCGAGAACACGCCGAAGTTCATCATCGAGTCCGACGCTTCCATCGTCGCCCCGCTGCTGTTCGCCTACGTGCTTGGCTGGTAACTCTCCGGGATCCGGGCGCGGTCGCACCGGCCGGCCCGGATTCCAGCACGCCCCGGCTCAAACTCGCAGCAAATCTCTCATACAGCACGCACCATGGTACATTGTCCCCGCTGACGACAAGGAGAATGCACGCCTAATCGTCTCCCAGATCGTCCTTGATGCGTTTGGAGAGATAAAGATGGCATATCCGAAGACCACGGCAAAGCAGCGTCTCGAGTTGCGCGCAATCAAGAAGCAGTTAGTGAAATGACATCAGACACCCACATGGTTACTTCACGCTTCAACAGCCGTTTCCTGCGTCTGTGCCGACCGATGGCACGGTACAATCCGGATTCCGTCAGGAGTCGCATTTTCGGTGAGCACGCTGCCTGGGATCGCTTTCGCGGATGCTTTGAGCAGTGCGAGCGAGTGTAGATCGATTTACACCTTTGTTCCCGATGAGACAGCGTCTGCCTCTGCCGGTAGGCGATCAGGCAAGTCAAGGCGCGCAACGCCAATCCGCTTGTCGGCCATCTCATAATGGACATCGAATCGGTTGGGCATGCCAAGATCGTCGCGCCGGTCGATACCAGTGGGGAACACGACACTGGCGACAATCCCCTGGCGCTCTTCTTGCCGTTCCGGCGTCAGCACCGGTTCCGCTGAACGGTAGTTGATCACGAGCGGATGCTCCCTGGAGAAGATCATGATCCCTGCCGAATAGCACAACAAGTGCCTGTCGGTTTCAGGTGCATCTATTTCGCTGACACCGTGGTAGACGATTAGCCAGCCGTGTGGCGAGCCCCAGACGCCTCCAGTGGAAGACCATGCCGTGTAGGTCATCAAATATCGTTGAAGAGGCCCAACAAAGGTAACGCGAGGATCTTCGCAGCCGCCGCTACCGTCGGATCGCAGCTCATAATCGGCTTCCGGCTCCAGTGCGACGCCAAGCCTCTCGATGCCTACCGGATCGCCGGCTTCATTGAACAGTACTCGCGCAATGCCAATGCGTGAGCAATTCCCTTTCGCGACCATCCGCGGAAAGAGGTATAGATCCCCATCAGGACCGCGAACGGCAGGCGAATTCAGAACGCCTTCCGCTTCCACGGGATTGCCAGGCTCCGGCTCCATCAACATCCCCAGGCGACGCAGCTTCAATTCGCTCATCTGTACTCGTCAAAGAGTCGTACTTGGTACCTTGAACGCTCGCGCCTGTTGACTGTCATCCAGACAAGCGATGATTGCTTCGATCACCCGCTTGGTCTCTTCGGGGCCTCGAACTGGAAGGGAGATAACACCTGCCTGTTCAGCCGGATAGTCGTTTCCTCCCACAAACAAGGCATCCCCCACATAAATCATTTCTTTCACAGAAATGCCAAGTGTCTCTTGCAGCTTCTTGATCCCGTACGCCTTATCGATGCCTGCATCTCCCGATAAGCGCGTCGGGATGCTACGGTCTGCGGAATTCCTAAGCTGGAAAATCGCTTATTGCATGTCGGAGTGCTCTCGTCCATCGCAAGCAGGCCCTTATCGTCTGCGACAAGAGCCCGCGCGGTATCTCTCAGCGTTTGCAGTTTCATTTGTGCTTGCTTCGCTCCCTGGTCCAGTCTGGATTCCCGAGCTCTACTCATATGCGCAGATGCGCCAGTTTTATAAAGGGCCAACAAGCGTACTATTCATGACAATGCGCACGGGAATCCGATCAATTGAGAACAGTGCCCGTGCAACCTCCTCATTTTGAATGAGGTAATTGCGATAGCTCGGGAATGGGTCGAGACTATTCTGGCTTCTCGATTCAACGGCGACGCGCAGATTTTCGAGCAGGCAAAGTGTAATTATTTTGAAATCTTGCGGTTCGGCTGACGCATCTGACACTCTATAGAACACGCGCTTTTGCTCCAAAACGAAAGGACTGCCACGCAGGCTGGCATAACCCCTGCATCACAGTCTTATGCGGCGTGGGCAGCAGGGGTGAGGTCGGCCAGAGCCTGGATGGAACGGTCGGCCAGTCCGGGCAGCACGTGAGCCAGGTACTGGCGGACGTGCACGCCCAACTTGCGACAGCTCTTCATGATGGAGAAAATGGCCGCTATCTTGGGACCAGCTTCCTTGCTGCCGCTCTGCAGCCAGTTGCGACGACCGATCGCGGTCACGCGCAAGGTCTGGGGCGGAAACCGCACCGAGCGCGGCGCACATACACAGAGCGTGCTGGTCAGCATCCTACAGACTTGTCGTCAACAGCTCCGGCCCGCAACTGATTTTTCCCATCTCCACAAGCCACAAGCCCTGGAACTGATTCCGAGCGCGGCACACTCAATAAATACCTTTCAGATTTCATTAAGCCTAATTTTCTTAGACACTTGCAAGTGCAGGGCTCTGCGACTCGAAGAGTTTTATTGCGAAATCGAGTGTGCTTTCCCAAAAAAAATGCATCCTATTCCTTGACAGTAAGACTTCTTCGAATGCAGAATTGTTCCACATTTGGAAACGCTACCATTTCGGGTGGAAACGTCACCACGACAACGGCCTTTTCCAGATGACGGGCAAGGATTTTACAAAATCCAGGCCCGAGAAACACTCGGAGGCAACTCATGGACAAAAACTTTGCATCATTATGGCGAAGGATCGGACTGTGTCTATTGGTCTTGTCATTTGCCGGTCTAACAAGCCGCGCACAGGAATTTCGTGGCACGCTGGTTGGCCACGTCGCTGATTCGACTGGCGCCGCCGTTACAGGAGCAACCATCAGGGCGGTAGGCCCTCAGCAGAGCTTTAAGGCCACCTCGAACCAGACAGGTGACTACATCTTTCCTTTTGTTCCCCCGGCCACTTACACCTTGACCGCCGAACAAAGTGGCTTCAAGAAAACGATTCACTCCGGTATCGCTGTCGACGTCAGCGCTCGCGTGAAGGTTGACTTCGTTCTGCAAGTGGGAGCGCATACCGAGTCCGTTACTGTAGCAGCGGGCGGAGCTGTGCAACTCGAGACGGAAAGCGCTTCGGGTGGTACGGTGTTGGACCCGCAATTGACCCAGGGCCTGCCCAACTCAGGCCGCATGGTCTATAACCTGATCGGCCTCACTGCCGGCGCCCAGTTTACACAGACCCAGTTCGGCGCCAACGGATTTTCCGGTACGCGCGGGTGGGACGAAAACAATTCGTACTCCCTCAATGGCGTCAACGGCAACATGAACAGCTTCGCGATGAACGGCGCTCCGATTTCGACGCCGAATGGCGGCGGCAACGGTACCTGGAATATTTCGCCCTCCATCGATGCCATTGACGAAGTCAAAATCATGATGAACAACTACGACGCACAGTATGGCCGCTATGCCGGCGGTACCGTGAACATCGTATTGAAGAGCGGAACGCGCATCTACCACGGATCGGCTGCGGACGACTGGCGCAACTCTGTTTTCGATGCGAATACGTATGATCGTAACCAGGTTGGCCAGAAGCGCCTCTTCCACAACGAACACCAGTTTGACATAACCGTTGGTGGCCCGGTGATTCCCCACCACGACAAGCTGTTCTTCTTCTATAGCTATCAAGGCTATCGCCAGGTGCAGCCGGCCGGCGTCCTGACCAGTGTTCCAACGGCCGATATGCTGCCCGGCTCCGGTCCCAACGGTGGCGTCGACCTGACCGGCATCCTGACCTACCGGAACGAAATCGGGCCGAATGCACAGGATCCGACTCGCACGGTCGGTATCTATAGCCCAAACCAGCCTCTCACTTGCATCGATGGCACGCCCGAGGCCTGCAACAAGTGGGAACGCCAGCCTTATGCCAACAACGTGATTCCAGCGGACGAAATCACTCCCATTGCCAGCAAGATTCTGGCCCTGTTTCCCAAGCCGAATTTGCCGGGCTATGAAAACAACTACTCTTATTCCGGCGACAGCACGCACAATTACAACATGCACATCGGCAGTGTCGACTACAACGTCACAAACGACACCAAGGCGAAGTTTACGGTAGCTTGGTGGTCTGGCCTGGAATACCGGAATGGCAGCGGCTTCCCTGGTCCGGCCGCGAACGGCAACATCAACAATTACCGTTCTGATCTGGTTCCGGTTGTCGACTTCACCCATAATTTCAGTCCCAAACTCTTCGGCGATCTTCGCATGGCCTTCAACCGCACTTGGGACCTCGGTCCGAGCGGTGCAGTTGCGGCCGGTTTGGCCAAACTGACGCCCGCCGATGTAGGCCTGACGATGCCTTCCGCTGGCACCACAAAGCGCGATTTCTCACCTACCTTCAGTATTGAAAACTACAACCAGTTGGTCGGCAACACCGCCGATCCGTCGATGTTTGAAACCTATGACTTTGCTTCGTCGCTAACGCATGTGATCGGCCACCACAACCTGCACTATGGCGTGGAATACATGCTGTTCCACATTGCCAACTCAGGCGTGGGCAACGCCAACGGAAGCTTCAACTTCGGAACCGGATACACCTGGGAGAATCCCAACCACGGCAACAATACCGGTAACAGCATCGCTGACACATTGTTGGGCTATCCGGATGGCGGCAGCGTTGAAGTCAAGTACCTCACCTACAAGTCGTACAAATACTATGCGGGTTTCTTACAGGACGATTGGAAGATGACCCCTCGTTTGGCCTTCAACCTCGGCCTGCGCTGGGATACAGAAACCTCGCCCACCGACCGCAACAACTATCTGATGGCAGGCATCTGCCTGACCTGTACCAACTCCCTCTCCAGCAAGATTACCTACCCAGGGGTATTGCCCAACGGCGCCTCCATGGTTAGCTCGATCAAGGGGGTTGCGCAGTTCGAGAGCGGCAAACTAACTCCGTACGCGAACACCTGGGGCGCTCTGCAGCCCAAGTTCGGCTTCAGCTATGCCCTTACACCCAAAATACTGTTGCGTGGTGGGTACGGCTTCCAGGCCGGTGAGGGTATCGAACTGGGTGGCGCTTCAGCGTGGGACCAGACGACCGGCTACAACGCGCAGATCAACAGCGACACCTGGCAGCCTTCACAGAACTTCAATAGCGGCAAACCTTTCCCAGACGGCCTGACCCCGGTTCTAGGCACCTCGCAGGGCGATCAGACTCTGGTGGGTGAGGGCGTCGGTATCGATCAGCGCGACCGCAAGTTGATGCATACGCATCAGTATTCTCTCGGTTTTCAGGCTCAGCTCCCCCTCGGTATCATCAGCGAATTGGCATACGTGGGTGTCTACACCACCAATATGCGTGCCTCGCGCCAGCATAACGGCCTGAGTGACGCCGATGTGGCCAATACCCTGCAGATCGGTCCCAACTACCTGGATCAGCAGGTTAACAACCCGTTCTACGGCGTTTTACCCAACACCGTGAGTATGGGCAGAAATCCGACGATCGCAGCCAAGCTCCTGATGGTTCCTTATCCGGAGTTCAACGGCAGTGTCTACATTTACACTGATGCCAACGGCTGGAACGATTACGACTCGATGATCGCCAAGGCCGGAAAGCGCATGTCCAACGGCGGAAGCCTGAGCCGCGGATTGAGCTTCCTGGGGTCCTTTACCTGGGCCAAGCAGTTTAATGCGCAGGGCTTTCTGAACAACAGCGGAGCGTGGAAGGTCGACGCCGACAAGCCTTACAGGCAAGTGGATGGCGGCGGCAACGCTCCTACCTGGCAGCTCTCCTTCAGCGGCCTTTACGGTCTTCCTGTAGGTAAGGGTGGCACGGTGCTGAGCGATGCGCATGGACTGCTGGGTGAAGTGGTCAACGACTGGCAATTGGGATGGGTTTTCCAGAACCGCGCAGGTACGTCAACATCGTACCCGAACGGTCAGCCCTTCAATTGCGGCAAGTATGACCCCAAGCCGGCTCACAAGAGCTGGTCAACCTACATGAACAACTCCCAGACAAGCTGCTGGGCCAATGCGCCGGAATACTGGGTGGTGCCTTACGGCACGACCAATACGAGGGTCCGCAATCCCTGGGCTCAGCAGTCGGCCCTAAGCATGGTAAAGAAGTTCGCCCTCAAGGACCGTCTCAACTTGCAATTCAAGGCGGAAGCTTTCAACGTGACCAACACCGCGATTTTTGGCGGTCCCGATACGGGCAGCCCGCAGAACGCGCTCTCTCGCGTTCAGAGCGTTGCGGATCCCAAACAGCCTGGCGCATGGACTGGCTACGGCACGGTGGGTTCGTCCCAGCAGAACTTCCCGCGCCAGATGCAGTTCACGCTGAAAGTGGAGTTCTAACCGCCGCTTCATCTCTGCTAAAGCTGAAAAGGGGTGCCTACAGCACCCCTTTTCAGCAGTTTTTTGCCCACCCAGAAAGCCAAGGAGAAAAAGATGTCAACAAAGCTCTTTCGTAGGGGTGCTTTGTTCTGTGTACTTTGCGTTTTTGTTCAGTCTGCCTGTGGTGGTGGTTCTAAAAGCACTACGACTACCACGACATCAACTCCCACCTATTCCCAACAGGCAACCTATGGCGTCCAGACATTGCAGAACTGGTACGTGCAAAGTTCCGGGCTTTATCAAACGCCTACCGGTTGGTGGAATACAGCCAACGCCATCACCGTGCTGGTGGATTATTCCCGAGCTACGAAAACCACGCAATATCTGAGCGCGGTTTCAAACACTTTTAGCAATGCAAACAAGGCAAACGGTAGTGCGAATTTCATTACCGACTCCAATGACGACGAGGCTTGGTGGGCACTTGCATGGATGGATGCCTACGATCTGACACAGACTCCAAGCTATCTCGCCATGGCGCAGACCATATTTGCAGATATGACAACGCAGTGGGATACAACCACGTGCGGCGGCGGAGTGTGGTGGAGCAAAAACCTAACTACGTCGGCATATAAAAACGCCATCACCAATGAGCTGTTTTTAACTCTCGCCGCCGGACTAGCCAACCGGGTCACAGATACGACCCAGAAGGCCCAGTATCTTGCATGGGCGCAAAAAGAGTGGACGTGGTTCAACGCCTCCGGCATGATCAATTCAAAAAACCTGGTCAATGACGGTCTAAACGCGACCAATCCAAAAGTCTGCACAAACAACACGCAGACGACCTGGACATACAATCAGGGGGTTATCCTTGGAGGTCTGGTAGAACTCTATAACGCCGATAAGGATCCGACGTTGTTACCCATGGCGCAAAACATTGCCGGCGCAGCCATGAAGAATCTGGTGACCGCAAGTGGCGTTCTCCACGAGCCCACTTTGACTGGCCCCGATGGTCCGCAGTTCAAGGGCATCTTTATCCGGAATCTCGTCAAACTGAACAGTGCGGCGCCCAGCGCGCAATACAAGACCTTTGTGGACACCAATGCCAACAGCATCTGGAAAAACGATCAGGGTGCGAACTATCAGTTTGGTGGAATTTGGGAAGGGGCGTACGACACGGGCGATGGCACGCGTCAAGCCTCAGCACTGGATGTGTTAATTGGCGCTGCGGAAATGCAGTAAGGAGATTCCGTGCATGCAGCCGGAAACGCTGATGCCGGTTTCTCTCTGCTGCAGTTTCTGAGCGGCATATCTTGAGCGACTTGGCCGGAAGCCTGAATTGCGTAGTATCGTGGACGTCGGGAGCAGTTGGAAATTGCCAGGCGCCTTCTGAAGATTCGCGCACTGGAACTTTGAGCCGTCTACAGCTTTCGACCACGGAGAGGATCGCCTCCACTTGTCGCGCAGGAAGATGACGCTCTGACGAAAGAGAGGGTTTTGGTCGGCATATTTGCCGACAATGGTGTCGATAAAGTTAACTTGCCGATTTCAAAGCAATATCCACGATGTGCCCCATCTTCTCCTGCTTGGTGCGCACGTAGCGCTCGAAGGTCTCCTGCGACTCCACTTCGGCCGAAATGCGCTCGGTGACCTCAATCCCGGCCGACTCCAGCGCCGCCACCTTCTCCGGATTGTTGGTCATCAGCCTGACTTTCTTGACGCCCAGGAACTTCAGCGCTTCGGCGGGCAGTTCGTACTCGCGGCAGTCGGCGGCAAAACCCAGCTTCAGGTTGGCTTCTACCGTGTCCAGCCCCTGGTCCTGCAGCTCATAGGCCTTCAGCTTGGCCATCAGACCAATGCCGCGCCCTTCCTTCTGCTCGTAAAGCAGAATTCCCGCGCCCTCTTCGGCGATCCGGCCCAGCGCCAGTTCCAGTTGCAGGCGGCAATCGCAGCGCAGGGAGCCAAACACATCACCGGTCAGGCATTGCGAGTGGATTCGCACCACCGGCGGCTGGGAGTGAACGTCGCCCATCACCAGGGCAACCAGGCCCTCCACTTGTGCGCCGCCATGGGTTGCAGGTTCGCAATTCACACGCGGCTCGGCCAGTACGCCCTCGAAGCCCAGAATGCGGAAGGCTCCCCAGCGGGTGGGAAAATCCGCCTCGGCAATCTTCTTCACGCTCTCATATTCCATACATCCATTTTACGTTGTGAGCGCTTGAGCCGTGCGTCGGCCGTCACAGCCTTTGAGACAAGCCCGGCTCAGAAAATGCTCCGAAAGCCGCTGCTCTCCTTCGCCGCGCGATAGAGTTAATGCGTGGTCGATAACAAGCTGATTCTCATTACGTTGCTGGTCAAGCTGGGAGTGGCCGCGGCGGTGGCCAGCGCCCTGGCGCGTTCGCGCACCTTCCAGCGCCTGCTCTTTGCCGACACACGCCGCCATCGCGAGACCGCGGCCATGCTGGCTTTCTTCCTCGTCCCGCTGACCTTGGGCGTTTGGGTCCGGACCACGGTGCCCAACTTCCTGGCCGCCGATATCTCCTTTGAAACCACCATCTTGCTGGGCCTTCTGGTAGGACCCGGCTGGGCCATGCTGGGTGGTATCGTGCTTTCGGCTCCGGCCGTCTACCACCATGAATACCTGGCCCTGCCCTTCAATGCCGCGATCGGGTTGGCTGCCGGAGCACTGGGCCACTTCCTCGAAACCGAGGAGATCTGGTCTTTCACTCCTTTGATCGACCTTAGCCTCTATCGCTGGGTCCGCCGCAACCTCCGCAAGCCCCGAATCGACCGCCAGATCCTCATGCTCTTCCTCATCGCCCTGATGGAAATCTGCCGCGAATGGGTGGCGCGCACCTTTCCCCGCAGGCCCGGCCCCCGCTGGCTCTTCGCACTCGACACCGGCAACCTTGGCTTGCAGGTGCTGGTCTGGCTCTCTGCGCCCATGGTCGTGGGCATCGCACTTAAGGTATGGAATGCACTCCGCATTGAACTCAAGCTCGAAGAGCAAAAGCGATTTCTTCTGGAAGCCCGGCTCGACGCCCTGCAGCGCCAGATCAATCCCCACTTCCTCTTCAACACGCTCAACTCCATCGCCTCGCTTGTGCGCCGGAAGCCGGAACTGGCCCGCGAAATGATCGTCAAGCTGGCCAATATCCTGCGTGCCCTGCTCAAGGACCACGACAGCTACGTGCCCCTCCGCGAGGAGCTCAAGTTCACCGACGACTACCTGGACATCGAGGTGGTCCGCTTTGGCGCCGACAAGCTCCGGGTGGAAAAGGAGATCGATCCCCGCACGCTCGATGTGCTGGTCCCCAGCATTCTCCTGCAGCCGCTAATCGAGAACAGCATCAAGCACGGTCTGGAGCCGCGCATCCATGGTGGCACGGTAACTCTGCGTAGCCGTCTCGACGGGGACCGCATCCGCATCGAAGTCGCCGACGACGGAGTCGGCATCGGCAACCGGCCACCCTCGGCGCTTCCCCGGTCCGGCGCCGGCATCGGCATGAAGAACGTACGCGAGCGCCTGGAGGTTCTCTATGGCAATCGGGCCCAGTTCAACGTGGTCAGCAATCCCGGCCGCGGTACTCTGGTCACCATCGAGATTCCCGCCAATCTGCACGAGATGCCGTAGCGCAAGCGGGCCCGTCGCGCCGTAATCCCAGCCAATCGCCTGTTCCCTGCCCGGTTAACCCCACTATCGCGCGATGCACAACCATTCGCTGTATCCTCAAAGCATGGTGCGTTTCACGGTGCTGGCTTCGGGTTCCAAAGGCAACAGCACAATTGTCTCTGGCGGGCGAACCCGCATCCTGGTCGATTGCGGCCTGAGCTGCCGTGAGCTTTTCCGGCGCATGACGCTGGCTGGCGAAGAGCCGGAGTCCTTGAACGCAGTCATCGTTACGCATGAGCACTCCGACCACGTGAACGGCATTTCCGTCACCGCCCGCAAACTGGGCATCCCGGTTTACTTCACAGAAGGCACGCACCGCGCCTGGATGCGCTGGCTCTCGCCGCGCCGGCAGATGACCTACGCGCAGTGGATGGAGCAATGCCGTCAGCAAGCCGCAGCCCGCGAGGCGGAGGCCGATCTCGCCGCCGAAGAAGGGGAACCCGACGAGCCCCAGCCTGAACTGCTGCAGCCCGCACAGGAGCCGGAAGTCTCCCTCGACCCGGAAGCCGCCGCCGATCCATCCTCCGGCAAGCCGCCTTCCCGGAAAGAAGACCCCAGCTGGCTGCCTGCGCTCGAGTATTTTCAGGCTGGCCAGCCCTTTCAAATCGGCGACATCGCCGTCAGCCCCTTCACCATTCCCCACGACGCTGCCGATCCGGTCGGCTTTGTCTTCCAGGCCGAAGGTGTTCGCATGGCCTTTGCCACCGATCTTGGCTACATTCCGCCCAACGTCAAGGCCCAGCTCCAGGGGCTCGACCTGCTGCTTCTGGAGTCCAACCACGACCTGGAAATGCTGCGCGACGGCCCTTACCCCTGGCCGGTGAAGCAACGAGTGCTCTCCAGGGTTGGTCATCTCTCCAACGAGGCTGCGGCGCAGTTTCTCGAACAGGACTACGATGGCCAGGCCGCCTACGTCATCCTGGCGCACCTCTCGGAAAGCAACAATCTGCCTGAATTGGCACGGCTTGCGGCCCAGCGCGCACTGGAGGGCCGGCCCAGCCTCCTGGCCAACAAGCTCCTTCTGGCTGACCAGCACCAACCCCTTTCCTCTATTTACTTTTAGATAAAGTGCATTACAATGGTAAGAGCGGGCATCACTCTGTAGCAGGTTGGATTGGCAAGGAAAACGCGCCAAGTGTTTTCGTCTTGGCGAGGCAGAGGAGAACAGGGAGTCCAGGAATCCGGCACTGCCGGGTAGGGCAATCTGAAACCTTTGCTGTTCCGTAGCCACATGGCCGCACATGCATCCCGCGGTTCAACAAATCCTTCGCAAAGTGAGTCTAATTCTTTATGGCAAGTACCGAATGCACTGACCGAGTAGTAGGCTCCATCCTGGCAAGCTGGCGTTACGACATCTCCGGTATTTACCCCGAGATGCGCAAGGACTACGAGCAGCATCTTGCAGAATGCAGCCATTGTAGGGCACGGCAGAAGTTTCATCGCAGTCTGGACGTGACCCTCGCCGTCCTCACCTCGCTAGCTGTCTTCTTCTTTCTCTTTGCGCTGGCGGTCCTCAAACACATCAAACCGTTGGAGCACGTTGCCTTCAACATTCTCGGCCTGGACCTCTCCGACACCTACCAGATGCTGGTTTCGGCGGGAGTTGCGGGCTTATGCTTCTCCGTGATTGCCTTGGTGCTGGTTCTAACCACTACCCCGGCTCCATCCTATCTTGGCGGCATTGCGGCTGAACGCGCCCGGTTGATCGAGGAGCGCCTTCCCGAGTCCATCCGATCGCTGCGGCCGCGCTAGAAACAATTTGGCGAAAGAAACCAAAGGCCTCCCCTTAACGGGAGGCCTTTGTGCGTGGTGACGGAAGAAGAGCGCTTGAAGTTGCACGAATGCTGGGTTTCCTAGCTCTCGCTTTTGTGATATGCATCACCACGATTGGCGAAGAAGCGGTAATATGGTATACAGACTGAGCATGGGACGTTTCTCCAAAGTCGTGCTACTTTCGCTTCTGCTGATTCTTGCAGGAGTCCAGAGTACCGCGTCCCTTCTTTGTGCTCAGCCCGTGAAATCGCACGCTCATGCTTGCTGCATGGGGCAAGGGCAGGTCAATGCTGCGCATGACGGAGAAGCCTCTGTTCAGTTGGGGAACCACTCCTGCTGCAAGATGACGCCTGTCAACCCCGCGCCTGCCCAGAATCTTCTGCTGTCGAGTGACACGAATGACGGCGTTGTCGTGCTTCACGCGATAAGCGATATTGCTGGAGATTTCTCAGCGTCGATTCTCGTTTCAGGTCGCAGCTCCCCGCGCCAGGCGAAGTTGCAGCATTCTCCGGTTCAGGCCCTCCTCTGCACTTTTCTGGTCTAAAGCTCTCCCGCGTCTAAAACTCCTCAGACCGACAGGCCTCGAGTGTGTAATTTTTAGGCCGAGGGAGAATCCCATGAGATCTACAAGGATCTTCGCGATCCTGTAGCTTTCGTCTGAAGACGTCATGCTTGCGCATGACCACAGGCGACTGCACAGGCCGGGATCGCTGGATTCTTGGCTCGCTCTCACGGGTCCCGTTGCCAGATGCGATTGAAGAGCCTTCTCAATTGCGTGTCATCCCGAATTCAGGAGATAGCTTCGTCATGAATCGAGAGCGTCTTATGTGGTACGTATTGCCTGTTCTGGCCCTTTCCGCCAGTTCTTGCGCTGGCCCTTCGCAGGCCGTAGCGCAGGAAGCACACGAACGCAAACAGGCTGGCTCCCAACAATGTCGAGAAAGATGGGCGGGGAGTTCGAAATGAATAAGTTTGGTATTCGTCAAGGCGGTCTCTGGCTGACATGGCTAGTGTTCTTCCCTTGGACCCTGTGGGCTCAAGAAGCTGAACCCGTTCAAAGCCCGGCTCTTGCTTCGCATACCCGGGTGGTGGAGCAATCTGCAACGCAGCCAATGCTTCGGCTGGAAGACGTGATACAGGAGGCTCTGAGCAAGAACCCCGAGGCCCAAAGCGCGCTTCACGCCGTCAATGCGCTCAAGCGGCGCGTACCGCAGGCAAGGGCGCTGCCTGACCCTGTGGCTTCTGTCGGCTGGGCGGGCAATCTCACTCCCTTCAGTGTGATGCAGGGTGACGCATCAAGCTTTCGCGGGATCACAGTGTCTGAGCAGTTTCCCTCCCCAGGAAAGTTGAAGCTGCGCGGGGAGATCGCGAGCAAGGAAGCCGACGCAGCCCAAGCCGATTACGAAGCCGTGCGGCGGAGAGTGGAAGCCGAAATCAAGGCCGCGTATTACGACTACTTTTACTTCGACAGAGCCATCGAGACAACGACGCGCAACAAGGATCTTCTCGAAAAGCTATCGAAGATCGCCGAGGCGCGTTATCGCGTTGGAAAAGCCATGCAGCAGGATGTGCTGCGATCGCAGGTGGAGATTTCCATGCTCCTGGAAAAGCTCACCGTGCTCGAACAGCAGCGGGCAACAGCGCAGGCCAAGCTCAATGCGTTTCTGGTTCGTTCGCCGGAGTCGCCGCTTCCGCCTGCAGCCGATGTGGAGCCCGCGCCGATCACGCATTCACTCGATGAACTGTATGCTCTCGCGACGGCGAACGATACCGCCGTCTTGAGGAATCAAAGGATGGTGGAACGGGGCCGCCTGGGCATTGCCCTGGCGCAGAAGGAGTACCGGCCGGACATTGGAGTCGCCTACATGTATCAGCAGCGCTCTGGACTTCCAGATATGAATGGGGTCACCTTCAGCGTGAACGTTCCTGTCTTCTACAAAAGCAAACAGCGTCAGGGCGTGGCCGAAGCCAGCGAAGACCTGATCAGCGCAGAAAAGATGCGCGACAACAGGTTGAACGAAGTCAGGTTTGAGTTGAAGCAGCAATACCTTGCGGCCAAGGCCTCGGAACGTCTGCTGACTCTCTACTCCAAGGGCGTGGTTCCCCAGTCGTCGCTCGCGCTTGAATCCTCAATGTCTTCCTATCAGGTAGGCAACGTGGATTTTCTATCGTTGATCACCAACTTCACAACGCTCCTTAACTATGAAACGGACTACTACCGGCAACTGGCCGACTACCAGACGGCTCTGGCTCGCATCGAAAATCTGACGGGCACCGATGTAACCGGCCCAACGGCGCCTGCATCCACAGCAGTCGTTCACCTGGAAGAGGAGGCAAGATAGATGCTTTTCCACGGCGCACACTTCCGAGCAGAATCGGCAATCCGATTGGTCTTACACCTGTACCGCTTTCTCCACGGAAAGCATAGGAGCTTCGCGCTATGAATCTCTCTTTGAAAAGAATCGTTCTTGGCATTCTTATTGTTGCGACCCTCGGGCTGGTGTATGCAGGCGCGGCACACCGCTGGTTCTTCGGCCGCACGGCAAGTGCAACCACCGCCCCCGCAAGCACTGGTGGCGAGCGCAAGGCGCTCTATTGGTACGACGCCATGAATCCTGCGCACCACTACAACCAGCCCGGCAAGGCTCCCGATGGAATGGATCTTGTGCCGCAGTACGCAGAACAGACGAACAGTTCGCCATCCCCCGACATGGCCAATATGCCGATGGGCACTGTGACCATATCGGCGGACAAGCAGGTGCTTGCAGGCGTTCGCACGGCGCTTGTTGAGCGCAAGCCGCTGGTTCGCGACATTCGCACCACGGCTCAAATCGTCGCCGACGAGACGAAGATCGCCCATGTTCACGTTAAGGTGGCCGGTTATATCGACAAGGTGTACGTCGATTTCATCGGTCAGCTCGTCAAGAAAGGCCAGCCGCTATTTACGCTCTACAGCCCCGACCTGGTTTCGACGCAAGAGGAGTATCTCATCGCGAAGCGCGGCAACGCGACGCTCAGTCATGCCCCGTTTCAGGAGATATCCGATGGATCGCAATCGCTCTTGCAATCCGCGCGGCAACGTCTCAGGCTTTGGGATATTTCGGATGACCAGATCAAAGAACTCGATACAACGGGCAAGGTCAACAAGGACTTGACGTTTTACTCGCCGATCACAGGCTTCGTCACCGACCGCAAGGTGTTTCCGCAAACTTCTGTTACACCGGACACTGAACTGTATACAGTCTCCGATTTGTCCACGGTGTGGGCAGACGCTGACATCTATGAATACGAGGTCCCTTTCGTTCACCTTGGCCAGCCGGTGTCTCTGACCATGAGTTACTACCCAGGCAAGACGTATACGGGGAAGATCTCGTACATCTATCCAACTGTCGACCCGCAAACGCGAACCGTCAAAGCCCGGATATCGATTCCGAATTCAGGCTTTGTCTTGAAGCCACAGATGTTCGCGGATGCCCAATTGCACGTGAATTACGGCACGAAGATCGTTGTGCCGCAGGAAGCCGTTCTTAACTCAGGCACGGAACAGCATGTCTTCGTGGTTCACGACGGGGGCTTGTTTGAACCTCGCAAGGTCTCCATCGGGCCAATCGTGGATGGCAATGCCGTGATTCTCTCGGGGCTGAAAGCTGGAGAGACGATAGTCGTTTCCGGAAACTTCCTGATCGACTCTGAAAGCAAGATCAAAAATGCGATGAGCGGAATGCGGCACTGAGGAGGACGATGATGATGATGAATACGCAACGCCTTGCTCTGGCAGGAGTTCTGCTTGTCGTGGCCGGAGCCGCTGGCTTTGGGTGGTCCCGGTTTGCTGTTCGCCCGGCTCCAGTTGTTTGCGGATATTGCAATCGGCAGCTTCATTCCAATTTGACAGTGACAGCGGAGATCGCCGGGAAAAGAGCGCAGGTATGCTGTGCCCGCTGTGCCATCACTGAAGCGAATCAGCAGCGCAAGCCGCTTCGCCTTATCACGGTGCACGACTATCGCACGGGCCGGGCGATAGAGCCCGCCAACGCATGGTTTGTCGAGGGCAGCCGCGCCATGGCGTGCGATCACGACGCGATGCGAATGAATGAAATGAAAGGCACCGAGGAACTGGCATTCGATCGGTGCTCCCCCGGAACCGTCGCCTTCCTGAAGAGACAGGACGCCGACGATTTCACTTCGCAAAACGGCGGCGCGGTACTTTCCCTTGGGCAACTGATGAGCGAGGCGCATTTCCAATGATGAACAAGTTGATCGATTTCAGCGACAGGAACAGGTACTTGATCTTCCTCTTCGTCGCAGTGGCCATCGTAGTGGGATGGAACGCGCTGAGGAATACCAAGCTCGACGCCATACCCGACTTGTCGGATACCCAGGTGATTGTCTACGCCAAGTGGGACCGTAGCCCCGACATCATGGAGGATCAGGTTTCGTACCCGATCGCATCTGCGTTGCTCGGACTGCCCAAGGTCAAGGACATCCGCGCCTTCTCCGACTTCGGCTACTCCTACATCTACATCATCTTCGACGAAGGCACTGACCTTTACTGGGCGCGCTCCCGGACGCTCGAATACCTGAATTCCGTTACTCCGCGGCTGCCCAAAGGCGTAAACGTCGAATTGGCAAAAGATGTGACCTCTGTTGGTTGGGTCTATCAGTATGCCCTCGTCGATACCACGGGAAAGTACAGTAGCGACCAACTGCGGTCTTATCAGGATTGGTATCTGCGCTACGCATTGCAGACTGTACCCGGAGTTGCCGAGGTCGCTCCCATCGGCGGCTTCGTGCGGCAGTACCAGGTGAACGTAGATCCCAACAAACTGCTCGCCTACAAGATTCCCATCAATGCTGTCAGCGATGCGGTCGGAAAGTCCAATAACGACGTGGGCGGACGATTGGTCGAATTCACCGGTCGCGAGTACATGGTGCGCGGCCGAGGATACATCCGTTCGCTCGACGATATTGGCAAAACGGTCATCATGACCAATGCGCAAACGGGAACGCCCGTTCTGGTCCGCGATGTGGCCACTGTGACCTTCGGCCCCGACATGCGCAGAGGCGTTGGAGAACTGGATGGCAAGGGAGAAGCTGTCGGCGGTGTGGTCATCATGCGTTACGGAGAGAACGCGCAGAAGGTGATTGAACGCACCAAAGAGAAGCTGAACGATCTGAAGTCCACGCTACCGCCCGGCGTCAAATTGGTGACCACTTATGACCGTTCTGAGTTGATCGATCGCGCCATCGATAATCTCCGCCATACGTTGATTGAAGAACTGGTCATTGTAAGCATCGTGATCATGATTTTCCTCTGGGATCTGCGCAGTGCCGTCGTTCCCATCGTCACCATCCCTGTCACCGTAATACTGGCTTTCATTCCGATGCAATGGATGGGGATGACTGCAAACATCATGTCGCTGGGTGGCATTGCCGTTGCCATTGGCGCACTGGTTGATGCGTCGGTGGTCATGGTCGAGCAGGTCCACAAGAAGCTTGAGCATTGGGAAGCTGAAGGACGGCCCGGCCCTTCGCACGCCGTCGTAATTGCCGCGGTGAAAGAGGTTGGCGGACCAAGCTTCTTTGCCCTGCTGGTCATCGCGGTTGGTTTTCTTCCGGTCTTCACGTTGGAAGGCCAGGAGGGCCGCATGTTCAAGCCGCTCGCCTTCACCAAGAACTTCTCCATGGCGATTGCGGCATTGCTGGCAATTACCTTGGCGCCTGCGGCGATGCGTTTTCTCTTCTCGCGGATGGACGGCTTCAACTTCCGTCCCAAATGGCTTGCCAAGGTCGTCAATGCGCTCTTTGTTGGGAAGATCCATAGTGAGGAGAACCATCCCATCAGCAAGCCGATGATGAAGGTCTATCACCCGGTGGTCGAGTTCGTACTCGATCACAAGTGGCTGACGATTGGCATTGCCGTGCTGGTGATGGCTCTGAGTATCCCGGTCTATTTCAAGCTTGGATCGGAGTTCATGCCGCCACTGGATGAGGGCTCGCTCCTTTATATGCCTTCAACGCTGCCCGGAATCTCGGTGGCCGAGGCCACGCGCACGCTTGAGATGCAGGACAAGATCATCAGCGGGTTTCCTGAAGTCGAGCGCGTTTTCGGAAAGGCTGGCCGCGCAGAAAGTTCGACCGATCCCGCTCCGTATTCGATGATGGAGACCACCATCACCCTCAAGCCGCAGGATCAGTGGCCGAAGACAAATCGCTGGTACTCGAAGTCCGCACCACATTGGACACATTCTGTCTTGCGAAGATTCTGGCCGGACCACATAACCACCCAGGAGTTGATCTACGGTCCCGGCGGCATGAATGAAGCGCTCCAGATACCGGGCATTTCGAACGCCTGGACCATGCCGATCAAAGCTCGAACCGACATGCTGACCACCGGAATCCGTACTCCGCTGGGCATCAAGGTGCTCGGCTCCGACCTGGGACAGATTCAACAGGTCGGCGAACAAATTGAGATGGCGCTGAAGGATGTGCGCGGCACCACCAGTGTCTTTGCGGAGCGCACCAGCGGAGGATATTTCCTGGACTTCGATCTGAAGCGCGATGAGCTGGCCCGCTATGGCTTGACGATTGATGACGCCGAGAGTGTTCTCATGTCCGCGGTCGGTGGCGAACCGGTTTCAACGACCGTGGAAGGCCGTGAGCGGTATTCCGTGAACGTGCGCTATCTGCGCGATTACCGCAGCGATGTCGATGCCCTGCAGCGTGTTCTGGTGGCAACGCCTTCCGGAGCCCAAATCCCGCTCGGCCAGATTGCGGATATTCGCATGAGAACCGGGCCGGGAATGATCCGTGACGAAAACGGCCGGCTCAGCGGCTATGTCTACGTCGACGTTTCCGGACGCGACATCGGCGGCTATGTTCGTGACGCGAAAAAGGCGGTCTCGGATAAGGTCAAGGTTCCAGCCGGTTACGAGCTTGTGTGGAGCGGTCAATACGAGTTTATGGAGCGCGTGGCACAGCGTTTGAAGTTCGTCGTCCCCATCACCATCTTCATCGTTTTTCTGCTGCTCTATTTCAATACAGGTTCGGCGATCAAGACCATGATCATTCTGCTGGCCGTTCCATTCTCGGCCATCGGCGCAATCTGGTTCCTTTACCTGCTGCACTACAACATGAGCATCGCCGTGTGGGTGGGCCTCATCGCGCTGCTCGGAGTCGATGCCGAAACCGCGGTTTTCATGCTTCTTTATCTCGACCTGGCCTACCACGAAGCTCTGAAGAGTGGCGGCATTCACTCCTGGGACGATTTGCGCGAGGCGATCGTTCACGGAGCGGTAAAACGGCTTCGGCCCAAGGTCATGACCGTTTCCTGCATGCTCTTCGGGCTGCTGCCCATCATGTGGTCGGTTGGATCGGGGGCCGACGTCATGAAGCGCATCGCCGCTCCCATGCTGGGCGGCATCGTCACCTCATTCCTTATGGAGTTGGTGGTGTACCCGCCAATCTTCGCAATATGGAAGTGGAACTGGGAAGTCAAGCCTGCACTCAAGCGCGAAGCTGCTCATGCAACGGAGGCGGCGCATGTCTAACTCGACGATTCTCAGGGCAACAGGACTCTGGAGGCTTGGGGTCCCCGCGATTGTCTTCTGGACAGTTGCTTCCTTCTCATGGTGCCAGACGACTTCGTCCTCACCGCGGGCATCCGCGAGTGCAACTCAACCCTTCGCCGGATTCGACGACTCCTTATCCAAAGCTGCGGATACTCTTCTTGTCTCCGCCGCCCTGGCCACTGAAACACCGAACGGCAAGACACAAAGCGCGAGTCTTGCCATGCCGGACGAACGACTGCGGATCGGTGGCCTCAGTGCCGCGGCAGTACGCCTGAATCTCTTGCGCCCTGCCATCGAGCCCATTCTGAGAAGTCACGGCGTTCCCGCCGACCTGGCTGCGGTCATCCCTGTCGAAAGTGGGGGGCGTGCCACAGCGCTCTCTCCCAAAGGCGCGCGCGGGCTTTGGCAACTGATGCCGGATACAGCCCGGCGTTATGGGCTGCGTGTGGATGAGACCCAGGATGATCGCCTTAACCAGTTCAAGGCAACTCATGCCGCCGCAGGATACCTCCACGACCTGTATGCGCAATTTGGCGATTGGAAACTCGCGCTGGCCGCCTACAACACGGGAGAGGCCAATGTGGGTTCCGCAATCCTGAGAGCGCGCACCCAGGACTTCGATCAACTAACCAATCGCCGGATGTTGCCGCTCGAGACCATCCGCTATGTTCCGCTTGTCCTGGCCGCTGCGGCGACCATCGGACAGCCGTCAGCTCTGGGGGAACGGCACAGCACCGCCAGTGCGGCAACCGTCTTTGCCGTCAGTGCTCCTTGAGAATCTTTCAAACAGTTCAATTGAGGATTTCCAAATCTTTTGCAGTTGTTCACATTTCACATCATGGAGAAAACAATGAAAAAGACGTCACTCTTCGCCCTCGCTCTCGTATCGGCCATCACGATTTCTGCAATTCCGCAGCTTCATGCCGCCTCGCAATCGATGGATGGAGTCATCAGCGACGCCATGTGCGCCAAGAAGCACATGATGCCCGGAAAGACAGATGCAGAATGCGTTCAGGCGTGCGTCAAGGATGGAAGCAGCTACGTGCTTGTTAGCGGCGCCAAGGTCTACAAGCTTGCAGCCAAGCCGCAGACCATTGCGCCGTTTGCAGGCAAACACGTACATATTGTGGGAAGCGTCAACGACAACTCGATCACGGTCGCTTCGATCAGCGAAATGCCACACAATATGAAGATGTAACGAACTCCGGAAGAAGAGGCTGGCATGACGAGAAGCCTCGTGAACCCAGTGGCGATCGCAGCCTGTGGCGGGCTGCTCGCCGCTGGCCAGCGATCGACTGGGCTCTGCTGTTTAAGAGGTCAACCGTCGTGATGAATAGAGGAAACGGTTTAGAATGTGCAATGTATAGGAGGGCGGACGCCAAGTCCTGTTCGGCGCCATCCAGGCTCGCCAGGATGGCGAGTGTGGTGCGGGCGGAGGGAATTGAACCCTCACGACCTTGCGGTCTGCGGATTTTCATACCACTTCGGCTTTCGCCGCCCCGCCAGACGGGTTCGTGGTCTGGACTATCCCTTCACCATTCCCCACACGAGGTTTAGGTGCTGCCCGTCTAGTCTCTACACCTTCCCGGAAGTGCTTCCGGGCTTGGCTCGGGATTGCCATTTCAGGTTTCCCCGACTTTGAGCAGTTCTACACCGTCGGTTTCCCGATGGGCACTCATGTTCGTTTAAGTCCGCTGCGTCTGCCATTTCGCCACGCCCGCGGGAAATTGGCCACAGCCCTATCATAAAGCAAGCAGCGACGATCCATGCATCGCCAGCCAACCGGAGGATCTCCCTTGACAAAGCTGGGACAAGCAATCTCGGCAGGGATGCGCAGTAGCAAACCACCAATGCGGTGAAGAGAATGGCTGTCGTTGGCAACCGCGGGAAGCCAGCGGCGAGTTCTATCGCCGCCAAAGTAGCATTCCTTATGTAATCTTGCGAGTCTCTTCATGCGGCACTCATGACTTCCCATGAACACTCACTTATAGCTGGTGACATAAGAAGCACAAGGCCGCGTCTTTCTCTTGAAGGCGAGGCCCTTTGAAGTAGTGCGTTATAAATCCAAAACCCATCTGCACTTACACAATGTACCGTGGCTTCTTTACTGAACCTTTATCTCCATTCGCATAACAATTGAGATGGATCGGAGGAGCTAGCCTCCGAAGTGCTAAGTGACAACCAGAGCTTTATAACAGCGACGCCAGGCGTCGCGGAGGCCGCATGCCAATGACGAAAGATTTCAGAATGGCCATCACTGTGGGTATCGCAGTTTGCGGTCTTGCAGTGCAACTCGTGTCGCATGCCCAGAGTGCAACTTCAGCCCCCGAGCCGGAAAAGGTCAAATCATCGCTGCACGTGGATTCGGCCTTGGGCTCTGGTGTTTCAGCGGAGATGCTTGCCTCCACAAGCGCAGAGCAGCCGATCGAATCGCCTGCTGGTTCGACTCCCGTCGCGATGCCGATCAACCGCGACGCGGCAATCAAGGAACTGGCAGCTATGAAGGCCCGCATCGCGCAACTCGAAGCAGCACTGATGGCGCACAGCGGTGCCGACGACGCCGCAGATGCGGAGCGGGATGCTAGCGCGCTTCGCAAAGCGGAGGGCGCCGCAACTGGCGGCGGTTCCAGCAGTTCGGTGACTCCGGTGACCCAAGCTGCAGCCGCGGCTCCAGCCGCTCCTGCAACTCCGGAGATCAGGGCACAGACGACCACCAAAGGCGAGCCATTCGAGGGCGACTGGACCTGGCTGAACAGCAACGGTCATGCCGTGGACAGTCCCATGAGCACCAAGTACTTCACGCCCGAGTTCCGCGCCGATGCGAACTACATTCTCGACTACAACCATCCCCACGACGACACCATGGGCGGCGCCACAGAGAGCTTCCGCTCCGACGAGTGGCAGCTTGAGCAGATCAGCATCGGCGGCGACATCCGCATCGACAACGTGCGCGGCCGCATCCTTACCATGAATGGCTTGTTCGCCACCACAACCCCACGCAATGACGCCAGCCCGAGCCGCGGCCAATGGGATCTGAGCGGCGCATATAAGTACGTCTCGGAGGCATGGGGCGGTTATCACTGGGATGTTGCCCACGGGCTCAATGTGGATGCGGGTATTTTTGTCTCCTACATCGGTCTGTTCAGTTATTACAACTTCGATAACTGGACCTATCAACCTTCGTTTGTTTCATCAAACACGCCGTGGTTCTTCAATGGCCTGCGCATCCAGTATTTCCCAACCAAGAAGCTGAAGATCGAGCCGTGGATCATCAACGGATGGCAGTCCTATGCCCGCGCCAACGGCAAGCCCGGACTGGGCGGACAGATTCTCTGGCGCCCCAAACCCTACCTGGATTTTGTCTTCAATAACTACGGTCTTGGAGAGGATGCTGTCGGCTTCCCAGGTCGCTCGCGTGTACACGCGGACTATAGCGCGCAGGTGAAGTACTACGACAAGCCAGGACGGTTCTTTGACAAGGCGGCCTTTACTGTCACCGGAGATGCGGGTTGCGAGTACGGCGGCGGGCCAGCCTCATTTGGCACTTCGAATGGCGCATTGGACCCCAAGGGCAAATCCCCGGAGACGGGCACCACCGACACTTACAACGGCGGCGTGAATTGCCACAACAGCAAGAACGGCCGTCCCAAGCAGGACTTCCTGGGGTATATGATCTATGACCGCATGTGGTTCAAGAAGGACCTTTACGCCATAACTCTCGGCGGCGGTGTAATGAACAATCCCGGCCGCTACCTGACGCTTCTGCCCCCGATCAACGGCGCCACTGCTTTCTCCGGTACGCCGTACTTTACTGAGAACGCCGGCGACCGGTCCCAGATGCACGACGGAACTATTACTCTCGACTACATGCCGAGCCAGTTCATTACGTTCACCTTGGAAGAAGGCTATCGCTACTCCGATGTTCCTTACTGGACTGGACGCGGCGGCATCACTCCTTCCGGTGGAAACAACGGCTTCCCGTCGCAGTATGCCTGCATCAGTGGATCAAACTCCGGGTTTGGCTATGGTACGCCACTCGGGACGGTCAATCAGGCCTGCGGAGGAAGCGTAACCTCAACCAGCAATATCTGGTGGCCCGATCTGCGCACCAACCAAACTAACACCACCCTCGCGATCAAGGTCAGGTTCTAGCCGTCGAGTCCGTGGGGCGCGCGTGGTGGCTGCGACTGCAGGCGCCAACTGAATGAGCAGCAGCGGGGTTTCCACCAACCCGGTGCTGCTCCATGGACTCAATTCGTTCAGCGCATCGACCACCTCACTGCATAACTGCGGCGAAGAATGGTCGTGTGTCTGAACGGCAAGGGATCGCAAGCATTGCAGAGGATCGTATGAAGAGCAAAGCTTTTGGGTTTGGCCTGATCATGATGGCCGCATCTCTGGCCACAAGTGGCTGCAAGAGCGATAAGGTGAACGCACAAGCAGAGGCGCCGCCGCACGCTAATGTGACACAGGACTTCGATGCCAATGCGTTCTCCGTCGATCACCCGGAACACTTTTCCCTGGCTACTGCAACAGAGCATCGTGCGCCTGCAAAACTGGCAGTTACCGGCGCGGTGAATCCTGATATTGCGCGCACCGTCCCGGTGATCTCGCTTGCCTCCGGCCGCATCGTCGGCATCTACGCGCGCTTGGGCGATACCGTCAAGAAAGGTCAACTCCTATTGAAGGTTCGTAGCGACGATATCTCGGGGGGATTTGCCAACTATCAAATGGCGGTGGCCGATGAAGTTCTTGCGCGAGCTCAATATGAGCGCTCTCAGGACCTCTACAAGCATGGCGCGATCGCTCTGAACGATTTGCAAGTGGCGCAGGACACCGAGGACAAGGCCAAAGTAGCCATGAATACAGCCGCCGAGCATTTGCGTCTGTTGGGGAGCAGCGTCGATCATCCATCGGGAATTGTGGACATCCGGGCTCCCGTCTCCGGCGTCATCACGGATCAGCAGGTGACCAACGCCGCCGGCGTGCAGAGTCTGGGGACAAGCCCTTTCACCATCTCCGATCTCTCTTATGTGTGGATCGTTTGCGATGTGTATGAAAACGATCTTCCCAGCGTTCACACCGGAGACACCGCGGAGATCACTTTGAACGCGTATCCGGGCCGCGTGCTCAAAGGCACGGTGAGCAATATCCTGCCCATGCTCGATCCGAACCTCAGAACCGGAAAAGTCCGCATCGAGGTGCCCAATCCAGGCATGATGCGCCTTGGCATGTTTGTAACTGCGACCTTCCAGGGCCAGAAAGACGATGTGTTTCTCTCCGTACCCGCCTCCGCCATTCTCCATCTGCATGACCGTGACTGGGTTTACGTCCCAGCGCCCGACAAGAGATTCCGCAGAGTTGCGGTCGTCGGAGGGGACGCTTTGCCGGGCGGTCTGCAGGAGATCAAGTCGGGCCTCCAGGCAGGACAGCAAGTGGTGACCAATCCGCTCGCACTGCAAAACGAAATCGACAACAAGTAACTGTTAAAGGCGAACCCAGGGGAAAGACTCCATGATAAGATCTCTTGTCGATTTTGCTCTGAATAATCGCGTCGTCGTTCTGGCGGTGGCGCTGCTCCTCGCCGCCTGGGGAGCGATCTCATTTCATAACTTGCCGGTCGAAGCCTATCCGGACATCGCCGATAACTACGCAACGATCATTACGCAGTGGCCCGGGCAGGCCGCGGAGGAAGTAGAAAAGCAGGTTACAATCCCGGTTGAAATTCAAATGAATGGGCTTCCCCATCTTTCGCATCTGCGCTCTGAATCCCTCTTCGGCCTGTCGTTTGTGCTGTTGATCTTCGACGACACATCGAATAACGATTGGAACCGGCAGAAAGTTATGGAGCGACTCGCAGGCGTGAGTCTGCCGCCTGGCTTGCAACCCCAATTGGGCACGGACTGGAGTACGGTAGGCCAGATTTACTGGTACACAATTCACAACACTAATCCGGAATACGACCTAATGGATTTGAAATCCATCCAGGACTGGACTCTCGCAAAGCAATTCAAGTCGGTTCCAAATATTGTCGACGTATCCACCTTTGGCGGCACCACGCGCGAATATCAAGTGCGCGTCGATCCGGACAAGCTTGTCGCGTACGGCTTGAGCATCGGTCAGGTCGAACAGCAGTTGACCAACAACAATATGAACGCCGGCGGAAGTTTTGTGGAGGAAGGAAACCAGCAGCTCAATGTTCGCTCGGTCGGCCTTTATACATCTGTGCAGGACATAGAGAACACCGTCCTGACCACCAAGAGCGGCATTGCGTTGCGCGTCAAGGACATCGCGGAAGTGCAGCAGGGACCAAAGATTCTGCTGGGCGCCATGGCCAGGGCGGACCACAAACCCGACGGAACGATTGTCGACAATCCCGCAGTCGTTCAGGGAGTGGTATTGTTGCGCAAAGGCGCCGACGCGGGCCCCGCGTTGGTTGCAATCCATGCAAAAGTGAAGGAACTGAACGACACAATCCTGCCGCCGGGCGTAAAGGTCGTACCCATGCTCGACCGCTCCGATCTGCTTCACTACACGCTCCACACGGTGCTTCATAACATGGCCGAAGGAATGATTCTGGTGACGATCATCCTTTTTCTGTTTCTCGGCAATGTGCGTGGAGCCTTCATCGTCGCGCTCACCATTCCATTCGCCTTGCTCTTCGCCTCCATCTTTCTCGATCTAAGCAGAATTCCCGCGAACCTGCTGTCGTTGGGAGCGTTGGATTTTGGAATGGTTGTGGACGGCGCCGTGGTGATGGTCGAAAACATCATGCGCCATCTCGGTCATAGTAAGAACGGATCTCCTGAGGCGGGCCGCATTACCATGAGCCGCAAGACCCCGGTAGAAATGATCCGTGATGCCTCTCATGAAGTGCAGCGCCCGGTGTTCTTTGCGATCGCCATCATCATCACGGCGTATCTGCCGATCTTCACGCTTCAGTTGGTCGAAGGCAGACTCTTCAAGCCGATGGCCTGGACCGTTGCCTTCGCGCTTCTCGGCGCCATGACATTCTCCATCTTCATCGTGCCGGTACTCTGTGCGCTGTTCTTCCGCTGGGGCGTCAAAGAATGGCGCAATCCGGCGATGGAAGCCCTGAAGAGTGGCTACAGGCGCGGGCTTCAGCAGGCGATCAAGAATCGCTGGATCACTGTTGGCTGTGGTATCGCGGCCGTAGCGTTCAGCTTATTCCTGGCGTTCAGCGGAATCATCGGCTCCGAGTTTCTCCCGCATCTCGACGAGGGCGCGATCTGGGCGCGTGGCTCGTTGGCCAACAGCACCAGCCTGACGGAAGGCAAGCGGTTTACGGACCAGGCGCGCATCATCTTTGCCTCGTTTCCTGAAGTAACGACCGTGGTATCGCAGGCCGGCAGGCCCGACGATGGAACCGACACCGGCGGCTTCGGCAATACGGAATACTTTGTCGACTTGAAACCAAAGGAACAGTGGCGGTCCGTCTTTCACCAGAATAAGCAGGAGCTGATCGCCGCGATGGATCGCGAGGTTTCGAAGCTTCCCGGAGGGTTCTGGAATTTCTCGCAGCCCATCGAAGACAACGTGGACGAAACGATTAGCGGCGTCAAAGGCGGTCTAGCTGCAAAGCTATTTGGGGATGATCTGAAAGTCCTGGAAGACAAGGGCGAAGAAATCGCTGCGGCCATGGTGGCCGTACCGGGGGTTGAGGATCTGGGGCTCTTCCGGGACATGGGCCAGCCCAATCTCAATTTCACCATCGACCGGCAAGCAGCCGCGCGCTTTGGTATCAACGCGTCCGACGTTCAGGATGCGATTGCGACCGCAGTCGGTGGAAATGCAGTGACGCAGTTATTACAGGGCGAAGCCAGTTATGGCGTCGTGGTCCGGTACAAAGAGAAGTATCGCAATACCGAGCACGCAATCCAGAATATTCGCCTCCTGTCTCCTTCAGGAGAGCGCGTCTCTCTCGCGCAACTTACCAAGGTAGAGGTTCGTGATGGCGCCTACGACATCTTCCGGGAAGGTAACTCCCGCTATGTAGGCGTGCGCTACGAAGTGCGCGGCAGAGATTTGGGGACGACGGTCAGAGAGGCCATGGACAGAGTCAACAAGCTGGTCAAATTGCCGCGCGGGTACCACATTGATTGGGCAGGAGAATACGAGAGCGAGCAGCGAGCTCAGGCCAGACTCTTTCTTGTGGTCCCCATTACCGTCTTCCTGATCTTCGTCCTTCTCTATTTCATGTTTCGTTCCGTCAAGTGGGCGTCGCTGATCATGGTGAACGTGGCCTTGGCGCCCTTTGGCGGCACCATGGCTCTTTTGTTAACCGGAACGTTCTTCAGCGTGTCTTCCGGGGTAGGCTTTCTGGCCCTCTTTGGGGTATCGGTCCAGACCGGTGTCATCATGCTTGAATACATCAACCAACTGCGAGCCAGAGGCTACACGATCGAGGGCGCCGCCGTGGAGGGGGCTGTCCTGCGGCTTCGCCCCATCATGATCACCATGCTGGTGGCGACTCTTGGCCTGCTTCCAGCCGCGATGTCGCACGCCATCGGCTCCGATTCGCAGCGGCCCTTTGCCATTGTGATTGTGGGAGGACTGATCTTCGACCTTCTGATGAGTATCTTCCTTTTGCCTACGCTGTATGTCTGGATCGCGCGGGAAGGTGACAAACTCCCGAAACCGGAGGTCTCGCTTGAGAGTTAAGCTTGGTTCTGATTTCATTCGCGGCATTGGCGCATGTGCAGTGTGCATTGCGTGCCTCGCAACTTCCGCAGTCGCGCAGCAGGCGTTGACCTGGGAACAGGTGAGGGCGAAGTTCGAGGCGGCAAATCCCACTCTGAAAGCGGACGAGGTCAACGTGCAGGAGATGAAGGCCGCTGAGATCACGGCTTTTCTTCGCCCCAATCCGCAGTTCACATTCTCCACGGACGGTACGCAGATAGCGCGAAACAAAGGAGTCTGGCAGCCGCTGGCAGGCACACAGTATCAACCGAATTTCAGTTACCTCCACGAACGCCAGCACAAGCGCGAATTGCGCTTGGAGACTGCCAAAGAAGGCACCGAGATCGCGGGATCGCAGCATGAAGACCTCCAACGCAATCTGATCTTCGATCTGCGCTCACTCTTCATTCAAACGCTGCAGGCCAAGGCGGTCCTGGAACTGGCGCGCGCGGATCTGGAGTATTACGACAAGATCATTGAGATCAGCCGGGTGCGCTTTAAAGACGGCGGCATTGGACAGATCGATCTGGATCGCATCGAACTTCTGCGCGTGCAGTACGAGTCGGAAATCCAAACCGCTATCGTCAACCTGCGCACCTCCAAGATCCAGCTATTGCAACTGTTGGACGACCGAACTCCCCTGGACAAATTTGACGTGAATGGTTCTTTCGATTTCTCCAGCCAGTTCCAGCCGCTGGAGAATTATCGCCAGATCGCTCTCGACAACCGTCCCGATCTGAGAGCCGCGCTGGAATCCGCACAGCAGGCAGTCACGAATCACAAGCTGGCCAAAGCCAACGGCTCAACGGATCCTACCTTTGGCGCCTGGTACACTTACAATCCGTCCTTCAACAATCCTTATGACAACCAGACGCTGGGTCTTAACGTCAGTATCCCTTTGCGAATCTTCGACCGCAATCAGGGCGAGAAGAAGCGCACACTCCTCGACATCGACCGCAATAAGCAGTTGACTGAAGTGGTGCGGGAACAAGTCTTCAGCGATGTGGACTCCTCCTATGAGCAGGTGCAAAGCAACATCGCTCTGCTTACGCCCTACCGGGACAAATACAAGGATCAGGCGACGCGCGTGCGCGACACCGTGACCTACTCCTATCAACGAGGCGCCGCCTCGCTGATGGACTTTCTGAATGCGCAGAGCGATTACCGCGCGGTGCAGTTGGCGTATTTGCAATTGATCGGCGCGTACATGACAGCCGTCAGCCAATTGAATCTGGCCGTCGGACGCGAGGAGATTCCATGAAGAGAGAAGAAGTTCGAGCCCGCATCGAAGATCTTGGCATTCTTCCGTCCGTGCGTGTGACGTCGAGGGATCTTGCTCTATTTGCAGCAGAGACCGTGTACGCCGCAGGAATTCCCATCGTCGAGATCACCTTGACTGTCCCCGGAGCGTTGGAGGTGATCGCCGACTTGGCAAAACGCTATCCTGACCTGGTTGTGGGCGCCGGCACAGTACTGGATGAGGAAGCGGCGCGCCGGTGCGTCGATGCAGGCGCCAGGTTTCTTACCAGCCCTGGACTTGTTCGAAAGGTCGTGGCATACGCAAAGCTGACAGAGGTTGCGGTGCTTCCCGGTGCTTTGACGCCCACAGAAATTATTGCGGCATGGAAGGCTGGATCGGACTTCGTCAAGATCTTCCCGACCACTCCCGTGGGCGGCAGCCAATACATTCGGGCGCTCAAGGTTCCGTTCCCGCAGATTCCGTTCATTGCGACCGGCGGGGTAAATCAACTGACGGCGCCTGACTTTATTCTCGCCGGTGCGACGGCAATAGGTCTGGGGGGAGAGTTGTTGCCGAATGAAGCCTTGCATTTTCGCCAGGAAAATCGCATCCATGAGTTGGCGCGGAGGTTCATCTCCATGGTCAAAGATGCGCGGGCACTGCGTGAGACGTACTACTGAGATAGCGCCTCGACTGCCTAGTCCGAAACTGAATCGCCGTTTAAGAATTAACGCCATTCCCTCCACTCTCTTCATGCGCCCCTCATGCTTTCGCCTCAATACTTGAGCATGAGAGGTGATACGCATGACTCACAAGGTATTCGCAACATGTATTCTGACACTCGCTCTCGCGCACGTCGGCAATGCACAGGGACCGGCCGCTTCTGCGCTGATCAGCGGTAATTACAATCAGACTCAAATGAAGCAGTTGGCGCGCAGCGCGCACGCGCCCGAGCAATATATCACTCTTGCCAGCTACTACGGGAAGCAGCAGGAGAGTTACCTGCAGCAGGCAGCAGATGCGAAGAAGGACTGGGAACAGAAGAGCCGGAATGTCACAGGAAGTATGGCGAAGTATCCACGGCCCGCAGACTCTGCACGTAATCTTTACGAGTACTACATGGCTAAGGCATCCAAGGCCAAGACTCTGGAGGCAAGATATAGCCAGTTGGCTACCTCGGGGTCCCCTGTGAACGCACAATAACGCGTTGGCAATCCGCAATTTGGCCAAGGATGCTTGTTGCGGTACTCGCAGGTAGGGAGCAGGTCGGAAGATCTCTCCCTATTTTCTCGCATATACGATCCAAAGATATTCCTTATGCATTCTTCACCTTATTGAAGCTAGGCTTTAGCCAACCTGCCGGGGGGAATGGACCGGCGGTTGTGAGTCAGATGCCTACTTCGATTGCTCTGAGTTCGACAAATATACGGGGAAGACTTCGCACTCCCGCGCAGTGCCTGGCGGCGGCAGCGGTCCTTGCGCTTCTGACATACGTGGGATTCGTCCTCCAAGTGAACCAGCTGACAATCAGTCTGCTGTACTTGCTGGTCGTCGTTGCCGTCGCGTCTCTCTTCGGTTTCGCACAAGCTTCCATTGCGTCCCTTTTTGCTGTACTCCTGCTCGATTACTATTTCGAACCCCCAATCTTCAGTCTCGAGGTTGCCGGGCCGGGGATTCTGGTGGCCCTTGTAACCTTTGAAGCAACGGCGCTCGCAATCAGCAGGTTCCACGGAAAAGAGATGCGGATTGCGAGAGAAGCAGCCATCCAGCTTGCGGGGATGGAGCAGTTGTATGAATTGAGCCGCAGCACAATGTTGCTGGACCTACACCAGCCTCTCGGCGCTCAACTCGCAGTTTTGATACAGAGGATTTTTGACTTGCGGGCGGTTGCTCTCTTCGATATGAGACTGGTGCGCCAAGACAGGGCGGGCGACTGGGAAACGGACGAAGAAAACCTGGCCAAGGAATGCTATGTGAGCGGCGCTGCTCAAGATGATCCGCAAACGCAAACCGCAAGACGCATATTGCGGGCAGGGTCAGAGTCTGTGGGTGCCTTGGTCGTACGTGGAAGGCTGAGCCCCTTGCTGGTGGATGCACTTGCATCGTTGGCCGCCATTGCTATCGATCGCTGCCGGTCGTTTGAGAAAGAGGACAGGGCTGAGAAAGCAAGACAGAGCGAGCAGTTGCGCGCAGCGGTGTTGGATGCTCTTGCGCACGAATTCAAAACACCACTGACAGCGGTTCATACCGCCAGTTTAGGGCTGCTTGAGTTGGGAGGACTATCGGACTTGCAGGCCAACCTGGTCGCGCTGATTGACGGCGAAGCAGTGCATTTGAATGACCTGTGCACCAGAATGCTGAAGACTGCAAAGCTCAACCCGGAGCAACTCGACCTGGAGACCGAAGACGTGAATGTGCCAGGGCTTGTTTCCGAACTGTTATCGAGCCTGCATATCGATGAGCGAAGGAACAGTGTTCAGGTTTCCCTCGACAGTCCAGCTTTGAGTGTACACGTGGACCGCGGGTTGCTGGCCATGATCTTGACGCAGTACATCGACAATGCGCGAAAATACTCCATGCCCGGCACGCCGATTGAGATTGCCGCACGAAAGAGTTACGGCGAGGTGCTCTTCTCTGTGCATAACTTCGGGCCATCGATTCGGATCGAGGACCGCGAAATGATCTTCGAGCGCTTCTATCGATCGCCGGATGTAAAAGATACCGTTCCCGGCACGGGTATCGGACTCTCAATAGTGAGAAAAGCTGCCGAAGCCAATCATGGGCATGTTTGGGTAGTCAGCGATGAAAAGACGGGAACTACGTTTTTTCTATCGATTTCAGATGGTGGAAGGAGGACAAAGTGAAAGCAGAGCAACCCGATCAAGGACAGGGAACGGTCCTCGTTGTGGACGATGACATCTCCATGCGCAGGGCTCTACGGATGACGTTGTCTGGCATGGGCTTTACCGTGGTAGAAGCGGCCCGCGGAGAGGAAGCCCTGTCGCTGGTTCGCGTAACGCGCTTCGATGCGGTGTTGCTGGATGTAGATATGCCGGGAATGGGAGGATTGGAAGCCTGCCGGGAAATCCGCCATGCTGTCGCACGTTTGCCGATCTTGATGCTGACTGTGCTGGATAGTGAGGATGATAAAGTGCTGGCTTTGGATGCAGGCGCAGACGACTATGTCACCAAGCCTTTCCAATTGCGCGAGTTAACGGCGCGAGTGCGCTCGGCTGTCCGCCGCAGAAATGCCATGGATGTAAACCGGGATCAGGCGATACGCCTTGGCCAGATCGAATTGGATCCGGTGAAATATAGAGTTCAGAAAAACGGGCGCTCGATTCACCTGACGCCGAAAGAATTCGAGATGCTGCACTACTTGATGATTCACGCGGGCGAACCGATTCCACATGCGCGGCTGCTGAAATCCGTGTGGGGACCGGAGTACGGCAACGAACTCGAATATCTGCGAACGTTTGTCCGTCAATTGCGCAAGAAAATTGAAGACGATCCGAGGCACCCACAATACCTGTTGACCGATGCTTACATCGGCTACCGCTTCAACGAACAGCCGCCTGCGTCCTAGAGTTTGTCTCCGCGCATACTCTGGATACAAAAGCATTGGTAATCCAGAACGGAATCAAGGCCGTCGGTCGCCAATGAATTTCTTATAGCAGAGACTGTTCGATCAGGCGTGGTGTTGAGGAGCAAGTGGCAGAGTCACGGCAACTCGCGCTCCGCCACTTGCACGGTTGGTTGCCGTTGCCGTTCCTCCGTGCGCGCTGGCGACGGCATCGATGAATGCGAGGCCCAGGCCGTGGCCCTGCGAATCCTTCCCTTTCACGCGCCGCTCAAAAAGGTGAGGAAGAATCTGTGGATCGAATCCAGGGCCATCGTCCTCGAGGATAAGGACCGCAGCGTTGTCTTCGTTTTGCAGGTTGATCGTCACCTTGCAGGCGGCAGGCAGGTGCTTCAATTCGTTATCGAACAGATTCGCAATCATCCTGTGAATCAGCGATGCGTCCGCTGAGACCTTGAGCGTCCCGGCGCTGCGCAGGCCTATCTGCAATCCACGCTCCGACATTGACGGCTCGTACAGATCGATCATGCTTCTCAGCAACTCGTCCAGATCGATTTCGCTGCGAGTGAGCCGAAGCGCATCGGCCTTGGCCTCGGCAACGTCGAGCGACTTATTTAAGAAATCGTCCAGGCGATCCAGTTCGTCGATGGCGGAGACGATCGGCTCAGCCTGCTCAGGCTGCGCCACAGACGAGAGCGACATCTCAAGCTTCCCGCGAATCGCAGTGAGAGGGCTGCGCAGATCGTGCGCCAGCGAATCGGTGATGGTGTGTAACTGGTGCATCGAACTCTCGATTCGGTCGAGCATGTGGTTCAATGTCAGCGCCAGGTGTCCGACCTCATCGCTTCGTTTGGTCGTGGGCACTCTGGCATTCAGGTCGGAATGGCCAATGCGCGAGGCGGCCTCAGTTATCCGGCGCACGTGGCTCAACATGCGCCGGGTGGTGAAGAAGACGATTGCAAATCCAAACAGAACCAGCAACAGCCATAGCAGAATGAACCGCAGGCCCAGACTCCGCAGTACGCGCAGTTCATCGCGCTCCGAAAGGCCAAGATAGATCAGGCTTCCGTCTTCGATGCGCATCGACGCCACGCGAAACGGGACACCGAATCCCTCGACTTTGATATCTGTCGGGCGGCCGGGAAGAATGCGGGCTGCCCGGATGGCTCTGAGGTTGGGTTCACCGCTGCCCGCGCCCACCCAGAGCTTGGCCGCGCCATCGCTGCCGGCCTGGAGAAAGAAGACCGAGTCGTTTTCACTGCTCTCCGAGTGCAGTCTGTTGGGAACTTCCTTCCCGGCCAGTTCCGCCACCTCTCCCACCACACGACCGTAAACAGCGTCTTTGGGCGTGCGCTCGGCAACATCCCCGAGCACTTCAACTTCCCCCGAAAGCCATGCATCGCTGCGCCGCTGGATGTCATTGGCGACAAAGCGGTGGAGAAAGACGAAGACCAGCATGGTCCCGCAAGCAAAGGCCAGAGTCGCCCACAGGGAGATGCGCCATGCAGCGCTGCGCATGATGGGTTTAGCGGTCCTTGAGGACATAGCCAACTCCTCGCAAAGTTCGAATCAGGGGCTGCTGCCCCTTGCCGTCGACTTTTCCGCGCAAGCGGTAGATATGCACATCTACCACGTTGGTGTCGGGTTGAATACGCATGCCCCACACCTGGTCGAGAACCATGGAGCGCGTAACGACGCGGCCCGCATTGCGGCAGAGATATTCCAGCAGGACAAACTCCTGGGGTGTAAGCTGCAAGACCTGCCCTGACCGCGTCGCCTCGCGGCGAAGCAGGTCCAATTCAAGATCGAGCACCTTGAGCCGGGTTGGCTGGTTGCCGGGGGGGCTGTTGCGCTTGAGCAGGTTGCGCAGCCTGGCCAACAACTCCGCCAGCGCAAATGGCTTGGTGAGATAGTCATCTCCACCTTGCTCAAGACCTCGCACTCGATCATCCACTGACCGACGCGCAGAAAGGATCAAGACCGGCGCGCTCGCGCCGAGCTGGCGCAGCTTGAGAATCAAACTGATGCCGTCCTGATCAGGCAACCCAAGATCGACGATCAGAATGTCATAGACACCCTCGATGGCAAGCTTTTCGGCGGTCTTGCCATCCGGCGCCGCTTCCACCTGATACCCGGCCTCTTCAAGGGAGCGTTGCAGGAAGCTCCGTATGTCGAGTTCGTCTTCCACCAGCAAGAGTCGCATGAAGGGATATTAGTGCATTCGCTTCAGCTTTTCACTTGTGCATCGGAAGAACGGTAATAACGCAGGTATCTTCCCGCCTGGCGCCAGAATGAACAGATCGTCATCTCCGCGTTGTCGCGGAGTCATGTTGGCCCTATATGCTTTGCATCAGACTTCCTGCGGGCTTTTGGCCGATACCTGCACCAAGGAAGCGGCAAACGGTGTTGCTACCCAGAACCAGGACTGGCGCTCATGCGGGGAAGATGAACAAATCGTCATGGAAGAACCTGCTCCCATCGTAGCCTCTAACCCGTCCTATCTATACAACCCGGCTCGATCGGCAAGGTGCTGAGAGCAGCCGTGGGATTCTCAAGGATTCCTGCTATTCCAGATAAACGAAGGAAAACGGAGATTGGAGTGTCTGTGGCGGAGTACACGCAAGGACTGGGCACAAAACCGTTTGCGGATGCCTTCAGGGCAGGACTGCCCCTGCCTGCAACGCTGGACCCGCATCTCGAAGAGGCGCTTCGCCACGTGCTGGATCACCACGGGAGCCTTGTTCGCCCCTTGATGGTCTATCAAGTCGCCCTGGCCTTTGGACTTGGCGAGGACCGAGCCAAAGACCTCGCAGTCGCACTCGAATATTTTCATACTGCATCCCTGCTGTTTGACGACCTCCCGTGTATGGACAATGCATCGGAGCGGCGCGGAGTTCCCTGCGTTCATCTGGCCTACGGAGAAGCCGGAGCAATTCTGGCGGCACTGGCCCTCATCAATCGTGCCTATGCGCTGACGTGGAAGGCCGCCGCTGGATCTTCTCCGATTTGTCAGACAAGGGCACTGGCCTATGTCGAGCAGCGGCTTGGCGTTGAAGGCCTCCTGAATGGGCAGAGCCTTGACCTGCACTACTCGGCGCTGCCTCACAACCGGGAGACAACCGAGCGCATTGCCAAGGGCAAGACGGTTTCGCTGATCCGGCTGACGCTGGTGCTGGCGGCGATGTTGGGCGATGCTCCGGCAAGGGAGATTCAACTGCTGGAACGCATCTCAATGTACTGGGGCCTGAGCTATCAGATGGTGGACGACTTGAAGGATGTGCTCGACAGCCCTACAAATGCAGGCAAAACCGTTGCCCGTGACGCTCTGCTGGACCATCCAAACATCGCAGCGGCAACCGGGATTCCCGCTGCTGTGGATCGGTTGATGCGCTGCATTCGTTTGGGAGACAGGGCGCTTGGCCTGCTTGTTCAATTGAGACCGGCGATGTCGTTTCTAGAGCGACTCCGGGGCAGTTTGGAATCCGAACTGATTCGGGTCACCGAAAGAAGCTGCGAACCCAGCGTAGGAGATCGTTCGTGATCTTTCTCAAGCTCATTGTCACGAATCTGCGCCGCCACCGTATCCGTTCGATCATCAGCATCGCGGGAATCGTCTTCAGCGTTGCCGCCATGCTTACCGTGGTGACCATTCTGCAAGGCGCAATCGGCATGTTTTCGGGAATCTTATCGAGCGATAGCGAGATGATTGTCTTCGAGCGGAACGTTTCCGACCTCTTTTTCAGCAACGTTCCGGCGGCTGCCGTGGCGGAGATTGCGGGATGGAAAATCGTGGCCCACGCCGATCCGGTGCTCTTCGGGATTGTGTCGAGCGCTGACCATCCGATTGTGACCTGTTTCGGTTTGACTGCGAACGATGCGCGCATCCGCAAGGCGACCTGGCTGGCAGGAGACCGGCAACAGTTCGCGCAGCACACCGACGACGTAGTTCTCGGTGAGCGTGCAGCCGATTTTCTCTCCGCCTCTTACGGCAGTCACGTGCAGATCGGCCACGCAACCTTCCACGTTGTCGGCATCTTGAAAACCGCGAACGGCTTCGAGGATGGCGGCGTCTTCATGCCGCTGGCCTCCGCACAGAGCTTCTTCCACAAGGAAGGCACCTCCTCGGTGATCACCATCAAGCTGCGCAACAAGGACGATACCGCGGCCTTCAAGAGCGCGGTCAAACAGAAATATGCAAACCTGATTGCCCTCGAAGACGAAGAGTTCAACCGCTCCTACTCGCAGTTCAGAATTCTCAAAGCCACAGCCTGGGCCGTAGGGGGATGCGGCCTGGCGATGGGCGGACTGGGCGTAGCGAACACGATGATTATGTCGGTCTTTACACGGGTTCGCGAAATTGCCATTCTGCGCGTCAACGGATTCTCGAACACGCAAATTGCCGCCATCATCTTCGGCGAGGCAGCGGTGGTCTCTCTTCTGGGAGCGCTTCTGGGCCTGCTCACCGGCACCGGACTTCTCCTCGGACTCAAGCTGGTTCCAGCTTTGCACGGCTACATCGACGTGACCATTCAACCGGCGATCATGCTTGTTGTGATTCTTCTGGCGCTGCTCACGGGAATTGCCGGCGCGCTTTACCCGGCCATCTACGCCATGCGCGTACGAGCGGTGGAGGCGCTACGCTTCGAATGAACGCAACGACTGCACATACGACCACCAACGCAAGGATTGTTCTTCGCGCCGAGAAGGTGTGGAAGAGCTATGACGACGGAGCTATCGAGGTACTGAAGGGAGTCAGCTTCGAAGCCGCCTCGGGCCAGACCGTAGCTCTCTGCGGCCCTTCGGGCTGCGGCAAGAGCACGCTGCTTCATCTGTTTGGCGGGCTGGACGAGCCGGACCGCGGGCAGGTGTCGGTCAACGGAGTTGAAATGAAGAACCGCCGCAACCTGCTGCATCTCCTGCGGCATGAGATCGGCTTCGTCTTTCAGCTTCACAACCTCATCCCGGATCTTACGCTGGAAGAAAACTGTCTGATTCCCACGGTCGCGGCGGGACTCGACCGCCGCGCTGCGCAGGAACGACTGCGGCAACTGGCGGAACGCACCGGCCTGAGTCATCGACTCCACCAGCGCATACAAAAGCTCTCGGGCGGTGAACGCCAGCGCACCGCGCTTTGCCGCGCATTGATGAACCGGCCGAAGATTCTGTTGGCAGACGAGCCGACCGGATCGCTGGACGAGCAGACCAGCGCCGCGGTATTCGCGTTGCTGCTGGACATTGCAACCACTGAAGGAGTGACGCTGGTGATGGCCACCCACGACCGGGGATTGGCCGCGCGCTGCGATCGCCTCTTGGAGATGCACGATGGGAGAATCGATGAGCCTGCCGCAAACTGATGCGCTCGCACGTTCGCATCAATCCGCTCCCGGCATCGTCAGCGCCGCGCGGCACAGCCTCTTCTGGCTGGTCTTCGCTAATGCTATCGGCGTCCTGATTGCGCTTCTTCTATTGTTTCCATCGCTGAATCGGATGCTGGGCGAATGGACTTACGGACGATGGATCATGGTCCATATGAACCTGGAACTCTTCGGGTGGTCGAGTTTGCCCATGGCGGGGTTCCTCTTCAAGGTGTATGGCTCTGACCGCGAACCTCTCGCAAAATGGTGCAGCCCGGTGCTCTGGGTGTGGTCCGCGGCGCTCGGTGTGGGCTCGCTCTCCTGGCTCTCGGGCCACTCCAGCGGCAAGCTTTTCCTGGATTGGACAGGATACGCGCGGGTGCTCTTTCCGCTGGCGATGTTCGCACTGTGGGTACTGCTTATCTGCTCATTCATCCTTGGTTGGAACCGCACCCCGCATCGGACACTCGGCGCGCGATCTGCCAGAGTTCTTGGGCTCGCGCTCCTGCTCGCTGTTCCTTTCATCATCTATATTGCATCCAGTCCAAATATCTATCCCCCGGTCAACCCCAGCACGGGCGGGCCTACCGGCGCAAGCCAGCTTGAATCGTCCCTGGTGATTGTCGCGATTCTGCTGCTGCTTCCCTTTGGGCTGACGGAAAGCAATGCCGCGCGCGTGGGTTGGATTCGCGCTTCCTGGGTGGTTCTTCTTCTTGAGTGTCTTCTCTGCGCCGCGCTGGGCCGCGCCGACATCAGCCATCATCAGCCGGCGCAGTTTCTATCGCTTGGCAGCCTGCTCGTCTGGATACCGCTCACGCCCGCCTACTACGCGGCCTTCGCGTGGCGCGCCGAAACGCGGCTTTGGCGCAACGCTTTCCTTTGCTGGTGGTCGGCCCTGATCGTGACAGGTTGGGTTCTCTTTCTACCCGGCATTCTCGACCACTTCAAATTCACTGACGGTCTGGTTGGCCACTCGCTTTTGTCCATGGCCGGATTCGTATCCAGCCTTCTGATCTTCGTCATGGTGCAGTTGCTGGGCGAGGACGCATGGATCTTCAACCGTACGCGATCCTTTTACGGCTGGAATCTCGCGGTCGTTGGCTATGTCGTGCTGATGTCCGCTGCGGGCTGGCGCGAGGGGTTCGATCCCACGTTCACCATCGTGCCTGGAGCGGCACGCAACGTTCTTTACATCCTTCGCCTCGTGGTTGGCGTTGTCATGCTGGCTTCATCCCTGGATTGGCTGATCGACGCTTCAAAATTGCGTCGAGAGCCGGATGCCGTTTTCCCAAGCCTGAAGCAGGAGGTAGCAGCATGAATCGTCGCATACTGATCGGCTACCAGTTGCTGATTGGTCTTTCCGACACGCTTACCGGTGGGCTGCTCGTTGTGGCTCCGGAGTTCACCCTGGGGTTGATGCGCCTGCATGTGCCAGCCGACGCACTGATCTTTCTGTCATTCATCGGCGCCTTTGTTCAAACCGTCGGCCTGGCTTGTCTTTATGGGGCCCTGCTCACCTGGCGCAATTCCCCGGCATTGAAGATTGAGGTGGTTTGGCTGCTCACGGCAATTACGCGGGCAGCGGTAGCAATCTTCGTTCTGCAAAGCGTGATAGGCGGCTTGCTCGAGGCCGGCTGGCTCAGCGTCGCCGTCACCGATGGCGCCTGTGTGCTGATCCAGGCTATCGGTCTTCGCAAAGGCTGGCTGGCCCATGCTGCAAGGTAAGACAAATAAGTCGGGCTGGCAAGGCTCCTGCCTTGTCGCGATCGTCTATGTCTATTTTCTGATCTTTGCCCAGTTCGCCTTTCTGAATCGGTTAGCAGCCTGGGGAATAGCCGGCACACACCTGAAGAGCGTGATGGCCGCAATGGCTCTGGGGGGAATCCTCTTCAGCCTGCTTGTGCCGAGGGTGCGCCATTGGCCCTCGCCGCATCTGAGGCTGCGCATTGGATTCTGTTTCTCTGGCGTCGCGGCTTTGCTCTCCCTGTTTCCCCTCGGACTCATTGCCGCCATGGCAGTTGCATCTCTGATTGGCGCGGGTCTGGCCCTGCTCACCGTCACACTGGTTACGCATCTGCGCCAGTGGACGGGGAATCGGAATCCGCTTCTCCTGGTGGGTCTGGGCACAGGAGCAGGCTATCTGGTCTGCAATCTTCCGGTTTTGTTCACTGCTTCTGCGAAGGTGCAGGCAGCCGTCGCCTGCATGTTTTGCCTTGTTGGCATCTTCATTACCTTTTTTCCTGCGCCGGCACCGCAACAGGAAGCGGAGACCCGCCAGAAGGCTCCCCTTTCCTTTCCTCGCGCCTTGGCTTGTTTTACCGCGCTGGTTTGGCTTGACTCCGCGGCTTTCTTCATCATCCAGAACACACCGGCGCTGAAAGCGGGCACCTGGCAAGGCTCGCTTCATCTTGGAGCCAACGGCGTGCTTCACCTTGGAGCGGCATTAGCCAGCGTCTGGCTCTTGCGTCGACGCGGTCTCTTCTTCGTCCTCTCTGCCGCATTTCTCGCGTTGGGTTCTGCGTGCCTGCTCCTGCTCCATCCAGGGCTCACCCTTCTGGCCTCGATTTGCTATCCCATCGGCGTCTCGCTCTACTCGGTCGCATTTGTCGCTTTCCCATCTTTCCTGTCTCCGGCATCCACGGTGGCCGAACGGGGCCGTCAGGCCGGAGGTCTCTACGCCATCGCAGGATGGTTCGGCTCGGCCATGGGAATCGGAATGGGCCAGAACCTGGGCCATGTTCCGCCGCTATTTGTGCTAGCTGCGGGTGCGGTCGTCCTGCTTCCGTGGCCGCTCGAATTCCTCCTGCGACGCAAACGCGAACTGGCGTTGACGGCTGCCGTGCTGCTAACCGCTCTGCTTCTCGACCGGGTTCTCGACCAAGGCCGCACTCCCGCCCCGCTCTCGCAGATTGAGCGCGGCCGTCAGGTGTATATCTCTGAAGGCTGCATCAGTTGCCACTCGCAGTTTGTGCGCCCTGGCACTGCGGACGTCCTGATGTGGGGGCCGGCCAAGAGCATGGAGGCGTTGCGCGCCGAGCGTCCGCCGCTCATTGGCAATCGGCGCCAGGGCCCCGACCTTTCGCAAGTTGGGCTTCGCCGTTCGTCGTCATGGCTCGTCGCTCATTTCTACGATCCACCGGAGGTCAGCGGAACTTCGATCATGCCGTCGTATGGATTCCTTTTCCGTGACCAGCGGGGCAGCGACCTCGTGGCCTATCTATCAAGCCTCAAAGGCGACGGCGCGGAGCAGCATCTGGTTCAAGAGAAATCCTGGCATCTGCCTGCGGCTGCGATTGCAGCGGCCGATGCGAGCGAGGGCGGGCGAGTCTTCGAGCGCCACTGCGCAACCTGCCACCAGGCGGGAGGGCGAACCCGCTGGGCGATGACCTTCAAGCGAATGCCGCCCGACCTTACGGTAGGCCCTTTCTTGCATCTCTCGCTGGCCGATAACGCCGCGCGGCGAATCGACAGCCTGGCGGAGATTGCCAAATTCGGCATTCCCGGCACCGATATGCCCGGACATGAGTACTTGCCCGACAAGGATGTAGCTTCCCTGAGCCTATGGCTGTCGCGGACGATTGCGCGGCCCAGCCACAACCCATAAGCAAAACTTCAATCAAGGAGAATATTCATGAAGATCGTCGCCAAATCCTTCTTCCTCGCATTGTCGCTGATGCTCGCTCCCCTTGCGTACGCACAGCATCAGACATTCAGCGTCAGTCCCGACGCGAGCCAGGTCGGCTTTGCCCTGGGCGGCAGCGGACATCACGTGCAAGGTACATTCCATGTGCAGAGCGGGTCGATCGCCTTCGATCGCACCGCAGCGAAGATCTCCGGTTCCGTGGTCGTTGCGGCGGGCAGCGGCAACAGCGGCGAAGCTTCGCGCGACAAGAAGATGAACTCCGACGTGCTGGACGTGGCGCACTTTGCCGACGTGTCGTTCGTGCCGCAGAGCTATCAAGGAACCATCGCCGCCACAGGCGACTCTACCATTCAGGTCACCGGCACATTCACCCTGCACGGCACGCCGCATGACCTGACGGTTCCCATGCAGATTCACATCGAAGGCGGAAACTGCACGGCGAAAACGCACTTCATCGTTCCCTATGTGAAGTGGGGCCTGAAAGACCCGAGCATCTTCATCCTCAAGGTAGCCAAGGAGGTCGATATCGACCTCACACTTGTCGGGCGCCTCTCCCCGTCGAACTGACGCCAAGCGCATCCCACTCTCTTCGCAGGCACAATCCTTTGCCCAGGGTCCTCTCCATCCGATTGGGGGAAGGCCCCTGGGCCACTCAAGCGAATCCTTGAAGGAGCAGGCGGTATTCTTCCGCGCAGCCTCATTTCACGGGTGATTCCATCTTCACCGGAAGATTCAGCAGACGGCGCAGCGCATTGATATCCGGACGCACAATACTCGCGCTCCCCGGCACTTCGTTCTGGCGTTCCCAGCCTTCCAGCAGGGCCTCAACCATCTCTCTACCTTGCGGATCGGCAACTGCTTGCAAAGGAGTGCGCCCGCCCAGTGCGGGAACCTTGGTGTGAACCCATCCCTCAACCTGCTTCTGGATCGCCGCCTCGACTTGGCGGCGGATTTCAGGATCGCGCATCAGTTCGTCCTGATCGATCTCCTTTTCGGCGCCGCGCAGCGCCTTCCTTTGCTTCACCTGCTTCATCATCTGCTCCGGCGTCTCCGTTTCCGTGCCGACGTGCGTCGCCTGGGAGCCAAGGCGCTGCTCAATCTCTTCCCGAATCCGCTTGGCGCGGTTCGCCGAGTTCACTTCCACCAGCAGCGTCTTTCCGGAAATCTTCAGATGGCCCAGGACAGTGTTCTCCCAGGTTTTGTGCATCTTGTTTCCCTTCCTGCTCCATGCGAATTCGACGCTCCGCAGCGAGCCGTCGGGATTTCGCTCCGCCTCTTCGAGTATCTCTTCCTTGGTCACGCCCCAAGCCAAGGGAGCGAGTGCATCAAAAGTCGCCTGCGCCGACTGGGTATTGAAATGGAGATTGTGAAAGAGAAACGGTTCTCCATCGGTATTCAGCAACTTCGGCGGTTTGCTCAGGGCATCGCGAATATCGAGGTAGACGGCGCGAATCTCGTCGGTATATCGCGTCAGGTCGGCGACGGAAAGTTCCCGGTCTTGTTTTTTGATCTTGCGCTGCAACTGCACGCGCAGCTTGATGATTTCAACCTTTCGGTCGGGAGGGAGAGGTATTGGCGCCAATCTGCCCAAGGTGGCAACTTCGGGCAAAATCCAAAGCTGTGCATAGAGCACGTCGCCCGGCCGCATCATCTCGCTTCCCGCGTGCTCCTCGATCTCGGTTTCCTCGCCGATCAGTAGGTCGCGCAGCACCACACCCTGCCCAGGATGAACACGGACAATCTCATAGAAGCTGACCGGACGCGCAATGGCCTGCTCCAAAACCAGATGCTCCAGGGCGGAGAGGCGGCTTGCGGCCTTCTTCAGATAAGCTTGGACAACCAGGCCGCCTTGCGGCTTCTGCGTGCTCCGGCGGAGAGGCTTTTCCGGATTCCACTCAAACAGAAGATACGGGCTGAAGATGCTGATTTCATGCGGCATTTCGCTCAAAGGGACGGGGGCGTCATCTTGGTTGAAGTCCACCCAGGCATCTAAAAGGGCGTCGCCGAAGTCGCGCTTCAGAACCCGCGTCAGATCGGCAGTGAGCCGGTCGGATGCGTCGCGCTGTCTGCTCCATGGAGTGTCAAGCGTCTCCGGGCCAGGAAAGGCCGGGGTAGTCTTCGATAGACAGCACTGTTTGTACTTCTTGCCGCTGCCGCAGGGGCAGGGATCGTTTCTGCCGGTCTTTTCGCTAGGATGAGAACGCATACCGCCAGCATATCGCGACTGACCATTCTGCGGGTAGATCCGTGCCTGTTGGTAGCCAAGAGGTCGAAGACAGGTTGCCTTATCTCGGTTTCACAATTCCCATACCCCGGATCTACCGCGGCAAAAGGCCGCTCCTTTATCCGTCTTCCAGGGACCGAATCTCGCCGCTATCGGTCTTGAAAACGCAGGAGATTGACTGAGGTTTCCCTTGCGCAGGATCAAGGCCCATGAGCGCATCATGTCTTTAGGAAAGACCTTTTTTAAGCTCGACGCCGAGCATAAGGCCAGCCGAATTTGCCCTACCCCCTCCCCTCCACCGTCACGGGGCCGATTATCCAGTCTGGAATTCAATATAAGGAGCCTCTTGCAAAATTCCAGCTTTAACCATATTTAAGTGTGGGAATTCAGAACATTAGAATAGGGTTACGAGACCAAACTTAATGTAAAGGAACCCCACATTATGCAGCTTACCCTCTCCGGC
>Ga0224530_1000166_pt1 | contig 46479 bp, 35 predicted proteins | sample CBST75metaG_FD_179873 | JGI IMG/M metagenome (GOLD analysis project Ga0224530, IMG submission 179873) | Peat soil microbial communities from Stordalen Mire, Sweden - C.B.S.T75 | ecosystem: Environmental > Terrestrial > Soil > Wetlands > Peat | place: Sweden: Norrbotten County, Stordalen Mire...
TCAATCGTTATCGCAAACTTCTGGTCAGCTTCGAGAAATCGGAGGCCAGCTACTTCGCCTTGCTTTCCTTAGCCGCAGCCCTGATTTGCTGGAGACAGACCATATCTATTTACGGATAAGTTCTAAACAGGCTGCGGAAAAACTCGCTCCGGAGGGAGGCGGGGGTTTCAACCCCCGCATAAAGCCAACAGAATCAACACTGGCTTCAACCACGGAGGGACACTTTGCGCCAATTCCACCCAAAACCCCGAGTTTTTGGCAAGAGTCAGAGCTTTCGCGTTTGCCCGAATTCCGCCGGGCCTGCCGGGGTGACTGATTGGTAATTGACGAGTTGGCAATCCGCCCAAACACGAATTGGGTGTTGGCTTGCCAAAACCCGAAGCGAAGATTCCCATAGGGTTGGCAGGATGTCCCAGATCATCGCTAGGAGCGATAGCCCTATTGTTGAGCAACCTTGTGATGCATTCCGCGCTCCTTTAGCAACTCATTGGTATCGGTATTGAACCACACGACTCGTCTCTTGCCTCGTCGATCAAGCACCGTTAATTTGTCGTAGGCATGTCCGTTGACATGAACAAGTTCCTGGCCCTCGATCTGAGCCCCGAGCGCCTCTGTCATGAGAAAAACCGTCTCGCTGGGAGCAACGGTAAACCACGCTGTCTTGGCGGAACCCCCATCGCCCGACTCCATGATCGATTTTACGATCAAGTTAAGGATCGCTTCTTGTTTTTTGGCTTCTTCGTTTCTGCCCATCTGTTGTAGCACGGTCATTGCCAATAGATGCCCTTCGCCGTTGGCCATGTTGCGATCTATGACATTTTCTGACTCGGCCAGTGCCTTCTCGTATCGCCCGGCATCAAGGTCTTCCACAAATTGATCATGCACAAGCTGCGAATCGAATCCCTGGCTTACCCCACCCAAGGCTGCGGAAAGCCGAAAGTCGCGCCAGTCGATATTCAAATCCTCGGCCACTACCCTCGTCTTGTAGGCTTCATACTTTTTTGTTGCAACATCCCGGTCATCCATCTGTGCCCAAACAACACTGATGCTAATGACACAGCACAACAAAGATGTTCCTAACCTTAAGCATGGCATCTTTGAAAAGATCTCCTGTCGGGGGCATTTTACTACCGCGAGGTGCCCATCTTACGACCCCATTTGCCGATAATTACCATCCCCTGGCGCACACTGGTAGATGGGAAGAGATGTGGGTGAACTCCCCGCATCGGCCTGAAATTTGCGGACCCCCACCCCCCTACCCTTTTTAATGCAATTTCCGGCCAGCACGTGCAGGTAAACATCGTTTAATGAATAGCTTAGCAAAAATGTCCATTAACTTATAAGTAAACATCAAAGGCCGTTTTTGCCCGTTTTTGAGCAGTTTTCATCCTGTTTTGGGTTCAAAAACACCGTTTTTAGTTTCAAATCGTCGACTTACGCAGAGTCTCGCTGGGAGCTTGCAAGCGCGGAGCCGCTACTTCAGCGTTTGTATCTTGGTTCCCTCGGGGATGCCCTTGAGGAGGAATGAGTCGTCTGTGAGGGGCGCCTTCTGGTTCTCTTTGACATCCTCAACGGTGAGAACGGCCTGATAATTCTCAAGCGGGCGCTTGATGGTGATGGTGGAAGGGTACATCTCGGAATCGAAACTCCGGTAAGAAGTATACGTAACCTGGGTTTCAAGACTGCCGTCACTGTCGTAGATATCTTGTTGATAAGGCTGGAGATTTTCGCGGCTGAACGTGACCACGCGCACCAGCGCCAACTTCTGGCTTCCCGGCTGGCGGCGAACGATGCTGAGGGTGTATTCAGGCACAGTATAGAGGTGCTTTTTGGCCGCGTCCTCGACTGTTTCGCTATCGGTGGTCACAAAATACTCATCGTCCGGCTCAAGCCCATGCACCACCATGGCGTCAAAAAAGAAGCCCGGCCGCATGTTCTCCACCTGGCTGGCCGACTTGGTTTTCAGCGTATTGGCGCCCATGATCAGCTTGTTTTGGGAGGGAATCCAGAGGCTGAAATACTTGCCATCGCTGACCATGTCGAACATGCGCGAGCCGATGACGGGAAGCCTGCCATAAACGCGCAAACTCTGCGGCTTCCGCATCAGGATGATTCCGCGGAAGGTGGTGTAGTCCCTGGCCACGCCTTCCTTGGTCTTGAGTGCGGTGGCCTGGATATCGACCGAGGCGTTCAAGCTGTCGAGCGCGGCCCAGCGCTGGTTGAGCCGGCTGACCAACTCTTCGGGGGAAACCGTTTGGGTAACCAGGGGCGCTTTGGGTATGGGCAACTTGCGTGTGGTGGATAGGACGAAGCAGCCTGAGAGCAGGAGCGGAAGAGCCAGGGCCGCGGCAGCAGCCAGACGACAAGCTGCTTTCATCGTCCACCTGCGTTCTTCACGGCGTGACGATAGCCGGCTACGTTGCGGTTGTGCTCGTCCAGAGTGCTGGCAAACAGGGTCTTCCCCTGGGCATTGGCTCCGGCGGCCACAAAGTAGAGATAACTCGTCTTTGCCGGCTCCATGGCGGCGCGCAACGAGCGAAGGCCCGGATTGGCGACCGGCCCCGGCGGAAGCCCGGTATGCAGATAGGTGTTGTAGGGAGTGTCGTGCGTGAGATCGCTCTGGTAGATTGCGCCGCGCCATTGGCCTTCAAGCTCCAGCCCGTAAATTACCGCGGGGTCGGTCATCAGAGGCATGTTTTTGGCGATCCGGTTGACAAAGACGCTGGCCACCAGCGGCCGCTCCGCATCCACCGCCGTCTCGCGATCAACCAGCGAAGCCATTGTCACCACCGCGTGCATATTCCCCTTCAATCCAAGTTGTCCAGTAACCACCCGGAAGCGCCGCACCATGGCGGCGGCAATTTGCGCCGAGCTGGCCTTGCGGGGAAACCGGTACGTGTCAGGAAACAGATAACCCTCGAGGCTTGTTGCCCCAGGGTCCAAATCGGCCACCAAGGCCGTCTGCGTTTCCGCCGCGTCAATAAAATTCTGCCGCGAGCCAAGCCCGGCCTGCTCCAGCCGGGCCGCAATCTCAAAGATGCTTGCGCCCTCTGGAACGACGACTGTTCTGGTAAAAACATCTCCGCGCGCAATGCGCGCATAAACTTCGGTCAATGCGGCCGGGTGATCGAACCGGTATTCGCCGGCCCGGAGTGTTCCGCGCTTGAACAAGCGGAACAGATCGAAGGCAAACCGGCTGCGCACGATGCCCGCCGACTCCAATTGCTGGCCGATGCGCACCGTGGAAGATCCCGGAGCCAGTTCGACAAACGTCTCGCTATTGGGACCGAACGGCACCAGCACCAGCCAAGCCGCCGCACCCGCCCCTAAAAGCAATACGAGAAAAGCCGCCAGCAAGACTCCCGCCGCGCCAGACCCTGTTTTCTTCCTGCTCGACCCTCTGCGGCGCACCATTCTTCTGATATCGACCCTTCTTTTATTACAGACGCGGAAACCCCCCGCGAAGATTAACTATCTTTGATTGTATCGGGTACAAATCCTCAGGGCGGGGCATTCCCTGAGGGGGCTGAAGAGCTTTAAGCTGGAAGCAAAGGAGTTTCAAGCTGGAAGCCGCCCCGCATCCACGTTATCTCGGCCTCGACGTCGGCAATCGGCGGATTGGCGTGGCCGTGTCGGACGAGTTGGGCCTGACGGCGCAGCCGGTGCTGACGCTGGAGCGGCGGCACAACCGCCGCGAAGACCTGCGTTCGCTGGGCCGGTTGGCACGGCGCTTTGGCGTGGCGGGCATTGTGGTGGGGAATCCCATGCACCTCTCCGGCGAACTGAGCCCGCAAGCGGCCAAAACGCAGGCTTTTGCCGCCGAACTTGGGGTGCTGACCGGCCTGCCCATCCACCTGTGGGACGAGCGGCTGACCAGCCGCGAGGCGCACCAGATTCTGTATGAGGCCGGCCACGCCCGCCAGGAGCACCGCCGGGTGGTGGACCAGGTGGCCGCAACGCTGATTTTGCAGTCGTTTATGGACGAAAGAACAGAAAACAGTGAATATCGGGCGCCGTGTTGAGCGGAGGCTGCCTGGGGCGCGACTGAAGCCATACGCTGTTGGAGCAGAGCCAGAGTTGGTGTATCCCGAAAGCAGTGCAGCCAAGTCGACGCGACCATCAGGAAGCGGCGACCTCGTATTCACTCAACAGGACACAGGGACTCTGGTTCTGCTCTGGAGCGGGGCCAAAAATGCAAGCTCAACAAAACAAAGACAACCCGCGGGACGCCAGTTTCATTCCTCGCGGGCCGGCTACGCCGGTGAACGGCTGATACACTTACCCTGCAAGGAGAACCTCGGAAAAAGCCTTATGGTTGAACTGCTTCCCTCGATTTTGTCGGCGGATTTCGCCCATTTGGCGGACGCGGTTGCCGCGGCCGAGCGGGGCGGCGGCACGGCGATTCACGTGGACGTGATGGACGGGCATTTTGTGCCCAACATCACGCTGGGTCCGCCGCTGGTGAAGAGCCTGCGCAAGGTAACCAGCCTGCCGCTGGACTGCCACCTGATGATCGACAACCCGAATGAGTTCATCCCCGCCTTTGCCGACGCCGGCGCCAATTGGGTGAGCGTTCACTATGAGGCTTGCCCGCACCTGCACCGCTCGCTGGAGCTGATTGCCCACCACGGCATGAAGCCGGGGGTGGTGGTGAATCCGGCGACCAGGGTCGATCTGCTCCTGGATATCCTGCCCATGGTTCACCATGTGCTGATCATGAGCGTGAATCCGGGGTTTGGAGGGCAGAAATTCATCGGTTTTTCGCTGGACAAGATCCGGCGGCTGGCCGAATTGCGCCGGGAGCTGGGGCTGGCATTTAAAATCGAGGTGGACGGCGGCGTGGCTCACGACACGGTGGCCCAAATCGTCCAAGCGGGTGCGGACCTGCTGGTGGCGGGCAACGCCGTATTTGGCCAGGGGTCTCCGGAGCGGGATGCGCGCGCCCTGCTGGCGGCGGCCCGCGAGGCCGCGGGCGAGCCGGCAACCGAGCGAGTCGAGTAAGATTCTATAGTCTGGGATAAAGGCGGATGGCCCGTTTGACAGGGCGCTGCCGCAATGAGGTGGTATGAACCGGTTGTCCAAAAAGATTGTCGCGGTGGCTCTTGTGGTTCTGGTCTTTGCCGGAGTTTCGGCCGAAGCCGCAAAGAAGCCCAAGAAGAAGAAAAACGAGGATCTGAGCGCCAACCCGCTGGCCAACGTGAGCTCCAAGCAGCCCGACAAGGAACTCTTCGACAAGGCCATGATCGCCTTGAAGAGGAACAAATTCGACGTGGCCCGGCTTGACCTGCAAACCATGCTCAACACGTATCCGGAGTCGGAGTACCGGATGCGCGCCAAACTGGCGGTGGGCGACACGTGGTTCAAGGAAGGCGGCGCCGCGGCCCTGACCCAGGCCGAGGCCGAGTACAAGGACTTCATCACCTTCTTCCCGAATGCGCCGGAAGCAGCCGAAGCGCAGATGAAGGTCGCCGACATCTATTACCAGCAGATGGAGAAGCCCGACCGCGACTACTTGAACGCACAGCGCGCGGAAGAGGAGTACAGGGCCATGATCAACTCGTTCCCGGACTCGTCGCTGGTGCCCCGCGCCAAGCAGAAGCTGCGGAACGTGCAGGAGGTTCTGGGCGAGCGCGAGACCGAGATCGGCCTCTACTATGAGAGCCGCGAGAATTTTGTGGCCGCCATCGCCCGGCTGCAGACCGTGGTGGATACCTATCCGCTCTATTCCAAGAGCGACCTGGCGCTTTTGAGCATTGGCGATGCCTATGAAGGCGAGGCGCACGCAATCCAGCTTGTGGCCAATCTGCCCGGCGCAATCAAGGAGCGGATGCGCGCGGTCTATCAGGATCGGGCCGCCGCGGCCTACGCCAAGGTGATCACCCGCTATCCGATGGCTCCCCACGTGGAAGACGCCCGCGACCGGCTGGTGGCCATGAACCGCGCCGTTCCCGAGCCCACCCAGGAAGCGGTTGCCGAGAATGACGCCGAAGAACGCAGCCGCCAGCCCCTGCGCTTTACCAGCAAGACCCTCGGCCTCATCACGCACACGCCCCAGGTGGTGGAAGCGGTGCATGTGGGCGAACCCAGCCTGGACGACCCCAAGCGAACCATCGCGCCGGATATCACCAAGCAGAACCTTGCCGTGTTCAACGAAGCCCTCAACGCCGGCAAACCTGCCGCCGCGCCGGCCGCCGCAGCGCAGCCCACCGGTCCCAATGAGCCTCCGCGCAGCGATCAGCCCTCGACGGCGCCGTTGCAGCTTGAAAAGCCGGAAGGCGGCTCTGGCGTCGGCGTTCAGATTGTGAGCGCTCCCTCAGCCCCTGCCGCGGCAGACCCCAACGCCGTGATCAAGCCGATCGTGCCTGTGAATAACGTGCTGCCCGCCATTGAAAAGCCAGCGGATGCCCCCGACCAGGTGAACGAGATCAAGTCCGGCTCGACGCCGGCTCAGTCCGCTGCCGACGCCAAAAAGAAGAAGCCCAAGGCCGACTTGAGCGACGAGTCCTCAAGCAAGAAGAAAAAGAAGAAGGGCCTGTCGAAGCTGAACCCGTTCTAAACAGACAGCCGATTCAAAACAAAAGGCCGCTCCCCCCACCGGGTGCGGCCTCTTCATTTTGGGCAACCATCCTGCAATATTTTTCTCAAGAAGAGGCCGCCTCGCTCCGCGCCAGGAAGCGTGTGCTCGTTGCGGAACATCTCTCGCCTGTCATCCATCGTGAGTCGCTGCCGAGAAGCGAAAAAGCCGAAAGTCCTCGCGGCAGCTATCCTATTGCCATGCTCACCGGCCTCAAACTGTGGTGGAAGATGCACCGCCGCGCAACGGGCTCCCATTGGCTCATCTCTGCGGTTTGTTGTATCCCTATGCTGCTTCTGGCCATGTGTAGCGGAGTTTCCGCGCAAACCGGCACGGCCTGGCCTGAAGCGGACAAGCTGTTTCACTCCGACCCGCGCTGGCTGGGCGCGGACGCCGCGTTTTCCATCGATCTTGGCCGCGGTCGTGTACTCTGGCTGTTCGGGGACACGTTTGTTGCCCGCAAGCCGGGCGATTCCCGGGCGAGCGCTGCCTTCGTTCGCAACACGGTTGCCGTTCAAACCGGCTATGGCCCGTCTCATGCCTCGATGAAGTTTTACTGGCGGACCCGCGGGGCCGAGCCCTCTGAGATTTTCCCGTCAGAAGGTCAAGTCTGGAAGTGGCCCGCCTCGGGCATCCGCATCGGCCGCACATTGATCGTGTTTTGCACGCGCCTTGTTCCCGACTCCGCAAAAAATTCTCTCGGATTCAAGCTGGCTGGCTGGGAGGCCTATCAGGTTGACAATCCCGACGAGGAGCCATCGGCATGGACCCTGAAGAAGATCGCGGAAGATCCCGGCAATATGATCCTGGCCACGGCGGCCTTGCGCGAGGGCGGCCAAGTGTATCTGCTCGGCGCCAGCGAGCCGGAGCATGATCTCTACCTAGCGCGGTGGAGCGTTGAGGCTGCGCGCCTGGGTCAACTCGATGGCCTGGAATGGTGGACAGGAAGTGACTGGCAAGCCGCGCCATCGAAGCGCCGGCCATTGATGCGCGCGGTGGGAACGGAGTCCAGTCTGCAGCGCGATCCTCGTGGCGGCTTTCTTGAGATCAACAGCCAGGGCTTCGGAGCCACCGACATTGTGATGCGCCATGCGCCCCGCCTTGAGGGGCCGTGGAGTGAACCGCAGATAATTTACCGCCCGCCTGAATCCGATGCGCACGACGCCTTTGTCTATGCCGGCAAGTCGCATCCAGAGTTGCGCGGGGCGGACCTGATTGTGACGTATGCCGCAAACGGCGATGACAAGAAAGTTGCTGCCGATATGAGTCTCTACTTCCCCCGATTTGTGCGGGTCGAGTTGCCAAAGCACTCCTCAACGACGGCAAAGTAAAGCGGATTCGCGCAGGCCCGGAAACATTCTGGCGGGAATCCGCTCCGATTGCGCCGCCAGGCCCCATAGCCCGCATCTGGTAAAGTGAGGGGTGGTCCCCTCGCTCGAAACCCTCTTTTGCAGGGTCTTCCGGGTACTCCGCCGGGGGCTCGGAAACTACCCCCATGCCTCACGATCTGCCAAAAACCTACGACCCCACCGCCATTGAAGATCACTGGGCCGAATACTGGGTGCGCGAGAATCTCTTCGCCCAGACAGCCCCCGAATCAACCCCTGCGAGCCAAAACCCGGCCGACGAGGCCTTCACTATCCTGCTGCCGCCGCCCAATGTGACCGGACGGCTGCACATGGGCCACATGCTCAACCAGGCGGAGATGGACATCCTGACCCGCTGGCGGCGCATGAGCGGCCGCCGCGCACTGTGGCTGCCGGGCACCGATCACGCCGGCATCGCCACGCAGATGATGGTCGAGCGCCAATTGGCCTCGGAAGGCAGCTCCCGCCAGCAGCTTGGCCGCGAGGCCTTCGTCGAGCGCGTGTGGGAGTGGAAGCGCCACTACGGCGGCGCCATCCTGGACCAGATGAAGCGCCTGGGCGCATCCGTGGATTGGCAGCGCGAATACTTCACCATGGACGAGAACCTCTCCGTCGCCGTGCGCGAGGCTTTTGTCCGCCTCCACGAGCAGGGGCTGATTTATCGCGGCGCCTACATCGTGAATTGGTGTCCGCGCTGCCAGACCGCCATCAGCGACCTGGAAGTGGTCCACGAAGAGCAGAAGGGCCACCTGTGGGAGATTCGCTATCCCGTCCTCGGCGCAGACGGCAAGGAGACGGGCGAGTTCATCACCGTGGCAACCACCCGGCCTGAGACCATGCTGGGCGACGTGGCCGTTGCCATTCACCCCGAGGACGAGCGCTACCTGCATCTGCACGGCAAAAAGCTGCGCCTGCCGCTCTCCGGGCCAGATAAGGCCGGCCGCGAAATCCCCATCATTCTCGACGAGTGGGTCAGCCGCGACTTTGGCACCGGCGCGGTGAAGGTGACCCCGGCGCACGATCCCAACGACTTTGCCCTGGGCGAGCGGCACCATCTGCCTTCGATCAACGTGATGGACCCAACCGGCCACATCAACGCGGACGGCGGCGCTTACGCCGGTCTTGACCGCTACGTTGCTCGCAAGCGCATTGTTGCCGATCTCGAAGAACAGGGCCTGCTGGCAGGCATCACGGACCACACCAACAACGTAGGCCACTGCGACCGCTGCAAGACGGTGGTGGAACCGCGCCTCTCGACGCAATGGTTCATCAAGATTCAGCCGCTGGCCGACAAAGCCATCGAGGCGGTCAAGACAGGCGCCATTCGCTTCACGCCCGAGCAGTATGAGAAGACCTACTCCAACTGGATGGAGAACATCCACGACTGGTGCATCTCGCGGCAGCTCTGGTGGGGCCATCGCATTCCGGCGTGGCACTGTTCCGCGTGCCACCAGATCACCGTTGCCCGCCCCAACGCAAGTCCGGACCCCACCGCCTGCGCCCATTGCGGCTCGGACCAGATCACGCAGGAAACCGACGTGCTCGACACCTGGTTCTCCTCCGGCCTGCTGCCGGTTTCGGTCTTCGGCTGGCCCAACTTCGGCAAACCAAACACTCCGGGTGCCCCAGGTCCCTCGCACTTGGGGACCTGGGAAACCACGGAAAACCGCGCCGATTTCGATGCCTTCTACCCCACCAGCCTGTTGGTTACCGGCTTCGACATTCTCTTCTTCTGGGTGGCTCGCATGATCATGCTGGGCTGCTGGTTTGCGGGCGATGTGCCCATGCCCGACGGATCGAAACGCTCGCTGGCGGACTCGGTTCCGTTCCGCGAGGTCTACATTCACGCGCTGGTGCGCGACGCCAACCGCGAAAAGATGTCCAAGACCAAGGGCAATGTGGTCGATCCCATCGAAATCGTGAAGCAGTACGGTACCGATGCGGTGCGCTTTACGCTGGCCTCGATGGCTTCGCCGGGCACCGACATCGCCTTCAACGTGGCCCGCACCGAGGGCTACCGCGCCTTCGCCAACAAGATTTGGAACGCCGCCCGGTTCCTGTTTATGAATGTAGACCGCGCCGCCGAAATCGGCATTGTGGTCGATCCAGCATTACTGCCTTTGTTGCCAATGGTTGGAAATGATGCACCACTGGAAGATCGCTGGATTATCGCCGAGTTCCATTCCACCGCGAGCAAGGTCAATCGCTCACTCGAAAATTATCGCTATGACGATGCGGCCAATACCATCTACCAGTTTTTCTGGGGCAGCTTCTGCGATTGGTACCTGGAAATCGTCAAGCTGCGGATGGATTTCTCTGAGACCGCCAATAAGGTACAGACAAAAGCTGCACTTACCACTCTGGTTTCGGTCTTTGAAGCCTCGTTACGCTTGCTCTCGCCCTTCATGCCTTTCCTAACGGAAGAGTTGTGGCACGCGCTATATGACGGCAAAACTCCGGAGAAGTCAATTGCGCTGATGAGCTATCCGCCAGTAAATAGCATCCATCTACAGGCGCAAATTGAGATGGAGCAGTTGCAGAGCCTGATCAACGAGATTCGCGCCCTGCGCAAGGAAATCTGCGTCGAAGAGAAGGCCGTAACTCCAGTCGAACTTCGCGTCGTGAAAGTAGATGCAGCTTTGCAGGTGCTTGTGCAGGAGAACAGCGCCATCGTCGAGCGTCTGGCGCGCGCCAGCGAAATTCGTATTGTTGCGGAAATCACTGCCGGATTGGCCAAGCACTCTACGCCTGACTTCGATGTTGCCGTAATCTACGAGCGCACCGTCGACGTCCCCGCCGAGCGCGCTCGTTTGACCAAGGACATCGAAAAGTTTGAAAAAGGCATAGCCGCAGCAGAGCGCCAGCTGGGCAACGAAGGCTTCCTGGCCAAGGCCCCGGTGCACGTGGTAGAGGGACTAAAGAAGCAGGAATCCGAAACACGCGCACTTCTCGAAAAAGCCCGCGCCGCCCTGGCAACGCTGCCGGGAAACTGACAACTGCCTTATGGATTGGAAGAGCACACGCATCGACGCATTGCTGGAGCAGGCACTGGTGGAAGACCAAGCCGCCCGCGACGCCACCACCAACCTCACCATCGACCCGGAGCTGCGCGCCACAGCCTCGATTCTGGCGCGGCAGGAGATGGTGGTCTGCGGGCTGGGCGCGGTTCCGCGCTTTCTTCAGATCTTTGCGCGCCTCGATCCGCGCGCCTCTTCGCAGACCCGATTCGAGGTGGTCAGCAACCCGGAAATCTTTGACGGCGTGCGCGTCCGCGATGGCCAGGTGCTGGCCGTCATTCGCCACAACGCACAGGTGCTGCTCAGTTGCGAGCGCGTCATTCTGAACCTGATGCAGCACTTGAGCGGCATCGCTACTTTGACGCGAGAATACGTGGACGCCATCCACGGAACGCACGCCCGCGTGCTGGATACGCGCAAGACCGTTCCCGGCATGAGGGCTCTGGAAAAGTACGCCGTGCTGTGCGGCGGAGGCACCAATCACCGGCTCGACCTGGCCAGCGGCATTCTCATCAAAAACAACCACATCTCCCTGGGCGGAGGGCTGCCCGCGGTGCTTGCCCAGGCCCTGGAAAAGCGCCGGAAGGGCCAGCGCGTGCAGGTGGAAGTGCGGAGTCCGAAAGAGCTGGAAGAGGCGCTGGAGTTCGGCGCCGAGGCGATTCTGCTGGACAACATGACGCCCTCGCAGGTGAAGCAGTCGGTTCACCGCATCAAGCAGTTCACAGAGGGGCAAGCCGACCGTTGGATTCCCACCGAGGCCTCGGGCGGCATTGTGCTCGAAAACATCCGCGCCTATGCCGAAACCGGCGTGGACTTTATCAGCGTGGGCGCGCTGACCCACTCCGCCAAGGCCGCCGACATCTCGATGCGCATTTCGGCGGAGTGAGCCCGGCCATGTTTGACCTAGCCGCACTGGACGTCGCGCTTGCAGGCACCGTCTTTGCGGGCAAGCTGCATTTTTTGCCGGTCACGGACTCCACCAACACCGATGCATTGGCTGCCGCGCGCAGCGGCGCTCCGCATGGCTCGGTCTGGTTTGCCGATGAGCAGCGAGCCGGACGCGGACGCGGCGATCACGCCTGGCGCTCAGCCTCCGGCGAAGGGCTCTACGCGAGCGTTCTGCTCAGGCCGCAATTCCCCGCCCTTCGCCTGCAGCTGTTGCCGCTGGCCGCGGGACTTGCCGCCGCGGATGCGATTCGCGCCGTGACGGGGCTGGTCGCTGATCTGCGCTGGCCCAACGATCTGCTGCTGGGGCCAAACAAGGCGGGCGGCATCCTGGTGGAGGCCAAAACCGAAGGCGGCGGCGTAGCCTTTGCCGTGGTGGGCATCGGCATCAACGTCCACCAGCGTGACTTCGCGCAGGATCTGGCCACGCCCGCGACTTCACTGGACCTGAACATGGACCTGGAGACGGAGCGAAGAGTGAGCCGCCAAACTTTGCTCGTCTCCCTGTTAAAATCGCTGGAGCAAGAGACGCTTGGGCTGCTCGATCCGGCGGCGAGCGATACGATTTTGCGGCGCGTGGAAGCGGCCTCGACCTGGGTGCGCGGGCGTCGAGTCGAGGTGCATGGGCCGCAGGCTTGCACCGGTGTCACGGCCGGGCTGGATGAGCATGGATTCCTGCTGGTGCATGCCGCTGACGGACTGGTGACGGTGCGGACCGGCGGCATTCGCGATGATCGCATCCCACCCGCCGAAGGCAGGGTGCCCGATGATCAGGAAATGAGCTGAGACGATGCTGCTTGCTGTCGATGTGGGCAATACGAATACGGTGCTGGGCCTCTACCGGCTCGATGCGGAGAAGCCGGAACTGGCCGCGAATTGGCGCGTCACCACTCACCGCTCGCAGACCGCCGACGAATACGGCGTGCTGTTTGTGAACCTCTTCGAGATGAACGGCCTCAAGCCCGATCAGGTGACGCACATCATCATTTCCTCGGTGGTGCCGCCGCTCGATTCCACGCTGCGCCAGGTGTGCGAAATCTACTTCCACATTCAGCCGCTGTTTATTGAGCCGGGCATCAAGACCGGCATGCCAGTGCTGGTGGATAACCCGGCGGAACTGGGCGCGGACCGGCTGGTAAACTCCATTGCCGCCTTCGAGCGCTACGGCGGCCCGTGCATTGTGGTGGACTTTGGCACGGCGACCACCTTCGACGTGATTTCGGCCAAGGGCGAGTATCTGGGCGGCGCGATTTCTCCGGGCCTGGGCCTGAGCGCCGATGCGCTGTTTTCGCGGGCGGCGCGGTTGAGCCGGGTTGACATCAAGCGCCCCGCCAAGGTCATCGGCACCAACACCGTCACGCACCTGCAAACCGGCCTTTACTACGGCTACATCGGCTTGGTGGACGGTATTCTGGAGCGGATTATTGCCGAACTTGGCGCGCAGCCGCGGGTCATCGCCACCGGCGGTCTGGCGCGGCAAATCTCAGAGGACTCGCGCTACATCCACGAGATCGACGATATGCTCACCCTCGACGGGCTGCTGATCCTCTTCGAGCGCAACCGAGTCGCCAAGCCGCGCAGCCGGGCGCACTGAGATGTCGAACGAAAATTGAGAAATTGAATTGCGGAGGAGAGATAGTGCGAAGAGCCCCTCACGATACCTTCTTCTTGGCCACCGCCCTCTCGCTGTTCCTATTCTGTTCTCTTGGTTTCGCAATTGCTCAAACACCTGCGACAAAACAAGCAGAAATAGTGAATCTGGGTGCAATTCCATATGTTTCGGTGGAGTTTGAGGTCCGCGCAGCAGACAAACAGTTGGTTATTCCAGTTTGCAGAGAAAAGAAGCGGATGCACAGTCTCTTTGTGTTGCACACTTGCAGCGCTTTATCAGAGGAGCATGGAGGAACGCAATGCCGAGAAAGGATATGGCAGGTGTGCTCGGCTTCTATAGTAAGGAATACTGGAAGCCGCTCGTCATTGCGCCAGGCGATCATGCTTCATTTCGGTTTGGAGTGAGCAAGGAATTCTTTGGAATCCGAACAGGCGAACGTTTACGAATAATGCTGGAAGTCTGGGACAGTACTGAATCTATGGCTAGCAAGGATGTGTCTGATAGTCATCTAACAAGTCCGGTCTTCGTGTGCCCATGACGTTTTGAGGAAGGTAATATCTTCAGCCGTGTTGAATTATTTCAATTACTTTACCGAGATCGAGGAACGATTCCAGCAGCGGCGCGGGGCGCTGTTGCTGCTCTCCACGCTCGACTGGGCGCTGATTGAGACCTGGCGCGAGGCGGGCATTCCGCTGGACGCGGCGCTGCGCGGCATCGATGCGGCCTTTGACAAGTATGAGGCGCGGCAAAAGAAGGGCCGCATGAGGCGCGTGAACGGGCTGGCATGGTGCTCGCAAGCTGTGATGGAAGCAGCCGAAGATTTGCGCGAAGCCTCCGCCGGCACATCCGCTGCCACAACCGAAAGCCGCGAGTCTGGCTTTGAGCAGGAGCGCGTGGCCGCGCATCTTGAATCGGCCGCCTCGGCGCTGGATGCGGCGACGACCGCGCACGAGGCCTGCACCGCAACCGCCGCCCGATTGCGCGAGCTGGCCGCGGAAGCGCGCGCCGCCACGGCGGAGAGCGCCGCGGCTCATGATCTTGAAGCGCTGGAGCGCACCCTCACCGTGCTGGAAGAAAAGCTCTTTGCCGCGCTTACGGCAGCCGCTCCTGAAGAGTTGCTACTGGGGCTCAAGGAGCACGCGGCGCGCGAACTGGCGCCTTATCGCAGCCGCATGGGCGCCGTGCAACTGCGCCAGGTGGAGCGGCAGTTTACCCAGAAGCAACTGCTGGTTCACTACAACCTGCCGCGCCTCAGCCTGTTCTACATGAGCCAGCAATGAAGCTGCCCAAGACACAATCCGCAAAAGGAAGCCGGTTTGAGAGCAAGCAGATGGAAAAGCGCGCCTCCGGGGCTAAACAGGCTGCGGAAAAACTCGTGATTTTGGGTGGAATTGGTGCAAAGTGTCCCTCCGTGGCTGAAGCCAGTGTTGATTCTGTTGGCTTTATGCGGGGGTTGAAACCCCCGCCTCCCTCCGAATCGCAGTTGGTCGAGATCGAAAAGCCGGTCTATGGCGGCGCGTTTTTGGCGCGCGTCGAGGGCAAGGCCGTCTTTGTGCCGCTCACCTTGCCCGGCGAAGAGGCGCGGGTGCGCATCACCCAAAGCAAGACCGGCTATGCGACCGCCGAGGCCGATGAAATTGTTACGGCCGCGCCGGAGCGGATCGCGCCCGCCTGCCCGCACTTTGGCACGTGCGGCGGCTGCCACTATCAGCACACGGGTTATGAGACGCAACTCGCGTTCAAGCAGAGTATTTTGCGCGAGACGCTGGAGCGCGGCGGGGTTGCCGTGCCTGCTGAGATTGCCGTGCTGGCCGGCGAACCCTGGCATTATCGCAACCGCATTCGCCTGGCCTTCGATGCGCATGGAAACCCCGGCTACCGCGGACGGCGCTCGCATGGGGTGATTGCGGTGCGCGAGTGCCCCATCGCCGCGCCGCTGCTGGTTCAGGCCGCACAGGCCGCCGCGGAGGTTTTGCGACAATTCGCGCCGTCGTTTCGGCCCACTGAAGTCGCGCTCTTCTGCAATGCGGACGAAAACGCGCTGCTGGCGAGCCTCTTCACCGCCAGCGCCAAAAAGATTCGCTTCGACCAAGTCGCGCAGGCGCTCAGCGAGCTGCTTCCCGCCTTGAAAGGCGCGGAACTGGCACTTGAAGGCCGTGGCGGCCAGCAACCGCGCACCGTCGCCCAGTGGGGCGCAACTTTTCTCGCCTATCGCGCCGCCGGGTTTGAATATCGCGTGGACCAAGGCGCATTTTTCCAGGTAAATCGCTGGCTGGTGGACGCTCTGGTCGAGCGGGTGACGGCAAACCGCCAAGGCGCGCTGGCCTGGGATCTGTTTGCCGGGGTGGGCCTCTTTGCGCGTCGGCTCACTGTCGGCTTTGCCCGCGTGGTTGCGGTCGAATCGGCTCCCTCCGCGACCCAGGCGCTGGCGGCGAATCTCAAGCACACCACTGGAATTCCCGTTCGCGCCACGACGCTCGACTTTTTGCGCCGCGACCACAAGGGGGAGCATCCCGATCTGATTGTTCTGGACCCGCCGCGCACCGGTTTGGGCGCGGAAACCTGCGCGCTGCTGGCCCAGGTTGCTGCGCCCGCGCTGGTCTGCGTCAGTTGCGATCCGGCAACCCTGGCCCGCGACCTGCACACGCTCGCCGGCTCAGGTTACGCCATTGAATCCATCACCCTGGCCGACCTGTTTCCCCAAACCTTCCACTTGGAAACAGTGGTCCGGTTGCGGCGCCGCTGATTAGAGCCTGTTCACGCTACCCCGGCTGATGGCGTTGCGAGTGAAAACCGGGCCAGGCAAGGCGGAGCCCGAAGGCTGTGGCGGGTCCACAGTCGAGGGCAACAAGGCAGTATGGCCCGATTTTCGCCGCAACCCCGATCGGCCGTCGCTGAATCCCGCTGGGTTGGGAAAGAACGCGGGAGAGGACGAGGGCGAAACTGTAGCCGGATTGAAAGCCGGCAACCCGGTCTATTGAAAGACCGGGACGCATCGCGCCGCGTGATGAGCTGAAGGGATAGAAATAGTGCGGAAATCAGTCTATAAATTCTAGCAACGGAAGGACTTATTTGCAGCAGTACCCCTTGCTGAAACCCCTTCAAACGGGTAAAATGGAACTGCAAGCCCGCGAACCCCGGCCCCACATTCACCGGAACCTTTTTGCCGCTTTTCGGCGGGCTATGAAGAACCCTTATGGCAGACGATCGTAATTCGCAACTCCCTCTTGAAGGCGGCACACCGCCCAACAGCGGCACGAACCTCATCCCCATCAATATTGAAGAGGAGATGCGCCGCTCTTATCTCGACTATTCGATGTCGGTCATCATCGGGCGGGCGTTGCCAGATGCGCGAGACGGGTTAAAGCCCGTCCACCGGCGTGTGCTCTACACCCTGAGCGAAATGGGTCTGGAGCACAACAAGAAGTACACCAAGTGCGCCAAGGTGGTGGGTCAGGCGATGGGTGTCTACCATCCCCACGGCGACTCGGCTATTTACGACACCCTGGTGCGCATGGCGCAGCCGTTCTCGCTGCGCTATCCGCTGGTGGATGGGCAGGGAAACTTCGGTTCGGTGGACGGCGATCCGCCGGCGGCCATGCGTTACACCGAGTGCCGCTTGATGCGCATTGCCGGTGAACTGCTGGCCGATATTGACATGGAAACCGTGGACTTTACGCCGAACTACGACGAGTCCACCTTCGAGCCCACGGTGCTGCCCACGCGCATTCCCAATCTGATCGTGAACGGGTCAAGCGGCATCGCGGTGGGTATGGCGACCAACATTCCTCCGCACAACCTGACCGAGGTGGTGAACGCCGCCATCGAACTGGTGCAGAACCCCGAGGCCGGGTTGGCCGAGGTCCTGAAGCACGTGCAGGGGCCTGACTTCCCGACCGGCGGATTCCTTTATGGCAAGAGCGGCATTCCCCAGGCCTACAAGACCGGCCGCGGCCGCTTCATGATGCGGGCCAAGGTGGCCACGGAGAACCTGACCAAGGAAAAGCTGGCGATCATTGTCACCGAAATTCCTTATCAGGTGAACAAATCCAAGCTCATCGAGCGCATCGCCGAGCTGGTAACCGAAAAAATCGTGGACGACATCAGCGATGTGCGCGACGAGAGCGACCGCGACGGCATGAGAATCGTGATCGAGCTCAAGCGCGGCGCGCAGCCTGAGATTGTGCTGAACCAGCTCTACAAGCACACCCAGATGCAGGAGAGCTTCTCCATGATTTTCCTCGCGGTGCTGAACGGGCAGCCGCGGGAACTGGGACTCGACCAGGCTATTCGCTGCTTCATCGATCACCGCATTGACGTGGTGCAGCGGCGCACGGTCTTCCTGCTGAAGAAGGCGCGGGATCGCGAGCACATCCTCGAAGGCTTGAAGATTGCGCTCGACAACCTCGACACGGTGATCCGCATCATCCGTGCTTCGGGTTCGCGCGTTGAGGCTCGCGAAAACCTTTACGCCTGGGGCAAGGGCACTGAGATTGTGCTCAACCTGGACCGTGAGCGGCTGCCGCACGAGGAGCGCGGCCTGACGCTGCGCCAGATCGACGCCATTCTCGAATTGCAACTCTACCGGCTCACGCAGCTCTCCATTGACGAGTTGCTGAACGAACTGAAGCAGGTGCGTGAGCGGATCGCAGAGTACGAGTCGATCCTGGCCAGCGAACCCAAGCTGCGCGCGGTGATCGTGAAGGAACTGGAAGAGGTTCGCGACAAGTATGGTGACGCGCGCCGCACGCAGATTGTGGACGAAAGCGCCGAGTTGCAGCTTGAAGACCTGATTGCCGACGAACAGGTCGCTGTCACCGTCAGCCATCAGGGCTACCTCAAGCGCACGCCGATCAGCATCTATCGCCAGCAGCGCCGCGGCGGCACCGGGCGCACCGGCATGAAGACCCGCGAGGAGGATTTCGTCTCGCAGTTGATTGTCGACTCGACCCACGCCTTCCTCTTGTGCTTTACCAACACCGGGCGCGTCTACTGGCTCAAGGTCTATGAGATTCCCGACGTGAGCGCGGCGGGCAAGGGCAAGAGCATGCAGAGCCTGCTGAACTTGCAGCCGGGCGAAAACGTGCGCACGATTCTGCCTGTTCGCGATCTGGAAGAAGAAGGCAAATTCATCTTCTTCGCCACCCGCAACGGCATCGTCAAGAAGACTCCGCTCAAGGATTTCAGCAACGTGATGGCGCGCGGCATCATTGCCATTGCGATCGACAAGGACGACGACCTCATCGACGCGCGCATTACCGACGGCAAGCAGACCATCTTCCTGGCCACGCGCGAAGGCATGGCCATACGCTTCGACGAACATTACGATCCTGAGCGCACCGGTTCCGGCCTGCGCCCAATGGGCCGCAATGCCGCCGGAAACAAAGGCATCTCGCTCAAGAAGAACGATCAGGTCATCGGCGTCGCCATTACAGATTCCGATGAGACGCGCGACCGGAATCGCGATGAGTGCGCCGCAGCGCTCGACCTCACTTCCCGGCTTACCGGCTTGAGGACCGCGCTTGCGGACGCCAAGGAGGCTCTGCAAAAGGCGCGCGAGGAGAGAAGAAACGGGTCTCCGGACGACGATCTTCTGAAGGCAGCGGAAAAGGCGGCGGAAAAGGACGTCACCGATGCAAACAAGGCTTTGAAGGCATTGGATGAACGCCTCGGGGTCAGCAAATTCCTCATCCTTACGGTTACCGAGAACGGCTACGGCAAGCGCACGGATATTGACGAATATCGTCTGACGGCGCGCGCCGCTCAGGGCGTCAACAACCTGAAGGCAACCGCCAAGGTGGGCAAATCCATGTCCATCCTCCTCGTGGATGAGACTTCGGAGTTGATGGCCATCAGCCAGTTCGGCAAGATGATCCGCATCGACACCAAATCCATCCGGGCGGCGGGTCGTTCTACCCAGGGCGTGAAACTGTTGAATCTGGAATCGGACGACAAGGTGGCTGCCGCCGTAGTCATTCCTCCAGAGGAACTGAAGGACGACGAACCGGCGCTGTTGCAGTAGCATCCTGAACTTTTTACGTCACAATGCACCCAGATGCGAAAAGATGGGGCGACTTCCTTGCGGAGGGCGCCCCGTTTTCATTCTGCATGTTCTTCACGGATTCTTGAGATTGCCTTCCAGCTTCTGAATGTAGCCATCCCGTGCGCCGGGTTGGCGAGAGCAATTGACGCGATTCCAATTATCGGACGAATCCGCACCCAGGTAGGTACTTCGATCCTAAGACGGATCGGTCTACACTGAAGTTGCTCTAGTTTCTCCGCGCACTTCCCATGTGTCGGACTGCTTTTATCGCTCTTGTGCTGGCTGCACTTTCGGTCACTTCAGCCAACGGTTTGCCGGTTCGGCCGGCGAGATCCCACAAGAGTGCCCCGGCCGTCGCGGCCTCTCATGGTTCCCACCCAAAGACGCAACACCCGGCAGCCCAAGCGGTTAGGCACTCGGCTGGGCGCCATGTTGCCCCGTCGCGTACACCCAAACGCCAGGCGACCGAGCGCCCGCGCAAGGCCTTGCTCAAGCAGTCTTTCCGCTCGCATCGGTCCGTCGAGGCCACTCCCCCCGATCCTCCGCCAGTGGCCAGGCCCGTCTCGCTGCGCATCTCCCGGCTTGTCATGCCTCCGCCGTTGTTCGGATCGCACGAGTCTCTGGAGCGGCAAAACGAAAAGACTGAGGCTGACGGCCTGGAGCGCATCCTGGACGAAAGCGACCTGGCTGACCGCATTGCCCGCAAGATGTTGGTGCCGGTGCCGGCCTCCGCGACGCTCGCCGTGAGCGGAAGCCTGCCTGAGAACCATCGCTATTGCCGGCCCTGGACCGCGAACTTCTTGTCCGACCTGGCGCGCGCCCATGCAGCCCAGTTTCACCGGCCCCTCATCGTTAGCTCGGCGGTGCGCACCGTCGAGTACCAGAAGCAACTGATGGAAAGCAACGGCAACGCCGCGGCGGCCGAAGGCGACATTGCCAGCCCGCATTTGACCGGGGCCACCATCGACATCGCCAAGCAGGGGCTGAGTCGGCGGGAGTTGGGCTGGATGCGGGCCTGGCTGCTGAGCCGGCAGAACGCCGAAACGATCGATGTCGAGGAAGAGTTCCAGCAGAGCTGCTTCCACATCACGGTTTACAAGAGTTACGTGCCGCCCAAGCCGGTGCGCACTTCCAAGCCGAAGCTGCCCAGGCCGGAGCAGATCGCACAAATCGCCCCGCGGGGGCGGTGAAAGCCGCGCCGCCGAGCGCGATCCACTGAAATATCAGGAATTTGATTCCGTCTATGCCCGGTTCAAGGGTACAATCGCCTGCAAAGCCAAAAGAGGCTTAGCGAGGCGAATTCATGAACGACCTAGAAGTTCAATCCGTGGCCGAGTCAGCCCCCGAGGGCCCCGGTCTCAGCCAGTGGCAGCGCGTATCGAACACGTTTACGGCGCCGTCGAAGACCTTTGAAGACATCAAGCGCGGCAACAAGAGTTGGTGGCTGCCGTTTCTCATTTTTGCAATCGTCGGCTACGTCCTGTTTGCGGCCATCGCATTTAAGATTGGCATGCAGCAAGTTGTTGATAATCAGATTCGTCTTGACCCGAAGACAGAGGAGCGGATGGCGCAGGCTACCCCGGCCCAGCGCGAACTGTCCAACAAGATTTCCCTTTACGTTACCGAGGGCGTATTCATCGCCAATCCAGCTTTGGTGCTGGCGGGCGTTGCCCTCTTGTCGCTCGGTCTGTGGGGTACGATCAACTTCGTCTTCGGCGGCAAGGCCAGCTACGGAAGCATCTTTGCCGTATGGATGTTTGCGAGTCTTCCCTCCATTTTCAAATCGCTGCTGGGGACTATCGTGATCTTTGCGGGGGCTGACCCGGAATCGTTCAATATCAAGAACTTTGCGCCTACTAACGCGGCGGCCTTTCTGAATCCGCTGGAGACCAACAAGGTGCTCTATACACTGGCAACCTCCCTGGACGTGGTTACCATTTGGACTCTTGTACTTCTGGCGATTGGTACGGCGATTGTGGCGGGAGTCAAGCGCACCTCAGGTTATATCGCGGTCTTCGGATGGTGGGTGATTTTTGTGCTGGTCGGAGTGGGCATTGCCGCCGCAATGTCCTAAGAGCAGCGTCTGGTGAGATAGTTTGCCCGTGATCTAAGGAACCTCTGGATAAGTCATGTTTTGAAAGGGCACGGCTTTAGCCGTGCCGTAAATGACCAACAATGAACGAGGGCTTTAGCCACTGAGGGAATGTTCGATGGGGAACACAACTTAATCGGAGGTTCCCTAATGCATGTAATCGAGACACAGAAACAAAACAGCGCGAATCCCGATGGGATTCGCGCTGTTTTGTTTCTGTTGAGCTTGCTTGGAGCTATTCCGTCCAGCGCCGCATGATGAGCGTGGCGTTGATGCCGCCGAAGCCAAATGAATTCGACAGGGCGATGTCGAAGCTGTGGGCGATGGCCTTGTTGGGCACGTAGTCCAGCCGGCATTCGGGATCGACATTGTCCAGGTTAATGGTGGGCGGAAGCTGCTGGTTGACCAGCGCCAGCACCGAGATGCCGGCTTCCAGGCCTCCCGCGCCGCCCAGCAGGTGCCCGGTCATTGACTTGGTGCCCGAGACCTTGAGCTTGTGGCTGAGGGCGTGCTCGCCGAAGACCAGTTCGATGGCCCGTGATTCGTTGCCGTCGCCGGCCGGGGTCGAGGTGGCGTGGGCATTCACATAGCCCACCTCTTCCGGTTGGATGCCGGCGTCTTTCAGGGCTGCTCTCATGGCGCGTTGGGCGCCAGCGCCCTCGGGTGCGATGCCTGTCATGTGATAGGCGTCGGCGCTCATGCCGTAGCCGATCACTTCGGCCAGAATCTTTGCGCCGCGAGCCTTGGCGAACTCCAGCTCCTCAAGAATGAGAATGCCGGCGCCCTCGCCGATCACAAAGCCGTCACGATCCCTGTCAAAGGGGCGGCTGGCGTGCGTTGGATCGTCATTGCGGGTGGAGAGCGCGCGCATGGCGGCAAATCCGCCCACCGAGAGTGCGGTAACGGAGGCTTCCGCACCGCCGGCGATCATCGCGTCGGCGTCGCCATGCATAATCATGCGCACCGAGTCGCCGATGGAGTTGGCGCTGGTGGCGCAGGCCGTCGCCGTCGCGGAGATGGGCCCCTGGGCGCCGTAGCGGATGCTGATCTGCCCGGCCGCCATGTTGACGATCACGGCAGGAATGAAGAAAGGCGATATCTTGCGCGGTCCGCCCTGCATCAGGTTGGTGTGCTCGCGCTCGATAATCTCGAAGCCGCCGATGCCGGAACCGATGAAAACGCCCACTCGGTCGGCAATCTCCGGGGTGATCTTCAGGCCCGACTGGGCCATGGCTTCCTGGGTTGCGGCAAAGGCAAAATGTATGAAGCGCCCCATCTTGCGCGCTTCTTTCTTCTCCACGAAGTTGAGCGGGTCAAAGTTCTTGACCTCGGCGGCAAACGTGACCGGGAAGCCGGTGGTATCGAAGCCCTGAATGGGCCCCATGCCACTGGCGCCGGCCAAGAGCTGCCGCCACACCTCGGGAGCGGTGTTGCCCACACCGCACACCAGCCCCAGGCCGGTGATGACGACTCTGCGGGTCAAAGCCTACTTGCCGCCTTTCGGGCTCTTCTCGTGCTTTTCGATGTACTCGACCGCATCCTTCACGGTCTTGATCTTCTCGGCGTCTTCGTCGGGAATCTCCAGGTCGAAGGCCTCTTCAAATTGCATTACCAGTTCAACCACATCCAGCGAATCCGCGCCCAGGTCTTCCTGGAAGCTGGCGCCGGGGGTCACTTCGGCTTCGTCCACCTGCAACTGCTCGACGATGATCTGCTTAACCTTCTCTTCAACGGCCATGCGTGCTTCTCCTCATGTAGTTCGGAACTTGAGAGTCTGTCCGGGGGAAAATTCCAATTCCGTTCCGCCAGCTTACGATACCGGCTCGCGGCAGGGGAACACAACCATTGCGCCAAAAAAATGCAAATGGCCCCGAAATTCCAAGTCTACCGGGCGCGTGAGGGCCTGTAAAGGCTCGAAAGGCAAGGGAATAGGGAATAGGGAGCAGGGAACAGAAAACGGGCCTAAATCGGCGGGAAATACACAGGCGGAAGGCGTACATTAGGCGAAGAGGTTTTTCGCGATGGGAAGCACTGCCATTTTGCTCGCGCTGATTTTAGCTGTCCTTCTTCTATTCGGTCTTTGGGCGGGATTCCGCCAGGGGCGCGCCGGGGCGCAGATCCAGCTCGATCAGGCATTGGCCAACGAACGCAAGCTGGCCGAAGCGCGTGAAACCGGATTGCGGGAACAATACGAGGCCGCGAAAAAAGAAATCGCGGAATTGAGACCGAAGGCAGAAGAACTGGCTGCCGCCAAGCAACAACTCAACGATGAAGAAGCAAAGTACGCACAGATGAAGGCGGACCTCGACGCAGCCTTTAAAGGAGCCGCCGCCGATGCTCTCCGCGCCAACACTCAGTCCTTTTTGGCGATTGCGAAACAGGAACTGGGAGGGCACACGCAGGACGCGAAGCAGACTCTGGAGGCCAAGGAACTGGCGATCAAGAATCTGCTGGACCCGCTTGGAGCCGCGCTCAAGAGTCTCAACGAACAGGCCCGCGAGATGGAGGTCAAGCGTTCGGGCGCGTATTTTGAGGTGAAAACCCTCGTCGAGAACATCCAGAACTCCATTCCTGCCTCTCTCAACGCATTGAAGAACGAAACTGCGCAGTTGATCACGGCGCTCCGGGCTCCCAAGACTCGCGGCAACTGGGGCGAATTGCAGCTGAAGCGTTGTGTGGAATACGCCGGAATGGTGCAATACTGCTCGTTTTCAGAGCAGGTGACCGCGCGCGACGAGGACGACAAGATGCTGCGTCCCGATATGACCATTCAATTGCCGAATGGCCGCGAGATCGTGGTGGACGCCAAGACTCCCCTGGATGCTTTCCTTGACGCCAGCGGCGCCGTGGATGTTGCCACGCAGACGGCTCGTTTTGCGGCCCATGCGCAGCGCGTGAAGGCGCATCTGAAAGAGCTGTCGGGGAAGGCTTATTGGAAGCAGTTTGAGAAGGCTCCGGATTTCGTCGTCTGTTTCCTGCCCAGTGAAGCGCTCTTCAGCGCGGCGCTTGAGGCCGATCCGTCGCTGATTGAATTCAGCGCGCAGAACCACGTGGTGATGGCAACGCCGACCACGTTGATTGCCCTGCTACGGGCGGTCGAGTTTGGCTGGCAGCAGACGGAGATCACCAAGAACGCGAAGGCCATCCACGAGATGGGCCGGAAGATTTATGAAAAGTTGGAAATTGCCCAGGTACACGTTACAAGGCTAGGCAATGCTATCGGCAACAGCGTCGACTACTACAACAAGTTTCTTGGCACCATCGAGGGCAAAGGCGGGGTGTTCTACTTTGGGCGGCAACTGGGCGAACTGGCCCATTCCGATGGGGAACTGGCGGAGATCGCAAAACTGCAACCCGAAGTTCGCGAGATGGAGTCGCCGGAGTGGTCGCGGACGCTGTTGAGTGACGGCGTGGAGCCGGCCAGGGACTAGCACAGCAGCAGAAATGGCTTAGAGAAGCGCTCGTTCCCTCAGGGGCTGAAGCCCGTACCCTTCAAAATCGCTACACCAAAGGTGAAAATGCTGTTAGCGCAGCAGCAGGCCAAGCGCGCGGGCGGCAAGAAGGATGGCGGCCCAGAGGACGCCGGAGGCCAGAAGGCCGAGGACGATTCCACGGCTGGGAATTGTCAGCGAATCCTTGCACACGCCGGGGAACGCCGAAGCGCCCGCTTTCTCCCCCGACGCCGTTTCAACCAGCACCGGACCGGAACCTGCGGAAGGACCGGAGTCCGCGGAATTGGTGAACGTCGACACTGGCTCACCCTCCCGGCAATGGCGGTCTCAGTCTGTTCATCGTCAAACCGGGCCACGGTCTACACGAGCGGGAGAGAAATCCAGCGAGCCGGATTCGCTTTTGGAATCGGGGAGGAAGTTTCAGAAAAAACGGAACAAAACGATGGGGAACAGTGCAAACCGGAAACGCGCAGGGATTCCCCCGTCAACTGCGGGTCACAGCGCCTGCGCGTCGAATGCCGGATTCGCCAGGAATTGCGGCGAATATGTTGCAGTGCCTACTTCTTCACTTTCTTCAAAGTCATCGGTTCCATAGCCGGCATATCACCGCCATCCGACTTCATGGACAGCTTGATCTCGTCGCCGCTATCGTTGATGACGCCTTCGTAGGTCATGCTCATACCGTTGAAGGAGACCTTGAAGCTGAGCTTGTTGCCGTCTACCTTACCATCGGTGAAGGCCATCGGGTCGCCGCCCATGGGTCCGGCCATCGAGCCGGTAAGCGCGGCGCCGTCCTGCTTGAAGGTGTACGCCAGTTGTATGGCATTGCCATCGGGAGTCGTCATCGAGGCATTCCAGGTCCCTGTAACATCGGCGGCGTGAGCCTTCACGGTACACAGCGCCATGACCAGTGCAGCACAAACAAAAAGCAGTTTTTTCATATTGATCCCTCGCAGTGGATTAAAAGCATAGGAATCATACCCGAAGGAACCTCGGACGAGAAGTAAAGAATTGTAAAGTTCGCGGCTGCCCTGTGAAAGGTCACGGGGAGGCGGTTTAGCGGCTACTTCGACTCCGCCTCGAACGCCTCTCGCATCCGCTTCCACGTCGTTTCCAGGTCTTCGGGCAGGATGCGGGTTTCGGCCACTGTGGTCATGAAATTGGTGTCGCCAGCCCAGCGGGGCATGGCGTGCAGGTGCAGATGGCCGGCGACGCCGGCTCCGGCGGCCTGACCCAGATTCATCCCAAAATTGAAGCCCTGCGGCCGGTAGAGCCGCTGTAGCGCGCGCTCGGTCCGCTGGGCCAGATCGATCAGCTCATGCGCTGCCTCGATGGGCAGGGCTGCGAGGCGGTCCAGGTGGGCATAGGGCATCACCATCACGTGGCCAGAGGTGTAGGGGAAGGCGTTCAGGCAGATAAAGCAGTGTTTTCCGCGCAGGATGAGGCCGCCGGCGGCTTCGGCGTCCTCCGGGTTCATGCCCTTGGCGATGGCGAAGTCGATGGACGCAACAAGGTTGCAGAAGACGCAGCCCAAGTCTCCAGGCCATGCATCCAGAGCGGCTGGAACGCCGGGGCGCGCGACGGTATCCGCCGTGGTGACGTAGGCAAAGCGCCAGGGAGTCCAGAGATGATCCATAAGAGGGTGCCGTTCCAAACAGTATAGAAGGGATTTTCAGCGAGGGGTGGTTTTGAAGTTTTGAGGATTTCGGGGTGTCAAAATCGAGATCCGGGGCATCCGCGCCTTCCGTCTTGTTAAAAATCGTGTGTTGGCCCTAAGTCCATTCGTTTGCATCGCGCCGAGCGTGAATTTGCGATTGCAATGCGGATATCGGCGCGGAATGGCCAAGCTCTTGAATTGACGCGGGAAAGCTGGGGTTGTTACACTCGTGAGTGTAGCTTCCTGCGCGGATTCCAGCAGTGAGTTGCAGCCGCCCTCCAGCAAGCCATTGCCTGCCGGGTGTTTCCCAAGGAGACCAGTCATTTTTCAGTCCAGTGCAATCGGCTGGCGGGGCTGTCTCTGCGAAAACTCCACGGACACAAGCACATGATTGCAGTCAGGGACTTGGCCTTCGGCTTTCCTCGTTGACGGCAATCGTTGCGCGGAAGCCTCTCCCAGCGGCAGGTATTATCCGTCGCGGGCGCAAGGAATCCCGGAGCTGGCAACAATGGCAAACGTCCTCAATCCCGAAACCGAGAGTATAACCCTGAACACCGAATTGGAAACCCCCACCCTAGAGCCTGCGACGGAGCTTGAGCAGCCGTCGTCCGAATCCACGTCCAACCCTGAGACCGCCGAAGCAGTCGAAATTTCCGCGCTGGACGCCGATGCCCCAACCGAGCCTGTAGTCGAGGTCACGCCTGTGGCGGAAGCCACCGTCGAAGCCGCGCCCGCAGCCGAAGTTGCAACGGAAGTTCCCGCGCAGCCCGAGCCTGTAGCCGATGCCGCACCAGTGGCTGAAGCTGCACCGGAAGTTGCCGTGCAATCTGAGCCAGTGGCCGAGCCTGTAGCCGATGCCGCACCAGTGGCTGAAGCTGCGCCGGAAGTTGCCGTGCAATCTGAGCCAGTGGCCGAGCCTGTTGTTAAAGCCGCGCCTCATGAAGCGCATGGGCTTGAGTCCATGGATGATTTCTCCGCCGCTTTGGCGGCGTTTGAGCGCGAGCAGGCCGCCGAGGCGGCTGCCGTTGAGGCCTACGGCGACAAGATCGTCTCCGGCACGGTCATCAAGCAGACTGAGAAGCACTTGGTGGTGGATGTGGGCCTGAAATCCGAGGGGCTTGTGCCTCTGGAGCAGGTTCTGGACCACACCGGAGCGGTGAAGTTCCAGCCCGGCGACGTGATCGAGGTGGTGATCGAGCGCGAGGAGCCGGAAGGCGGCTACCTGGTGAGCTACGAGCGGGCGCAGCGCCTGCGCGTATGGGACGTGATCGAGAAGGCCGCGAACGACAAGACCCCGGTGATTGGCACGGTTGTGAGCCGCGTCAAGGGCGGCTTGACCGTGGATATCGGCCTCAAAGCATTCTTGCCCGGTTCGCAGCTTGAAATTCGCCCGGTGCGCAATCTGGACGGCTATCTCGGCCAGCAGATTGAAGTCCGGGTCATCAAGCTCAACAAGAAGCGCGGCAACGTGGTGGTCAGCCGTAAGGAAATTCTGGAAGAAGAGCAGAACGCCAAGCGTTCGACCACGCTCGAGCAGTTGGGCGAGGGCGCCGTTTTGACCGGCACCGTGAAGAACCTGACCGACTACGGCGCGTTTGTGGATCTGGGCGGCATCGACGGCCTGCTGCACATTACTGACATGAGTTGGGGCCGGCTGACGCATCCCCGCGACCTGGTGAATGTGGGCGACGAGATCCAGGTCAAGGTGCTCAAGTTCGACAAGGACAAGCAGCGCGTGTCCCTGGGCTTCAAGCAGTTGACGCCTGACCCGTGGCTTGATGCGGCAGAGCGCTACCCGGTGGGTGCGCATGTGCATGGCCGCGTACTTTCGGTTACCGACTACGGCGCGTTTGTTGAGCTGGAGCAGGGCATCGAGGGCCTGGTTCACCTCTCTGAGATGACCTGGTCCAAGCGGCTCAAGCATCCTTCCAAGCTGGTCAAGCCGGCCGACGAAGTCGAGACCGTGGTGTTGAGCGTGAATCCGGCCGACCGCCGCATCTCGCTGGGCATGAAGCAGTTGCTCGACAATCCGTGGGAGAACCTGACCGAGCGCTATCCGGCCGGAACCGTGGTCGAAGGCCGCGTTCGCAACCTCACCGACTTTGGCGCCTTCATCGAGATCGAAGACGGCATCGACGGCCTGGTTCACGTCTCGAACCTGAGCTGGACCAAGCGCGTCAAGCACCCGTCTGAGATCGTGAAGAAGGGCGAAAAGGTGAAGGCTGTCGTTCTGGGCGTTGAGCCGCAGAACCGCCGCCTCTCGCTGGGCATCAAGCAGTTGCAGCCCGACGTGTGGGAGAGCTTCTTTGCCCAGCACAGGGTGGGCGATGTGGTCCATGGCAAGGTGCTGCGGACGGCGCAGTTCGGCGCTTTTGTCGAGATCGCGGAGGGCGTGGAAGGTTTGTGCCACATCTCCGAGGCCGGCGACGAGGGTGGCGGAGCGTCCAAGCTGGAAACAGGCCTGGAGCACGAGTTCAAGATCATCAAGATCAACGTGGAAGAGAAGAAGGTGGGCTTGAGCCTGCGCGCAGTGGGCCAGGAAGCCAGCCGCGCACAGGTGGAGAGCTACAAGGCCGAGGGCCACAAGCACCCGGTCTCCAGCTCAACCACAACTCTTGGCGACCTTATCAACTGGAAGAGCGAGCGGTAAGCCGCTTTTCCCTCAAGCAAGACGCACAACGGCCACCCCAAGGGGTGGCCGTTGTGCGTCTTGGGATTGGGTTATTCTGCCGGCTGCGGTTTGCGCGCGGCCAGCCAAATCACGATTCCCAGCGCGGTGAGCACGCTCGCCAGCGCAAAGAGGAAGACGCTGGCGTAGCCGTAGAAGCCGATGACCGCGCCGGCCAGCGGCCCGGTGAGGAAGAAGGAGACGTCGGCAAAGGCGGTGTAAACGCCCAGGGCGGTGCCGCGATTGCTTTCCGTCACACGCTTGACCGCTTCCACGCCGATGGCGGGAAAGACCAGCGAGAAGCCAAATCCGGCCAGGGCCGCGCCGGTCAGTGCTGCCAGAGGCGAGGCCGCGCGCCACAGCAGAATCACGCCCAGGGATTCGACTGCCAGGCAAGCCATGGCCACCGGGAATCCGCCAAACCGGTTGATGGCCTGGATAAAAAGCAGCCGCGCGGCAACAAAAGCCACGCCAAAGGCGGTGAGGCACAGGGCCGCGCCATCCCAGTGGCGGCTGGCATAGAAGAGCGTGATAAAGGTGGCCAGCACGCTGTAGCCCACTCCGCCCAGCGCCAGGCCCATGCCGTGCGGGGCCACGCGGCCCAGCACACGGCTGAAGGGAAGATGCTCGCCGGGGGCTACCGTGACCGGCTTCTTGTAGCTGGCCATTACCAGGCTGACGGTGCCCACCAGGATGGTCAACAGGCCCAGCGAGGCCAGGCCCCAGTGCTGATCCAGAACCACTCCCAGCGGAGCGCCCAGAGCCATGGCTCCGTAGGTGCTGATGCCGTTGAATGAGATGACCTTGGCGGTGTGCTCCTGACCGGCGCTGGTAATGCCCCACAGGGTCGATCCCGTTGAGCCCAGGCTCTCGCCCACGCCCAGCACCAGGCGGCTCGCGATCAGGCAGGCGAAGCTGAGCCAGTGGATCGAGTGCAGGACGGCAGCGGCCACCAGCAGAGCGCCGCTGGTGGTGCAGGCCCCCATGCCCCACAGCACTGAGACCTTGGCGCCGAGGCGGTCGCTGATGCGGCCGGCCCAGGGACGGCTGACTAGGGTGGCGATGTACTGGATGCTGATGACCAGCCCCGCCAGCGCCGCGCTGTAGCCCATGCGCAGATGCACATACGGCGGCAAAACGGCCAGTGGCAGCCCGATGGACAGGTAACAGATAAAGGTGAAGTAGACAAAGCTGACAATGTGCCACGTGCCGCCGTTCGAGGCAGGGGATGATGAGACTGGAACGCTGGCTGTGGCTGAGGTTTCCATGAATTGGGGTGTGAACCTGCGGAGAAGTGCGGTCACTCCCCAGTATATCGGAGGCGAATTCCGACAGATGAAGAGCAATCTCTTTCCGGCGAAGCGAGCCTCGGCGGCGGGAGGAAGGCGGTATGAGGGTTGTGGCTTCCCAGATCTCCTAAGCAACTTCTTGTAAGTTGTTTAGAATCATCCACCTGCCAAAGCAGGTTCATTGCTCAAAAGCGAGACCTGGGGCTCCCGCACGTTGCTGACAATGCATTGCCAAAGGTCCATCCTGGGCCAAAGCCCGCGCTGATTCTGTTGGCGTTATGCGGGGCCGGGCAATAAGGTGATAGTTGTATGTTTTACTCCAGGTTGGCTTGGCTTCGAGCCAAAAGCGTTGGCTATCGAAGATGACAGGAGGAAACTACCTTTTTCATCTGCCGCGGTGGGCTGTTCCGGCCTTGGGAACCTGCTCTTTTCCCGGCCCGCGAGAGGCTCCCGCATTCAGTTCCACTTCTCCACAACTTGCCGCGGAGCGGCAACCCCTCGTATCATCCTGCGAGAGACAAACGGCGAAAGAGTACCCATGAGCGAAGCCGAAAACAAACCCATCCTGCGCACCAAGGGCAGGCTGATGTCCGCATCGGAGATCGAGCGAACCCTGGTGCGCCTGGCCCACGAGATTGTCGAGAAGAGCAACGGCAGCGAAGATCTGGCGCTGGTAGGCATCAAGCGCCGCGGCGCACCGCTGGCTGAACGGCTGGGCAAACTGATCGCGGGCATCGAGAAGCGCCCCGTTGATACCGGCATGCTGGATATCCAGTTCTACCGCGACGATCTATCCACGGCGGGCGTGCGCCCGGTGGTCACGGATGGGGAGATCGGCTTCGATGTGGAGGGCCGGGACGTGGTGCTCTGCGACGATGTGCTCTACACCGGGCGCACCATCCGCGCCGCGCTTGACGCGCTCTTTGACCATGGCAGGCCGCGCCGTGTTCAATTGGCTGTGCTCATCGACCGCGGCCATCGTGAATTGCCCATCGAAGCCACCTACATCGGCAGGCGTGTGCCCACCAGCAGCCGCGAGATCATTGAAGTGAAGTTCCGCGAGATCGACGGCGACGAGCAGGTGCTGTTGGTCGAGCGGGTGGATTAAGCAAGAAAGGCAGTTCGTTGCCTCCAGATCCCAGTCAAAAGCTGGGAACTGGAGGCCACGAACTGAAAGCTGAAACGTATGAACCCAACCGCCCCCCCGCCTCGCCGCCAGCTCAACAAGCCGCCAGTGCCTCCTTCGCCGTTCCCCTACCATCCCGGATCGCTGCTTTCGGTGGGGGATCTGAGCTTGGACGGCCTGAGCCACATCCTCACCCGCGCCACGGCTCTCGAAAACGAAGACCCGCTGGCGAGAGCGCGCATCCTTGCCAAGCGCCGCGTGGCGCTGCTGTTTTACGAGTCCTCCACGCGCACCCGCACCAGCTTTGAGCTGGCCGCCAAGGGGCTGGGCGCCGATACAGCGCTCGTTTCCAGCCTCTCCTCAAGCATCGAGAAGGGCGAATCGCTGAAAGACACCGGCCTGACGCTGCGTGCGCTCGGCGCGGAAGCCATTATTCTGCGCCACAACTCCTCCGGCGCGCCCTGGCTGCTGGAGGAGGCGACCCGCATACCGGTGCTCAATGCCGGGGACGGTATGCACGAGCATCCCACCCAGGCGCTGCTCGACCTGCGCACCATTCTGGCTCACCTGCGGCCCGGCCTTCAAGCTGTAAACGCAGAAACCCTGGCCGGGGTCACGGTGACTGTGGTGGGCGACATTCTGCACAGCCGCGTAGCCCGCTCGAACATGCTGCTTTTGCCCCGGTTGGGCGCGCGCGTTTTGCTCTGCGGCCCCAAAGAACTGCTGCCGGAACTGGCAGCCCAGGCCGGACCGGGCATCGCCATCGAGAGGAATCTCGAAGCCGCGCTCGCCCAGTCGCAAGCGGTTATCATGCTGCGCATCCAGGCGGAGCGGCTGGCCGGACTGCAAGTGGACCTTGAAGAGTACAAGGCGAGCTACCAACTCACCGGCCAACGACTGGCCGCGTACGCCCCTAACGTCGTGGTCCTGCATCCGGGACCGATCATTCGCGGGCTTGAGTTGACGGCCGGCGTGGCCGACGGGCCCCAATCGGCGATCCTCGAACAGGTGCGCAACGGGGTAGCCATCCGCATGGCGGTGGTGGAGCGGGCACTGACGGCGGCAAAGCAAGGAGGCCGCGCATGACGGCACTGGTAATTCGTGGAGGCCAACTGATTGATCCGGCGGCCGGCGTGGACGCCCTCAAGGACGTTCTGCTGAAGGATGGCAAGGTGGCCGAGATCGCCGCTCCCGGCAAGCTGAAGGCGAGCGACGGAGCCGAGGTGCTGGACGCCACGGGCCTGATTTTGGCGCCGGGACTGATCGACATGCACGTCCACCTGCGCGAACCGGGCCAGGGCTACAAGGAAACCATCGCCACGGGCACAGCGGCAGCGGCAGCGGGCGGCTTCACGGCAGTGGCCGCCATGCCCAACACCCTCCCAATCAACGACTCGCCGGAAATCACACGCTGGATGCAGATGCCGGAGCGCGGTGCGGCCATTCGCGTCTTCCCTATTGCCGCGGCTACCCACGGCTCAAAGGGCGAGGCTATCAACGATTATGCCGCGCTCAAGTCCGCCGGCGCGGTGGCTGTCAGCGACGATGGCCGCCCCATTCTCAAGGACAACATCATGCGCGAGACCCTGGCCGCCGCGGCTCGCGTAGGTCTGGGCGTTATTCAGCACGCCGAGGACACGCGTCTTACTCAAGGCGGCAGCATGAATCTGGGGCCGATTTCCTTCAAGCTGGGATTGCGCGGCATGTCCCCGGAGGCCGAGTCCAGCATCGTGGAGCGCGACATTCGCCTGGTGACCGAACTGCGCGACACGCGTGTTCACCTGCACGTGGCCCACACCTCCACCGCCGCTGCGCTGGCTGCTGTGCGCCAGGCCCGGCGCAACGGGCTCCGCGTCACCTGCGAGGTGGCCCCGCACCACTTCCTGCTCACCGAGGAGCACGTGGGCCTCTACAACACCAACGCCAAGATGTGCCCGCCGCTGCGCTCGGCCGCCGACCGCGACGCCATGATCGAGGCTCTCCTCGACGGCGTGGTAGACGCCATCGCCACCGACCACGCGCCGCACGCCGTGCATGAGAAGGAAGTCGAGTTTGAGAACGCGCCCAACGGCATTACCGGCCTGGAAACCGCGCTGGGCCTCTCGCTGCGCTGGCTGCACAAGGAGTGGAAGCTGCCGCTGGGGCGCGTTCTGAGCCTGCTGAGCGCCCAGCCGGCTGCGCTGCTGGGCCTGAAGGGCCGCGGAACACTCACTGTGGGCAGCTTCGCCGATGTGGTCGTCTTCGACCCCAAGGCCGAGTGGAACTACAACGCGCGCGAAACCAGGTCCAAGTCCCGCAATACGCCTTTCGACGGCTGGACCATGCAGGGCCGGGTCCGCTGGACCATCAGCGAAGGGCGGGTGGCGTATTCGTCAGAAGCGGAGCCGAAGCAGGCGGACCTTTTGTCATGAAAGTCGACGTATAACGCAGCTAGCTAGAGGCCGCTGCCAGCGAGGACCACGCCGAGACAGTCAAACTTCCGGTCGATGGGGCGCCAATATCAACGCCCGGATTACAACGGTGCGACTCCCCTGCGCCTGTCTGCCGCCGTTCTGATCCGCACCCCGGCAAGCGCCGGTTGGCAGTCTGCAAACTGGAAGGGATGCAAGCCCCTGCTGACGAACAATGAGAGGAAAAATGAAAAAAGCCGTTGCCCATTTTGCGATAGGAGTTGTTATGGCTTCCGCAATAAGTGCCCATGCCGCGAAAGATAACTGGAAGCAGCAGTTCGAGAAGGTTTCCGATGATTACTTCGACCAGGTTTACTTTCACTACGGTCCTACGAATGGAACGCTGGCCGGGTATCACCAGTACGACGCGCAATTGGAGGATTACTCGCGCAAGAACATCGACGCCGAGATAACCGCGCTCAAGAATTTTGAAAAGCGCGTCGAGGCGATTCATCCCGATGCGGCCGCTGCCGATTTTGTTCCGCGAAGCGACCGCGAGATTGTGCTTGCCAACATCCGCTCGCAGTTGCTGACTCTGGAAACCATTCGTCCCTGGGAGAAGAATGCGGATAACTATTCGAGCACCTGCGCGAATGGGGCGTTTGTGCTGATGGAGCGCAAGTTTGCATCTCCAGACGAGAGATTGCGGTCTCTGGTTGCGCGCGAAAAGCAAATGCCGTCCATGCTGGCCGATGCGCGCGTGAACCTCAAGAATCCGCCGCGCATTTACACCGAGATTGCGATCGAGCAGTTGCCGGGAATTGTAAGTTTCTTTGAGCACGATGTGCCGCTGGCCTTTGCCGATGCCAAAGACCCCGCGCTGAAGGCCGAATTCGCGCAAACCAACGCGGCGGTGATTGCCGCGCTCAACGGCTATCTTGGCTGGCTGAAGACTGATCTGTTGCCTGACTCAAACGGTGACTTCCGCATCGGCGCGGATGCATTCTCAAAGAAGCTCGAATACGATGAAATGGTGGACCTTCCACTGGATAAGTTGCTGGAGATTGCCTGGGCCGACCTGTACAAGAATCAGGAGCATTTCAAGCAGGTTGCGAAGGAACTGGAACCGGACAAGACGCCCGGCGCAGTGCTTGAAGAACTCGGAGAGAATCATCCCGCTCCCGATCAATTGCTGAACACGTTTCGCGGAACCTTCGACGGATTGGTGAGCTTCATCCGCGAACATCACATTGTGACCATTCCATCGGATGTGCGGCCCATCGTGGAAGAGACGCCGCCCTTCATGCGCGCCACAACCCAGGCCAGCATGGATACGCCGGGACCGTTTGAGAAGAACGCGACGGAGGCGTATTTCAACGTGACGCTGCCCGACCCATCGATGACGCCCGCGCAGGTGGATGGCTACATGCATTCGTTCAATGTGGGAACGGTGATTTCGACGGCCGTGCATGAGGCCTATCCGGGCCACTATATTCAATTTCTATGGCTGCCGCAGGCCCCCAGCCGGGTCCGTAAGCTGCTGGGAGCCAATACCGACATCGAAGGCTGGGCACACTATACGGAGCAGATGATGCTCGACGAAGGATATGGTCAACCCGGCGCAGGCGCGAAAGACGAGCGCGAATCGAAATTCCTGCGCCTTGGGCAGCTTCAGGATGCGCTCTTGCGCAACGCACGCTTTATTGTCGGCATCCAGATGCACACCGGCAAGATGAGCTTCGACGAGGCGGTTGCATTCTTCCAGAAAGAAGGCTACCAGTCGAAGGAGACTGCGGCGGTGGAGACCAAGCGTGGCGCCGGCGACCCCACTTATCTCTACTACACGCTGGGAAAACTGGAGATCATGAAGCTCCGCGAAGATATGAAGAAGAAGCAGGGCGCGGCGTTTTCTCTGGAAGAGTTTCACAATAACTTCCTGAAACAGGGATTTCCTCCGATCAAGATAGTTCGGGAAGCGCTGATGGGAGACGATTCGCCAACGCTGTGAACGGCCTGACTTCCCCCCCTTTCCGCGAGCACATAACCGCGGAAAGGGCCGGCGCAATGTAGTTACATCTTTCAGCCCTGCGCATCCCACGCAAGGGGTAGAGTGGAAGTTGAAGCGGCCTAATATGATTTGAGCGAAAAGTCGAGGCCGCAGAAACCCCGCGCCTCCTGTTGAAATGAGGAAGATGAAATGAACAAACGGGTACGGAAGGCGATCTTTCCCGCAGGCGGACAGGGCACACGGTTCCTGCCGGCAACCAAGGTGATTCCCAAGGAGATGCTGGCGCTGGTGGACAAGCCCATCATCCAGTATGGCGTGGAAGAGGCGATCGCGTCGGGGATCGAGCACATCATCATCGTGACCGGCCGCGGAAAGAGCACGATGGAGGACCACTTCGACACCAGCTATGAACTCGACGCCACGCTCGAGCGAAAGGGCAAGCATGAGTTGCTGGCGATTTCGCGCGGCGTTTCGTCGCTGGCGCGGATCAGCTATGTGCGCCAGAAAGAGCCGCTCGGCCTGGGCCACGCCGTGCTCTGCGCCAAGGACCTGGTAGGCGACGAACCCTTCGCCGTCATCCTGCCCGACGACGTGATTGACGCCGCGGTTCCTTGCCTCAAGCAGATGATTGGCGTCTTCGAGGAGAAGGGCGGTTCAGTGCTGGCGACGCAGACCATCGAGGGGCCCGCGATCAGCGCCTATGGCGTACTGGCCGGCTCGCAGGATCCCACCAATCCGCGGATTTACAACTGCACCGGCATGGTTGAGAAACCCCGGTTCGAGGATGCGCCCTCCACGCAAGCCATCATCGGCCGCTATGTGCTCACGCCGCGCATCTTCGCCCTGCTGGAGCAGACCAAACCCGGCGCAGTGGGCGAGATACAACTTACCGATGGGATTCTGGCGCTGGTCAAGGAAGAGAAGGTCTTCGGCTACACCTTCGAGGGCAAGCGGTTTGACGCAGGCGATAAGTTCGGCATGTTGCAGGCAACTGTCGAGTTTGCGCTCAAGCGGCCCGATCTTGGGCCCAGATTCCGCGAATATCTGAAGGGACTGAAGCTGTAGAACAGGGCTTCACAGGCGACGGGAAAGACCTGTGATTTTCAATCGTGATTTACGCTAAGCGAAGGGGTATGCGGGTTGCTTTTGTTGTGATTTTCCTCAAGCCCCGATATCTTATCTTGTCGAAGCTGAGGATGCGCGTCGGTATCCCGAACGGATGCGGCCTGAGACTCGGATCAATAACTGGATTCATTCTCACAGGTAAGTCCCATCGGTATTGATAATCCCAGTCAAGAGGACCGCGATATTCGTCGGCCCTCTTGCGGGTTGCCTTCTTGTACCATGACCGTGTGATTCGGAAATTTAGAGCCTGACGAATGGGTGCCCCAGGTCTCGCTTTTGAGACCTGGGAAGTACAAATTCACACGGTCACGGTACTAGCGTTTGGCGGCGGCAGTTTCGATTGCACTGCTTTCCGTCGTGCTGCCCAGCGTGTCATAGAGCGGTTGCGCGGGGCTCAGGTTCGGCTCTTCCCTTGCCACTGAGATAGCCAGAATCCGAACATTGTCGTTTACCGGCAGCGTCAGCGTCTTGGCATGAGAGGGCAAATCCATTCCGTAGACGAAGAGATAGCTGTAGGCGTATGGCTCGTTGAGTCCCTCAGGGGTGTGATGATGCGAGGCGTACCACGCCAGAGTTGCCGGCTTGATGTATCCCGCACGAAGGCCTAGATAGTCTTGCGGATACTTTGGCGCCCAGTCAGGTGACCCGCTGCTGGCCAGATCCCAGGTAGCGTGATTGGCCGACACGGCCCAATCCTTCCGTAGCGGAACCTGATGCGCCGGAGTTCTGCCGCCGCCCTCGGTGATCGAGTCGGGCCTGGGCTTCCAGATGCGCGTATCCCACTGCCCGATAAATCCGCCCCAATCCTCGATGGTCAGCTTCACGGGGCGCCCGCCCACATGGAAGACGGTTTGCTGATCGCCCTGGGCCGAGGCGGCGAGCACATACACCTTGTTGAAGTTGCCCGCGGGCAGGTTGATTGCCTGGCCCTTTGCGACCAGCGCATCGGGCTTGCCGGCTCCGGCGGGGGCCAGTTGGAAGGCCACGCCATTCACGTTCAGTTGGGTGGGCAGCATCTCCGCCGGAAGGGCATTGCCCTGCTTGTCGAATCCGCCTGTCGATTTGGTGTCGTCTTCGCTGGCGGCGGCAAGTTCGTACTTCAGTGCAACCGGCTGCGACTCAACACCGGTGATGCGAACGGCAGATGGGCTGAGCTGCACGGCAAAGGTGCGCGGCTGATAGGGCTTGAATGAAGTTTCAAGCACTCCGCCCACAACCGAGGCCGAGCCAACCGGCAGTTCCTGTCCGTTGACTTCGCGCGCTGCGTTAATCGGCCCGGCAAACTTCACCCGCACCTGCGGAGCCGGTATTCCATCCATCTCCACCAGCCGCACAATCACTTCATCGCTCAGTTCGGCTTTCTTGAGAGCCAGGATGCGGATGTTAGGGTTGTCAACGCTCAGCAGGGAAAAGCTGTGGCCCAGCGGCCCAGCGTGTTTCTCCGTATCGAAGGCCAGCAGCGGTGTGCTCAGCCGGTAGGCTTGCCAGTCCGTTTTGCCCTGGCGCCAGTCGCCGGCGTGCCCGGCAATACCGAACAGGATATCGTGATGTCCCCAGTCCTGGTTCAACTGATCACTGTATCCGCCCTGCGGAGCCTCGCCCGGTGTGCGGAGAAGCGTCAGGCGAATCGTATTGTCGTCACGCTTGTCTGAGCCGTTCTTGGTATCGGTAAGGATGGTCGCGCCATAGGAACCGCTCTCATCGGTCTGGTCAACCCAGTGATGCGTGGCTACCTCGAACTGGCGTTCAATTGCGGTGGGCCGTTCGATTGTGCCCACCTCCCAGTTGTAGGTCGCCAGCTTGTTGGCAGCCGAAAGAGGAAAGACAGCTTTGAGATTTGCTGACAAGGTCCGCCAATCGATCGAATCGCTGAACTCGACCCGATTGCCGGAGTCGCCGGCCGACAGACGAACCGTCTGCACAAACTTGGAGCCTTCGGTCTCGCGAGAGACTTCAAGCGCCACCCGCACCGGGCCGTTTTCGACCACGCGAATCTTTGCCGGACCGCCGACGTACGCGCGCGGCGCTGCTTGTTCCTGGTCAAAATCCATGTTCCAGGCCGGCCACTGCTTGGGCGCATCGTTGGAGATGGCCAACCGGACAGGCCCGGCGAGCAAATCTTTATTCAGCGACTTGTCAAAGATGCTGGTCACGTCGCCGTCATGATTGATTGCAATGCGGTAACGCGCGTTTTCGAGCGTGGAGCCGCTCACCTTCAGCTCTGCTGAGGGCGCGGGCGCGGGCGCGCGGCGAACATCGTAGACGGCATAGCCAACCGACGGAGCTTTGGCAAGAAACAGCACCTTGCCGTTCTCAAGCTGCGCGGGAACCTCCTGCCCATCGGGGCCGAACACGCGAACCGCTTTCGGTGTTTCACCGGGGAAGGAGACCTCGGCTTCAACCACATCCTCGCGCGCAATGTTGAGCGAGTTGTAAACCACAACCGGAATTCCGCTCACTTGCGTATCCAGCGACGAGGCCACGGACTGCGTGGCGCTGGTCAGCACATCCGAGAACTGATTGAGTGCAATTACATCGTCGTTCTGCGCGAACTCATAAGACCGGGGCGTCGACGTGCCCGCGCCCGTATCGTGAAACTGGCCGCCCATCACCAGCGTCCAGGCATCGTTGAGCCGCTGTTGTGGGTAAGGGCGGCCACCCATCCATGCGGCTGCTATCGAGGCTTTCTCCGCGGCATCGGCCAAGGTTTCATTGCGACGATTCCAGCGTTTGTGGTAGGCCTGCGAGGTCAGCGAGCCGGCCGAGTGATTGATCAGTTCCAGATCGCCCTTGTAACTCGGCAGCTTCGACTGCATTTCCGGCTTTATGTCGAGAAACATCTGATCGGCAGTCGATGAAATCACGCGCACCGGACCATCGCCCATGCGTACCGGCGTGCCCTCGACTGCGGCATTGCCGGCGTTCGCTCTGGGTGAAGGAATGACGGCCTCCCCTTGCGTCACCGTGGCTTCCAGCAGCTTCACGGATTCTTCATCCACGGCGCCGCCAATGTCGCCCGTGCCGATGTAGTGATAATCGGCGTAAACCCCGGTCAGCGCTCCATCCATGGCGATGCGCTTCGGCCAGTCCGTCTCCTGCCTCGATCTGCGTCCGTCCGGCCCCACCTGCGGTACCGGCGACTTGCTGAGGTCTGAACGAACCCGGTCCCCATAGGTGCCCGGATTCAGCGCGGCCAGCACCGTCTCTCCATCGGGCCCTTGCCATAGCCCAACATTGAACGGAATGCCCTCGGGCGTCTTTTCAGGAGAATCGGGACCGCCGACCAGCGATGCTGATCCCCATGAGAGCTTCTGCGTCGAAAAACCTTTTACGCCGGCGTGTGCCAGCAGGGTCGGCAGTGACGCCGGAAAACCGAAGCAGTCCGGAAGAATGTATTCGGCGCTGGCTTTGCCGAAATCCTTGCGGAAATATGTGTTGCCATAAAGAACCTGGCGAATGATCGACTCCGCGCTGGGCAGATTCACGTCGCCCTCTTCCACCGAGGAGCCCGCGGGATACCAGTTCCCCTTGGCCACATATTGCCTCAGCCGCTCATAGTCGGCAGGATAATACTCTTTCATGAGCCGGTAGCGATTGGAGCCCGTCCAGTTGAAAACATAGTGCGGATACTTATCGATGTAGTCGAAGTTCACCCGCATCGTCTTCAGCAGATATTCGCTGATCACCTGTGGAAACTCCCAGCGCCACTGCGTATCGAGGTGGGCATAGGGAACCACGTAAAGTGTGGGTTGCTTCGTGATGTCAGGGGCCTTCATTGTTTGCGCCTGGGCGCTGAGCGCCAGTGCCATTACGGCCGCAAATAGAACAATCTTCGTAAAACGGAACATGAAACCTCCAGTTGACTGGACCTCAATGGTCAGTGTGAATACCTGGGCTCGGTGGCGCAGATCGTGGACGCGAAGTCGTATGGTATCGTTTCCACCGAACCATGGTAGGCCCCCCCGTTACCCCATGTCAATTGAATATACGCAGGTCCAGGGGGGCTTTCCCCGCAGCATTTCGCAGCCGGACACCGAAGCTCTCGCCGAGGCGTTCGGCGGGAGCGAGCCGTAACCATCTTCGGCTATATCGTGCGGACCATTAAACAGGCCAATTCGCTCAAAACATTAGACATAGGTCTTGGTGGATCAGGCGAGGCTCGTCCAGTCAAGAACCACCTTGCCTGTTTTTCCTGAAATCATGGCGTCAAATCCCTGTTGGAAGTCGCTGTAGGCAAATCGATGCGTGATGACAGGCGAGATATCGACGCCCGATTCCAGCAGCACCGACATCTTGTACCAGGTCTCATACATTTCGCGCCCGTAGATGCCCTTGATGGTCAGCATGTTAAAAATCACCTGCCGCCAATCGAACGTCATCTCTTTGGACGGGATGCCGAGAATAGCAACCTTCCCTCCGTGGCTCATGTTGGCGATCATGTCCTGAAGAGCCTGCCCATTGCCTGACATCTCCAGCCCGACATCGAAGCCCTCCAGCATTCCCAGTTGTTTTTGAACTGCCGGAATCGATATTTCGGTTGGATTCACGGCCAACGTAGCGCCCATCTTTCTGGCCAACTCCAGCCGAAACGGATTCATGTCCGTGATGACAATGTGCCTTGCCCCGGCGTGCCGTAGCACCGGAATCGCCATGATGCCGATCGGGCCGGCGCCGGTAATCAGCACGTCTTCGCCCAGCACAGGAAATGAAAGGGCGGTGTGGACGGCATTGCCGAACGGATCGAAGATCGCCGCCACTTCCTGATTGATCTTCGGATCGTGCCTCCAGATGTTGGTCATTGGAAGGGCGATAAATTCTGCGAAAGCTCCTGGGCGGTTCACGCCAACGCCCTTTGTATGAGCGCAAAGGTGCCGCCTTCCCGCCAGGCAATTCCGGCAGCGCCCGCAGACTACATGCCCTTCGCCGCTCACAATGTCACCGGGATAAAAGTCGCTTACGTTCGACCCGACCTCGACGATCTGACCGACAAATTCATGCCCGATGGCGATGGGAACCGAAATTGTCTTCTGCGCCCAATCGTCCCACTGGCAAATATGTACATCGGTTCCGCAAATGCCGGTGTATCGCACCCGGATCAACACATCGTTGATGCCGATTTTAGGCTCCGCGATTTCTTCCAGCCAAAGACCCGGTTCCGCTTTGCTCTTGACTAATGCCTTCATTTTCAGCCCTCCAGAATTGCCGGTTCTGCTGTAATGTCCGTGAGCATTTCCCGGCTTGATCGTCAGTCCTTTCCGGGATTCCATCAACTACCGATCCGGCCCGGAAAGAGTGCAACTCGCGCGCTGTCTTTTTCGCGCATTTTGCAACAGGCACTGGAAAGAGAATGTGTTCGTTTCGTGCCGGATCAATAATAGAAGATCGCGTTGATCCCCGCCAGTTGGCCGAACGCCGGGCTGGACTTCCTACGCTCAAGAACGACTTTTTCGCGGCCCGCTTAACTTTCCTAGCCATGTAGCATAGACTTGCTTTATCACATTTGCATCAAGAGCCACTACAACCAGATGACTAAGAAGAATCCGCATCCGACTCTAAGCCAGGTTGCACGAAAAGCAGGTGTAGGCACCACCACTGTTTCCCGTGTCATCAATGGCGGCGACCGCGTGAGCCCCAAGACACTGGCCCACGTGCGCCGCGTGATTGAAAAACTGGGTTACATGCCAAACGAGGCGGCGCGCACCCTCAAAGGTCATCGCACCAAGACGATCGGTCTTGTCATCCCCAGCATCGCGGACCCTTTCTTTTCCAGTTGTGCCGAAGCCGCGCAAGCCATCGCGCGCGCGCATGATTCGCTGCTTATAGTGGCTGCAACAGGCAACGATCCACGCACGGAAATCGAAAACCTGACCACTCTTATACGCCATCGCGTGGATGGCCTGCTGATTGTGCCTGCAAATACGAAAAGCCACGAGTTGCGCGACCTGCTCGAGCGAGTCGGCGTACCGGTTGTGGCCATCGACCGTCCCATCGCCGATTCATCGATCGTCTCTGTGGTGGCCGATAACTTCAAGGGCGCACTGGCTGCCACGCGGCATCTGATCGATCACGGTTACAAGCGGATTGTTTGCCTTACCGGTGAAAGTACGTTGTACACCATTCGCGAACGGATGCGCGGTTACCGCAAAGCTGTCCTGTCTGCACGCCTGCCCTGCATCCTCGACACCTCTGTCAAGGACTACGATTCCGCCGAATGCGCGATCAGAGGCCTGCTCGACGGCAAGAATCCCCCGGATGCCATTTTTGCAACCAAGAACAGCACAACAATTTATGCCTTCGAGGCGCTACAGAAACTCGGTGTTGCTGTGCCCCAATCCATCGCATTGCTGGGATTCGACGATTTTGACCTTGCCTCTACGGTGCGCCCATCGATCACCGTGGTCCAGCAACCGGTCGAAGAGATCGGGCGGCGGGCCGCGGAGATCCTATTCGACCGATTGCTCGATGATCGCAAGCCCCTTCAGTCAGCTTCTTCCAAACATGCGCAACAGACCGTGTTACAGACACGACTCATCCAGCGCAGTTCCTGCGGGTGCGTCTTACCTGTCGCCTGAAGTTACAGGAAGGCAACAAGCGGACGACGCATCGCGGAAGGCTATAGCGAACCAGAGTCGATGTATCCCGAAAGCACGATATTCAAGTCGACGCGACCAACAGGGAGCGACGACCCCGCACTACACTCGACAGGACACTGTTACTCTGGTTTCGCTCTAATAACTTGTACTTCCGCTTTGTTGAAATAGCATCCGGGCCACGGGAGTTTATTTCTGTTCTCCGGTTTCTTCGACGTTGTAAAGCTGAAACTCGCGAATGGCCGCGGCATCGGTGCTGGAGAGAATGTTCAGCCGGATGCGGCTCGCGGTGATCGCCGGGAAAATGTCGATCTTCTTGTGCCCGATAGCTTGGGCTGAAGCGACTGTCTTCCAGGCGCCTTCGCTCCAGACATCGATCGAGTATTTTTGGATGCGCTGGCCATCGTTCAGCCACTCCATGGTAAGTGCGCGGTTGAAGGTCACCGGCTTGGGAAAGTTGACCTCAAGCGTCGAATGATGAGAGCCCGCGGGCGCGCTCCAAAATGTGTCCGGGTTGCCGTCGAGCGCGGCCGAGATTTCAGCCGAGGCTGGCGAGTGTGTCAGGGCCAGGTTGCGGGCATTGCGCGCGCGGAGCGCGCTGCCAAGTTCCTCCAGGCGGGCCACGTCGCTTTCCGGCAGAAGGCCGCGGCGGTCGGGGGCCAAACCCAACATCAACTGCGCGCCTCGACCAACCGTTTCATCGTAAGTCCTTAATAACTCGTCGAGGCTCTTCAGAGAAGCTTCATCGTTTGGATGCCAGAACCAGTGAACATCGTGCAACGGAGTATCCGCCTCCGCCGGGCGCCAGCGCAGGTAGCCGTGACGATCAATCACGTTCCAGTTTTCGTAAGGAACGCGGCCGCTCTCCGTCCCTACCCAGCGCGCATCCCCGTATTCAAACAGCCCGGTGTCGGCGAACACCATGGTGTTCGGCTGAAAAGTGCGCAGGGTTTCCATGATTCTGGGAAAGTTATAAACATGCCCCCCGCTGCCTGCGCCGTCCAGCCAGAACTCCACCAGGTCTCCGTAGTTCTGCGCCAGTTCAGAAAGCTCCGCCTGGTAGTAGTCGTCATACGCCGCCGAATCCTTGTACTTCGGTTCATGGCGGTCCCAGGGCGAAAGATAGACTCCAAACCTGAGGCCATATTTGCGCGCCGCGCGGGCAACATCCCCCACCAAATCTCCCTTTCCGCCTTTCCATGGACTCGATTTCACGCTGTAATTCGTTTGCCCGGTGGGCCAAAGGCAGAAGCCATCATGATGCTTGGCTACTAGCACAACATACTTGGCTCCTGAGTCGCGAATCGCCTTCATCCACTGGTCCGGATCGAACTGCGTGGGATTGAAGACCGTGGGGTCAGCCGTGCCGTCGCCCCATTCTCGATTCAGAAATGTGTTGGTTGAAAAGTGGATGATGACGCCAAACTCAAGATCCTGCCATGCCACCTGTTGCGGTGAAGGTTTGATGTCGGCAAAGTTCTGGCTGACTGCCAGAGGTGCGCAAGCGGAAAGAGCAAGCCCTGCACCCATCAACAGATTGCGAATCGAACTTATCCACTTACAGTACACTTTCATCGGTAAATCTCCACGGAAACCAAACTCGCGCTCCATGCGCTCTGAATCTGTTGCGAACATCAGGACGCCAACGCTTGTTCAGCCGCGCCCTGCTGGTCGGATTTGTCTTTACTCGCGGAACAAGCACAGCCTTCAAGCCTTGTGCTCAAGTGAGCGCCAAGAACCACTCTGTTGCCAGTCATCCTAGTACCATGAGTCGTTAATTCGTTCAACATATTTTGTCATCCTGAGCATCAGTAAATGGCTGTCATCCTGAGCGAGCGCAGCGAGTCGAAGGATCTGCGGTTGCGTCCCCAAATTATGCGATGAACTTCGGGGACACCACACTAGTCGCTCATCGTACAAGACTGTCAGCGGTTCACGCTCATTGCGGATTAGCGTGAGAAGCAGCCTCCGGCCTACTCGCAGACCAAGTCAGATGAGCGTCGCGCAGCGCTGGCAAGTCGTATTGCAGCGCGGCTTGCCCATGAAATTGTACTGGACTTCCAGCCAACCAGATTGGACGATTTCCAGCGTCCTCGATTTGCAAAGCCCGCTGCGAGCCGAGGCGTTGCATGGCAACCAATATCCGGCCTGGCTCGCTTGTCGTCAAGTGCCAACTTGGAGAGCCGTATTGCAGTTCGGCAGATGCTTGATCGTCCGCGAATTCCAGCGCGATGCCATCCCGCGCCAACTGCCGTCCATTGCCAATGAACAGATACCGATCCGAGTTGGACTCTCCGCACACAGCATAGAAGCCTTGAAAGTCGATTCCATCGTCACTCACTTCGCGACTCGATTCCACGGCGCTGAAGATATGCTGGTGTGATCCATCCACATTGCTAACACCTGAACCATGCACATAACCATTTGGCGACCCCTGGGGATCCTGGTTTAAAACAGTAGGGACGCGGAGTTGCGAGCTTCGCGAACCGATTCCCAGGAGTCACCCAAATGGTGAGTAATGAAA
>Ga0224530_1000169_pt1 | contig 46135 bp, 28 predicted proteins | sample CBST75metaG_FD_179873 | JGI IMG/M metagenome (GOLD analysis project Ga0224530, IMG submission 179873) | Peat soil microbial communities from Stordalen Mire, Sweden - C.B.S.T75 | ecosystem: Environmental > Terrestrial > Soil > Wetlands > Peat | place: Sweden: Norrbotten County, Stordalen Mire...
CACCGCTTGGCGTCCTAACCTGCTGCTGCTCATCGCCGACCGCTATGAGATGCTCGCGCCCGCCTCCGTCGCTCTGGCCCTGCGCACCCCCATCGCCCACATCGAGGGCGGAGAAATCAGCCAGGGAGCTATCGACGACCAGGTGCGCAACGCCATCACCAAAATGGCGCACATCCACTTCACTTCCACCGAGACCGCCCGGCGTCGCGTCATCGCCCTGGGCGAGGAGCCTTGGCGCGTCACCCGCGCCGGAGCACCCTCGCTCGACCACCTGCGCCGCTCCGCGCTTCCCAATCGCGCCGCTCTCGAATCCCGCCTCGGCCTCGCTCTCACGCCGCCCACGCTGCTGGTCGCCTGGCACCCGGTCACCATTCTCCGCGACACCAACGCGGAAGCTGATTCCCTTTTCAATGCACTCGCTCAGGTGCCCGGCCAGCTCCTCTTCGTCTATCCCAACGCCGACGCCGGCAGCTACGCGCTCATCGAGCGCGCGCGGGCTCTCGCCGCCAACCGCCTGCACACGCGCATCTTCGTCAATCTCGATGCAGTCACTTACTGGGGCTTGCTGGGCCAGGTGGACGCGATGGCCGGCAACTCTTCCAGCGGCATCATGGAAGCTGCCTCCTTCGCTCTGCCCGTGGTCAATGTCGGCATGCGCCAGCAGGGCCGCGAGCGCGCCCGCAATATCATCGACGCCCCGGCCGAAACCGCCGCCATCCTCGCCGCTATCGAGCGCGCTCTGAGTCCGCAGTTCCGCGCTGCCCTGCGCGGCATGGCGAACCCATACGGCGATGGAACCGCCGCCGCCACCATCAATCGCGTCCTCTCGACCGTCCCGCTCGAAGGCCTGCTTATCAAGCAGCCAACCCCGCTACCGCAAGACGCGCCCCCTGAGCCTGCCAAAAAATCCAACCGAAATGGCTCTTCCTAAACGGAGAAGCCGCATCTCATTTTTTTGCCTTCCAAACACTCAGCGGATAGACAGATATCAGATACCTGCCCTGATCGCTATCGATCTGCTCTAGCTCCAATAACTCCACAGTTCGCGACATAACGAGCCTTGTGCGGTAGAAATATGTTTTCCCCGCCTGCGCAGTGAAATGCACAAACTCCGAGCGATCATCGACAAGTGAGGACTGCAATCTGGCGCACACGTGGTGCTCTCCCGGCTCCACTGAGACCGCGAAATAGGAATTGCTGTGATTGGCGCCAACCCAGGCGCCGTCCACTCCGAGCTTCGTCGTTGGATAGGCAAAGACCGCCGATGTCCCGGCGTCATGGATGAAGTAAATCAGCGCCTTCCCCGCTTCGGGCAGAGCCACTGTGTGCTCGGTGTCATCCAGCTTCACCTTGAAAGCCGCATTTGTTTGGCCGCAGGCCGCAGTTGCCAGTGTGGACGGATCCTGGGCCAATGCGGATGCGGCAAAAAGCAGCGCAATGATGGCGATTTTCATAACTCTCCCTCAGGCGGGCTTATGGCTCCCCTTGTGGTGTAAACCGCAACATGCAGGAATAGTTGTGCCGCGCAAACATAAAAAGCGGGATGGGCCGATGGCCCATCCCGCCTTTGCAGCCACCAGCCTTCAGCGGCCGAGCTATGCGTAAATGCCCCTCTGCCTGATCGTGTAAGCCACGCGGTCGATGGCCAGCATGTATGCGGCGATGCGGTTGTTCACGTTGTGAGCCTCGGCATAGCGGATCACGTCGTCGAAGCTCTCGCGCAGAATGTCCTCCATCCGCTCGTTCACAAGATCTTCCTTCCAGAAGTAGCCCTGGCGGTCCTGCACCCACTCGAAATAACTGGCCGTGACGCCGCCGGCGTTGGCCAGGATGTCGGGCATAACGAAGATGCGCTTCTTGGCCAGAATTTCATCGGCCACCGCGGTGGTCGGGCCGTTGGCGCCCTCAACAATAACGCGCGCCCTGATCTGGTCTGCGTTGCGGCTGGTAATCATGTTCTCAGTGGCCGCGGGGATGAGAATCTCGCAGTCCGATACCATCAACTCCTCGCTGGGCGTGGGCTCGGCGCCGCGAAAGCCCAGAATGGTGTTGTTGCGGCTCTTGTACTCGAGCAGTTGGTGAATGTCGATGCCGTTGGGATTCGACAGGCCTCCCTCCAGTTCGCTGACGCCGATGATCTTGTAGCCCCGCTCCATCATCAGCCGCGCAGCATTGGAGCCTACATTGCCAAAGCCCTGGATGACCACCCGGCAGCCGTCGATGTTCATCTTCAAGTAGCGCATGCTCTCGTCGCAGATCACCTGAATGCCGTGCCCGGTGGCCTCGACCCGGCCGCGCGAGCCGCCGATGTTCACGGGCTTGCCCGTCACCACGCTGGTGACCGTGTGCCCCATGTGCATCGAGTAGGTGTCCATGATCCAGGCCATGGTCTGGGAGTCGGTATTCATGTCGGGAGCGGGAACGTCCTTTTCCGGCCCGATGAAGTCGATGATCTCCGATGTGTAGCGGCGGGTCATGCGTTCCAGTTCGCCCTGGCTCATTTTTTTCGGTTCGCAGATGACCCCGCCCTTCGCGCCGCCAAAGGGAATATTGACGACCGCGCACTTCCACGTCATCCAGCTGGCCAGCGCCCGCACCTCGTTCAGCGTTACGTCCGGCGAGTAGCGGATGCCGCCCTTGCCGGGGCCGCGTGCAATCGAGTGCTGTACCCGGAAGCCGGTGAACATATCCACCTGTCCGTCATCCATGGTTACAGGGAAATGAACAATAATCTCCCGTTGGGGCGTGCGTAGCAGCTTCCACAAGTTCTCTTCCAGGTTCAGCTTGCGCGCCGCAAAGTCAAATCGTGCTTCCTGGGCTTCCCAGGGATTGATTTCCTGCTCAAGGGATACCGTTGCCATACATCCCCCCCATTCCGGCCGCCTGCGATCCCGGCATGAATCCCGGAGAAGGCGCCCATCACATAATAGTCGAGGCCCCGCCTCTTGCCTCGTATATCGCATCGGCCAAAAAACTTTGGTCTAAATGGACCTGATCCGTCAACACGGGAAAACTCTCTTTTTCTCCCGGCATCCCCGGCTCACAGCTCTCGAAATCGACACCGGGGCTCCCGCGGACGGGTCTTGGTCCGCGGGATGGAAGTCCGGAGCCCCTGCGGACGGGTCCTGGTACTACAGTCGTAGATCGGCGATTCCGGAGGGAGCAGGGGGCTTTAGCCCCCTGAAAAATGGGCCAAATATCAGGGCCTTTAGGCACGGATTGGGGCGATCTGAAGTAAGTACAACTGTAGTCCTGGAGCAGTTTCACGGATAACCTAAGGAAGCTCCGTGCCCCATCCATCCTGAGCGAGCGTAGCGAGTCGAAGGACCTGCTTCTTGTATTTTTGTGAAATGGGTGGGAAACCACGAATTCACCCCTGCAGGAACAGCGATAATCCTCTAAACCCCACCCGCGCCGCCATTCCCCTCCTGCAAGCGCAGATACAGGTAGAGCGGCCACGCGTGAGCGTGAGCGCAATACGTGAGGTAAACCGAGAGCCCCTCGGTCGCAAGCGAAGCCGCGTCCAGGCTGTCACTGGCCGTCCACTGCCCCGTCCAGTAGGCCGGAAAACGCCGCTGGTAACTGGCAAATGTCATGCGCCGCAGCAGTTTCTCCGCCTCCTGCGGATCGAAGCCGGCCACGCCCAGAACCAGCGGGCCATTCAGCGCGTACCAGAATCCGCCGTTCTCGCGCGCTCCTGGCGGAGTATCCAGGTTGTCGAGCGGCTTCTCCATCTGCTTTGCTCCCAACGCTTCGCCCTTCATCAGCCGCTGCTGAATCTCGCCGTAAAGCGCCCGCTTGCGCTCGGCGGCAAGCTCCGGAATCAGCAGCGTGAAGCCCTGCGGCTCCAGCCACATGTCGTTTTCCCCCACCGGCTGCCCGCCCTGGAAGTACATCCGCCGCGGGAAGGGACGCGCGCCCCAGTCGCGCATGAACGCCTCGCGCAGCCCTTCGCGATGCTGCCGCAATCCGGCCGCCAGCTCCGCTCCATCGCCGCTCGCCGTCATGCCCTGCCCTTCGAGCGTTGTGGCCAGGTCGCCCAGAATCACCACCGCCATGGCGGTGTTCATGTGCGATTCGGAGCTATCGAATATCCGGTTGTAGGGCTCCGTCGTAGGCCAGAAAAAGAACATGTCGTTCCAGTCGGAGTTCCACAGCTTCATCAGCCCGTGGCGTCCCACGCCGATGCGGTCGCGCAGAAACAGAAATGCATCGCGAACGTGCTCCAGCCCGCTTCCTTGCCCCGCGCGCTCGGCGGGATAGTACGAAACCCTCTCGGTCAGAATGGATTTGTCGCCCGTCACCCGCAGGTATTCGTTCAGCAGCATGAAGAAGTAGAGCTGCTGGTCGCTGGTCAGCCGCCCGCTGTGCGGACACCAGCCGAAGCCCAGATCGTCCAGCTTGATTTCGCCATCGGGCAGCGTGCGCTTCATGATGAAGCGCAAAGTGGATCGCGCCAGCGCGGGATTCGTGTGGCAAAGCGGCAGCGCCTGTTGCGCCAGATCGCGGCTGCTGGCCATCATTCCCCACTCGTAGTCATAGACCATGCCTTGAGGAATGACCGTCTCGTCGTAATACTCGCGCCAGGTAGCCATCTCTTCCAGCACGGCGGCGTTCCAGCGCATCTCGCGCCGCAGTTCGACGTCCGTCTCGCCCTTGAAGACGGGAACCACGCGGCTCCATTCCTGCTGAAAACAGGGCGCCGCCGACTCTCCCATGGCCGCCGTCAGCCGGGCCGCAAGCGGCTCAATCTCCGCCTCGTCGAAGACATAGCCCACCATAAAGTGAACCGTCTTCTCCTGGCCCGCCGCAAGAGTGCATCCCGAGCGAACGCCCAGCCGATCCACTCCCGCGGAGTCCTTCTCCACCGTGAGCGTTGACCCGGCTTCCTTCTGCCCCGCCAGCAGATTGACGAAAAGCGAGGGTGGAGCGCCCTCGAAGCGCGACATCCTGCCACCGCGCGAAAACAGCAGCGGGCGCGGCTCCTTCGCCTCAACAATGCAGCGCACATGCTCAGCCTCGCGCACAACCCGGCTGCTGTACTTCACGAGATTCCTATCCGTATCCCACTCGGCAAATATCTGCGCGTACGCCGCGCCCACATTCTCCAGGTACGCGGCCTCCATCGGCTCCTTGCCTGTGTTCCGCAGGCGCACCGTGACCAGGAACGCCGAAGTGCCATCGCCGGGCTTCGTGGAAGGCAGCACGGAGAGGGTCCGCGTCACCTGCAAATCCGGAAGCGGAGCGTACCGGTACCGCGCGTATCCCACGCCGAATCGCTTCTCCGCCTGCTGCGCCGCCGGGCAAGTCAGCCCTACCAGCTCGACCCGCTTTCCCGCCACTTCGACAGCCGCGTCGTTCAACCCGCTCCACTCCTCCGGGCCTTGATTGAGCTTGCCCCAGGCTCGCTCCCCGCTCAGAATCTGGTAGTGGCCGCTGGCGTGAACGATGAGCGTAAGCCGGTAGTTGCCCAGCAGGAAGAAGGGGTCTTCGGGCAGATACGATGCGCTGATCCGGCTGGAAGGCGGGACAAACGGAAGCGCGCCCAGGTAGCGATAACAGGGAAGGCCGGCTGCATCGTCGGACCACTCCCCAATCTTCTGCTCGGAGACCCCAGGCAGAGCCGCATTCAGCGAGGGAAGTGAGGCGACAAGGGGCACGGCGGCGGCAGTCTTCAGGAAGGCGCGGCGGGAGGCGTCAAAGATGTCAGAGTTCATGACCTCCTTCTACCACCCGCCTCCGCTTTCGGCAATGGGCTTTTGCACGCAGATCGCTCTTGATCCGGCAATTTAATAGTGTCAGGGTGCCCCATCCTTTTCCGCGCTTTTTGCGGAATCAGAGAACTTCGCTCAAAGCCCTGCTGCGCCGCCGACATTGAGCCGGAATGACGCCGTGAGAACTCCTCCGGCACGCAGTTTCAGCCGCTTCCCGTGCCTGCGCAACCCTGCTCAAAACCGGGGGCTGGGATTCCGATGCGCGCCCCCTCAACCCTCAACCGATTTGTACAAAATGAAACAGACTCAGCTCCATCATCCTGTTACGTTTGTAACGCAGATGCCCAACAACTTGGGTACTGATGCGCTCGGGCCATTAATATAGGTTTATTGGCATTGTGAACTCTGCAACACCTGCTCCGCGCAAAAAAAACAGGTGAAAAGAAGATGAAATATCTCTTGAGCCACAAGGTGCAGTTGGCATTCGGGCTTGCCATGCTGACCCTTCTGCTGATGGGGTTGTTCTCCTATCGCTGGATGGTGGCCTCCGATGAAAGCGACATCTGGGTCCACCATACCCACGAGGTTATGAGCAATATTCAGGATCTGGCTCTGGCGATGGAGGGTCTCGAATCCGCGAGCCGCGGATTTGTACTGACGGGCGACGAATCCGATCTGGACGCCTACCGGGCCAGCATATCGAGGGGAGCGCTGGATCAGGCGACCCTTCGCGCCCTGACGGCCGATAACTCCGCGCAGCAGGTTCATTTCCCCGATCTTGAATTCCTGGCCAATCAGAGGATTCAGCGCGCGGATATGCTCATCAATTTGCGCCGGAACGAGGGACTGGAGGCTGCGGTAGATGCCTTTGGAAGCGCGCCGGACAAACAGGACATTGAGTTCCAGGCGCTCGTTAGCAAGTTGCAGAACGAAGAAGTGCGTTTGCGAACTCAGCGGGTGGCAGCCACGAAGCATTACGCGAGCCAGACCAAGGCCATTCTTCTCTTCGGAACCCTGCTGGGAATCTTGATCGCCGCCGCTGCGGTTTGGGCCTCCATCCGCAACAGTTCCACGCGTGAAATTACAGAGGCCCGTTACCGGGGGCTGCTGGAGGCGGCTCCGGATGGGATGGTGGTGGTGAACCAGGACGGGGTGATCGTCCTGCTGAATGCACAGGCGGAGAAGCACTTCGGATACCGCAGCGATGAACTCCTGGGCCAGAAGGTCACCAATATCATTCCGAAAGGCTTCGCGGAGCGGCTGATCGCCGACGGAACCAGAACCACAGCCGAGGCGCTGGCGCAGCAGATTGGCACCGGGATTGAGCTCTACGGACGGCGCAAGGACGGAAGCCAGTTTCCCATCGAGATCATGCTCAGCCCGCTCGAAAGCGCCGAGGGAACCCTGGTGACGGCGGCCATCCGTGACATTACCGTGCGCAAGGATGCGGAAGAACATCTGGCGCAGATGGAGGGCAGGTACCGTGGGCTGCTGGAGGCGGCTCCGGATGGAATGGTGGTGGTGAATCAGAGCGGAGAGATCGTTCTGCTGAATGTGCAGGCAGAAAAGCAGTTTGGATATTCCCGCGATGAACTGCTGGGCCAGAAGGTGACGAACGTCATTCCGGAGGGCTTTGCGGAGCGGCTGGCCGCCGACTCTCTCCGGACCACGGCAGAAGCGCTGGCGCAGCAGATTGGAACAGGAATTGAGCTCCTTGGGCGGCGCAGGGATGGAACCGTGTTTCCCATCGAGATCATGCTCAGCCCGCTGGAAAGCGCCGAGGGCATCCTGGTGACCTCGGCCATCCGCGACATCAGCGAGAGAAAGCAGTTGGAAGAACAGTTGCGCCAAAGCCAGAAGATGGAGGCCATCGGCCAGTTGACGGGAGGAGTCGCTCATGATTTCAATAACCTGCTCGGCGTCATCATTGGAAATCTGGATCTGCTTGACCGTCTTGTCGCGGGCAATGACGCCGCCATTCAACGGGTGCGAATTGCACAAAAGGCAGCCATGCGCGGCGCCGACATCACACGCCGTCTGCTCATGTTCTCCAGCACCGAGGTGTTGAAGCCGTCCGTTGTCTTGCTGAAAGATTCCATTCAGAGCATGATCGAACTGGCCGGTCATGCGATTGGCGCGGAGATCGAGATCACGACCCGCGTCGACAAGTCCGTGCCGCCGCTGTTTGTCGATCCCACTGGATTGGAAAGCGCGCTGCTCAACCTGGTGGTCAATGCGCGCGATGCGATGCCTAGGGGCGGCTCCATCATCATTGCTTCAGAGGTGCTGAGCATCGACGAAGGTCATCCGGCGGTACAAGCAGGCGACTTGAAAGCAGGCCGTTACGTTCGTGTATCGGTGTCGGATACAGGACAAGGCATGTCGCGAGAGACCTTGGGGCGAGCCTTTGAGCCGTTCTTTACCACCAAGCCGCGCGGCAAGAGCACTGGGCTGGGACTTGCCATGGTTTACGGCTTCGCGAAACAGTCGGGAGGCATCGCCCGCGCCTACAGTGAACTTGGTCAAGGAACTACAGTGTCGATTTATCTGCCCCTGGTAGCCAATCTTTCGCCGTCGGTTCCAGCCAGTCCGCTGAAGCCTCTCAGTGCAAAGCCCGGCGGTGCGGCGCTGGTGGTGGATGACGAAGTGGATTTGGTTGATGTAGCCCTTTCTTATCTGGCTGATATGGGCCTTGCAGGCCATCATGCGATAGATGGCGCCAGCGCGCTTAATGTAATCGCGCAGCACGCCGAAATTGAACTTATGGTGACGGATATCGTTATGCCGGGTGGAATGAACGGAGTGGAACTTGTGAAAAGGGCCCTTGTCCTGCGCCCCGGCCTCAAAATTATCTACTCTTCCGGGTTTCCTGCCGAAGCGCTGGCGGAGAAAAGCATGCCGCTCATTAATGGTCCCCTGCTGCACAAGCCTTATCAACGCGCCGAATTCACGGCAATCGTTCGCCGCGTCATCGAAGGCAATGACTCCACATCGACAAGCGAGAACTCTTCCCATTCTGGCGCTGTTGACAAACTGACCGGTTCGAAGCAGATGGAGGAACAATGACAGCTAGCCCGAAAATCTTGGTTGTCGACGATGAAAGCGACGTGGGCGAATTCGTCTGTGCGGCAGCGCATGGCATGGGATTCGATTGCACCGCGACGACCGATGCAAAATCCTTCCTGAAGTCGCTTACGCCCGATACGACTCTCATTCTGCTTGATCTTTTAATGCCTGAGATCGATGGCGTTGAGCTGTTGAGGCTGCTCGGCGAACAGAAATGCAAGGCCGGCATCGTCCTGATGAGCGGCGTTGGCAAACGCGTCCGCGAGACCGCGGCGCAGTTGGCGCAGATCCTTGGCCTTTCCATCGTGGGCCATCTCCAGAAGCCATTCCGCCTGGCAGAGTTGGAGGAGATACTCGCAAGGAGTGCGCGCTCGTCAACATGGCCGGTTGTTCCTCCGGAAGACCAGTTCCCTCAAAACGAGGAACTGCGGACCGCGATCGAGCGCAACAGATTCGTGCTTCACTATCAGCCGCTGATCCATATTGCCACCGGCCGTGTTACTGGCGTAGAGGCCCTGGTCCGGTGGCAGCATCCTGAACGAGGGCTTATCTTCCCTGACAACTTCATCAGCCGCGCCGAGGGGCTTGGGCTGATCGACGAACTTAGCTGGTTGGTGATCAACCGCGGGATGAGCGAAGTGGGACAGTTTGCCAACGGCGGCGGAAAGGTTCCTACGCTGTCCTTGAACGCGTCGGTGTATTCTTTCCACGATCTGAAGTTCCCGGACACTCTTGTATCGCTCGCCGACAAGTACGGCGTATTACCCGCGAATCTCACGATTGAGATTACAGAGACTGGCTTGATCGAAGAACTGGGGAGAACATTGGACATTCTGGCCAGGCTGCGCCTGAAAGACGTAAAGTTGTCGATCGACGATTTTGGCACCGGCTACGCCACCATGCAACAACTCAAAAATATACCGGCAACAGAGTTGAAAGTCGACAAATCATTCGTTCAGAACTTGCAGGGCAGCGATCAAGATCGCATCCTGGTCCGAAAGACGATTGAGATGGGCCACGAACTTGGCATGCGCGTGATTGCGGAAGGGGTGGAGACTCCGGAACAACTGGAAATCCTCCGCTTGTACGATTGTGACGGCGCGCAAGGATACCTCTTCAGCCGAGCGCTTCCCCCGGCAGAGTTGGTGAGTTGGCTGGAAACCTACCGCTCCGGGCTGACGCATTGACCCTCCCGGCACAGTCGCCGTAGATCGACGTGGATCCAACTCGCGATGCGGCGAAACCACCCCAGCAATTACACTGGGGCTGTGAAAACTTCTTTGAATCCCGTTCTGCCCAGCCGCAAGGAGTTCCTGGCTCTTGCCAGGGAGCACACGCTTGTTCCCGTCTGCCGCATCCTGACCGCCGACCTGGAAACGCCGGTTTCAGCGTTTCTGCGCGCCGCCTGGCCTGAGCGGGAGTGTTTCCTGCTGGAGTCGGTCGAAAACGGCGAGCAGGTGGGCCGCTACACCTTCATCGGCCTCAAGCCGTTCAAGCGGATTGTGGCGCGGGGCCGCGAGATCACCATCACCGAGGGCCGGAAGGTCGTCCAGATCGAGGACGACATCTTCGCCGTGCTGCGCCGTGCGCTCAGCGGACACAAACCGGCGCGGTTGCCTGGTTTGCCTCCGTTTACCGCCGGGGCTGTGGGTTATTTCGCCTACGACGCGGTGCGCCAGATCGAGCGGCTGCCCGAACTGGCCAACGATGAGCTAGGCGTGCCCGACGCCTGCCTGCTGTTTTTCGACGAGGTGCTGGCCTTCGACCACGTGCGCAAGGAAATCTGGCTGGTGGCCACGGCTGACGTCACGCGCGGCAAGCCGGCTGACGCCTATGAAAAGGCCATCGAACGTCTCGACAAGATGGAGAAGCGCGCGGACCAGGCGCTGCCCAAACTGCCCCAGCCCAGAGACAAGGGCAAACTGCAGGTGAAGCACCGGACCGCCAGAAAGGACTTCATCGCCGGCGTCAATCGCATTAAGGAGTACATTGTCGCGGGCGACATTTTTCAGGCCGTGCTCTCGCAGCGCTTCGACGTGGAGCCGGAGGTTGACACCTTCCAGGTCTACCGCGCCCTGCGCACGGTGAACCCCAGCCCCTACATGTTTTTCCTGCGAGCTACGCCGGAGGGACCGCTGGGAGGAACGCCCGGCAAGCCCGAACACTCCTCCAAAAAGAAAAAAGGGTCGGAGACCCTAGAGCTGGCAGGCTCGTCGCCGGAGCTTCTGGTGCGCGTGCATCAGGGCAAGGTCGAGTACCGGCCCATCGCCGGAACCAGCCCGCGCGGAGCCACCGAGGCGGAAGACGAGGCGCTGGCCCACAAGATGATCCACGACGAGAAGGAGCGCGCCGAGCACGTCATGCTGGTGGACCTTGGCCGCAACGATGTGGGCCGTGTCAGCCAGTATGGCAGCGTGAAAGTCGACAAGCTGATGTACATCGAGCGCTACTCCCACGTGATGCACATTGTCAGCGCCATCGAGGGCAAACTCCGGCCGGAGTTGACCGCCATCGATGCCTTGCGCGCCTGCTTCCCTGCCGGCACGCTCAGCGGCGCGCCCAAGGTGCGGGCCATGGAAATCATCGAGGAACTGGAGCCGGCGCGGCGCGGAAGCTATGGCGGCGCGGTGATCTACGCCGATTTTTCCGGCAATCTCGATTCCTGCATCTCGATCCGCTCCATGCTTGCCGTCGACGGCAAAGGCTACATCCAGTCCGGCGCGGGCATCGTAGCCGATTCAGTGCCGGAGGCGGAAAACGAGGAATCGATCAACAAGGCAATGGCGATGATCAGCGCCGTCGAGCGCGCCCGGAAGATGTAGGGCAGAGATCAGAGATCAGGGGTCAGAGATCAGTTGGGGGTCGGGTGCCCCCAACGCTTGGGTGCCCCATCCATTTCACGTTCTTTGTGAAATGGGTGGGAAACCACAACCCTCGACCTGCCGGGCGCCGAGTTCCCCAAATGCTCCGTGCCCCATCCATTTCACGTTCTTTGTGAAATGGGTGGGAAACCACGCCCCTCGACCAGCCGGGCGCCGAGTTCCCTAAATGCTCCGTGCCCCATCCATTTCACGTTCTTTGCGAAATGGGTGGGAAACCACAGCCCTCGACCGGCCGGGCGCCGAGTTCCCCAAATGCTCCGTGCCCATCCATTTCACGTTCTTTGTGAAATGGGTGGGAAACCACGCCCCTCGACCAGCCCGCATCAACAATTCCGAAATGTCTACCGCCCCGTCTTCTCAATCTTCACATTCGAAAATGTCGCCGAAGCCAGCCCGTCCGCGTTATGCGCGCAGAAGCCGATGCCCACATAGACCGGCCCCTCCATCACAACCGTCTGCGACGCGAACGCCTTCAGCTTCCCATCGGCGGAGCCAGTGTAGGCGGTGAAGAGATTGCCCTTGCGCTCGATCCGCAGGCGCGCAGGCGCGTGCTGCGGCGCAGTCACATCGCCCGTCACCCCGCCGGAAACCAGCCTGTACTGAATGGTCACGTGCCCGTCGCCATGGATCGCAATGTCTGCATAAGCGGATGCTGGGTCCAGGTTCTGACGGAAGATCAGCACCGCCTTTTCCAGCGGAACGGAGACATTCGCGGGAAACTGCACATCCGCGGTCAGCGCCGCGTCTCCCGTGAGCTTGACCCAGCTCAGGTGGAAGGCGTCTTCGCTGCCCCACATATCCGCCCCGCCGCCGGTCACGCTGTAGCTCGCGCTCGCCGCATCGTAGATGGTTGAGCCTTTCAGCGTCTTGCCAATATCCGTGGATCCGGCAAAGACGCCATTCTGGCCGCTGAGCGATTGCGCGGCCGCAACCATGCCCGAGACGGGCAGGATAACTGCAAATGCAAGACTGAGATTGTTCCAGAGGCAACTCATTTTATCGAATTTACCATACAGGAATCGGCTCCTTCTTATCCAGCGCATCGCTTCGGAATGCTTCGGAATGCTGTTTTCTTCAACCCAAATGTTCCCAACAAGCCCGCTGCCGATCCAGATCATCCAGCGGACGCCAGGCCGCAAGCTGTTCCATTTCAGAACGGATTTCGTCTGCTGTCCCTTTGTGGGATTGGCCTGTTTCTTTCGTACCCTCCATCGTCCTCATTGCGCACAGAAATGCAGCCCACACTGGCAACTCGGGGAGCCTATGCATTAGGACTACAACTGTAGATCGCTGATTCCGGAGGGAGCAGGGGGCTTCAGCCCCCTGAAGAATGGCCCAAATATCGGGGCCTTTAGGCCCGGATCGGAACGATCTGAAGCAAGTACAACTGTAGTACCAGCGCAACTGGAGCCTCGAGAAATCTACGCGAAAAGGATTGCGATTCATGCTGATTTCAAGTTTGCAAAGCAGTAGTTCCCTCTTTTCGGAGCTCTCGGCGTCCTCGACGTCCTCAGTCTCCAATTCCTCCAGCAGCAGCACAAACGCCTTCGACAGCGCACTTACGAGTCTGATTTCGGCTATCAAGTCGGGCGACACCAGCGATGCGAAAACATACCTGGCCCAGGTGGAAAAGCTGTCTCCCGCGAACGCCGATTCCAGCAGCCCGCTGGGCGAGTTTCTCTCCAGCGTCTCGACCGCGCTCGGAGACAACAACATCGCCGGGGCCCAAAGCGCGCTGACCACTCTGGAGACCTATGCGGTTCCCAGCACCGCGGCCACGAACTCAACCTCAAACGCCAGTTCAACATCAAGCACCAGCAGTAACAGCTCCAGCAGTTCCGGCATCAGCGCCCTCGGGCAGGATGTGCTGAGCCTCTTCAGCGCCATCAATTCGGGCGACGTGACAGACGCGCAGTCAGCTTATGACTCGCTGACCAGCCTGCTCGACACAACCAGCAGCGCCTCATCCAGCAGCACATCAAGCAGTTCCGGCGCGACGTCGTTCACCAGCATGCTCTCGGAGATCGGCTCAGCGCTCAGCTCCGGCAATGTCAGCGGCGCGCAGAGCGCCCTGGACAGCTTTCTGACGAGCCTCTCTTCCGGCTCGCTGGTTAGCGCAACCGCATGAAAAACTTCTCAGAAGAGGCTGCGCAAGAAACGTCCCATAGGCTATGCGCAGCCTCTCCAGAGCAGCATCGATTAAGAAATTCTATTCCGCACCGAAGATGCGCTTGAAGAAGCGGCCAATCTTCGAGAAGACTCCGGCCTTTTCCCTGGCCGCGGGCTTGGGCGCGGAGGATTTTGCCGCAGAGCCGTCATCCTGGACCGCCGCCACGGGTTGTGCCACATGATCGGCGCCCTTGTAGACCAGCGGCTCCACCACTTGCGATGAAGCTGCCCCGGCCGCGCTGGGCACAGGCTTGGGCAGCGGCTCCAGGCCCTCGCTCTGGGCCAGCGGGAATTCGTTGCCTCCCTTTGCCGGCGGCGGACATCCGCAGGGTTCCTTCTCGTTGTCCACCACCTCGTGCAGGCTGCCGTGTTCGAGCATCACGCGCTGGCCGGGCTGCACGCGGTAGTCGCCGCCATCGAAAACGCTGGTGACCAGAACATAGGGAGCGTTCGCGCCGGGATTATCAATGCAGGTGTCGCCGTGCTGGCCGAGGCGAATCTTGACCTCCGCCGCGCCGTGAGCGCCCAGCAGAATCCGAAAATCCGGCGTCATCAGAATGTCGGCGTTGCGGCCGGTGGCGAAGCTCGCCTCAATGGCGCCATGATCCATGGCCATCAGCAGGCCGGGCGTTTCGCCGGCAGGAACGCTCGTGTCCGCGGCCAGCTTGACGGTGGTGGAGGCGCAGACGCGCAGCACGCCGCGACGGGGCAGCACAACCTCGGTGGTCTGGCTGCCAGAGGTGATTGTGCCGCTGGCGGCGATGATGGCCTTGCCCTGGGAGACTTCCAGCGCGCCGGTGACTTTGGCCGCGGCATCGGGGTTCTTGCTGTCGAGCGAGACGATGGCGATGGGGCCGGTGGAAACCAATGAACTGGCCGGAGCCTGCGCGCACAGAACCGGCGCAAGCGCCAAAGCCGCCAGCCAAATGAATCCGGCCGGAATTACGCTGGAGATCGGCTTCGTGCGGCGCATCGCTCTCTCCATTCGTCCCCTACATCTTCAGGAAGTTGCGGATCATTTCATGGCCGCACTCGGTCAGCACGCTCTCCGGGTGGAACTGCACGCCCTCGATGGGCAGCGTGCGATGCCGCAGCCCCATCACGACCGATCCGCCGCGGATCTCCGGCGTGCGCGCCGTGACCACGAGATCCTCCGGAAGCGACTCCTCATCCACAACCAGCGAGTGGTAGCGTGTGCAGGTCAACGGCGAGTCGAGTCCGGCGAAGATGCCCTTGCCGTCGTGCGTGACCACGCTGGTCTTGCCGTGCATCAGATGCCTGGCGCGGACCACCTGGCCGCCAAAGGCCTCGCCAATGGCCTGATGGCCCAAACAAACGCCGAAAATGGGCGTCTTGCCGGCCATATGGCGAACCAGCGGAACCAGGATGCCGGCCTCCGACGGCGTGCAGGGGCCGGGCGAGAGCAGAATGCGCTCCGGATGCAGCGCCTCAACCTCGTCGACCGTCAGTTCGTCGTTGCGATGAACCTCAACCTCCGCGCCCAGCTCTCCCAGGTATTGCACAAGGTTGTAGGTAAACGAATCGTAGTTGTCGAGGACGAAGACCATGGTGAAATCCAGTGTAGCGCACCACCTGCGGTGGGGCCATCTGCTCGCTGACCGCTCGCACAGGCTTCGGCGGCCCAGCACCCTGCGGCGTTCGCCCTACTAAAGCAGTGCTCCAGGTTGCGCCACGGCGGCGCATCTGCAAAACTTACCATGGTTCCTTCCTATGGTTCTTCATTTTCTGGTTCAGGGTCGCGTGCAGGGGGTGGGCTTCCGCTGGTATGTGCAGCGGGTGGCCAGCCAACTGGATCTGCGCGGCTGGGTGCGCAATACCGATGAGGGCGAGGTCGAGGTGGTAGCCTCGGGCACGGCCGAAGAACTGGCCAAACTCCGCAGCAGCCTGCGCGGCGGACCCCGCGGCTGCCGCGTTGATCGCCTCGTCGAGCACTATCTCGACGACAGCGAGGCCGAAGACCTGAGTTCCTTCCGGATCGACGGCGCGTGGTAAAAGCAGGGAACAGAGATCAGGGGTCAGTTTCTGGCTCGCTGTTTCCCAGCGTCATGCTCTTGGCGCGTTCACAGCACTCCGGTTCCACTAGCAACGGTTTTCTGATCTCTGATCTCTGATCTCTGCTCTCCGTTCTCTGCCCTCTGATCTCTATTCACTGATCTCTGATCTCCGCCCCCTGCCCCTGCTTCTATAATTTGTAGGGAAGCGAACCGCTCTCATCCGTTCCCTTCCCCCAAAATTCATTCAAGCCTTATGCAGGAAGGGACTCGCCTCATGCCCGAAGCAATCAAACCCGTCGAAGTGGAAGCCCTGAAGGCGCTGGTGCGCACGGTGCCGGATTATCCCAAGCCAGGGATTCTCTTCTACGACATCACGACGCTCCTGAAGCACAAGACCGGCTTTGCCAAGCTGATCGATGCGCTGGCCGCGCACTATATCGAAGAGAGAATCGACCTGGTGCTCGGCATCGAGGCGCGGGGATTCATCTTCGGACCCGCCCTGGCCTACCGGCTCAACGCCGGCTTTGTGCCCGTGCGCAAGCCGCACAAACTGCCCGCGCCCGTCGCGCGCGTGACCTATGATCTGGAGTACGGCTCCGACACGCTGGAGATTCACCTGGACGCCATTCAGCCCGGACAACGCGTAGTGCTGGTCGATGACCTGCTGGCTACCGGCGGCACGATGGAAGCCACCATCAAGCTCGTGAAGCAGTTGGGCGGCGAAATCGCCGGACTGGCCTTCGCCATCGAGCTGGACTTCCTGAAGGGCCGCGACCGCTTCCCGGAGTACGACGTCTTCAGCCTGCTCCATTACGACGAGTAGAGAGTTTCAGACCGCGGGTTCGCTATAGCATTTTCATGGATACGGATAGTGCTAGGAAGCTCCGTGCCCCATCCATTTCACGTTCTTTGTGAAATGGGTGGGAAACCACTAATTCAATTCTGCAGGAACTGTGATAATGCGCTATGGCGAAACCATAGTAGGTGTTTCTCGGAAGCACGCCCGCCAAGTGGCTTTTTCATCAAGAAAAAGCCGCTATGAATACTCTTAACAAGGTTACGTTTACTGTGGTTTCGCTCTAATACTGAATGAACCGCTCAGTACCCTTCCTCCGGCGTCCTGTGCAGCTTCGCGCCTTCCTCGGTTTCCTCGATAAACATCTGCGCGTCGGCAAAACGGTACCCCACGTAGACATCGGTGAGCAGGTAGAGGGGCTTCGACGGATCGTCTTCAATCTTCTTGCGCAACTGGCGGACAAAGGTGCGCAGGTACTCGACCTCTTCGCGGCAATCGGCTCCCCATACTGCTGTCAGCAGCCGGGCATAGGTGATGACGCGGCCGGCGCGGCTCATCAGGCAATGCAGAATGTCGAACTCCTTGCGGGTCAAATGCACCGGCTGGCCGCGCTTGGTCACGATGTGCTTCACCGGGTCCAGGCAAAGCTGGCCAATCTCGATGGGCGCGTCTTCGGCGCGCGCCGGCGCCTGGACGCGGCGGACCGCCGTGCGGATGCGCGCAATCAGCTCCCGTGTGCTGAAGGGCTTGGTCACATAGTCGTCCGCTCCCAGTTCCAGCGCCTCCACCTTTTCTTCCTCGGCATCGCGCACGGTGAGCATGATAATGGGCAGCCGGGGCGCCAGGGCCCTCATGCGGCGCAGGGTTTCCAGGCCGCCGATGCCCGGCATATTCACGTCCAGCAGGACAACGTCAAAGGCGCCCGAGCGCAGCGTCTGCAAGGCTTCTTCGCCACGCGACACATCGGCCACCTGAAAGCCAAGCTCAATCAGCGGCGGCCGCAGCGCCCTGCGAATGGCCGACTCATCGTCAACAAGAAGAATGCGAATGGCATTTTGCGTCATCAGGAAACCCTCTTCTGCTCGGAGGCAGGAATGGCCGCGAAAAATGTTGTCCCCTCCACCTCATCGCTGGTGACCCAGACTGAGCCGCCGTGCATGAGGGCGACGCGCTTGGCGACCGAAAGGCCGATTCCGGTGCCGGCTGCGCGGTTGGAACGAGAGGCGGAACGATAATAGCGCTCGAAGATGCGCTCACGGTCGCCGGAAGCAATCACCGAACCGTAACTGTGCACCGAAAAGATGATCTCCGCGTGAACTTTCACGGCGCGAATGGTAATCGAGGTGCCCAGAATCGAGTACTTGCAGGCGTTGTCAATGTACTGCGTCAGCAGCATGACCATCAACTGCCGGTCGCAAGGCAAGACCAGATCGTCGTCTGGAATATCGAGGACCACTTTCATGCTTGCCAGCCGATCGCTGAGGCTGGCCACAACCTCCTCAACCAGCGACGCGACGCCGACAGGGCTGGCGTGAATCTTCACTTCGCCGGCATCCAGGCGCGCCGTTGTCAGCAGCCGCGTGGTCAGGGTCCCCAGCAGCCCGGACTGCTCGTCGATCAGAGCTACCAGCTCGGCTTGCGCCTCCGTCAGATGCCCCATCTCGCTCAGCCCCGTCGAGGCCGCGCGAATGGCCGTCAACGGCGTCTTGTACGCGTGCGCCAGACTATCCAGCACGGTGGAGCGCAACTGTTCGGTGCGGCGTTCGGTCTCGATGCGGCTCTCGTTGGCGAAGGCCCGGTACCGGTCAAAGGTGATGGCAATCAGCGAGGCAATTGTGTCGTTGGTCACCGGACTGGTGCCGCCGCGCACCACCAGGCTTCCAATCGGCGCCGCTCCGAGCCGCACCACGCGCCGGCCCATTTCGCTTTTCGGATCGTCATCCGAGGTTTCGAAGTAGTAGGCGTTCTGCGCCAGTTCCTGCGGGTCCACGCTCCAATACCCGGCCGAATACACCTTGTGCAGCTCCGCGTCGAAAACCGCCACCGCTTCCAGCGCGAAGATTTCATGCGCCAGTTCGGCCAACTGCCCGCCCGGCTCCAGGTGAAGATTCATCTCCAGTGTGCGCCGCGTGAACTCGTAGAGGTCGCGCACCTGTTCGCTCCAGGACTCGGCTTCCTCGGCGTGCCGCGCCACGCGCGCCGAGAGCCGGCTGATCACCAAAGCAACCAGCACGAAGGCCAGCAGCACAACCCAGCTGGCCGGATTGACTGCCAGATTCGCCGGCGGCTGATGCGCCGTGAAGTAGCCTTGCATGATGACCGCCGACAGCGACACAATGACCGCCTGCCGGAATCCGCTCAGCAAGGCCGTGGGCACCACAATCAGCAGGTAGAGAAGCACGGAGACGGAAAGCAGCCCTCCGAACCAATGCGCCAGCGCCGACACAAGAACGACGGCCAGCACTCCAAGCGCGCACTCCAGCGTGAACAGGAGAGCCCGCATTGCAGGGCCGATCCTCACGCCGAAAGCAGAACGGACTGGAATGTAGTTCAAAGGAAAGCGGCCTCTTACCGTTTCATTCCAACAGAATTCGAGAAAGCGCCGCCGGCCTGAATCAAAGCCATGGAGCACGCGTTCCTCTCCATTGCTCTTCCAAACCCGAGGGGCAAAACCTATGCAACAGAATTCCTCTCGCCGTCCCAACTGTTGACGCGGTGAAGCTTGAGAGAATTCTAGCAGGTTCTTGACTCCCATCTGAAGCAGCAGCGCTTCACTGCCTGCCGCATCGGTATCAACCTGTTTCCTTATCGAATCCTTACGCGAAATAGAGTACAGGCAACACTTTCCGGCGACTAATCAATTCTTTTTCTCTATCTTGACACGTTCTTTATGACTTATCGGCGTTACTAATATCAGTATTCAAACGCGGTATCACATCAGCAGGCAACACGACTCGCACATTCAGCTTTTTCGAATTCGCTCCGCGCCTTCGCTTATGTAACATGGAGGCTTGGATGGGGGTAGGGGAGAACTGTGTCAGGCAAGGCGCTCGCTGGGCTTCCTTTCTGGCCGGATTCATTCTTCTTCATGCTGCAAATCTTTTCTTGGGAGGAATAGTGCCGATGGTTACGAACTTGAATCGCATACTGCAAACAATGGCCGGAACAGTCCTGGCAATCGCCTTCGCGGCAGGCGCGCAAACGCCTGCGCCAGCACCGGCAGATCAGCCCGCGGCGGCTCCCGCGGCGCAAGCCGCGCCGGCGCCGGCAACAGCCCCGGCTCCGCTTTCCACGTTCGTTCTCACCGGTCCCCTGCAATGGCTGCCGCCGGCGATCTTCGATGCCGGACCACTGGGCAAGCTCTCCGTCAACGGCATCCTGACCGGCTTCTCGCAGTTCCAGAACAATCACGTGACCGGAGACGACAGCGCGCAGGCTACTCTGAGCAACGGCCAGGTATTCATTCAGAAGCCGGACGGAAAATATCAGTACTACATCCAGGCGGGCGTCTATACCATGCCGACGCTCAGCGTGCCGTTTCTTGACGCCCAAAAAACCGTGAGCGATTTCTACGGGCCTGTTCCAGTTGCTTTTCTGAAGTTGCCGGTAGGAAAGACCACGTCGTTTGAAATTGGCTCCCTTCCCACGCTGATGGGCGCGGAGTCCACCTTTACATACCAGAACTTCAACATCGAGCGCGGCATCGTATGGAATCAGGAAAATGCCATCAATCGCGGCCTCCAGGTGAATCAAGCCCTGGGTAAGTACCTGGCTGCCTCGGTGAGTTGGAACGACGGCTACTATTCCAACCGCTACTCGTGGCTCTCGGGCTCGGTGACCCTCACGAAGGGGCCTCATGTTCTGGTGTACGACGGCATGGGGAACCTGGGACAAACCGCCTATGCCGGGACGTCCTCCCATTATGCGACGCCGGTGCAGAACAACGGCTATATGCACGCGGTGATCTATACGTACACCAAGGGCCCATGGATCATTTCGCCGTACTTCCAGTACGGCAAGCTGCCGACCAATACGAAGGTAGGCGTTGCCAAGGGCACATCCGCAACCGGCGGCGCATTGAATGTCAGCTACGCATTTAAGAGCGGCTTCTCGCTTCCGGCGCGCGTGGAATATCTCACGAGTTCGGGAAGTGCAGCAGACGGATCGGTTAATTTGCTGGGCTTTGGCGCCGGCAGTTCGGGCGTCACTTTCACCGCAACGCCAACCTACCAAAAGGGAGGCATGTTCGTTCGCAGCGATCTCGCGGTGGTGCACGCATCGGACTATGCGTCAGGATCTGTCTTTGGCAAGACGGGAACGAATGAGAACCAATTCCGGGCCGTACTTGAGTTCGGCTTCATCTTTGGCAACAACATCCAGAAATAGCCGAATTGGGGCGTCGCTTCGCAGGGTTCATTACCTGCCTTGGCCCCAAGTACCAGCGCAAGGCACACTTACAGTCCCGCACTCACCATCACAGGTGGTCAGTGCGGGACTTTGCTCTCTGCGGTCTGGCCTTTCATGTTTTTTCTTCACACTATTATTATTCCCTTATTTCATTTTCACTTGTTCCTTATTCCATCCTGATTCGTTCTTCATTCCATCCTGATTGGTCCGGCCCTAACCTTGAAATAACTCATACGGATGATCCGTATCGTTTTGGAGTTTGAAGTCGGACGGGAAAAGCTGTTAATCCGGGCTCCAGCAGCGGAAAAAGTCATACCACTTTAATCACAGGAGAATGCTCATGGCAGAACAAAAAGCACCTCAGATGCAAGCCACCCTGGGTTTGACCGGGCTGACCAGCAATGCAATGGCTCTTATCGCTCCTGGCGCCTTTCTTTGGCTCACCTTCTATATCCAGGCAACCACGGGAACCACCGCGCCGGCCATGTGGCTGGGCATCTTTGGCGCCCTGCTGCTCTGCCTGGCGACGGCGGTCTCCTACGCGGAGATTTCCAAACTCTATCCCGGCACCGGCTCCAGCTATTACTACGCCGAGCAGGCTCTCTTGTCCAAAGATAAGTTATCCCGATACTCCCGCATTGCCAAGTTCATCGTTGGCTGGGGCTCGCACCTTTACTACTGGGTCTATCCCGGCGTGATGGTGGCCACCACGGGCATCTTCTGCGGATATGTCGTCGGCTTCCTCTATCCCAGCATCATGAGCGGCTCGAATCCGGGACCCGTTTTCATGGCGCTGGTCGCGATTGTCTTCTCGTTCTTCGTTGGCTGGATCGCATCGAAGGGCGCGGGCGCTTCCACGGCCGTCAATCTGGCGATCAATATCATTCAAATCTCCGCCCTTCTGGTCTTCAGCGTGCTGGCCATCGGCTATCGCGCCAGTCATCCAGCGGGCACGCAGGCCTTCCAGTACGACGGTCAAACGCTGGCCACTTACACCTATCAGTTCGCCACCGACAAGACCGGCGCCACGCTTCGCGATTCCAGCGGCGCGCCTCTGCCGCTGCTCGACTCGGCCGGCAAGCAGGTTCCCTTCACCATCAGCTATCCGGAGAAGGACGCCAGCGGCAGCTTCCTGACGCATCCCACCGCGGCCTCCGTCATTTCGCCCCACAAATTCAGCTTCCTGTTCATTCAGGCCACCGTCGCCATTCTGATCCTGGTCGGCTTCGAATCGGTAACTTCGATGGGAGGCGAGGCAAAGAATCCAACCAAGCATATTCCTATCGCCGTCATCTCCTCGCTGCTCATTCAGGGGCTGGTGTGCTATCTGATAGAGTATTTCGCGGCTAACTACTTCCTTAACTCCGGGTACACGATGCAGAGCGCCTCCACCTCCGCCGCGCCCATCGGCGACATGATGATCATGGTCGGCGACACGCTGCTGGGCCACGGCAATGGACGCTACTTCATGCTGGCCGAGGCCTTCACCGTCTTCCTGGCGCTGATCGGCACCACGCTGAGCTGCATGAACACCGGCGCGCGCGTTACCTACGCCATGGGCAAGGACGACGAGGCTCCTCAGCACTTCGGCATTCTTCACGCTGGATCGCTCTCCCCGCGGCGGGCCATCTGGACGCTGGCCACCATCTCCGCGGTCATCGGCGTCATCGCTGTCTCGCTCGTCTTCGCCGATGCCGGAGCTCCATCCGATGCCGCCATCTCCGCTCTGCCCCACGGCATCTTCTCCAACGTCGGCTATCTCTCTCATGACCAACTGGCCGCGCTGCCCAACTCGCTTTTAACCGTCACGCTCACCTCCAACTTTGGCACCTTCATTCTGTATGCGCTGAGTTGCCTTCTGTGCATCATCGCCTACTGGAAGCGCGAGGACTTCAGCGTGGTCCGCCACCTGCTGATTCCAGGTTTCGGATTTCTGGCCAACGTAACCCTGATGGCCTTTTACGTCATCAGCCCCGCCTTTGGACTGGGAACCTCCAAGGAACCGGTTCTGGCGCTGATCATCTCCGGCCTCTGGGGCCTTTACGGCGCCATCTACTTCCTTCGCACTTCCAAGGCGAAGGGCAAGGCAATCCTGCTCGAAGCAGAATAGGTCGTGACGAGCACGAACCAGGCTAAATGCTACTGCTGGGCGGCTTCTCTGCTGGAACTTCTCTACTGAAGACCGGCGCGGAAAGCCGCCCAGCGGCGGTTTCAATCAGATACTCGACAAGTATGAAAGTTTCTGCCTAACTTGTTTCATTTTCGAGGGAGCTGTAGCCATGTTGGAAGTTGAGTTCGGTCAGGCAAGCAACGCCGGGAAAATCCGCACCAACAATGAAGACGCGATGGGATCGTTTATTCCCGCATCGCGCCAGCAGGCTTTTACTCATGGCTATCTGTTCGCGGTGGCCGACGGAGTGGGGGGCTACGACCTGGGTGAGGTCGCCTCCAACACGGCTATCTCGGTGCTGATCAGGGAATTTGCCCAGAAAGCCGGCGGCGCGCTTCTGAATCGCCTGCTGCCGCGCCTCATCCAGGAGGCCAATGTCGCGGTGCACGATTGCACCGTCGGACCGGATTCCTGGGGTAAGAGCATGGCCACTACCGTCGTGGCCTGCGCCCTGCGCTACGACCAGGCGACTGTCTCCCACGTCGGCGACTCCCGCTGTTACCTGGTTCGCAGCGGCCATGCCAGGCAGATTACCGAAGACCACACATGGGTGAACCAGCAAAGGAAGATGGGCTTGATCACGGCCAGCGAGATGGCTGAATCCGAATCCCGGCACGTTCTGATCCGCTCCCTGGGCCCCGAAATGTTTGTCGCTCCGGATACCAGCACCTTCACCGTGCACGCCGGCGACACGCTGGTTCTCTGCTCAGACGGGCTGCACGACGAGATGAGCGAGGCCGCCATCGCCGAAATCGTCTCGCAGGATAAAAAGATCGACGAGATAGCCACTGAATTGGTGGCGCGCGCGGTCGAACAGGACGGAAACGACAACACCACAGCGCAAGTCATCCGTATCTGCTCGGTCGAACGGATGGGCAGCATGCCGCGCGGCCGGCCATACCGGAAACTCGCTTGAGTTTTTTCTGGCAGAACTCTTACGAAACCTTTACTGCCCTTGTGCGGTTTTCTCTATAGACTTGAAGATAACCCTCAGACGGAGTAACCGCGCAATGGGATTTTTTGACACGCTGGAAACCGGTTCACAGATCGATTCCTACCGCATCGACGCCGTTGTTGCCCGCAGCGGAATGGCCACCACCTATCGCGCCACCGACCTGCGCAACAACCGCCAGGTCGCCCTCAAGATTCCCCACCCCGACCTGGAAGCCGACCTCATCCTCTTCGACCGCTTCAAGCGCGAAGCCGCCATTGGCGAAAAGCTGAACCATCCCAAGGTAATGCGCGTTTTCGGCGACGAAAAGCGCTCCCGCATCTACATGGTCATGGAGTGGTGCGAGGGCCGCCTGCTGCGCCAGATCCTCTCCGAGGGCAGAATGCCTCAGGACCGCGCCATCCGCATCGCCCTGGGCATCCTTGAGGCCCTGGAGTACATCCACGCCAATGGCGTCGTGCACCGCGACCTGAAGCCGGAAAACATCATGGTCGACGCGGAAGACAACATCAAGCTCATCGATTTCGGCATTGCCGGCGACTCGGCCGCGCGACGGCTGACCTATGCGAACATCACCGCCGCGCTCGGCACCCCGGACTACATCGCTCCCGAGCAGGTAAAGGGCAAGCGCGGCGATGCCCGCACCGACCTCTATGCCATGGGCGTCATCCTCTATGAAATGCTCTCCGGCAAGCTGCCCTTTTCCGGCCCATCGCCCATGGCCGTGATGAATGAACGGCTGTTGAATTATCCCGTCCCGCCTCAGGTCGCCGACCCCTCCATCTCGCCCGAACTGCAAGAGGTCCTCTACCGGGCGCTGGAAAGGGATCCCCGCAACCGCTACGGCAAGGCCGCGGATTTCGCCGGGGATCTGAAGAACCTCGACAAGGTCGGCATCGAGGACCGCGAGGAATTCCGCAACTGGAACAAGCGCAAGTCCCAGCAGTCGCGCAAAATCCTTTACTATGTTGCTTTGGCGCTCATCCCTGTGGCGGCGCTCTTGCTGATGTTCCTGGTTGCCCATCGGCGGTAGGCGCCTTTTGCCGCTTCGCCGCGAGAATCTTCACGAATTCCTTATGCGCGGATTCTATAATCTGGTTGAATGGCTTAGGCCTTTATCTGCGTCCCAAAAAAGGAGATACATGTCCACTGACTACCGCAATTTTCTAGCACTCTCCTACGAGGAGCTGGAAGAGCTCAACCTGCAAGCCAAGGCAGACCGCGCCAATCGCGTTGCGGCCGATGAGATTCGCGAAAAGCGGCTGAAGTACCTGGCCGACGAGAAGCGGATCAAGGCCGTCACCGTGCTTTTCAGTGACCTTGAGGGCCGCCTTCACCTGCTCGACTACGACAAGAAGTTCCTGCTCAAGTCCTATGAGAATCTGACCTTCGACGGCTCCTCGATCCGCGGCTTTACGGCGCAGAAAGAGAGCGATCTGCGGTTGGGCATTGACTGGAGCGCCTTCTATTGGGTTCCTGCCGACGTCTTCGGCACCGGCAAGGTAGTGGTCTTTGGCAACGTCATCGACAAGGATGGCTCCACCTACTCGGGCGACCTGCGCGGCGTGCTCAAGGCCTACGCCGACGAAGAGTTCAAAAAGAATGGTTACACGCTCAACGCGGCCACCGAGATCGAGGGCTTCCTCTTCGCGGGCAAGGACGCCGAGCAGAGGTATCCGGAAACCAAGAAGTTCGAGCTCATCAGCACCGGCGGCTACTATCACTCCCTGCCGCTGGACCCCTTGCGCCAGTTCATCGACACCTCCGCCGAAGTGCAGCGCGCCATGGGCTTCGAGAATGAAAAGGACCACCCCGAGGTGGCGCCCAGCCAGTTCGAGATCAACTACAGCTACGCCGAAGCGGTCGGCGCGGCCGATCAGATTCAGCTCTACAAGCTGCTGACCCGGCAGATCGCCAACAATATGGGCTTCACGGCCAGCTATCTGCCCAAGCCCGTCGTCGGCGTGAACGGCAGCGGCATGCACACCAACGTCTCCGTCTCCAAGGGCAAGACGAATCTGTTCTGGGACGAAAAGGGCGAGGAACAGCTTTCAACCTTCGGCTGGAGCTTCCTGGACCGCATCCTGACCAGCGCGCTCGATCTTTGCCTGGTCTTCAACTCCAGCGTCAACGCCTATCGCCGTCTGGACCCGCACTTTGAGGCCCCCAACCAGATTCGCGCTTCGGCTGTCGATCGCGGCGCCATGGTTCGCGTGCCCATCGGCAACAGCCGCTCCATGCGCACCGAGGTGCGTGCCGTGGCTCCGGACGCCAACCCCTACCTGGTGCTCTACTCGATCTTCAAGACCGGCATCGACGGGCAGATCTCTCACGAAAAGGGCCTGCGCGAAGGCGGGAAGTTCCTGCCCGACAACATCCAGCAGGCAATCGCGGACTTCCAAAGCTCCAAGTGGGTCGCGAGCATTCTGGGCGCCGACGTGCAGGGCCGCTACGCCGAACTGAAGCAGGCCGTGGCCAACCGCTCGCCCCGCGAACTGGGATCGATCGTCAAGAGCTCCGAAGTGCAGTTCCACCACTCGGTCTACAACCAGTCGCTCTGGAACCAGTTCTAGAGCAAACTGACAGAGAACCCGCCCGGAAGCCGGATAGCAAGATTTGTAAACCGGTTTCGGAGCAAATGAAAAAGAGCGGCGCTGCCTTCATTGGCAGCGCCGCTTTTTATTGATCCGCCCGCTATGAATTGCAACACTGCTTCACGGATCGTGTAGGAAGCTCCGTGCCCCATCCATTTCACGTTCTTTGTGAAATGGGTGGGAGACCACGAACCTAACCATACAGGAGCAGTGATCACGCTTCGGCCCCGCATTGCCCTTGACTCGACCGCAACCGGAAAGAACTGGTCACCCTTCCACAACAATCTCAAAGAAACTCAAGAGGGGCTGACCAGCTTGCTGGTCAGCCCCTCTTGTGATTGCTGGAGAATCCGCGCTGTCTTGCATTCCCCTTCGCGACAGGCCTGAAAGCCCGCCGCGAAGAGGGTTGAAAACTACTTTTCTGCTGCCTTCTTGTGTGTATGCTTCACGGCCAGCGCCGCGCGAGGCTGCACCTTTACCGCGTCCTCATTCACAAGAGTCGTTCCGGTCACATCGGCCCCAAACGTAGCGCCCAAGGGGACCAGGTAATCTTCCACACCCTGCTTATCCGCCGTGCCGGTTTCCACGGTAATCCGGGCGCTGTCAATGCCCTTCTCGGTCACCAGGTAGTTCTTCGTGTTGACGGCGCGCTCGGCAGCAAGATCCGCAGCGTTCAAGTGCTTGTGCTTCTTCGCCGCCTCTTCTTCCTTCGCGGCCTTCGCCTTCTCCTTTGCCGTCGCCTCGCCCACAACAACAGCCTTGGCGTCCGGCTGTTTCTGCAACGTGAGCGCCACTTCATCCAGACAGGCCTTGGCTTCGTTGTCCACGCGCGCCGGGCGTGCCTTGTCCTTCAAGAAGCTGATCAAGCACAGTGGCTGGGTATGAGGAACCGGAGCCACATACGGCGCCGTGATGGTCACGCTGGTGTTCGCGGTTGCCGTTTGTCCCTTGTCGTCATTCACGTTGCAGGTGATCTTCACCGGGCCGGTCGGAGCGCCGGTCGAGAAGAAGGCCTCGGTAGCGCCGCTGCCTTTGATTGAGCCGGCGCTTGCCGAGTAGCTGTAAGTCAGCGGGCGGTTCTGCGGGCTCACGCCTCTGGACGTCACCGTGCTGGTTTCACCCGGCTTGATGGTGCTGGGATTGGCCGAGCAAACGATCGTAGGAGGTTCAAGCGCCTTCACCGTGAAGTTCGCCGATGCTTCGGCCGTTTGCCAGGGCTTGAGCCCTTCCTTGCCGGATTTGCCTTCCTTCACTCCGCAATTAACCGTATAGCTGCCAGGAGCCAGCGCCGCGGTTGCCACCGTCGCCGCCGTCCCGTTTCCCGTCACGCCTGTTCCCGACCAGGAATACACCACGTTCAGCTTGGGATCCAGATTGCCCGCATCCGCGGTGATCGTGAGCGGGTCGCCGGGATAGACCACGGCCGGACTCGCCGAGCATACCAGGAACACCGGCGTGGGCCGCTCGCCGGTAGCTGGGAACACAATGCCGGTGCTCACCCGCGCCGTATTGATCCCGACGGTCCCCCCGTTGTTCGCAGGGTAAGCGATATGCATATATTCATAGTCGACCTGGAAGAGACGGAGCGCCAGATGATGATGAAACAGCGGAGTGTTGTAGTCCAGGCCGCCGCCGAGTGTCATGTCCGGGCCCCAGGTATAGGGATTGTGAGCTGGACCGTCAACAACCGCTGTCCCCACAAGCGCATGGACGAAGGGCGTGAATGCGCCCCGTGGATCGCGAAGAACGAGACCGCCAGACAGTGTTGTAAAACCGTCGTTGTTCCCTTCCGTCCCATCGTACGCAGTTGGCTTCGAGTTCTCTACGCCCCACTCATGGAAACCCACTTCCGCTTGCACGCCCAGATGGCGGCCGAAGAAGTACGAACCGCTGATGTCTCCGCCAAGAGTGACGTGATGGTAGTTGGCTGGCAGTATCGAATTCCGGTCAATTGACGAATACACTGTGCCATGGGGCGAAAGAAAACTGTAGCCCAGGAAGAGGTTCCACTTCGGCACGGGATCAACTGAAGGAGCCCCATTCACAGCAGGAACTGCTTGGGCAATCGCAACGGCAGGCAACAGTACCAATAAAACCAGGACAAAGATCCAGCTTCGAGCGCTTGAGATAGGAAAGACCATGCGTTCTTCCTCCACAATCAGTAATCAGTGTGAATGCGAAATAGACACCCTGCTTGTAACCACAAACACCGGCCGGGCCTAATGCGATCCTTCACGAATGAAGCATCGCGCAGCCGAGGGATCAGACGACGTCTGCACTAACTCGTAAAATGTCTGCACTGACTTTTAAAATGAGTTTATCATGAGGATTGCTAACACCTGAAGGCATATTCTTTCAATATGTTACTGTCTTGGCTCCCCCATAGACGGAATTCAGGAAGTCGGTGTGCAACTTTATGCGCACTTATCCTCGCGGATGGGTCACCCATCTGGTGCGCGTTTTGGAAGCTGACTCGCGAACAGGCCTCTTATAGCGAAACCAGAATAGGTGTATCCAGAAACCACGCCCGCCAAGCGGCTTTTCCTCTCCGTGTTCCCAGCGAGGGATTTTTGTTCGCCGAGGTGGAAATAAAGCCACACTGGAGACTCTTAACAAGGCTGCGTCTGTTGTGGTCTCGCTCTAGATAATCCCGTGCCCGTCAATCAGGATTACATGCTCGCTGCAAACTGCCGGATTCCTCGCGCCCTCTATGGATCATTGTGAGAGCCAGGAAAAACGGCGCGGATGACTTCGCGGCCAAGCCGGATGCTTTGCATCTGCCAGTTTTCCATCCAGCCTTTTCGCAACTGTGTCAGAGCACAAACAACCACGCCAGCAGAAGTGCCGACAAGTATAACCAGGGCGATTTCCATGGAATGCCGGACTTCGACTCTCTCTCAGGCAAGGCCTCGGAGTATTCCTGTTCCATGAAGTCATCCCGCCCCGCAAGATCGCGAGAAGGAACGGTTGCCATCTGATGCGGCGCGCCAGCACGGCACAAATCCATTCCTGCCAGGCGGCGCAGCACTGGCGGCACATACAAATCTTCTTCTATGCCCAGATCGTACAGGTTAAACCACCGGTGGAAGAGGCAACTGCACAGTTTCAGGCCGAGCCGCGCCAATCGGCGTCCCTTGCCTGGCTTCGGGTTGCATAAGTCGCGCAAAGACAATCTCTCCGTCCAGCGAGTCGCCTGCTCCATCTGGCCGAGGGACAGCCCCTGCTTGGTCTCCTGGACATGCTCTTCGGTGCTCGCCTGTGATGCCTGTAATTCCTGCCACATTTTCCTTACACTCCACGCATGACTTTATCCAGATACTCTTTGGAAACAGGACTTGCGCAGAGTCGTATTTGCGGCCTCTGCGCCGCTCTTTCCAGCCGGCGCGCAATCAGGCGCAAGGGACCGTTCTCCCTCGCCAGCATAGTGAAACCACAGTAGGTATATCTCGGAAGCACGTCCGCCAAGTGACCATTTCATCAAGAAAAAGCCACTCTGAATACTCTTGACAAGGTTACGCTTACTGTGGTCTCGCTCTAGATGAGCTACCCGCCAGTTGGCGAGCGCGCATCAAAAGAAACACAAGGCATAACTGATTTCAATCATTCAAAAGTAACTCCGCTCCTCAATGGCTGCAGACGGAACCCGCCTCGAAATGCAGATTCCGCCTGCGTTAGGGGAAGCCAATTGATGGCCGCATGTGGTCTGTAACACAGCCACTCCCTTCGATATCCGTGTCGCCGGGCGCGGATAAGCTGGAAATCCAATTGCCCGCGTGAAACGTCTTGACGAACGGTATCAAGATCATGCTCTCCAGGCTGTTCCCCCATACAACCGGAGCGTCCGGATCTATGGCCGAAGAAGGCGTATTCCACGAGAGCACGGCCCGCACCCTGACCGTCATTTCCTTCTCGCCACAATGCTGCGCGTGCGTGCGAAAATCACCCGGCAGGGAGACGTTGTACTTCAGTCCGTCAGCCGGAAGGCTGCTGAAGTCGTATACCACTGCCGAAGCTGTCCCCTCGTATTGAAATCCCGAACCCCAGTCAACCCAAAAAGCTACATATTCACTGCTCCCCGCCGTCCATGGCTCCCCGGAGTAACCGCTTCCCTGCCTCAATGTGAGCGCAGCGGTCAACTGGCCGGTATCCGGGTCCAGTCCAATGCCGTGCAACTGCTCGTAATCGTTATTGCAGTTGGTGTTCAACCATGCATTTACCACGCTGGAGGGGTTGGTTCTTGTGATTTCACCAAGCCATTTCGCTGGGTTCAGAGCAATCTCCAGAGAACTGACCGCCACGGCCAGCCAGGGCGCCAGGTAGCGATGCTCCGGGACCGGTGTGCCGGCGTAGAGTCGATGCAGTTGTCCGGGGCTCAGCACCCTCGGCTTGGCCGCCTCGATAGATTTCCTCGGATTCATCAACTGCCTGACTTGGTCGATGGGTATGACTTTCGCTTCATCCAGACGGATAAGCAGCGAAACGAAATCTATTCTGCCTTTGTCGACCTGCTCAGCCAGCGCCTTGCCCCAGATCCGGGATCCTTCCGGGGAACTCGCTGCCGTCTGCTTCTTCCACGGCAGAACGGCGGCGCCCGGCCGAAGATTCTCTTCGCGGCAGGAATCGTTTTCGATCAAGCTCTCATCGCTTGGGGTAGTCATCAACATGCCTCTTGGTCTGTAAAACCCGATTACGCTTGCGCTTGATCCATAGGCTCAAACACGCGCTTCTGCCGGTTCGGCAAATCCATGCTCGCGCTTGATTGCATCTGCCTTCATCCGCGGAGCGCCGGAACTCCGAGGCTCCGCACAAGGTATAGTGCGAGTTTGCTCAGGATCGTTTCAGCTTCTGGTGGAAAAAACCCATATGGCCAACGGAAATGGGATAAACGATTGAATTCACGCCGGAACAGGGCAGGCGGTCCGCTCATCAGATCACCATGAGGCGGGTGGGCAGGTGGCCCCCATCTCGATGATTCTTCCACACCACACAGAGGGTGGCGGGTAGCCCACTCTTGACCAGCCGTTAATGCTCCGTGCCCCATCCATTTCACGTTCTTTGTGAAATGGGTGGGAAACCACGAACCCATACCCCGCCCATTTGCTAACTCGCTAACTCCAACAGGTGGCCCCCATCTCGATGATTCTTCCACACCACACAGAGGGTGGCGGGTAGCCCACTCTTGACCAGCCGTTAATGCTCCGTGCCCCATCCATTTCACGTTCTTTGTGAAATGGGTGGGAAACCACGAACCCATACCCCGCCCATTCGCTAACTTGCTGTGTCTCACACCGTGCTGCCCCTCGATGTAATTAGCTGATCCCTGATCCCTGGTCCCTATTCCCTGCTTCTCCCACACCGCTGGGTACTCAGCTACCGCCAGACGTATAATGATTCTCTTGCATTCGCAACCTTTCGGGGAACGGCGTGTTCTAGCTTATGGCCAACCCCAGGAATCTCTTCATCGCAAATGTAGAGGAAGCCACATAAACGGAAACTGCGCAATTCAAGAGCATTGGAACTTTCTGGTTACATCCTTTGGCGGCGCACTGATATGAAGAACGCAAGAAGGCCCGACTGGAAGATCGGCCCGGAGTACGCACTCCTGGTCTGCATCGGACTTACCCTATCACTGTTTGGCGCCAGGCCTCTGCGCGCGCAAGCTCCAGAGACCGATCTCATCCTCCACGTGCAAACGACTTTGGCGCTTGTCGATGGCGTAGCCGAACAGCAAAACCCGATAACTCACAACCCCATGATTCTCACAACCATCGAGAAGAACGATTTTCGTCTCTTCGACAATGGGCGCGAAGTGGCCGTCCAAACTTTCGACGTAGGCGTTGAACACACAACTCGCCCAATCGCACTCTGGCTGATTGTCCAGTGCAACATGGGGTTCCCTCCCGATTGGGGGTCTACGTTTATGCGGGGGCAAACGCAGAATCTCAAGCCTGCCTTGCAGCATCTCGACAAGGCCGATCTCATTGGAGTGGCGCATTGGTGTGACGATGGTCAGGCAAAGGCCGACGTCACCCCTGGAACAGATATAAATGTCGCATTGAAAGGCGTAGATGCAGCCCTCGGTACGGAAGCATCTTTTGGAAGCAACAGAGCCGGCGAATTGGCGATGCAGCGCATGATTCACCTCATTGTTGAGAAGACGCAAGAATTGACTCCTGCACGCTTGCCTGTCCTCCTATTCTTGTACGGAGATCACGGTGCTACGGATCCCGGGGAAGCGGCGTCGATCGTAGTGGACTTACTACAGACATCCGGCGTAGTATTCGGCCTGAATAATGGGACTTTCTATCAGGACCCTTTGGAATCGATAAGGGGTGGAAAAACATGGGGTCTCGTGCATTACTACAGTCAAAGAACCGGTGGTCAATGCTATTCAACCTGGCGACCCGAGTTGTTCGCGCAGGCGCTCGACTACATCATTACCCAGCTTCATCTTCGTTATACGCTCAGCTTTCAGCCTTCAAAGCTGGATGGCAAGACGCATGAGCTCCGGGTGGAGCTGACCAGGGACGCGCAAAAGCGGTTTCCCAAAACAACGCTGCGGTTTCGCCGTGAATACATCCCGCTGAAGCCGGCTCAGTGAGCGCCCGTAGCGCCTTTCGATTTTTCTAAAGGTAATTGCGACGCGGCGAGTCCCGGCTCTACAGGATGCTTGACCGGCTTCGGCCTCGCGACCGCCGCATCCACAATTCCCTTGCCTTCCAATACGTTGTAGTACTTGTCGGCATCCAGATTCTTCAGCTCTTCCGTCAGCCCGGATGGCCAGTGGATTACTAGCTTATCGATCTTTGTAGCTGTGCCCAGGCCGAAATGGACGCGCAGGTCGTCCTGCGACAGATAGCCCCCGCCGCCGCTGTGAATTTCGGCGGTCTGCGTCATGCCTCCGGCCACCAGCGTCAGCCGCGCATTCAGCGCCAGCCGGTTGCTCTTGGCGCCGTCCAGTTCAAAGCTCACAAAGTGCCGTCCGGGAATGCCGTGGTTGCGCAGGATCATCGGACTCCCGTCCAGGTCTTCGATGACGACATCCATATTTCCGTCATTGAACAGATCCCCCACGGCCAGCCCGCGCGAGACACGCTTTTCCATCAGGGCTTTTCCAGCCTGCTCGCTGGCGTCGCAGAACGTGCCGTCCTTCTCGTTCATCTCCAGCAGCGTCGGCTGCCGATAACCCGCTCCGGAGGGCAAGGCATCCACCTGCGGATAAACGTGGCCGTTCCCCAGGATTAAATCCAGCCATCCGTCGTTGTCCAGATCGACAAAAGCCGTCCCCCATTTGACATATCGCAGCGATGGCAGCGCCACCCCCGACGCAAAAGACTCTTCCTTGAAATTCCAGTCGCCATCGTTGCGGTATAGAAGAACATTTTCGTCGGTAAAGTTGGTCACAAAGATCGACTGGCGGCCGGTGTGATTGTAATCGCCAAGCGCAATTCCCATTGAAGCCTGTTCCGAGCCATCTTCGCTGACAGCGGTGCCGGATTGAAGTCCTATATCTTCAAACTTACCATTGCCTAAGTTCTTGTAAAGATACTTTGGGGTAGAGTCGTTGGTAACATAGATATCCGGGCGCCCCGTGTTATTAAAGTCCACCCACACCACGCCCAATCCATAATAGCCATCCGGGTCGTCGACGCCAGCAGCTTTCGAGACATTGGTGAAAGTGCCGTCGCCATTGTTGTGGAAGAGCGAGTCCCCAGCCCCGCGCAGTCCCCGCGGGCCGCACTGCACGTCGATGCCGCGGTATTTGCAGAAGGAAGCGCTCCCGAAACCGGGCATGTCATTGAGGTGGAAATCGACATAGTTGACCACCATCAGATCGACCAATCCATCCAGGTCGTAGTCGCCGAACGAAGCCCCTGCCGACCAGCGTCCATCGGCTACGCCTGCCTTCGCCGTAACATCGGTAAAGGTGCCATCGCCGTTATTGTGATAGAGGACATTGCCGCCAAAGCATGTGAGGTAAAGATCGGGCCAGCCGTCGTTGTTGTAGTCTCCCACGGCGCCCCCCATGCCAAAACATGACGTGGTCAAGCCCGCCTTGACAGTAACATCGGTAAACGTGCCATCGTGGTTGTTGTGGTAGAGGGCTCCGCTGCTCTTCACTCCTTTGAGGGCCTGATCAACTGTAGGAGAATTTGTAAAATAAATATCCGGCCAGCCGTCACGGTCATAATCGATCAGGATCACGCCGCCGCTCATGGATTCCGGGATGTATTTCTTGTCGGGCGCAGTGTCGTGTTTGAAGGTGATGACGGCCTTCGCGGTAACATCCTCCAGTTGCGGAACCGCCCGGCCGCTGCATTTGGTCATCTTCGCGCCAGGCGGCGGGGGAGCAGGTGTATTATGCCCCGACCCCATCTGCGCAGCCGCGACATTCAGAGCACAGAACAAGACAGCCATGGAGCGCAGCAGGTTAACGTGAAAGTGGCGAGTGAACAAGCGGATCGTTTCCTTCCTTATTGCATTTGCTTCAGCTTATCCGCGATGCGCTCGCGGGATTTGGCTTTCAGCCCTTTGTAAATCTCGAGTTCGCGATCCGCTTCCGCGGTCCTGCCCAGTTTGCGATATGCGGCCTGAAGCTGGTAGTGCATGAAATCCGCCTCGGGGCTCAGGCGCGCTGCAACTTCAAGGTGCCCGAGTGCGTCCTCCAGTTGGCCGCGATCAAGCAGTATCTTCCCCAATTCGTACTGTGCATTGGGATAGTCCGGATGCGCGGCAACCACCTGCTGAAAAAGCTTCAGGGCATCATCGATTCGCGACTCCTGCAGGTACACAAATCCCAGATGATACTGTGCAATGTGGTCATACGGATCGAGGCCTAACTCGGCCTGAAATTCCCTTTCCGCCTCCGGCCAATGCGCCCAGTGAATATCGGCCATACCTTTGTAAAAGTGCGCCTTCAGCAGCGAGGGATCAAACGCAAGCGCCTGTTCCAGAACAGCGTTCGCGCGCGCATAGTCGCCGATCACCGTCCATAACTGCCCGATAAGTAGCTGAATATCGTTCGAGCGCGGTTCGGCTTCAAACGCCGTCAATACTTCCGTGGCCTTCTTCAGATCGCCGGTGTGAGCCAAAGAGGCTGCCCAGGCATAGCCCGTCTCGCCGTCCTGCATGGCGCGTGTTCCCAGGGGCTCAAAGGTCCGGGCCGCCTCCGCAAACTCGTCCGTGGCGAAATAGGAAACGCCAAGCATGGCGCGAATTCCCGTCGAGTGCGCGTCAAGCGGCAAGGCCTGCGAGAGTGCGCGGACGGCCTCCGCGTAATCCTTGGCCCGGAAGGCGCACAGGCCAAGATTCTTTTCAATGCCGGGAAGTGTGTTGTCCCACCGCTCCGCCTGCTGATAGTTGTCGAGGGCCAAAGCATATTGCCCTCCAACCGCCTCCGATGTGGCGAGGTCATTGAATGCCAGCGCAAGCACCGTCCGGAGCGTCTTCTCGCGCGCTTCCGCCGCGGCTGCCTGTTCGGGAGTCAACTTGCCGCGCGCCATGGAATCCTCTACCGTGGGCGCCGATTGCTTCTCCTGCTTCGGGCTCAGCGGCATCACGGCGGCAGCCGCGCCCACTCCGCCCGAGAGCATCATGGCGGAGACAGTCTGCTGGGTCTCCACCATTGTCTTATTCTGCAGAGCGCGCGCCTTGGCGGCGAAACCTTCGCTCTCCTTCTGGCGCCCGCTCGCAAACAGAATTCGGGCCAGGTCCACATAGGCCCGGCGTATCTGATAGTTGGCGCGGCCCTCATCGCTCCCGGTCAGTTCAACCGCCTTGCGCAACATCTGCTCGGCAATGTCCATCTTCTCCTGGGAAAACGCGTTCAAACCCAGATAGAGAAATGGATCAGGCAAAGAAGGCGAAATCCTGGAAGCCGCCACCAAGTACTTGGTCGATTCTTCATACTGGCGTTCCCCCGAAAGAAGAAACCCCAGCATGTAATTGGCGAGATAGTCGTTCGGATAGTATTCTGCTTCCGTTCTGATCGCCGCTTCGGCGCCCGGCGTGGGATTCCACTCGTTCAGAACAAGCTGCGCGAGACCTAGAAAATAATGCGCGTGCGGGGTGCGCGGATCGATCGCGATGGCGCGCTCAAACTCGCTGACGGCCGACTTCATATCGCCGCCATCGCGGTACGCGCGGCCGAACAGAACATGCAGCGAACCGCTGTCGCCCGCGATCTTCTTCATCTGCTCGAATACCGCTACCGCCCGGGCCTTGTCTTCCGGCTTCCTCGTTTGCAACAGGCATTCCAGAAATGGGTACAGGTTTTCGACCGTAGGATCGGCCTCTGCAACCTTACTGAAGGGCTCGATAGCCTGGGCATAATTCCCCTTCTGGTCGTAGGCGCTGGCCAGAATCTCCTCGGCGCGCAGATTCCCGGGCTCGGCAGCGAGAGCTTTCTGCGCAAACTGAACGGCTTGGTCGAAATCGCCGGCCTGAATTTCAGCAAAGGCCATCGCGGCATACGTGCCCGGAGTATCTTCATACTGGAGCGAGCTGCGATAGAGTTCAATCGCTTTGGCCTCATCTGATTCCAGCACTCTCAGTTCGGCGATCTCGCGAAGAGCCGCACCAATAACCAGGTAATTGGCTCTCGCTATAGCCACTGAGTTACCGGAATCGCGCGCTGCCGCGGCTGCCGCAACGCGCTCCGCCAGTTCATTTGGCCCCGGCTGCGTCTTGTGAGCTGGCGCGGCATGATGCTGCGTAACCTGGGCAGACGCGGCTGTAAGCATGAACGGCGCAAGCATCAGAACAGAAAACCATGCGGCGCCCTGCATTAACATCGAACCACGCGTCACTCGATGCGCGAATTGGAAGAGATTGAGATTCATCTAGAAACGCTGTATCGATTCTACCGTAAAAACAAACTGCGGAGCCTGTACAAGCGCTCCGCAGTTTGATTCTTGCTTATTGCGTTGAACTGCGTTGTTGTTGATGTTCGCCGTTAGAACGAGAACTTCAGGCTATACTGCACTTCGCGGAATCCCTTGCCGGATTGCAGGGACTGGATCGATCCAAAACCGGAAATTTTGGGGTCAGCTGAGTTATTCAAGTATCCGGTAACGGTCGGGTTTGTGGCGCTGCAAGCTTCGGCTGCGCCTCCGCAAGAAATGTTCGCAGGAGCCCAGCCAGTGGATTCCAGGCCGCCTGAGTTGAAGTTCGGGTGGTTGAGAAGGTCAAAGAAGTCCATTGCAAACTTCACACGGTACTTCTCTCTGATCTCCCAATTCTTGGCGATCTGAGCATCCCAGTCGGTCGTCGGTGCGCCGTAGCAATAACCGCGGCGTTCGATGTTCGTCGGGACTGTGCCCAGGGTATAACCCACCAGAGTGAATGCGCTCGCATTCAGAATCTGATTTTGCTTTTCGCCTGTGTTGCACTTCTGGCCAGCGACGACCAGCGGACGGTTGTTGCCGTTGTAGCCGGTGCCGATGAGTTGGCTGATCGCGCCGCTGTTATAGTTTCCATTGGCGAAGACCGTCAGCGAGCTGGCGTGGGCAGCCTGGAAAATGCTGTTCAACTGCCATCCGCCAATAACGTCCTTGACGATCATATTGCGGTTGGCGAGCTTCGGCAGGTAGTAGACTTCGTTGGCCACGAAGATATCCGGGCGGTTGATGTTGGTGTTTCCCTTATCCAGGGAAGAATCCGTGTTAACCGTCAGTGCTTCCTGGTTGGCCGTGCCCGAAGAGTTATCCAGTTCCACGTTGCCGATCGAGTGAGACCAGGTGTAAGAAGCCTGGAACGTCGATGCGCCGACCTGAGACCGGAACAGTGTCTGCAGTGAATGATAAGTGGAATGGCCAGTCCGGTCGAAGCCCTGGATTTGGCCAAAGTTCCATGCTGGGCGCAGCTTGGCAACCGCATCAATGCCGTTGCCATTTCCGTCAAATACGGCGGCCGTCCAGTTGGACTGTGGAATCGGGTTGAAAGCCTTCATCGAAGTGAAGTGAATGCCGGTGTTGCCGACATAACCAACTTCGAGGGTGGTGTTCTTGGCCAATTCCTGTTCAACGGTTATGTTCCACTGCCAGGAATTCGGCGTAAGTCCCGTCGAGGTCTTGGCGTAGTTCGGGGACAACGAAGCGCTGCCGCCGGCTGGTGCTGCATCGATCGTACGGGTTGTAACCGCGGTCAAGGCAAAAGGCGTGCCCTTGGCCATGCCTTCGTCGATACCGACGATTTCACGCTGGTAGAACTGGCCGCCGCCCATGCGCACTGCGGTCTTGCCATTGCCGAAGATATCCCACGAAATACCAACACGGGGTGCGATATCGTGCATGTTCTGTTTCATGAGTGAGCGGCTGATGCCGGGTGTGCCGCTCGACAGTACCAGAGGCACGCCAATGCTGTTCATCAGCGCCGTAGCAGTTGCGCAAGGAGTGGTTCCCGGAACGGTAATGATGCCGTTGCAGGAATCGCCTGGCGTGGTAGTTGCCTGGGCAGCTGACCACTTTGACAGATCCCAGTTCGCCCAGTTGTTCTTGTCATCGTAGGGTTCACGGTAGAAGGACCAGCGGAAGCCGTAATCAACAGAAATGTTCCTGCGGACCTTCCAACTGTCTGCCACGTAGAACTCGAAGTCGTGCCACTTCACGTTCGCTGTGGCATCGATGCTGTTCTCACTGATTCCGCTAAAGGTCTGCGGCTGCGTTCCGGTGCCGGGGACCAGGATGTTGGCGAGCGCATTGACGCGCACGCAAGCATCATTGCCCGGGCCGAACACAGGCTCGCCGGCGACCGAGGTGCAAGCAACAGAATTGGGCAGGCTCGGACGGTCTGCGCCATTTCCGCCATCTTCAACCTTGATGTTGTCGCTGTAGAAAGCTCCGGCTTTGAACATGTGATTGCCCTTGAGCTTCGACAGGTTGTCCTGAATGGTGTACAAATCCTCATGGTTCTTGTAGGGGGCAATGTTCCAGATGGATGCGCTGCCCTGGGAAGAGCCGTAAGGATTCAGTCCGCCCCATCCGCCGAAGAACTCGCCAGCCTGCTTGATGCTGGCCGGGAAGATGGCAGGATAGGCAGTCGCAATTTCGGCAACGATAGCTTTCTTGCTGCCGGCGAGATCCGTGATGATGGCATTGTGCCCATATCCGAACTCGACGTCGTTGACCATGCTGTTGCCGATTGTGGAACTAATCTTGGCCAGAACGCTCTTGGAAGGCTGGCTCCAGGTCGATCCGACGGTTGGATACTCGGAATCGCCCCAGAAGTTCGAGCCATTGTTCGGGAACGGGTTGTTCCATGAATCCTGGGTCCAGCGGAAGGTGGCGCGGTTCGACTTGTTGATGTCGAAGTCAGGCCGTACGTTCCACTCAGACCACTGCAGAGGATTGTTAACCGCGGATGACCAGTTGTAACCATCCTTGGCGACCATGGTCTGGTCCGTATTGTAGTTGGGCGTCGGATAGAACTGAGCAATCAGGTTGCCAGCCACGTCGTAGCTGGAGAGCTGCTGACTGTTGGTTGTCGACGCAGCCCATGCCGGGAAACTGGCCAAGCTGCCGTCCGTGTTGTAGCTGACGGATCCGCCTGCAGTAGAGACAGGAACCGTGGCGCCGCATTGATCCTTAACCGGCGCCGCTGCTACAAAGCCAGTTGTGCCCGGTGTGCCTGTCGACGGTGTGCCTGCCCCATATGCGCTGAAATCGCCTGTGATTTCAGCACTCGTGGGATTGCAGGTACCAAACGAACCGCCATCGATATCTCTGTTCCATTCCTGGTTCCACCAGATGAACAGCTTGTCCTTCTTGACCGGACCGCTGACATTGTAGCCCCAGTCATTCTTGCGCAACTTGGCCTTGCCGGTATTGTTATTGTTCGAGACCCAGTCGTTCGCATCGAGCTTGTCATTGCGGCCAGAATAGAAGAAGCCGCCATGGAACTGGTTCTGACCGGACTTGGTGGTGATGCTGATGATGCCGCCAGATGCCTGGCCGTATTCAGCACCGTAAGAGTTGCGGATCATCTTGAACTCGGCGATGGTGTCAACCGCCGGATAGACAAGAATCGTGCGGCCCGAACCCATGTCGTTGTTGTTGACGCCGTCGACCAGGAACAGGTTGTTGGTGTAAGGGTTGCCGTTCACGGAGAAGTTCACGCCGCCTTCCAGGCCCTTGCCGACGCCATCGAAACTAGCGGCAGCCGAAACGCCAGGAGAAAGCTGAGTCAATCCGATAAAGTTTTCGCCGTTGAGCGGGAGCTCACGGACCTGAGCGCCGGTGATGACTTCGCCAGCCGAGGCCGAGGTCGTTTCCACCTGGACTTCATCTGCCTGCACAGTCACTTTTTCACTGACCGCGCCCAGCTGAAGGGTGGCGTTTACCGACGTGTTTGTCGAAACGTGGACTTCGACGCCCTTGGAGATGAATTCCTTGAATCCAGGAGCGGTAATTTGAACTTCATAGGTCCCGACTGCCAACTGGGCAAGGGCGAAAGATCCCAAACCCGAGGTGGTTGCCGTGGCCCTGACGTCCGTTGCGGTAGCGATGGCGACGACTTTTGCGCCCGGAATAGCGGCGCCCGTCGAATCCGTCACGTTACCAACGATTGAGCCGTAATAGGCTTGCGCATGCAGGGAAGCGGGTATCGCCCCCAGCATGATGATCATCGCGAATAAGGCGAGCATCCCAAACCATCGGGACGCAGAGCAGCTTCTTCCGATTCCATTTCGCATCATTTGGTCTCCTGACAACTGTTTTCGTATTTCTTCCCAGGAGGCTTTGTACTGTTCCCACTGGAAAGAACGGTCAAAACTGGCACAAATTACACCGCTTTCGGACAAGACACATGACTCTACACAACAGGCCATGTCTCCATCTAAAGGTGGAGAATTTATGCTTTTCGACTCGGTGCATATTGTGAACGTGGGTAGCGCTGACTGTCAACACAATAATCTTTCTGCAAATTCTGCCCCCATCGCCATCGAAGAATGAACAAGAAATGAGGCATGGGGAGCGCTGCGAATGAAGATAAAATGAGGCCTGTGGGCACTGCGCCTAACCGCTCTCGCCGCTCACTCGAAAGTGGTCAATCTGCATGATGCAGGCTGCTGATTCTAAATAGAATAGTCAGATCTATTTGCTTTTCCGCGAGACGCTTGTACAACCATAAATTCCCCGGGGATTTCGCGCCTTGCCCACAAGCCTTCAACGCCCAATTCCCCATATAGGCTATTCGCCTTTTGTATGCCTAGCTGTCGAAGGTCTGTATGTGTCGCCACTCATGCCAGAACGAAAAATCAAATTGGACATTTTGATGAAAATTGCGAGTATTTTCTGGCAGTTGTGATGCATATCACAATTATTGCCGGTTGATCGATGAGCGCGATTCCGCATTGTGGGTCATGGCAAAGCTTGTCCCGCGTTGCAAGCCCGCTCGCCTACTTCCACCTGCCTGTGCCTTCCACGATGGTGATATAGCGGTTCAGGGGCAGATCGGTAAAGCGCTCCACAGCGCCGCTGGGCAACGGCCACCTGACTTCCAGCGAGTCGATTTTGGCTCGCTGGCCGATGCCGAGGACAATCCGGGGATCATGCGCGGAGAGGAAGCTCCCTCCGCCCACCTTCATTCTGGAGCGCTTCAGTTCCCCCGCCTGGTAGGCCACGCGCGCGCCGACTGCGTCGGGATTGCACTTGCGCCCGATCAGATTCACGCCCAGCCAGTTGTTCAGCTTGCCGATGTTGTTGCGCAGCAGCAGCGGAGCTTCGTCATTGTTGCTGATCAGCACGCTGACTCCCCCGTCGTTCATGAAGTCTCCGATGGCAAGGCCGCGGGCGGGGAATTTCCGGGCAAAGGTCGGCCCGCTCGCCGCGCTCACATCCCGAAACCCCTTCCCTTCATGGTGAAAGAGCAGCAGCGGCTGCCGCCACTGGATGGAAGAGGATGCCGAATCCAGCAGATCGTCGGGAAAACCGCTGGCCGCGATCAGGTCGAGGTTGCCGTCGTTGTCGTAGTCGAAGAACTTCAGCCCCCAGCCGCTCATCCAGCGGGTCGACATCCCGATCCCCAGCGGCGTAGCCACATCGTCGAAGGTTCCGTCGCCGTTGTTCTGATAAAGCGAGAAAAACTCCTCGTCGATATTGGCCAGGAAAATGTCCATCAGGCCGTCTTCGTTGAAATCTGCCGAATCCAGCCCCATGCCGGAGCGGGCGCGCCCATCCGCGCTGTAGGCCACTTCGGCCGCCAGGCCCGTTTCCTCGAAGGTGCCCCCGCGATTCATATACATGAAGTTCGGCGCCGTGTCGTTGGAGACGAACAGATCCATCTTGCCGTCGTTATTCAGATCCGTCGCCACCACGCCCCACGCCTTCCCCAGGTGCGCGGCAATCCCCGTGGCTTTGCTCACGTCCGTGAAGGTGCCGTCGCCGTTGTTGTGGAAGAGCCAGCTCGGCTCGGGGTTGAATGTTGTGGGAATGCAGTAGTGGCGCAGGCCGGCGGCGTCGGTGCCGCAGCCGTGCATCAGGTCAAACTCGGCGAACTGGCAGACGAACAGGTCCAGTCTGCCGTCGTTGTCATAGTCGAACCAGACCGCGCTCGTGCTCCAGCCGGCCGCGGCCACGCCCGCCTTCTCCGTTACGTCGGTGAAAGTCCCGTCGCCGTTATTGCGATAAAGAATGTTCCGCCCCACCTGCGTGACGTAGATGTCCGGAAAGCCATCGCCGTTGTAATCCCCCACGGCGACGCCCATGCCGTACCCTCCGCCGCCAACCCCCGCCTTCTCGGTGACGTCAGTGAATGTGCCGTCGCGGTTGTTGCGATAGAGCGCATTGCGCAGAGGATGCGGCGGATTGAAAAAGTTCGCCTTGCCGCTGTTGACCAGGTAAATGTCCATCCACCCGTCATTGTCGTAATCCAGAAAGGCGCATCCCGCCCCGCTGCTCTCCGGCAAATACTTCATCGCGGATCTTCCCGCATCGTGCACCCAGTGAATCCCGCTCTTCGACGCCGGAACTTCCTCGAAGGTGTAGGGCGCGGCCAGGCCGGCGGCGCGGCTCAGCAGAGGCCCGCAGAAAGGAGAGGCCGCGGCCACACCTGCCATGTTGCGCAGCAATCTGCGTCGCGTGATGTTTTCGAACGGGCGGATGATTTTCTGCTGCATACTGAAGATCGAGGATTCAGCTCAAAGTATACTTGCTGGCGGATACAGTCTATGTCCATATCGAGATTCCGTTCAATTTGCCTGGGGCTTGCTCTTTTGCCTTTCACGTGCGCGAGCTGGACTTCCGCTGAGCCGTTGCCCGCCTCTCAGTCCCCGGTCGGCGCGGCCACGGCTCCAGCCGACATTGATGCCCTCCAGAAGCGCGCGCTCCAGGAGGGAGAAACAGGAAAGACCGGCGACGCCATCCGCAACTACAAGCGCGCCCTGGAGCTTCAGCCCGAATGGAAAGAGGGCCTCTGGAATCTGGGAATGCTGCTCTATGACACCAGCCAGTTCAGAGAGGCAAGCGCGATGTTTCAGCGGGTAGCCGTCTCTGCTCCCAACCTTGGCATCGCATGGAGTCTTCTCGGCCTTTCGGAATACGAAACCGGAGATTATGACCACGCCCTTACTCATCTGGAGCGTGCGCAATCTCTCGGAGTTCAGGACGACGAGATTGCGCGCGTTTCCAGCTACCACCTCGGAATTCTATGGGTCCGCGCCGGTGAATTCGAACGCGCATCCACTCTGCTGCTGGCCACCTTTGGCTCCGGCCTCGTCTCGCCGCAGGCAAAAATCGCCCTGGGCCTGGCCATGCTGCGCGTTCCCCTGCTGCCTGAGCAACTTGACCCGTCGCTCGAGGCGCTGCTCCTGGCCGCCGGTGAGGCCGCAGTGGCCGCGGTGAACGACCCAGCCCGTTTCCCCGCATTGTTGCAGGCGTATCCGGATCTCCCCTACCTGCATTACGCCTATGGAATTGCCCTGGCAAAAGCCGGAAACAATAAGGAGGCTCTGGCGCAGCTTCGTGCTGAGTCAAAGCTCTCGCCCTTGAGCCCCATCGTGTGGATTGATCTGAGCCGCCTCGAACTCCGCCAGGGCGCGGTGAATGAATCGCTCCAGGCGGCGCATGAGGCCGTCCGCCTCGCTCCCTTCAATCAGGATGCTCACAGGGCGCTCGCTCAGGCTCTTGAAGCGGCCGGCAAAAAACAGCAAGCGGCTATCGAGCGAAAATTCGTGGCGTCCTCCAGCGCCAGCCACGCGGCTCCCGAGCAGCGCATTGTCCACTTCTATGCCAATGCCAACCCCGGCGCAAAAACCGCCGTCCCGCCCGAAGCTAATTTGGAGCGCTGGAACCAGGCTCTGCTGGAATTCACCGAAGGCCAGTATTCCCCCGCCGCCGCCGATTTCAAGGCCTCGCTCGCGGTCACTCCCGGCAACGCCAATGGCTGGGCATTGCTGGGAATCTGCGAATACGAACTGAAGGATTTCGACAACGCGCTCATTCACCTCGACCGCAGCGCCAAGCTCGGCATCAGCGCCAAGCCCGAGTACCTCTACCTGGCCCGATACACCTACGGCGTTCTGCTCGTCCATGCGGGCCAGTTCGATCAGGCTGCCGAGGTGCTGGCAACAGCCACTAAAGCGGAGGGCCCGCTCGCCGCCAAGGTCGAGTATGCGCTCGGGTTGGCGCTCTTGCGCAGGGCGGAATTCCCCAGCGCCACGCCGGCGCCTCTGTCAGCCATCGTCACAACCGCGGGCCACATCGCCCGCCTCCTCCAAGAGAGCAACTACGGCGAAGCCTTTCCGCAATTCAAGCTCCTGCTGCACGAGTATCCGGCCGAGCCTTTTCTGCATTACGCTTACGGAACCGCCTTGATCGCAATGTCGGAGTTCGATCAGGCCGCCGCCCAGATGCAGGCCGAAGCCGCTATCTCTCCCACGAGCGAGTTGCCCTGCCTTCGTCTGGCCTCCATCGCTCTGCGCCAGCACGACGCCGCCGCCGCCATCAAATGGTCCGAGCGCGCCCTTGCTCTCGCCCCCGGCTCCGTCGATGCTCACTACCTGTTAGGACGCGCCTCTCTCGAAGCAGGCGACCTGCCCACGGCCATGCGCGAGCTGGAAATCGCCAGCAAGCTCAGTCCCGCCAGCCCCGAGATTCACTTCAACCTCGCCAAGGCCTACGCCCGCGCCAAAATGCCGGAAAAGGCGCAGCACGAGCGCGACGTCTTCTCGGAATTGAATGAAGCGCAGAAATCCAAGCCGCCCACAACTGCTCCCAACAAATAGATAGCAATTTGGAGTGAACCCCAAAACTGAGACAGTGGAGAGTGCCCCTCTATTGGGGTGAACCCCTTGAGTGAGACAGTTTGCGAGTGCCCCACTTGCCGTTCAATGAAATTGTCTACTCATCCTGCCCTTGCTCCTTCAGAATAATCCT
>Ga0224530_1000172_pt1 | contig 45589 bp, 36 predicted proteins | sample CBST75metaG_FD_179873 | JGI IMG/M metagenome (GOLD analysis project Ga0224530, IMG submission 179873) | Peat soil microbial communities from Stordalen Mire, Sweden - C.B.S.T75 | ecosystem: Environmental > Terrestrial > Soil > Wetlands > Peat | place: Sweden: Norrbotten County, Stordalen Mire...
TTGCCGAATCATGCACTGGTCCTCGTCGGAGCGAAGGAGGATGCGGCGGCAAGCAAATTTGCCGCAGCCGGATGGAAGAGCACTGTACTGAATCTATGTGGAAAGCTCACTCCGCGCGAGACCGCGGCTGTTCTTGCGCACGCGGAGTTGTTCGTCGGTCCGGATAGCGGTCCGATGCATCTTGCGGCAATCAGTGGCGTACCGTGCGCAATTGCGTTTGCTGCGCGCGATTACCCAGGGCGCTGGTTTCCCGCCGGCATCGGACACCGGATCGTGTACCACAGAGTGGAGTGTTTTCACTGTAGACTCGAAGTCTGCATTGAGAAGAAGAAGGACTGCCTCACCTCAATCACAGTAGAGGAAATGTTCGCTGCGGCCATAGGCGCATGGGAAAATGGTCAGAGAGAGCGGACTTCGCGGATGGCCTAGTTGCCATCGAAGGAAAAGAATATGTATATCGTTACGGGCGGTGCGGGATTTATCGGCAGCAATCTGGTCCATGAGTTGAATCTGCATGGTATTTCCGACATCCTTATCGTCGATAATCTTGCCGATGTGCGAAAGCTCTTCAACCTGCACGGCGCCCGGTTTGTGGACTACATGGACAAGCGGGAGTTCCGGCGCGCGCTCCACCAGGGGGAATTGCGAATTCCGCATATCGAGGCGATCTTTCATCAGGGGGCGTGCTCGAACACACTGGTAGACGACGGCGTCTACATGATGGACAACAATTTCACCTGCTCGAAGGAGATACTCGACTACGCCATTGAGCAGGGCGCACCGTTCGTCTATGCTTCGACGGCAGCGGTATATGGGCTCAGCGGCCAAGGCCACTTTACATCCACGCTGGAAAACGAGAAGCCGCTGAATATATATGGCTTCTCGAAGCTGGCATTCGACAATCATGTACGCCACCGGATTGCCCGGCAGTCGCTGCCGATCACCGTGGTAGGCCTTCGGTACTTCAACGTCTATGGACCGCGCGAAGATCATAAAGGCCGCATGGCCTCCGTGATCCACAATTTTTCAAAGCAGATACTGGAGAACCGCAAAGTTTGCCTGTTTGAAGGCTCCGGCGGATATGGTAACGGCGAACAGCGGCGCGACTTTGTTTTCGTTCGCGATTTGGCGCGGCTGAATCTGTTTTTCGCTCAAGCGGGGCCATATGCTCCGGCGAAAGACCAGCCGGCAAAGACTTATCAGGCCGTGGTGAATGCCGGATCGGGCCGGGCGCGCACCTTCAATGAAGTTGCAAAAGCCCTGATGCAGGTGCATGGCGAAGCCAAGATCGAGTACATGCCCTTTCCCGCCGATCTCGAAGCACGCTATCAGCACTTTACCGAGGCCGATCTCACGGGATTACGGAAGACGGGATGCGGCATTCCCATGACCACGCTTGAAGACGGAGTCCGGGAAACCTTTGCCCAGGCGGAGACGCCTAGCGCCTGACATTGCTTACTATCACCTGATTTGCCCCGTCGGCCTTGCTCCACTGGCCGCTAAGGAAGGACACACTAGACCTGCGACCCATGAGCCACCTGCATTCCTTGAAAGCCTTTCTGGCTCCCAAACTGCAACGTGTCGTCGAGTTCCTGGCTGCCCAGGGAGTCACGATGGCGGGCAATCTCCTCTATGGTTTGCTATGCGTGCGGCTGTTGCCTATCGCCGGCTACGCCAAGTTTGCGGTGGTCTTCGGATTTCTAGGCACACTGACGCTGCTCATGGACATCAACTTTTCCGGCACGCTGATTCCGCTCGTTGGGGAGCGGATCGACGATCGTCAGTTGATTGCCGACTATGTGGCTTCGCTCCGCCAGTTGGCTCACCGGCTCTACATGGTGATGGCGCCGGCCGCAATCTTGGTCTTTCCCTTGCTGGTCTACAAGCAACAATGGAGTTGGCAGGTTGTGGCGGCCATGGTGGCGATCCTGCTGGTTGCGGCTTGGTGCGCTCGGGTTGGCGGGGCCTATGGCGCGGTGCTGATTGTGCGCCGCGACCAAAGGGTCTGGTACCGGGCTCAGATGATATCGAGCCTCGGCACTCTGGCGCTGCTGGGCGTCTTCTGGGCCGCTCACTGGCTTAGCGCCTTCTCCGCCATCCTCATCAATGTGGCCGGCATCGTCTTTGTCAGTTCGTCCTACTTCTTCCGGGCACGATACCTGTTGGGGGGTGCAGGCCATCCCTCCAAAGAGAAGCGCAAGGCGATTGTGCATCTGGCTCTGCCAAACATGCCCAATGCCATCTTCTATGCGCTCCAGGGGCAGGTGTCGCTGCTCCTGATCACCATCTTCGGCCACACCTCGGCGGTGGCCAGCATAGGCGCTCTGGGTAGGCTTTCGCAGATCTTCGCCCTGTTTGCGCAAATGAATCCGCTCCTGGTGGAACCCTATTTTGCCAAGCTGTCGAGAGCCCGGTTGAAGGCCAACTACCTGGGTGTGCTCGCTGTGGTTGGCGTCCTCTGTCTGTTCGTCACCGGGTTGGCCCGCTATTTCCCCCAACTCTTCCTCTGGGTGCTCGGGCCCAAATACTATGGTCTACGCTTCGAGGTTCTGCTCTCCATCGCCACTGGCAGCCTTGGTTACCTTTGCGGGGTGCTGTGGGTCATTAACTCCGCTCGCCGGTTCGTATACTGGTGGAACGGAGCGTTGACCATCACTTACAGCCTCCTGGCTGAGGTGCTGTTTCTATGGAAAATGGATTTGTCGACGGTGCGAGGTGTACTGACATTAATGGTCGCGCTTGCCTCGGGCGGCTTTCTTATCAATGTTCTTACTGGCGTCTACGGCTTTTTGTGGGGTCCGCGGAAGACCGCAGGGGCTTGACGACAACCAATGAAGGAGGCGAGCATGAGCGAGCATTTCACCACTATCCCTATCCCGAGTTTGGTTAGTAACGCGGGGATCTGCACTCTCTTTGAAGGCGACTACCATTTCGGAGTGGCGGCGCTTGTGAATTCACTGGTGCGCGCGGGATATATGGGCACGGTTTGGGTGGGATATAGAGGGGCGCTGCCGCCTTGGCTCGATCAACTCAAGCATCTTGATGTTCAGGGCAGTGAGTATATGGTTACGGATCAGGTCCGACTGGTGTTTCTGCCGCTCAAAACGGATACTCACTTCACCAATTACAAGCCTGAATTCATGATTGATCTGCTCGCAAACCAAGCTAGCGCGTGTGATTGCCTCTGGTACTTCGATCCGGATATTTTTTTGCGCTGTGGCTGGTCCTTCTTTGCGAAATGGCAGCACTACGGCATCGCCTTATGCGAGGATATGCTCTACCATCCTCTTCCTGAGAACGATCTGCTTCGGCAACAATGGATAGAGATCGCAACCGGCATGGGACTCGGCAAGCCTCGCGCACTCATACAACATTTCAACGGCGGTTTCGTGGGTGTCCCTACCGCCTATGCCAGCTTCCTTCACTTATGGAAGCGTGTACTAGACCAAACTGCGGCGATGGGCTACGATCTGACGGGTTTTTTACCCGGTACCCGTGAGATGCCTCTGCACGCAACCGACCAGGATGCGCTGAACATTGCCACTATGTACACGGAGCATCCGCTGTCTACCCTGGGGCCGGAGGCGATGGGATTCATTAACGGTGGATTCACCATGTACCACGCTGTGGTTCGGAAACCCTGGAGAGGTTTGATGGTGCGGAGTGCGCTGGCTGGTGTGCCACCTTCGAGTGCGGCCAAGTTCTTCTTCACGCAGGTTTCGTCTCCCATTCGTGCCTACTCCCCGATGCGTTTGCGCGGCAAAAAATTGGCTTGCGCAATCGCTGGATTTATTGGGCGCTTCTACGCCAGAAGGTGAGCCACGCTCCCTCGAACGTGGTGGAAACCTCTGAAAAGGATGGCCTTCCACCAAGAGAAAAGGTTTCATAGTCTCTGAGAATCTGGCGATGATTGCCGATGGAGCCAAATCGCAATCGGATAGGCATCAGAGGGCCGTCCGCCTTTCTTGCGATAACCAATCTTTGCGTGTTGCCTGCTAAGATCAGAGGGACTTGATGACAGTTACCAGAGGAAGATGATGATGCGTGAAGTTACCAACTCAAGCCCTCAGCCTGTCTGTAACGTGGCCATCTGTACGCTCTTTGAAGGAGATTACCATCTCGGATTGGCAGCCTTCGTCAACTCCCTGGTGCGCGCGGGCTTCGCGGGAACAGTCTGGGCTGGATATAGAGGGGCGCTGCCGCCTTGGCTCGATCAACTCAAGCATCTTGATACTCCGGGCAGTGAGTACATGGTCACGGATCAGGTTCGGCTGGTGTTTCTGCCGCTCAAGACGGAGATTCACCTTACTAATTACAAGCCTCAATTCATGCTGGACCTGCTTGCGGATCAGGCCCGCGATTGCGAGTATCTATGGTATTTCGACCCGGATATCTTTCTGCGCTGCAGTTGGTCTTTCTTTGCGGACTGGCAGCGCCATGGCATTGCCTTGTGCCAGGAAATCGTCAATAACATACTTCCTGAGGACTCTCCTCTGCGACAACAGTGGATGGAAATTGTCAGTGGCATTGGTCTCAGCAAGCCGCGGCCTCTCAACCACTATTTCAACGGCGGGATGGTGGGTCTATCCGCGGAACGTGTCAGCTTTCTTCATTTATGGAAGCGACTGTTAGAACATGCGGGAGCGACTGGCTGCAATCTGAATGGCTTTATGCAGGGAACCCGTGAAATGCCTTTTCTCGCCAGCGATCAGGATGCACTGAATATTGCCGCCATGTATACCGAGCATCCGCTCACCACCATGGGACCGGAGGCAATGGGATTCATTGGCGCTGGATTCACGATGTATCACACCGTGGGCCAAAAGCCTTGGAGGGGTTCACTGTTGCTGAGGGCACTGGCTGGCGTACCGCCTTCCAATGCGGTCAAGTTCTTCTTTACCCAGGTTTCGTCGCCCATTCGCGCATACTTCCCGTTGCGTTTGTGCGCAAAGAAGCTTGCTTGTGCAATCGCCGCGTTTATTGGCCGTTTCTACAGAAGGCAGTGACGCAGCACCTGCACGAATGAACATACTGCACGGTTGTGGCAGTGCTCCAGATAAGTGCCGGCCATCGACTCAACCACTGGATGGTGCGTTGTGTCGCTTCTTTCTCTCGCCCAACGAGGCAGGGATGGTAGTCTTTAATCGCTGCAACCACTTGCACTTTGAAGAAGATGACCAATTCACCGGCGGTTCAACTGCCGTTTTTAAGTTGATTAGTTCAATATATTTTGTCAGCCGAGCAGCCCGACTTGCCGCTGCAAGTTACTTCAGCAATGAACCAGCTAACTTGCCAACTCGCCATCACCGCGAAGCGGTGGCTAACCGGCTAAATAGTTAACCAGTTCTCAGGTGGTTTGGCGAATGGACGGAGAAGACCAAACTCTCAACCAGTTTTGTTCATAGGGAGCGGAGTTTGGCGCGCTTTTTGCGCCAAACGCAGTCGAAAGCCTGCCCTGATCGCAGTCGAAGGGGATCTGCGGTTGCGTCCCCAAATTATGCGATGAACCTCGGGGACACAATACTAGACGCTGGGCGAAGATCGACGGCAGCGCCCCTCTTTCGACCCCATTGCCGATAATTATCGTCCCCTGGCGCACACTGGTAGATGGGAAGAGATGGGAGCAAACTCCCCGCATCGGCCTGAAATAGTGCGTACCCCCACCCCCCCCTCTCACTTTTAATGCAATTTCCGGCCAGCACATCCTGGTAAACATAAAGGAATAAACAACTTAGAGAAAACTACTATTAACTGATCGGTAAACATCGAAGGCCGTTTTTGCCCATTTTTGAGCAGTTTTTAGCCCGTTTTGAGCTAAAAACAGCGTTTTTTGCTTCAAATTTCAATCGCTGCAACCGCTTGCACGTTAAGAAGACGACCAATTCATTGCCGGTTCAACTGCGGTTTTTAGGGTCAAAGAAACATCTGAGGTGAGCTATGAGTCAAACGGTCTGCCCAGCTTGTGGCCAGGATGCATTTGAGCCACGCGAATTTATCGATGTCGCCGAACAGCATAAACTCTATGCGCCGGACAACCAAGAGACGCAGCAGGAACTTACTGCCGCTGCGTCTGAAACTGCGTCAAGCTATCAAATGTTGAGATGCCATCACTGTGGTCTGGAGTTCTGCGAACCACTGCTGGCTCCATCGGCGGCGTGGTATCACCTCGCGTATAGAGCGTTGGACCTCTACTCATTTGACCGATGGGAGTTTTACGAAGTACTTCGCCGTATTCCTAAAGGTGCAGATGTGTTCGAGTTTGGGTGTGGTTCAGGCTTATTTTTGGCGCATTGCCTGGAATATGGTGTATCTGCCTCGGGAGTGGATTTCTCAGAAGACGGCGTCGCCAGTTGCGTGGCGAAAGGTCTTGCCGCGCGACATCTCGATCTCAACGAGGCCGCTTCCGTATCCGATACGGATCGCTTCCCCCAAATGGCTGCGTTCCACTTACTTGAACACCTCGACCGTCCAGTAACATTGTTCAAACAGGCTGCTTCGAGGGCGTTGCCGTCCGCCCACCTCTGGGTGTCGGTTCCTGGTGATCGCCGGACAACTCGTCGCTTCGGAGTAAGGGAGTTTCTGGATCAACCGCCGCACCATATGACGCGGTGGACATCGGAGGCATTTCGTGAAATTGGAAGACGCTACGGCTGGCGCCTCGTGGAGACGCTTTATGAGCCCATACCGCTTCGCACTACTTTGTGGTGGATTTCGGTTAATTCCCCAACCTACCAACGGTGGAAAGCTGCAGGGCGGTTTCGGAGCCGATTTGTGGAAAGAGCCTATCGTGCCTTGGCTTTGCCAGCAGCGTTGATTCATCGGCTGACGGGCGACAGGCACTTGAGCGGTTACGCAATGTTAGCCCATTTTGTCTTTGACATCCGCTGATAGGCGACCGCTGCTTCTCAAGTCCAGGTACTCCAGGATTTTCAGCAGGCGTAGCTAGCCTATGAAACGTGAGGTCAACGCTGGAGCGCGACGGCCATTGCTCTACACTGACAATCTCACCGACACGAATATTCTGGCCGGCCAATTTCATTCAACGAGGACACATTCATGCGGAAAGTAGCTTTAATTACTGGCAGATTTTGAATAAAAGGTATCAAGTTTGTAACACAGTAGTACTAGTGACACACTGTTGCAAGAGGGAGAACCCGACTTTGCCGGGGCGGGAGTTTAGGTCTCAGTCTTGGACGATACGAACGGTGTAGGCAACAGAACCATCACCTACACCGGCGTCAAATCTTACAGGCCAACTCCGATATAGCACTTTGAGTTGGTTAGCAAATCACTTCGGCTATTGCAGTATCAATACGCCCCCTATCGGCGCCGAGCCCGATTCCTCATGAACGCTATCAAGACCGCTTATCTTCCAACTGTGAATACCGGGATGATAGCCCTCATCGCTGGTATACAGATAGATGTTGCCGTTGACGGGAACCGTTGCCATCGTTAAAATATTCCCAGCAGCGCCTGGCACCAGTGTTCCGGAATTGCCTCCTGATTGGGGTGTGTTACCGAATTGACCAATTAGTAGCCCATCTTCCGACCAGTGCATCCACTGACTCGAAAACGTGCCCCAATTTCCGTTATATCCTTCAAAAACATTCGAACCCTCAACCAAAGCAGTGATACCATCAAGGCCGCTGAGGTTACTATCTGAGAAGGTACCTTCCCCGTCCGGAGAACTCAGCATTCCGCCAGGGCTTGCCTTCCAGGACCAACTTGACGCTCCTGCTTTCACTCCTCCAATGTGGTGATCCGAGCCAGCTGTAGAAATGGTGGTGTTGAAGGAAACGTAGAAGCCTCCACTTGTTGCCTGTGGTGTCTCCTCCATACCCCCTCCCGGAACAGCAAGCGGCTCAGTTGAATTCCGAAAGGTCGTGTCGCCGAAGTTAGAGGAAACAGAGGCAGATGCCTGAGTATCGCCCCATTCAGGGAATCCGTTTTCATCGTATCCTACGAAGATACTCTTGTAGGCCGTATCTACAATGTTGTTGCCAGTCTGTGTTACTTTCCAATAAGCGAGGTTCCCATCGTTGTCGAAGATTTCGCTATTTCCAGAATCCTGTACGATACTACCACTAAACCTAAGCGGGCCGGATGTGGGCAGTTCTGCGACCTCAGGCATCGCTGCACCGCTCAGTTGGCTCCTGACATCATTGTTATATAACTCCGCATATGTGCGCCCATTTCCATATGTATCAACTGCGACAAACCAAGGATCGTATTGTGCTGGAACGCAAACAGACCAGTTCTTGGCTAGCGACCAACTTCCATTCCCTCCCAAGTTCGGGTCGGGATCACCCGGGAGCAAAGGTTTCGAATAGTCCACCTTGAATTCGAGAAAGTCCGCGAAGATCCGGCTTGGATCACCGTGATCAGTGGCAACCCTATAGAGGTACCTCATGAACGCAACTTGGTTGAGATATTGCCCATCCTCAGATACGTGAAGCATCCGATCATTTCCTAGGTCGCCAATCCAAAACGACCCATCCGGTTGAACAGCGAGCCATGTGTGTGGCGTCTGGTTATTCCCTGCCCCGCCTCCGGCAGTGCTGTCAAGATACAGCCGAGTATTGGTAACGGTAGGATTGCAATCTGTATATCCGCCGAGGTCGCCATAGGTCGAAAGTAATTCTCCAGCGGAAGAGAAGCGTTTGATTTGCTGAACTGTACCACCATCTCCGACTAGTACAACGCCTGTTTTCAAGTCCACTGTAATCGCTACGGGCGCCGACACGTCGGGCAATGAGCGAACAATATTGTTTTGTTGGCCCACCGAAGCGATCTGCACTACGGTGCCGTTTGAAATTGCCCATAGAGTTCCATCGGAACTGAACGCAAGTTGTTGCGGATCGCGAATACTGACCATGCCCAGGAATGCTCCTGATATCTTGTCGAATAGTCGAATTGCGTCCTCCCCTGGAAGCAGCGTCGGAAGATTGTCACCATAGTACGTCCCGTGAGAGACTGCAAGTATGTTCCCATTCGCCTGCACAGCTATTCCGGTCGGGATATTGGGATCGATATCGATTATCCCACTTACAGGGGGTCCGCAGTTTGATGCAGTTGCACCTGAAGGGAATTTATACTGACTGCCAGTTGTACCATCAACAGCAATTACGAAGGAATTGCCGCCTGATAACGCGTCTCCGACGTTGCCAAAGTATACACGCTCACCATCACTGGTTACGTATCTGAACACATTGCAATAACCGATGTTTAGAAGAGGCAATGGCTCCTGCGGCGTAGCGGTATTGAAGTATGATGAGTTTGGCCTACCTTCCGAATAGCCGTTTGACATGTAAGCGTTAGTTTCAGAGAATGCCATTCCCTCCGGAAGGTCGCTCAGAGCGTCCCAATTATCAGGACCACCCCAGGATGTCGATGTATCACCGATTAAGCCCCACTCGTATGTAACATTGCTATAAAGAACTTTGACCAGATATGTGTCGGAATCTACAGGAGTCCCGTAATCATCTTGGCCATCCCACGTTTCAACGTGTGCTCCCGCAGCGTAGGACTGGTTACTCCAAAGCGTTCGGAGAAGGGTTCCCTGCGAGTTATAGACGCCGGCACTGGTTGCAGCTGCAGTTGGAAGAGTGAATGCGAATCCAATCTGCCCAGGCGAACTAGCGGGCCCGATGATGGAAGTTTCCGTGTACCCTTGTATTGTTGGGTTCGTCTGAAGTGCGGCGCTTATGGCCACAGTTTCATTTGCGCTTGGGGGCGCTGTGTAGACGCCATTCACCGCAATTGTCCCAGCTTGGGGGGTTCCGCCAACCGTGCCGTTGACCGCCCATTCAAGAGCTTGGCTGGAACTCCCGCTCACGGTTGCGGTGAAGGGGTAGGTAGTCCCAGCGAGGATGGGTGTAGCTGGGGGCGTAACGGTAATGGAAGGATGATCAACGGTCAAGGTAACAGAGGCAGTAGTGGTGCTGTAGTCCTCTGTGTCGGTTGGGGTGAAGGTTGCCGATAGCGTCTGTGACCCTGGGTTTAGGACCGTACCCAAGGGAAGCGAATATACGAAGGTTCCTGGCAAGGTGGACAAGGCGTCGAGTTGGGTCGTGCTGAGCGCAGTGCCGTAGGTAATTGGTGCCGGGGCAGCCCAGACAATGGTCGGTATCGCATCGTTGATAATCTGAGTAATGGGGCTGGAGGTGACGGAGTTGTCGTTGTTGTTACCTGCCCAGGATGCTGTGATCGAGTGAGTGCCGACCGCCATCGTGCTCGTCGTGAGTGTTGCTGTGGTGCCGCTCAATGTGCCGGTGCCAATAGAACTGCCTGCGTCGGAGAACGTCACTGTGCCTGTGGGGCCGTTGGAGACCGTCGCCGTGAAGGTGACCGCGCTGCCATAACTGGAAGGTGTAACCGATGTTGTGACTACTAGTGTAGGTGTGACCTCAAGGCCTTTCGGCGATGTGCTTGAGGCGGAAGAAAGATATGAGACAGACTCGCAGCCCAGTAGGAGAAAGGCCGAGCAGAATGAAATAACAATTAAGAGGTTTCGGGCGAGCCGGTATGAGTGGAAGACAATTTGAAGGCGCATCGGCCGGCCTTTTTTCGTCAGATGTGACAGTGGGGGTAATGCAATTGAGAGAGCGATGATAAATGGGGACATTGAGGCAACAGCCTCGCTCTTTTTGCAGCTCATTTGTCGGTTCCTTTCTAAGCTAAAGAGTTGGTCGCTAATAACGATCCGGTTGCTTATCGCGTACTGCCTGACGACCGCAGAGGCCAGATTTCCTTATTAGCTGTATCGGCGGAGGAGGTGGAGTCTCTAGCCGAGTTTTGGCAGAGTTATTTAGAAAGTTTTTAATGTTCTGCTGATATGCAATAGACAGAGCAAATATCGGGCAGGAATATATGAACGCTGATGATCAGGATGGGGATCGAGGCCATCTGTTGCAAACTCAACACCTCGAAGCCTTTGCCGGGACACAGAATTTGTTCCTGTCGGCTGCATAATCTGCCCATTATGCTGAGCGCTATGTGAATGGCTCTGTTGCCCCATTTTTGGAGACAACCGGTTAAGACTCGATCCATTGAATGGAGAATTGAGCCATGGGATTGTCACGCAGGCAGTTCACCAGAGAGTTCAAGCCGGCTGCCGTTCGGGGGCTGGAAGCAGGGGCCTCGATGGCCGAGTTGTGCACGGGTTGGAGGTCAGCCCCAATGTGCTGCACCGCTGGTAGCGTGAGTTCGGACAGGTGCCGGACTACGCCTCTCAGGCCACGGGTGGCGCCGCTGGTCCGAGGGCCAGATCGCGGAACGCGAACGTAAGATCAGTCGGCAAGCGGTGGAGATCGATTTTTTGAAGGTGTGCTTGTCGCACAAACAGCCGATATACCGTTATATGGTATATCGGCTGTTTGTGAGTGTGATATCAGCCAACTCTTCAATGGCTTCGATGATTTTCATGAATCTGTCTCGATATTTTGCTTGACAAGAAAAATTGACAGACCTAAAGTGAGGATAACTTTTCCCCTGTGGAAAATCTGGTGGAAATCTTGTGCCACGCAGCGCGAGGTGTCGCCAAAGCTTGAAAGTGTTTTCTTGGACATCCAAATGAGAAAGTTCCCATTAATTGTGATTCATTTGGACCGTCGAATTGCTTGCTGCAATCCCAAAGATCAGCGTGATGGAGGAATTGTCTTCATCCCATTTCGATTCTTGAGGGAAGAATGTTTGCCTTGGATAAGGATTTCGCCTTTTTGACGCGGCATATTCGAAGTCTTCGCGGCGGTTCACAGCCAATTCTTGCTCAGGCAAGTGACGGACTGCTGTATGTAGTTAAGTTTACCAACAATCTCCAGGGTCCCAACCTACCGTTCAACGAGAGCATCGGAAGTGAACTTTACCGAGCCTGTGGGTTGGCAGTGCCTTCCTGGAAGCCACTGCTCGTTACTGATGCCTTCCTCGCCCAGAACCCTGACTGCTGGATGCAAACCCCTGAAGGGCGTCTTCGGCCAGACTCCGGCCTGTGTTTTGGTTCCCGCTTCCTCGGCGGGGATGGTATCCATTTCCTGGAAATCCTACCTGGAACTAGTTTCAAGCGGGTCCGTAATCACAAGAGCTTCTGGCTGGCGTGGTTGGTCGACATCTGCGCAGGGCACACTGACAACCGCCAAGCAATCTTTCTGGAAGACGGAGCCGGTTGGATGGACGCGTTCTTTGTCGATCACGGACATCTTTTCGGTGGTCCTAAAGGCGAACTGCGACGGAACTTTCTGGCATCACGTTATCTTGACCCACGCATCTATCAGAGCGTATCCTCACAGTACCTTTTTGGCTTGCAGAGAGTGATTGCATCTCTGGATGCGGACCAGCTCTGGCGACGGATTCAAACACTGCCGGACGATTGGAAGACAGCGTCGGCACTCAACAGCTTTGCTCAGTGCCTTTGCAGAGTATCGAGCCCTAATCTTTTGCAGAATATAGCCGATACTCTGGTGGAAGCACAGCGGCAGGTCAATAGCGGTGAACACTGCAAACAGCAACATGAACGGGGAAAAACCGGTTCAGTTCTGTGCCCTGGAATACGATCCACAGGGTTGGTGCATCGCCTCGTCGCAAAAAGCCACGATTGTCCTGCTTGTGTTTAAGGGTGGGGACGGAAGTCTTCGCTTTCTTATCAATCCCAAATTGCGCACAATTGTTCAGGGAAAGGACTTGGCATACATCGAAGCTCTGCTGCAGGATTTTCTCGGACGCGCCAAACAAGATCCGGCAGCGCTCTTCAAACAGATATCATCCCTCGGAGTCGGGCCATTGGTTACTAAAGTGCTCGGATCGAATCTTGTGGAATACGCATTCATTCAGGAACTCGCCTCACAATTTGTTCAGATCTAGTGTGCATCATTCGTGAACTTCCCGCGAGTGGTGGATTATGCTGCGTAAAATCGCCGCAGACTCTATAAAAAACATACATAATCGGCGCGACGACGATTTTCGGGCAGGGCCTTCTTTTGTTGTCGGTTCAGCTATGCGAATATGGATATTCTTCAGGGAAGCGGTACTGCGTTCTTCTATGCGTTACCTCACTGCGTTTACTTTGCAAACACGCTTCGAGCCGTAGCGTTACACTGAACTTTCTGCCGGTTCAAACGTCGGAGCAGGCCAATTTCATTCAACGAGGTCACATTCATGCGGAAAGTAGCTTTAATTACTGGCATTACCGGGCAGGACGGCTCATATCTGGCCGATCTTCTGCTGGGCAAAGGTTATCTTGTACATGGCATCAAGCGCCGTTCTTCGTCGTTCAATTCGGCGCGCATCGACCATATTTACCAGGATCCCCATGCACCGGACACTCGTTTCACGATTCATTACGGGGACATGACGGATTCCACCAATCTGATCCGCATCGTTCAGACGGTGCAGCCGGACGAAATCTATAACCTCGCCGCGCAAAGCCATGTGCAGGTCAGCTTTGAAACGCCGGAATACACGGCAAATGCCGATGCCACGGGCGCGTTGCGCATATTGGAGGCGATCCGGATTCTCAATCTTGTCGGCAAGACGAGGTTCTATCAGGCTTCGACTTCCGAGCTTTACGGCAAGGTGCAGGAAACTCCGCAAAGCGAAACCACTCCGTTCTATCCGCGCAGCCCATATGGCGTCGCCAAACTGTATGCCTACTGGATTACCGTGAATTACCGCGAAGCTTATGGTATTCATGCCTCGAACGGAATACTGTTCAACCACGAAAGCCCCGTTCGCGGCGAGACCTTTGTTACGCGCAAGATTACTCGCGCAGTTGCCGGGATTCATCTGGGCGTGCAGAAGACGTTGTATATAGGCAACCTCGATTCCAAGCGCGACTGGGGCCATGCGCGGGATTATGTCGAAGGCATGTGGCGAATTGTGCAGCAGGAAAAACCGGACGATTACGTTCTGGCAACGGGTGAAATGCACAGCGTGCGCGAATTCATCGAACTGGCTTTCTCCAAAACCGGCCGTAACATTGAATGGAAGGGAAAGGGCATTGGCGAGGTCGGCATCGACTCCGCCAGCGGGGAGATACTGGTCAGAATCGATAGCCGCTATTTTCGTCCGACGGAAGTCGATCTGCTTCTGGGCGACCCCTCCAAGGCGCATCGCGTTCTGGGTTGGAAGCACACGGTTACATTTCCAGAGCTGGTCTCCGACATGCTGAAGTCGGATTTGGAAGTTGTCGCCAAGGAATCCCAAGTGAGAGACATTGGTCATGACTAACTTCGATTTGGCAGGCAGGCGTGTCTGGGTGGCCGGGCATCGCGGCATGGCAGGTTCTGCGATTGCACGGCGCCTGGCGCGCGAGAGTTGCGAAATCGTCACGGTGACGCACAGCGAACTCGACCTGTTGCGCCAGACGGATGTCAACGCATGGATGGCGGACCAAAGGATCGATGCCGTCTTTCTTGCCGCAGCGACCGTGGGCGGAATCATGGCGAATACAAGGCGCCCAGCAGAGTTTTTGTACGATAACATCGTCATCGCAACCAATGTTATCCATGCGGCGTGGCGCACCGGCGTCAAGAAGCTGCTCTTCCTGGGCTCGTCTTGCATTTTTCCGCGCCTGGCGCAGCAGCCGATGCGCGAAGAGGCTCTGCTGACGGGCGCACTGGAACCCACCAATGAATGGTATGCCATCGCCAAGATTGCGGGCATCAAATTATGCCAGTCCTTTCGCCGCCAACATGGCTGCGATTTTGTCTCAGTGATGCCGACCAATCTTTTCGGTCCCGGAGACCGCTACGATGCGGAAGGCGGTCATGTCGTAGCCGCGCTGATCATGAAGATTCACGCAGCCAAGGCCGCGAACAGTTCGACGGTCGAGTTATGGGGCAGCGGGACGCCAAAGCGCGAATTTCTATTCTCTGAAGATTTAGGCGACGCCTGCGTTTTTGTGATGAAGAATTATTCGGGCGAGATGTTTTTGAATGTCGGCACCGGACACGATATGACGATCCTGGAACTGGCCCAATGCATTGCCAAAATCGTCGGCTGGAAGGGAACCTTCACGTTTGATGCGTCGAAGCCCGACGGTATGCCGCGCAAGGTGATGGATGTTAGCCGCCTGAGAGCCCTGGGCTGGTCTGCTCCCACCGACTTTGAGACCGGCATGAAGGAGGCTTACCGGTGGTATGTCACTCATGTGGCGGATTGAGTGCTTTGGCTATGTAACTCAGCAGCCGCAGAGTCCGGTCGTCAGGCACATCTGCCATGGAACTCGCGCCCGGATTCAACTGCCGGAAGCCGATTACTTCATTATGAAAACACTTCCGCGGTCTTGAACGGTTCGCCGCGCAGATCCTTGGCCGAAATGATTGCATCTTTAACGCGCACCGGCCAGGGAATGCTCAAGTCAGGATCGTTCCACAAGATCGTTCGCTCCGCCTGCGGCGCATAATATTGATCCACCTTATATAAGAAAGTAGTGTCTGGCTCCAGTGCTACGAACCCATGCGCAAATCCGACAGGAATAAGAAAAGCCTGTCCGTCACCAGCTTTCAACTCGACTGAGACATGCCGGCCGAAAGTTGGAGAGGATCTCCGGATATCGACAGCGACATCGAAAACCGCTCCGTGAACTACCCGAACGAGCTTTGCCTGCGATTGATCGATCTGATAGTGGAGTCCGCGGACCACGTTCGTTTGGGAGACGGAGAGATTGTCCTGCTTCCAATCGGCATCGATGCCAACTTCAAGCATGGCGTGCCGGTTGTAAGTCTCCTGGAAGTATCCACGAGAGTCCCGAAAGACCGGCGATTGAAGAATTACTACGCCTGGAATACAAGTTTCAATACGCTGCACTGCCACTCTCCTGGAGCCAATTATAAGCCGGCGTCTTCCTGCAAGATTGCAAGAAGATACTCCCCATAGCCACTCTTTCGAAGCGGTTCAGCCAGCTTAGCCGTATCCTCCGCGGTGATGAACTTCATCCTGTAGGCAATCTCCTCCGGACAAGCTATCTTCATCCCTTGACGCCGTTCGATAGTCTGAATGAATGTTCCGGCCTCGAGCAGGGAGTCGTGCGTTCCGGTATCGAGCCATGCCACGCCGCGCCCCAAAGTCTTCACTAACAGATCGCCACGTTGAAGGTAGTGCCGGTTGACATCTGTGATTTCAAGCTCCCCCCGGCTGGACGGCTTGATGGATTTGGCTATCTCCACCACGTCCTTATCGTAGAAATAGAGCCCGGTGATTGCGAATGGAGACTTTGGCTTCTGCGGCTTTTCTTCAATGCTGATTGCTCGTCCTGAGCGGTCGAATTCGACCACACCGTACCGTTCAGGGTCGCGCACACGGTAGGCGAAAACGGTAGCTCCACTGCTGCCGGCGGCAGCCGACTGAAGCTGCTCTGTCAGCGAATATCCGAAGAAGATATTGTCTCCCAAAACAAGCGCGCTGGAGCTATCGCCGATAAATCTCTCGCCGATTAGAAATGCCTGCGCCAAGCCATCCGGGCTGGGCTGGATGGCATACTCGATATTCAGCCCCCAGCGGTGGCCATCCTTCAGCAACGAGGCGAAGCGCGGCGTGTCTTCTGGCGTGGAGATGACCAGCACATTCCTAATCCCGGCGAGCATGAGAATGCTCAACGGGTAATAGATCATTGGCTTGTCATAGACAGGCAATAACTGCTTTGAAATCGATTCTGTTAGCGGGTAGAGCCGAGTCCCCGATCCACCGGCCAGAATGATGCCCTTTCGCGCCATCTACCGCCCCCTGTAGTTCTGTTGCAGCCAATCCTGATAAGTTCCGGAACGAACTTCGTCAACCCACTTCATATTCGACAAATACCACTCGACGGTCTTGCGGATGCCTTCTTCAAAGCGGGTCCGCGGCGCCCAGCCGAGTTCTTTCTGAATCTTCGTTGCATCGATTGCATAACGGCGGTCATGCCCTGGCCGGTCTGTCACGTAGGTGATGAGATTCCTGCGCGAGCCAATCGCAGCGTCAGGGCGAAGCTCATCGAGAATATCGCAGATAGTAGTTACCACGTCCAGATTTATCTTCTCGCTTCGGCCGCCGATGTTATAAGTCTCGCCCGGCCTTCCACTGCGAAGGACGCTCCGGATGCCCGCGCAGTGGTCCAGCACGTAGAGCCAATCGCGAACATTCATCCCATCGCCGTAAACCGGAAGCGGTTTCCCCTCAAGCGCGTTGAGCAGCACCAGAGGAATCAGCTTCTCAGGGAATTGAAAGGGGCCATAGTTGTTAGAGCAATTGGTAGTTAGCGTTGGCAATCCGAACGTGTGGTGATAGGCGCGGACCAGGTGATCGGAGCCCGCTTTCGAGGCTGCGTAGGGACTGTTCGGAGCATAGGGAGTCAGCTCGGTGAAGGCGGGGTCCGCCGGTCCCAAAGAGCCATATACTTCATCGGTTGAAACATGAAGGAACCGGAAGCGCGAACGCTGAGTTTCATCCAGCGCCGCCCAAAAGCGCTGCGCCTGCTGCAATAAATTCAGCGTGCCCTGCACATTGGTTTGGACAAACTCGCCCGGTTCGCAAATCGAACGATCGACATGGCTCTCCGCGGCAAAGTGAACGATGGCCCGCGGCCGATGGCTTTTCAGAATATCGCCAACGAGCTGCCGATCGCAGATATCGCCGTGCACGAAGGTGTGTCGCGGATCCCCGGTGAGGCTATCCAGGTTTCGCAGGTTTCCCGCATAAGTGAGCTTGTCGAGGGTAACAATTTCTCCGGGCTCGCTTCGAAACCAGTCCAGGACAAAATTCGACCCAATAAACCCCGCTCCGCCTGTAACAAGTATTTTGTCCGCCAGTTCCAAACTTTCCACCCTTCACTGTACCGCTTGCTTGCCTGGTAAGTCGCACAGTCTCTTCGATACTGTGTCAAGGATATAACTTTATGCCGATAACTCTTTACCCTCCAGCTAACTGAGCCTAGGTTACGGCTCCTGTCCGGGGCTGGATATTCCATCCAGTGATAGTTTCCTTTTGTGCATCGCGACGCCTCAATTCTACCTCATGCCTGTCTGGCTCTGCCACCGCCGTCTTGCGCTGAGACGCCTCGCCGAGTGGAAGAAGCACGATTGAAATCGAGCGAAGGCTCCAAAAGGGTCTGGCGCGATTGTATCGAGGCCGATGCAGGATTCAAGCATGAGGGCAAGGGCTGCAAAGAGAGGGCTGTCTGCGGGAATCAGGCTGGGAACGCGCAATCCGGGGCCGCGAATTGGTTTTGTACGAATGCGATGGGGAACTGCATGTTGCGTTTCCGGGATGGATTGTTCCGGAGATCAGCATCGGGGGCGACGCTGATCGGAAGGTCAAAGCGGTTGCCTGGTCATTGCCCTCCGCTTCCACCCGTTTGCAGGAGGCCGCTCCGGCCTGCTTGGACTTGGTGGTCAGATATCCTCCTCTGGGTCGTCTCTGGAAATTCCAAGATACGGATTTGAAGTGTTTTCCTCGGCCTGATGGAGCTTTGTGAGGGTCTTCCGGTACCACCAGGCAGCCGCCAACCTCCGGCAAGCGCCGTGGCCGCAGCCACAACTCCCAGCTCAAGCCAGCGAGACGGTTGAGTGGCTGCCGTTTGTGAAGTCGTAGAAGTATCAGATTCCAAAGTGTTTTTCCATGTCTTGGAAGTCCAGTGGCAGCGGTGCTCCCGGAATTTTCGCGAAATAGATGCGTTATTCTTAGATGCTCGGCCTTCCCAAACGATTGCGTGCTGGTCGTTGCAAAATAATTTCGATTTTTGTATTTGACTTCAACTGAATCTATGCTATGGTGTATATATTCCAGTGAGGGAGGCGGCTAAGCGTGCCGCGCCGGAGCTGGAAGTAATTTGCGTCACTGGCCTCCCGGCACGAACAGCTAGACCGTTCGTGCCGTCTTTTTTTTGTGTGCCAGGCTGGCGCAATTTCCCGCCTTGCCGCGCTTCGCGCGTTCCTGTTCCGTTTCAGTTCGGTTCCGGTTAGAATGCGAAATAGAGAGACTCTCGCTATGAAGAATTGGATACGCCGTCGCTGGGTTCTGGGTCTGGGTGTCTGTGTCCTCACCGTGGCCAGCTATGCACAGTGGTCGAATCCGGCCGACGATGTTCCGGCCTACCACCCCTCAGCTCCGCTCAAAGTGAGCGCGCTGCCGCGCATCTTGTCCGGCGCTCAGCTTACTGGTGAGCACTTCCGCTACCCTTGGCAGATACATGTCTACCAACAGGTGGCCAAGGTGGGCAATGTGGTCTACCAGTTGCCCTGCAACTGCCGTTGCGACCGCTCCCTGGGGCACACCAGCCTGCGCAGTTGCTTTGAGAATGCACATGGCACCGAGTGTTCCACCTGTGCCAAAGAGGGCTTCTTCGCCTACCAGCAGACCAGGCTCGGCAAGACCCCGGAAGAGATTCGCGCCGCTATTGCCCGTCGCGAGTACGAGAGCATCGATTTGGAGAAGCAGTAACCAAATCTCCGGCGAAATCGGAATGGGCGTAGAATGAAACTATGCAGCATGAGCCAGTTGGCCCGGCTCGCACCTGGGCATCTTCCCGGAATCTAGGGCAGGATGCCGGCACCACGGGGGCGTCACGGTTTCGACGGGATCGATTGCGGCTTAGGAGTCATGTCGGGGTGTGGGCACCCGTAATCGCCTGCAAAAACAAAGTTGCCAATGATAATCTGGCACTTGCAGCTTAATTAAATAAGCTGCCGTCTTCCACGGCTTTGCCTACGGGCTGTGAGCGGACGTCATACAGTGGGCTGGCGTGAGCAGCTCGGTCCGTGTTGCTTGCGCGAGATCATCGGACTAGTTTCCGTCGCATCTTGTCCGTTCTGAGTGCCGGGAGCGAAACCAAAAGGAACCGGGCAAAGCATGAACACTCCTGGCTGACAGCGATTTCGGACGCGGGTTCGACTCCCGCCGCCTCCACCAAACTTAACTAATTGATTCTATTGAAGTTACGTGATGCTTAAAGTTCGTCTGTACTTGCAGTGTACTTGATCACCCGTCAAACCATAGTGAATACAGTGGTTATTGGTTCGCCTTGAAAAAGGCTTCCGTAAAGTACGAGGAGGCGTTCGATCGTTCGTCCGAGCTATGTTTGGCCCATTCTTTATTTTCTCTATCCGGATCAACACTTCCATCGCCAGCGGGTCGTGAGTGAGGGGATATGGTCTTCAAAATGCGTTGATTCCATTATGGTTAATAATTATCTGCAAGATTTCAGGGCTTGGAAAAAATAAAGGAGGGGGGTGGGGGGTGCCTGAGGGTGCGGACCGGGCAGACTCCTGACAGTTGTACCGGGAACCTGCTGGCGATAGGCGAACTCATACGATGATTGTGCGCTTGCGGAGGGTAATTTTGTGCAAAGAGGGACACGGCAGCTTCGGCGCGATGCAGGCCGAGGATTGTGCGATCCCAGGTATCGGCCACCCGCCAGCGTAGAGACGAACCGCAGATCCTCTTGGTCATCCGGGCATGCTGCATCCCATGTCTGAAAATCCAGACATGGGGCACCCGATCATTTGTAGATGGTCAGACCTGGGCCACCCGCCAGGTGTGCGCCAAGGGATGGAAATCTTCTGCAAGTACCTGCGGCGCGGCAGAGTTTCCCAGGGTCGCGCTCCGGGCGATGGCTCGACAGACTGCGGGTTGGCCTCGAGCCGGGCAGGTGACGGATTGGCGGTAATCCGCTCTGGGCACCGAAATCGAGGAAAGCTGGCGGGAGGGCGACTTTCGAGGGACCGATCCTGGAGGCATCGGGAAGCTAGTTGATTGCTATCGTCGCCAAGGCTGGATTCTGAGAATCAGCAAAGACAATCCCAAATGTGGGCCGCGAATGGTAACCTCCTTGCAAGAGGCGGTAGCTGTGTGCACTCGCCTTGAGCCCGAAATGGCTGAACTCGATTTCATTCTCCAAGCTGTCACGACCGCGAACCATGCCGAGGCTCTTCGGGCCTTGCTCGCCCTTCCCAACCCAACGGAAGTCCTCGTAAGCGTTGCCTTTGTTCGGGAGCCTGGTCTTGATGCGGTGGAAGCGGCGATCAAGCCAATTGCAGCCAGGGCGCGATTTTTCGTAGGCATCCGGAACGACATTACTTCGATTCAAGCCGTCAAGCGTCTCTTGGCGATGAAGGTCAAGCTGTATGCCGTTGACACAGGTTCTCGCAGCATCCTTTTTCATCCCAAGCTCTATTTGGCCGCCAGCGCCAGCAAGGCAACGGTCATTATTGGCAGCGCCAACCTTACCTTCGGAGGACTGCACAACAATATCGAAGTGAGCACCCGCGTGAACCTGAACCTCTCTAACGCGGCAGATAAAGCATTTTGTGATAAGGTGACCAAAGCCTTCGCTGAAATGCTCAAAGGCCACCCGCGCCACGTCTTTTTGATCAGAGACAATAGACACGCAGAGGAGCTTTTTGAATCGGGACGGCTCAGCGATGAAAATTTGATTTCCGCACCGTCTACCACGAGCAGCGTAAAAAATGGTGAGCGCGACGATCTTCCGCGCATGGAATTGACCCACGCAGCACGGCGACGTATCAAAGCACCTGTCATTAATACCGCCCAGGCCACGAAGCCCAAGAAACCCGCAAAGGCCGCCCCTGCTGCGGCAGTGCCATCGGCTTCCGCTGTTAGGTATTTGGTTTGGGAGAGTAAGCCGTTGATGGAACGTGATCTAAACATTCCCACCGGCACAAACACAGCTGCAACTGGTTCAATGGGGCTAAAGAAAGGCGCACTGGACGACGACAGCATTGACCACCGCCATTACTTCAGGGATGAAGTCTTTGCGGATTTGACGTGGGCGAACGATCCATCGCCAGCGAAAGCACATATCGAACGCGCGCATGCGAATTTCGAATTGGTGGTCAAGAACCTCAATTATGGGGTGTTCAACCTTTTGCTATCGAACAACACCAATCTGAACTCCAGAAGCTATCTTCAAGGAAACTTCATGACTCAAATCCATTGGGGCGAGGCCAAGAAATACATAGCCAAGGCCGATTTGCTGGGACGTATCCTCTACCTCTATCGCAAGGACACGACCCCGCCGGAGTTTACGATAGAGATTGACTAGCCTCGTCCTCGCCGTCCCCTTTTATGCGTTGTCGGCGATTTTTCAAGCGAAGCCATGCGCCCAAGAGTGCATCCTGGTCTGATTTAGGTGTGCCCATCACGCCCAGAATCTTCTCGCTCTGCTCTTCAAGCATGGTAGCTACGCTCGATTCACGAACCAGCGTATCCAGCTTCCGAATCTCCGGTTGAACCTTAGCGGGAATTGGCACCAGCAGCTTCTCGATCTCAGTTGGAACTAGCTCAAGAACACCGCCTCCGTAATGCCTCCCTTCAAGCTCTGCGCTCAAAGCGGTCAGTGGATTCAGGAAACAATAGATCAGCTTCTCAGGCGTGGAAACGGTCGTATTGATTCGATAGGCCGTATCCGTGGTGAAGGCTCCGAGCCGGTTATAGATTAGGCGCGGCGTGTCGTGCGAACGCTTGAGCATTCCGATTTTCGTTGTATAGACAGACGGTACGGCATACCACGGACTCCTAATCCGGCACTTGTACCGCGTGTGAAGGCTTTGAGATTCCCCAAGTTGGATATATTCGAGCACAGGCTTGCTCAGCCTCACAGCATCCTTCTGAAACCAAATGAAATTTGTCGGATTGCCGACACGAGCGTTTTCTTGATGCTGTTGCTCGTCATAGATCACGCCCGGACAATGTTCGCTCCGCCCAAACATAGGGTGCGCGAACGCCTGCAATTTGAATCGCTCGACGGTTTTGTCTGGCACGAGGAAAAACTTGTTTGCCCCCGTTACGATCCCCACATCAACTTCAGCGATTTCATTGAAGCGATGAACGTCGGGCCGTTCACAAAGCCCGTCCAGCAAACCGCGCTCACTTGCCGTCAGCAGCGCACGTGTCCATTTCCCCTCTACTGTTTTCCCGTTCATTCTCGAAGTGTCATTGAACAGATCAGCAGGGGCATCATTCAGAAATTCACGTCCACGGACTCTTACGATTCCCAGCCCGTCGCTGTGATCCGCCGAAGTCATCTTTTTCTCGGCAAATAAAATGACCGCGCCCTGCAATGTTCCATCAAACCAGATTTCTTCGGGATCGATAATCAGAAGCCGACTGCACGCAGTCCCAAGGTAGGTTCTGAGCGACTGGGCATGGGCCACATGAATGATTTCGGATGGAAGAATCATCCCAAGACGACCACCCGGCTTCAGGAGGGCGATGGATGCCAGGACGAACGGCACCCATGCGTTCGTATGCTTTGTAAAAGGCAGTCCCAGTATTTTGAATATAGCCTCGGCCTTCTGCTGTGCTTCCTGCGGCAAGTATTGGTAGCGAATAAATGGCGGATTCCCAACTACCGCATCAAATTCTGGCCGTCGCCCCAACATTTTGTTGATTGCCCAATCAAGAAAATCCCCGCCTTGAATAGACCAGTTCAGCCGGGGTTGATTCTTGCAACAATCCCGCGCCTTGGCCGCTTCTGTTTCCAGAATCTCGAATCCGGTGAACGACAGGGACTTCGAAAAGCCAACTTCGGAGAGAGCTTTGACGAAAACGCCATCCCCACAGCTTGGCTCCAGCAGCGTTTTGGGGTTGTTTTCCAGCGTCCAGCGGGTAATGTATGCAGCGAGGTCAAGAGGCGTGTAGTACCCGCCACGAAGCTTTTTTGCGCTCTCGTTTACGATGAAATTCATTGCTGCTCTCGTTCCAAAGATTCGAAAATGCTCGGTTGTTGGCGTGACCGGATGTGTTCGTTTGCCGTCAGTATGAACCATTCTTTGAGAGTTTTGCGTTCAAGGGCGAGCGCCGAGTAGAGCCTCTGTTTCAGTTCGGGCTCGACTTCCAAAACGATTCTGCCGGACTTCCCTACAGACATAAGCTACCATCCATGTAACATTACATAACGCACATAACATACCTGAGAGATTTGCGAAAGTCAAGCAGGATGCTCTGGTTAGCTGTCGCCTATAGTCCAGGACGCTCATCCACCTGGTTCCCAGTTGCTTCGAATTCCGGCTCTGTCGGATCGGTCCTCTGATACGCCGCAGGGGGCGGGATTGGGGTTGCGCCTGGATGGTCGCCTTTTCGGAAATTGATGCATTCCTGCATCGCTGGCCTGCTGTTTCAGCGGGCGCTGCATCTAAAATCACAGCATGACCTCTCCCTTGTCCTCGCGCCGCCGTTCCAAGACGCCTCCTCCGGGCGAAACCGGGCAGGAAGCGCTCTACTTGCGTTCTCTCAGCGACCGCCAGGTCTCCGTCCAGATCAAACTGCGCGACGGCGAGACCGTGCGCGGCTGGATCGAGTACTTCGACGACGGCATGTTGCGCCTGACGCGCGAGGGCAAGCCAAACCTCTTCATCTACAAGCATCAGATCTGCACTGTTACAGAAACCGGCCGCAAGCGCCTTCCGCGCACGGAGGGGGCGGGCAGGCCAGCCGTAAGCGAGCCAGCCGCTATTGAGCCAGTCGCGAACGAGGCGGTTCCAGACGAGGCCGCCTCTTGAGCGGCGCGGCGGCTGTCGAGTTCGCCTGGGTTCCCAAGGCCTCGGTCATCGCCCGCGAGGCCGGTGCGCGGCTGCGCGAGTTTCTGGCCCAGGGCGTTGAGACCGAGTACAAGGGCGACGTGGACCTGGTGACGGTGGCCGACCGCACATCCGAGGCGCTGATTCGCGAACGGCTGGGCGCGGCCTTCCCTGAGCATGGCATCTTTGGCGAAGAGGGCACGCGCGAGCGGCTGCAGGCCGAGTTTCGCTGGTATGTTGACCCGCTAGACGGGACCACCAACTTTGCCCATGGATTCCCGCATTTCTGCGTCTCGCTGGGCCTGGAACAGCGTCCCGCGGGGCTCAAGCCGGACGAGGACGGAACGCTGGTGGCAGCGGTCATTTACGACCCCATGCGCGACGAACTCTTCACCGCCGAGCGGGGACGGGGCGCGCTGCTGAACGGCAAGCCGATGCGGGTTTCGCGCACGCCGGAACTGGGCGAATCGCTGGTGGCTACCGGCTTCCCCAGCCGCAAGCGCCACGACAGCCCGAACATCCATTTTTATCAGGAATTCACGCTGCGCTCGCACGGAGTAAGGCGGGCGGGCTCGGCCGCGCTGGACCTGGCCTACGTTGCCTGCGGCCGCATGGAAGGCTTTTGGGAGTTCAAGCTGAACCCCTGGGACACGGCGGCGGGAATCCTGCTGGTGGAAGAGGCCGGCGGACGGGTGACGGACTTTTCCGGCGGCAAATTCCGGCTGGACAGCCGGGAGATTCTAGCCTCGAACGGTCTGATTCACGAGGAGTTGCTGGGCCTGTTCAGCGATATGTTTGCGGGCCGCGATCTGGCGCCCATCCCCACGCCGCAGGAGTTTGCGGCGCACCGGGCAGCGCGCGCGGCGGGCCGGTAAGAGCGCTCTTGGCCGGTTTTCGCTTTGGGCCGGAGAACCGGGAGGTTGATTCTTCCGGTTCCCGCAGCGCGGCAGACGCTTGCGAGTGGCGGAGTCAGCCTTTGGGTTGCTGTGCTACTATCACGTCGAGAGTTTAGTTCCCCGGAGAATTCAAAGATGGCATACGTCATTGCAGAACCCTGTATCGGCACCAAGGACACCGCCTGTGTGGACGCCTGTCCTGTCGATTGCATCCACCCCAAAAAGGACGAAAACGGCTTTGGCGAGGCCGATCAGTTGTTCATTGACCCGGTCGAGTGCATCGACTGCGGAGCCTGCGTCCCGGCCTGCCCGGTTTCGGCCATCTTTGCCGCCGACGACCTGCCGGAAAAGTGGGCTCAATTTACCGAGAAGAACGCCACGCACTTCGGACGTTAAGCAGTTTTGAGTTTGTTTTTGAGACGCGCGTTCCGCTGGCCGGGATGCGCGTCTTTGCGTGTGCGCGGCAAGGCCGCTGATGCAAAGGGAGATGCACCGAGGCGCTGAGCTCTTCGGTGCGCCGACTCTTGTTGCGGAAGCCTACAGGGTTGCTTCGTCCATTTCTTCCATGGCGGGGGAGAAATCCAGTTTCGGAATCCAACCCTTGGGATCCTCGATGGATGCGGGGATCGATCCGGCGCCGGGCACGATGGCAAACCGCCCCTTCTCGATTTCGACAAAATCGACGCTGTCGCCGGTCTTGAGTCCAAGCTGTTTGCGGACGTGCGAGGGGAGAGTGATGCGGCCATTGAAGGTGACCATTGCGGAAGGCATTTGGAACCTCTGCCTCTATTGTAAGCCAAGATCGGGAGCCGGCTGCAATGCGAAGATAGTAGACGCATGGGCGTACTCACCTCAGAAGCCGTGGTTTTGCGCACCTGGCCGGTGCATGAGGCCGACCTGATCGTGAGCTTTTTCACGCGTGATTACGGCAAGGTGCGGGGCGTGGCCAAGTCGGCGCTCAAGAGCCGCAAGCGCTTCGGCGGGGCGCTGGAGCCGATGACGGTGGCGCGGGCCTGGTTTGCCGAGCGGCCCCGCCAGGAGCTGGTGAGGCTCGATCAGCTTGAAATCATGCGCTCGCCGCTCTCGGCTCCGGTGGATCTTGCGCGAATGACGGTGCTGAGCTTCTTTGCCGAGGTGCTGGACGAGGTGCTGCCCGATCACGACCCGCAGGAGACGGTCTTCCGGCTGGTGGTTGCGGTGCTGGAGCAGACCACGGTGGAGCGGCCCTGGATGCCTCTGACCTATTTCTCTCTGTGGATGACGCGGCTGATGGGCCTGCTGCCGGACATCGCCCACTGCACGGCCTGCGGCGAGGCGCTGGCGGCGGGCGAGGCCAGCTTCAACCTCTTCGGCGATGGCCTGTTTTGCCCGCGTCATCGCGGCGGCAACGCGAGCGGTCTTTCGGCGGATTCGTGGCAACTGGCGCAGCGAATGTTGCGCGCGCCGGCGTCGGCCTTTGCCGCCGAAGCGTGGCCTCGGCGGCGTGCGCAAGATCTGCGGCAGTTCACGTTGCAGTCCATGGAGCGGCACCTGGAGCGCAAGCTGCGCTCGGCCGAGGCGTTGGCGAGGCTGGGTGGTTGATCAGGGCTGATAAAATTGGCTCAGTCCCGACGTAGAGAGAGTTCCGAGTGACCTTATCCTCCGTTTCATCATCACCGGTTGTATCCCCTGCCAAACCCGCCGCGCTCACCTTTCAGGAACTTTTGTTCCGCTTGCAGGGCTTTTGGGCGGCTCGCGGATGCGTGCTGCAGCAGCCCTATGACGTTGAAGTGGGCGCAGGCACCATGTCGCCAGAGACGTTTCTGCGCGTACAAGGGCCCAAGCCCTATCGCGTGGGGTATGCGCAGCCCTCGCGGCGGCCGGCCGACGGGCGCTATGGCGAGAACCCCAACCGCCTCTTCAAGCACACCCAGTTCCAACTGATTCTGAAGCCTCCGCCGGTCAACGTGCAGGAGCTCTATCTGGAATCGTTGCAGGCCATCGGCATCGATCTCGCCCAGCACGACCTCAAGTTTGAAGAGGACAACTGGGAGTGGCCCGCGGGCGGCGCCTGGGGCGTGGGCTGGCAGGTCATGCTCGACGGACTGGAGATTACCCAGTTCACTTACTTCCAGCAGTGCGGCGGCCTCGATCTGGACCCCATCTGCTCTGAGCTGACTTATGGGCTTGAGCGCATTGCGGCGTTTTTGCAGGATGTGGACTCGATCTACGACATCGTATGGGCGCGCGATCCGGAGACGGGCGCGCCGGTCACTTATGGCGATGTGAGGCTGGCCGAGGAGTTGCAGTTCAGCGTATATAACTTCGAGTTTGCCGATGTAGACAAGCTGTGGGCACACTTCAACCTCTATGAGGGCGAGGCCAAGGCGCTGATCGAGCAGGCCAACGCGCTCTTTGCGAATGAAGCCGCAAGCGCCGTCGATAAGCGCCGCTTCCCGCTGCTGGCCACGTATGAACTGGCGCTCAAGTGCTCGCACCTGTTCAACCTATTGGATGCGCGCGGAGCCATCAGCGTCACTGAGCGGGTGGGCGTGATTGGGCGCATTCGCACGTTGGCCGTGGGTGTGGCCAAGGCGTACGCGTTGCAGCAGAGTGAGGCAGCTTCTAGCTGCTAGCTTCCAGCTTTCAGCCTTTCCTGCCGGAGTTGGATCGAAGGCTTTAACAACAAGCACGAGCTAGAAGCTGCAAGCTAGCCTTGCTGAATGCAGAAAGATACTCACGTTATGGCTGATTTTTTGTTGGAGATTGGGCTGGAAGAGGTTCCGGCCCGCATGATTGCCGGGGCCGAGGCCGAACTGGGCAAGCGGGTTTGCGATCTGCTCACGCGGGAGCGGCTGCTCGGCGCCGATGCCAAACTGACCACGTACTCCACGCCGCGGCGGCTGGCCGTGCTGGTTACGGACGTGCTCGCCGTGCAGGCCGATACCGAGGAGCAGTTGACCGGCCCGTCGTGGAAGGTCGCCTTCAAGGACGGCGCGCCCACCAAGGCGGCCGAAGCCTTTGCCAAGAAGGCGGGCGTGGCCGTTGAAGCACTGACAAAGGTTGCCAACGCCAAGGGCGAGTACGTGGGCGCGACCGTGAAGCGGCTGGGCCGCGCGGCCTCTGAGCTGCTTGCGGCCGAGTTGCCCAAGGAAACGTTCAGCCTCTACTGGGCCAAGAATATGTACTGGCGGGCGGGCAAGCCGGAGCGGTTTGTGCGCCCGGTGCGCTGGGTCGTCGCGCTGCTCGATTCCGCGATTGTTCCGCTGGAGATTGCCGGCATCAAGGCGGGCAACGCCAGCCGCGGCCATCGCATTTTGCACGGCGCCCACTCCGTGGGGCTTGATCTTCCGAAGAGTTACGCTGAGGAACTGCGCAAGGCTTTTGTGATGGTCGATGTAGCCGAGCGCAGGCAGTCGATCCGCAAGGCTCTGGACGAGGCGACGCGCACGGTCGCCGGCGCTCGCTGGCGGGAAGACGCAGCGCTGCTTGAGACCGTGGTGCATCTCACCGAGTGGCCCTCGGTGGTGCTGGGCGACTTCGATCCCGAGTACCTGGCCCTGCCGGAAGAGGTGCTGGTCACGGTGATGCGCGATCACCAGAAGTATTTCGCCGTTGAAGGCGCGGAGGGCAAGCTGGCTCCGCATTTCCTCGCGGTGCTCAATACCCAAGTGAACGACGAGGGCCGGGAGATCATCCGGCATGGCAATGCGCGTGTGCTCACGGCGCGTTTCAAGGATGCGCGCTTCTTCTGGGACTTCGATCAGAAGAAGCCGCTCACCGCGCGCGTCGAGAGCCTCAAGGCCGTAACCTTCCAGAAGGAACTGGGCAGCTATTTCCAGAAGACCGAGGCCAATCTGGCCGTGGTGCGGGCGCTGGCGGCGGTTGTGAAGGCTGCGGGAGTTGATTTCGACGAAGCCGCGCTGTTGAAGGCGGTCGAGTTGGCCAAGACTGACCTGACAACGGAATTGGTGAAGGAATTTACCGAGTTACAGGGAGTTATTGGCGGACTTTATGCCAAGGCGCAGGGACTGGGCGAGACGGTGGCCAAGGCAATTTACGACCAGTACACGCCCGCTTCGATGGAGGACGCTATTCCGTCCACCGTCGAAGGCCAATTGCTCGGCTTGGCGGACCGCATTCAGACCATTACCGCCATGTTCGGCATCGGCTCCGCGCCGACCGGCTCGAAGGATCCCTTCGCCCTGCGCCGCGCCGCCAACGCCATCGTGAAGATTCTGGCCGAGTCGGGGCTGCCGCTCACGTTGGGCGATGTCGTAGGGGCTACGGGGCTGGACGATGCGAATCGAGAGCAAGTTGCGGCCTTCCTGCGCGAGCGGCTCAGTTTCTACCTGAAAGACGTGCGCGGATTTGCCTACGACGTGGTGAATGCCGTGCTGGCTGCCGGAGCCGACGATGTGCGTGATGCCATCGCCCGCGCCGAAGCCCTGACCGCGGCGCGCGAGTCTGCCGACTTCGCGGCGATCTCCGCAGCCTTCAAGCGCATCAAGAACATTCTGCGCCAGGCCGAGGAGAAACAGTTCGCGATCGGCTCCCCAAAGGACATAACGCTTGCAGCGGAGGCGCAGCAGCTTTCCGCCGCAGCCGCCGCTCTGGCGCCAACCGTGGCCAAACTGCGCGAGCAGCGGGCTTACGGCGAGGCGCTGGCTGCGATTGCCACGCTGCGGCCGGTGGTGGATGCCTTCTTTGATAAGGTGATGGTGCTCGATCCCGATGCGGCGGTCCGTGGCGCTCATCTGGGCCTGATCGACGAGGTGCTGTGCGGCTTCTCCGGCATCGCCGACTTCAGCGAGATTGTGACGGCGTAGATTTGTAGTCCGTTTCGTTGTGCAGGTGAGATTCGTGGTTTCCCAGGTCTCAAAAACGAGACCTGGGCACCCGTGTGGAGGGGCGCCAAGCCGGCGAGCGGTTCACAGGGTGGGATGAACGGAGAGAAAATGAAGCCGGACGGGGGGAGCGGCGCATCTTCTTAGCCAAGAATGCCCTTGAACTGGTACGTTGTTTCAGAAGGATTTCATTTTCCCGAGATGGCCTCAAGTCCTTATTTTTCTCTGGCAGTTTTGTTCGTGGCGGCGCTGGGTTTTGGGCTGGCCCCGTTGGGGCTGGCGTGGCTGTGGGGAAAGGTGTTTTCTCCGGCCAAGCCCAACGCGGTCAAGAACGCGATCTACGAGTGCGGCCTTGAATCCCCCGGCGACGCCTGGCTGCAATTCCGCTCAGCCTACTACCTCTATGCCATTATTTTCCTCATCTTCGATGTGGAAGCGGTGTTTCTGCTGCCCTTTGCGGTGGCGTTTACCGGACTGGGCGCGGCGGCCTGCGGAGCGATGCTGGTCTTTGTGCTGATGCTGATCGAGGGACTCGCGTGGGCCTGGGCCAAGGGCGTGCTGACGTGGGAGTGAGGCCGCCGCAGGCGGCCAGTTGCCAGTTGCCAGTGGACAGTTTTCAGTGGCCGGGCAAGCGATGGGAGGGCGATGAGGAGTTGCGAAGCCGGGGAAGTTTGCCGGAGAGATCGCCAAAGAAGAGATGAAATGATCGCTGAGAGCAAACCGGCGGTCACTGGGAACTGACAACTGTCAACTGGAGCGGAGCGTAGCGACGATGGTAGAAGAAGGATTGAAGATCGAACTGGGCAAGCAGGGCGTCTTCGTTACGACCATCGAAGAACTCTACAACTGGGGGCGGCGCAGCTCCATCTGGCCCATGCAGTTCGGGCTGGCGTGCTGCGCCATCGAGATGATCGCGACGACGATGGCGCGCTACGATCTGGCCCGCTTTGGGGCCGAGGTCTTCCGGCCGTCGCCCAGGCAGGCTGACCTGATGATTATCTCCGGCACGGTGACCAAGAAGATGGCGCCGCAGGTAGTGCGACTCTATAACCAGATGGCCGAGCCGAAATATGTGATCGCCATGGGAGCCTGCGCCATCTCCGGAGGGCCGTTCAAGCAGGGCTACAACGTGCTGAAGGGGATTGACCGATATATTCCCGTGGATGTGCATATTCCGGGCTGCCCGCCACGGCCCGAGGCGCTGATTCAGGCTTTTATGACGCTCCAGAAGAAGATAGATGCCCAGCCATTGACCGGCGAGGGCCGCCCGCGGTTTCTGGATGCCGAGGCTCAGGGCGAGTTTCCCGTGCCCGTGCAGGGCGAGCACGATCTTGAACCCACATCGAACAAAGGCGTGTGGACGGTGCCAGTGGTGATCAACAGGTGACAGTGAACAGTGAACAGTTGACAGTTAACAGCCAAGAGTCAAGGAACAGGGATTGAAGACGGTAGAAGAAATCAAGGCGGCGATCGAGGCGGCCGTGCCGGGCGCGGGGGTTGAGATTGTGCGCAACCCCAGCCCCTCGGGTCAGCACTCGCTGCGCCTCAAGCCAAGCCATGCGGCCGCCGTGGCCAGGTTTCTGCGCGACGACGCGGAACTGGCGTTCGATTACCTGTCGAATGTGACCGGCGTGGATTGGCCGGACAAGGAAGTTGCGGAAAAGGCCAAAGTCACCCGCACGGTTACCAAAACCGTTGACGGCGTGGAACAGCCTGTAGAGGAAACAGTCGAAGAGACGCGCAAGCGCATCGAGCCGGGCTGCCTTGAGGTGGTGTATCACCTGTTCTCAGTGGCGCTGAAGCACGGACCGCTGACCTTGAGGATGCGCACGGTGAATCGCACGGAGCAGGTGGGACTGCCTTCGCTGACTCCGATCTGGAGGTCGGCGGAGTTTCAGGAGCGCGAGATCTTCGACCTCTTCGGAATCGTCTTTACCGGCCACCCCGACCTGCGGCGGCTGCTCATGTGGGATGAGTTCAAAGACCACCCCATGCGGCGCGATTACGTTGAGCCGGACGATTTTGAATACGAGCCCACCGCGCACGACGCGGTGCTGGCGCGGGCGCAAGCTCATCAGGCGACGAAGGGGGACGGGCAATGAACCCTTCAGGATTCGTTCAGGTCAAGGACAGGCTCGAGGGCTGGAACCGTCCGCCGGTGATTGAGCCGGACGGCGAAGGGGAGCTGCTGGAAGTGGCCATGGGGCCGCACCATCCTTCGACCCACGGCGTCTTCCGCATGGACGTGGCTCTGGACGGCGAGCGGGTGATCCGGCTGAAGCCGGTCTTCGGCTACCTGCATCGCAACCACGAAAAGATTGCCGAGAGCGTCAGTTACCTGGCGTCGATGCCCTATACCGACCGGCTGGATTACATGTGTTCGCTCACCAACAACTGGGCCTACGCGCTGGCGGTGGAGAAGCTCACCGGGCAGGAGGTTCCCGAGCGCGCCGAGTATCTAAGGGTCATCCTGGGCGAGTTGACGCGGGTGCAAAACCACGCATCTTCGATAGGCTTCCTGATTCAGGAGATGGGCGCCAGCGGAACGCCGCTGATGTACGCCTTCCGCGAGCGGGAGAAGATTCTCGACCTCTTCGAAGCCCTCACCGGTTCGCGGATGATGTGCAACTACATGCGCTTCGGCGGCTGTCGCGTGGACGCTTCCGTGGCCTGGCTCGATGCGACGCGCAAAGTGGTGGCCGGGCTGCCGGGCTTTGTGGACGAGATGGACCGGCTGCTCAGCTCGAACGAGATTCTCATGGCGCGCTGCCAGGGAGTTGGCATCCTGCGGCCCGAACTGGCGATCAACGCCGGCGTGACCGGCCCCATGCTGCGTGCAGCAGGCGTAAACTACGACGTTCGCAAGGTCGATGGCTACGGCATCTATAACCGCTTCAACTTCCGTGTGCCGCTGGGCGATCACTCGGATGTGTACGACCGCTTCATGATCCGCATGTTGGAGATGCGGGAGTCGATAGGGATTGTGGCGGCTGCGCTCAAAGAGATTCCCGCCGGCCCGGTGATGGACCCCAAGGCCAAGATTCGCGGCTTCAGGCCCAAGCCGGGCGAGGCCTACGGGCGAATCGAAGCGCCCAAGGGCGAACTGGGCTTTTATCTGATCAGCGACGGCGGCCCGAATCCCTACCGCTACCGGGTGCGGCCTCCGAGCCTGATCAATCTGACGATTCTTGAAGATATGTGCCTGGGCCAGAATGTGGCGGATGTGGTGTTGATTTTTGGCAGCGTGGATATTGTGCTGGGAGAAGTGGATAGATGAAGCAGCTTTCAGCTTCTAGCTTCTAGCTTTTGAATACGATGAATGAGAGAAGATGTTGACGTAGGTGGGAGAAGCTGGAAGCTAGCGGCTAGAAGCTAGTAGCTGTTTTTGGAGGATTCATTTGCTGGGTGAAGGCATACTGAAGGGGATGGCGGAGACGGCGAAGAATTTCTTCGCCAGCTTCGTCTCGGCGGAGCGGCTGACGACGGTCCAGTATCCGGAAGAGCGGATCGCTCCCATCGAGGCGGCGCGCGTATTCCCCTTCCTCGTCTTTGACAGCAAGAACCCTGGCGACGGCGGCGACTGGGAAGCCGGGCTGCGCTGCGTGGCTTGCCAGATATGCGAGAAAGAGTGCCCGCCCAAGTGCATCTACATCGAGAAATCCAAAGACAAGAAGCCGGATGCGCTGGGTAAGCCGCAGTTTTATCCCGCAAAGTTCGACATAGATATTTCGGTGTGCATGAGTTGCCAGATCTGCGTCGAGGTCTGCCCGTTCGATGCCATCAAGATGAATACCGAGTTTGAGCTGGCCACGGACGAGCGCTTTGGCGAATTGCTGCTGGACCGCGAGCAACTGGCAAAGTCGAACGAGTACTACCACGGGATTCACCCCACGGAAGCGACAAGGGTGGATGCTCACCTGGCGGAATTGAAAGCCAAGTCCGACGCCAAAACGACGCCCGCCGCCGTCAAGGGCGCTGAAGCACCGGCGCGCCCGGCAGCAGGAGGAGACTAGCCCATGATCGAAAAGATGGACCAGATCTTCGTACTACTGCGGCACTGGCTGGTTGGATTTCTGCCTGCCGCGTGGCAAACGGCGGCCGGCGTGGTGCTGAGCGTGGTGGTGATCGTCTGCCTGTTTCCGGCGTTGTTTGCCCTGACCACGGTATTCGAGCGCAAGGGGTTGGGCCGCATTCAGAACCGCATCGGGCCCAACCGCACCGGACCGTTCGGAATCCTTCAGCCTGTGGCCGATGGCATCAAGTCGCTCACCAAGGAAGATATTGTGCCGCTGAGCGCCGATGCGGCGGTACATTTTCTGGCTCCTGTGGTGCTGGTGGTTGCCGTGTTCATGGGCTTTGCGGTGCTGCCCATGGGGCGCAACATGGCGCTGGTGGATATGGACGCGGGGCTGTTGTTCTACTTCGCCATGAGCGCCTCGACCGAGTTGTCGGTGTTCATGGCCGGGTGGTCGAGCCGCAACAAATATTCGCTGCTGGGGGCCATGCGCGCCGTGGCCCAGATGATCAGCTATGAGGTGCCGCTGCTGATGTCGAGCGTGGCCGTGGTCATGATTACCGGCTCGCTTTCGCTCACCAAAATTGTGGAGGCGCAGGACCACTACACCTGGGGGCTGCCGCACTGGTACATCTTCACGCCGTGGGGCTTCGCCGGCTTCCTGATGTATGCCATCGCGGCCACGGCAGAGACCAACCGCTCGCCCTTTGACCTGCCGGAAGGCGAGTCGGAACTGGTGGCCGGCTACCACACGGAATACTCGGGCTTCAAGTTTGCGCTCTTCTTCCTGGGCGAGTATCTGGCCATGTTTTCCATCTCCGGCCTGGGCGCCACGCTGTTTCTGGGCGGATGGTCGGCGCCATTCTCGTGGCTGGGATGGGTTCCCTCGTGGATCTGGTTCTTTTCCAAGCTGATGCTCTCGATCTTCGTCTTCATCTGGATGCGGGGAACCCTGCCGCGCCTCCGCCAGGACCAGTTGATGAACTTTGCCTGGAAGTTTGTGCTGCCCATGACTCTGCTGAACCTGATGGTGGCCGCGCTGTGGCGCTTCCTGGGCGATGGCTGGGAGCGGTGGGTGATTTGTTCGGCGATTTTGCTGCTGGCCTACGTGGCGATGGGCTGGTCGGGCATGCGCCGCGGACACTTTGGGCCGAGGAGATATCGCTATGCGGAGTAAGGAGTACAGCGACGGCGGCTGGAGGTTCGAGCTATCCCACCCTTGCGCCAGAAAGAAGGCGCAAGGATGGGGCACCCACTTTTATCCCTCGGATACAGAGAGCAGGTGGCGCCGATGAGCTTTGTCTTTTACGTGCTTGCGGTGTTGACGCTGGCCGGCGGTCTGGCGGCGGTGCTGCTGAAGAACACAGTGCATTGCGCTTTGGCGCTCACAGTGGCCTTTGCCGGGCTGGCGCTGCTGTTTCTTGAGTTGGACGCGCAGTTTGCCGGCTTTGCGCAGATTCTGGTGTATATCGGCGCGGTGGCCATCCTGGTGGTCTTTGCCATTCTTTTGACGCGCGGCTCTGAGACGCCCAAAGACGGCGTTTATAGCCGGAACTGGTTTGCCGGGCTGGTGATTGCCGCGGCGGTGTTTGCCGTGCTGGGTTGGGCCGTTCTGCAGAGCGTTTCAGGACTGCCGCATGGGCCGTCCGTTGCGCCCACGGTGACGGTCTTGCAGATCGGCAATGCGCTCATGAGCCGCTATGTGCTGCCGCTGGAGATTGTGGCGCTGCTGCTGACGGCTGCGATGATTGGCGCGGTGATTGTGGCCATGCACGAGAAAGAGAGGGCCAAATGACGCCGCTCGCGAATTATCTCCTGGTGGCCGCGCTGCTGTTTTCCATCGGCCTGGCCGGGGCGCTGACGCGGCGCAACGCCATTCTTGTGCTGATCGGGATTGAGTTGATGCTGAACGCGGCCAACCTCAATCTGATTGCCTTCTGGCGCTACGGTCCGCATCCCGAGGCGCTGACGGGAATGATGTTTGCGATTTTTTCAATTGCCGTAGCGGCGGCCGAAGCGGCGGTAGGGCTGGGGCTGGTGATCCAGATCCATCGCCATGCGCATACCACCGATCTGGACGCCATGAACAGGATGAAGGGGTGAGCGGATGTTGATGCAAGAGATGGCTTCTGTGCCCTTCCAGCCGACTACGCACTGCGGCCCTCCCGGAATTTGTGATTATCTGTGGCTGATCCCCGCCGCGCCCATTGTGGCCTCGGGCGTGATCGCGCTGCTCAAGCAGCCGAAGCGCAAGACCGCGGCCACGCTGGCCATTGGGTCGCTGAGTTTTTCGCTGCTGCTGGCGCTGGTTGCGTTCGGCCATGTTGTTGCCGGCTGGTTGCACGGAAGTGCTATTCGTGACACGGTGAACTTCACCTGGATTCAGTTCGGCGCAACGAATGTGGACCTCGGCTGGGTGCTCGATCCGCTCTCGGCGGTGATGCTGGTGATGGTCAGCTTTGTCGGGCTGCTGATCTTCATCTACTCCACCGGCTACATGGCCCACGACGAGAACTTCACCCGCTTCTTCTGCTTCCTGGCGCTCTTTGCCGGAGCGATGCTGGGGGTGGTGATTGCCAACAGCCTGCTGCTGCTCTTCATGTGCTGGGAGTTGGTCGGACTTACTTCCTACTTGTTGATCGGCTTCTGGTACCAGAGGCCCGCGGCGTCGGCTGCGGCGAAGAAAGCCTTCCTGGTCACGCGCGTGGGCGATGTCTTCTTCCTGCTGGGAATCGTCTGGCTCTTCGCGCAGACCGGCACGCTGCTCTTCTATAACAATGGCGCGGGTTCCATTGAGCCTGGCGCGCTCAGCATCCTGCTGGCGCAGCACGCCGCGCTTGGCCTGACCGCGGCGGGCGCGATCGGCCTGCTGATCTTTGCCGGAGCGGCGGGCAAGAGCGGCCAGTTTCCGCTGCACGTGTGGCTGCCGGACGCCATGGAAGGCCCCACGCCGGTTTCGGCGCTGATTCACGCGGCCACCATGGTTGCGGCGGGCGTCTATCTCATCGCCCGCGTATATCCGCTGATGGCGGCTGGCGCGCTGGCCGGCGGAACCACGACCGCGCTCACAGTGGTCACCTGGGTAGGCGCATTCACGGCGGTCTTTGCCGCGCTCATTGCCGTGGCGCAGAACGACATCAAGCGCATCCTGGCCTATTCGACGGTTTCGCAGCTTGGCTACATGATGGCCGGCCTCGGCATGGGCGGCGTTGCGGTGGGCACCTTCCACCTGATCACCCACGCCTTCTTCAAGGCGCTGTTATTCATGGGCGCGGGCTCGGTGATTCACGGCTGCCACGAAGAGCAGGATGTGCGCCGCATGGGTGGACTCAAGGCCGACATGCCGCTGACATTCGTGACCTATGCCATCGGTATGCTGGCGCTTTGCGGATTTCCGCTGCTGTTTTCAGGCTTCTGGAGCAAGGACGGCATTCTGGACGCGGCCCAGCACTGGAGCGTGGCCAAGACGCCGTTTTACATGCTGGTCTTTGGCGCGCTGCTGACCGCGTTTTATATGACGCGGCAGGTGGGCTACGTCTTCTTTGGCCACTGGCGGGGCAAAAAACCCGCGCACGAGAGCCCGGCGGTGATGACCCTTCCGCTGGCGATCCTGGCCTTCTTCGCCATGGCGCTGGGTTTGATCGGCACCCCCGCCTGGCCGTGGTTCCGTGCCTTCCTTGACGGACGTGTCCTGACCTTCAACCTGCACGGTTTTGCCGAGCCGGGGCTGCTGGCGTTGATGGGGACTTCGACCGTCGTGGTCTTTATTGGTCTTGGCCTTGGCTGGTGGCTCTACGGCGGTTCGGCTCCCAAGCCGGAGGAGCCGGATGTGCTGCAAGCTGCCGCGCCTCTACCGTGGGGTTGGCTGCGCGACCGGCTCTATGTGGATGAGTTCTACGGCTTCACGGTGATTGCGTTTTATGGGTGGTGGGCAAAGGTCTCGGACTGGCTCGACCGCCGCGTTTGGGGCGGACTGGTGGCCGGGGTTGCGTGGGCCTTTCGCGGATGGGCGCAGTTGAACCGCTTCCTCGATAACAACTGGGTGGACGGCAGCTTCGACAAAGGCTGCGAAGAGTTGGGCGCGGGCGGCGGCCTGCTGTCGCGGGTGCAGAACGGCCGAGCGCAGACTTATCTGAGAATTTTGGCGCTGGCGGTGGTGGTGCTGGTGGCAATTCTGATCTGGAGCAGCCGGGCATGAGCGGACTTCCGATATTGACGCTGTTGACCGTGCTGCCCCTGGTGGGGGCGGCGATTGCGCTGTGGTCGGGCAAGCACGCGCGGGCCGTGGCCTTGCTTACCACGCTCGCCAGCCTGGCGCTGGCCCTGGTGGTGTTTGCCAATCTGCCCGCGAATGGCAGCATCGGCCTGGTCGAACGGGCCGTCTGGGCGCCGTCGCTGGGCATCGAGTATCACCTGGGCGTGGACGGACTGGGCGCGCTGATGCTGGTGCTTTCGGCCATTGTCACGCTGATGTCGGTCGACGCCGCGCATCGCGTTCATCACCAGCCGGGCCTCTACTTCGGGCTGGTGCTGCTGCTGGAGTCGGGGCTCTTCGGTTCGTTCACGGCGCTGAACTTCTTCCACTGGTTTTTATTCTGGGAACTCAGCCTGATTCCGGCTTTCTTCCTCATCAAGCTGTGGGGCGGCGAGCGGCGCGGGCCGGCGGCGACGCAGTTCTTTGTCTATACCATGGCGGGCTCCGTGGCGCTGCTGGTGGCCTTTCTGGCGGTCTTTCTTTCCACCGGCAGCATGGACTTTCCGCACCTGACGCTGCTGGCTTCTACGGGCGAACTGGAGCCGATGATTACCGCGCACCTGGGCCCCGTGATGCTGTGGCTGGCCATCGGTGTGCTGGCCGGCTTTGCCGTCAAGGTGCCGATGTTTCCCTTCCACACCTGGCTGCCCGCGGCCTATGCCGAGGCGCCTTCGCCGGTGACCATGCTGCTGACCGGCGCCATGTCGAAGATGGGCGTCTATGGCTTGCTGCGAATCGCGATTCCGCTCTTTGGGCCGCAGATTGCGCAACTGCGAACCCCGCTGCTGGTGCTGGCCGTGGCCACGGTGGTGATGGGAGCGTGGGCGGCGGCGGCGCAAAAGGATTTGAAGCGCGTCTTTGCCTACTCGTCGGTGAATCACCTCGGCTATTGCCTGCTGGGCATCTTCGCGCTGGCGATACCGGTAGCGGTGGGGGACAAGGCGGCGCTGGCCAGCCAGGCGGCCGCGCTCAACGGGGTGATCCTGCAAATGTTCAACCACGGGCTGACGGCGGCCACGCTCTTCTGGTTTGTAGCCATGTTGCAGACGCGGACAGGCGGCCATCGCGGCATCGACAACTTTGGCGGGCTGCGCAAGCCCGCGCCGGTGTTGGCCGGGCTGATGGGAATTGCGCTCTTCTCTTCGCTGGGCTTGCCGGGGCTGAACGGCTTTGTGGGCGAGTTCCTCATCTTCCGCGGCGTCTTTTCGCTGGCGTGGGTGGCGGCGACGGTTTCGCTTCTGGGCTTGCTGGTCACAGCGGCGGTGATTCTCACCGTGATTCAGAAAGTCTTCTGGGGCCCGGTGCCGGAGCACTGCGTTGGCTTCCCCGATCTGCACCACGGCGAGCGGATGGCGCTGGCTCCCGTGATCGGCCTCATGCTGCTCATCGGCCTGGTTCCCCAACTCATTGTGCAGAGTGTGAACCCAACGGTCACTAACCTGCTGGCTCACTGGAGATTTTAGATGTTGGCATTCGCGATCTATCTCTCGTTTGCCGGGGCGCTGGTGTTGGCGCTGCTGCCCAAGGGCAAAAACGAACTGGCGCGCTGGCTGGCGCTGGCCGTGGCCGTGGCCGGGCTGGCGCTGGCCGTGCAGGGGTTTGTGGCCGGCATGGGGCAGGGCCGCACGGTGCTTGTCGATCTGCCCTGGGTGCCGTCGATGGGGATTCACTTCCTGCTGGCGGCCGACGGCATCAGCCGCGTGCTGGTGCTGCTCACTGGCCTGGCCGCGGTGGCCGGGGTGCTCTTCAGTTGGAATATCGAAGTTCGGACGAATGAGTTTTTCGCCTTTTTTCTGGCGCTCATCGGCGGCGTCTACGGCGTCTTTCTCAGCTTCGATCTGTTTCTGCTGTTTGTCTTCTACGAAATCGCCATCGTACCGAAGTATTTTCTGATCGCCATCTGGGGCTCGACGCGCCGCGAGTACGCGGCCATGAAGCTGGCGCTCTACTCCTTTGCTGGCTCGGCGATGGTGCTCACCGGCCTGCTGGCGGCTTACACCACGGCGGGCAGCCACTCGACCGGGTTGGTTGAACTGGCGCACGCCGGGCTGCCGGTGAGCTTTCAAATGTGGTGTTTCCCGCTGGTCTTCACCGGCTTTGCGATTCTGGCCGGCATGTGGCCCTTTCACACCTGGGCGCCCACAGGTCACGTGGCCGCGCCTACGGCTGCCAGTATGCTGCTGGCCGGGGTGGTCATGAAGCTGGGCGCGTATGGCTGCCTGCGCGTCGCCATTGCGCTCTTTCCGCGCGGCCTCGATCCCTGGGGATTCTCCTACATCGGCATCGGCTCCTGGCGCGATGTCTTCGCCTTGCTGGCGGTTGTCGGCATTGTCTATGGCGCGCTGGTGGCGCTGGTGCAGACCGACTTCAAATTTGTCATTGGCTATTCCAGTGTGAGCCACATGGGCTTTGTGCTGCTGGGCCTGATGACGCTGAACCAGATTGGCATGACCGGCGCGGTGTTGCAGATGTTTTCGCACGGCATCATCGCCGGGCTGCTCTTCGCCATCGTGGGCCGTATTGTTTACGAGCGCACCCACACACGGCAGTTGGCGGAACTGGAAACCATGCATCTCTCCAGGCGTCTGCCCTTTGCCGCATGGGCCTTTGTAATTGCCGGAATGGCTTCGATGGGGCTGCCCGGCTTCTCCGGCTTTGTGGCCGAGTTACAGGTGCTGGTGGGCGCGTGGACCGCCAAGCCCTGGTGGACGATTGCGGCCGGGGTGGGCATCGTGGTGGGCGTGGCCTATACCTGGCGCGCCATGCAGAAAGCATTCTTCAGCGATGCGCGTCCCAGCGCGCACGAGCTCGAGGCTGAGCATGGGCACGAGTTTGCCGCCATCACCTGGCCTGAAGTTACCGGCGTAGTCATGCTCACGGGAGTTAGCTTGTTTGTAGGACTTTATCCGAAGATATTGCTCGATGCGATCGAACCCGCGGTGAAGGCGCTGCTTGCGGGAGGTGTGCAATGAACTACGCAGATCTCTTCCGCATAACGCTGCCGGAGACGGCGCTGGAAGTAGCGGCGCTGCTGGTGCTGGTGGTGGATCTGGGCTTCCTGCGCAAGGCCGCGCTCAGGTTACGCGTGGCCGTGGCCGCGCTGTTGGGAATGGCCGGCTGCGGCGCGGCAATTTGGGCGCTGTTTTGGTCGACCGGCACAGGGAATGTTTGGGGCCTTGGTCTCGCCAACAGCCATGAACTCCTGCTTGTATCGACCTTTTATGTGGGAGCGGCGCAGACTGGGATTCTGTTGCTGACCGCGGTGACGCTGACACTGCTGGTTGGATCGGACTTTACTCGGCATATAGGCGAGTATGTGGCTGTGGTGCTCATGGCTGCCGCGGGTGGATTGCTCGTGGCGGGTGCTCAGGACTTGCTGGTCATCTTTGTCGGACTGGAGTTGCTGAGCCTGGGACTCTATATCCTGACCGGGTTCGCGAAAAGTTCCGGCAAAAGCGCCGAAGCCGCCCTCAAGTATTACTTGTTTGGCGGCATGTCAGCGGCGTTTTTGCTCTTCGGGTTCAGCTATTTTTATGGGCTGACCGGCAGTACGAATCTTGTCAAGATTCAGGAAGCTATTGCGGCATCCGGTCCAAGCCCTCTTTTCTATGTCGCGTGGATTCTGGTCGTCGCCGGTTTGGGTTTCAAGATTGCAGCCGTTCCGTTCCATCTATGGGCTCCTGACACCTATGAGGGCGCACCGGCTCCCGCGGCGGCATTTATCGCATCCGTCTCCAAGGTAGCGAGCTTCACTCTGCTCATTTCGCTCAGCCTTGCTTGGCTCAGGCCCGGCGAGGGCAGCGGGGCTTGGCCGCAACTGGCCGGGGTTCTCATGGTGCTCGCAGCCGCTTCAATGATCGTCGGAAATCTGGCGGCGCTGGCGCAAGTGAGTGTGAGGCGGTTGCTCGCCTATTCGGCGATTGCTCACGCCGGATACATGCTGCTGGGCATTGCCTTCATTCACGGCAATGCGGGGCAGAGCGGCCCCTCCGACTTTTCCAAGGCTGCGCTCACCTCAACCTTCTCAAGCGCCAACGCCGTTCTCTATTACATCCTCACCTACGGCCTCACCACCATTGGCGCATTCGGCGTTGTGGATGTGGTGCAGAGGGCCACGGGCAGCGACAAGCTGGATGCCTTCCTCGGCCTTCACAAGCGCAATCCGGTGCTGGCGGCGGTGCTGCTGGTGCTCTTCCTCTCGCTGGCCGGGATTCCGCCGCTGGTTGGTTTCTGGGCCAAGTTCAATCTCTTTGCTGCGGTCCTCGGCGTCTCGGCCGGGCCGGTTCCGTTTGTGCTGGTGGCTCTGGCGGTCGCGTTCAGCGCGGTCTCGCTCTACTACTATTTGCAAGTGCTCAAGCGCGCTTACGTGATGCCCGCCGTGGACGAGAGCCCTATCAAGGCGCATCCGGTCACGCTGGCCGTGCTGGTGCTGATTGCTGCGGCCGTGGTGCTGCTGGGCTGCTTCCCGGCGCTGCTGCAAGGGTGGATCGCGAGCTTCTATCCGGTGCTGTAGCCGCTTCGATGCGGGGCGCTTTCTTCAATTCATTTTGCGGAAATCCCGCGGCCTTTAGAGCATTTTGGAAATGATATAGACCGAAATTGTGTTTGGTATCCCACCCTTTCCGCAGAAAAAAGCGGAAAGGATGGGGCACGGAAGTCTACAGCAAAAGCCAAAATGCTTTAGTACTACAGTTGTACTTGCTTCGGATCGCCCTGATCCGGGCCTAAAGGCCCTTATATTTGAGACCATTTTCAGAGGGCTGAAGCCCTCTGCTCCCTCCGAAAAGCCCTTCTGTAACTGTAGTATTAGGCGCGATGGACGCATCCTTCGTTCTTTCCGCACGTCTACAATCAGTAGAGATGGCCGACACGCTTTATCTGAGTTTGTGGTACCCGAATCTGCGCCTTGCCACGCTGGCTGACAAGCTGACGGCAGTGCTGGGCGCATTTGCCGCGCACGGCGGAGAGGCGCGCGTCTACTCGGTCACGGTGTGGCCGGTCAGTTGGAGCGAGCCGCCGGTTTTTCAGCAGGTTTATGGCCGCAGAATCGATCCCAGCCGCGAAGCCGCCGGTGTGCTGGGCGCGGAGCCTCGGCTGGCAGTGGCAGAGGCGCTGGAACTGCTGCACGACGACTACGCCTATGAGTTCCAGATTGGCTGGAGTTTGTGGACGCTGGAATCGGGCCAGGGACTCGACGCGCGCTGGGCGCGAGAGCCGCGGCTGGTGCGGGTGACCGGCTTTGGTCCGCTCTTTGACGAAGGGGCTTACGAGGCCGATGGGCATATTCGCGTGGATTTCGGTTCGGATGCGCCGTTCCTTGAGGAAGACGCCGATCTGGACCAGGCAGCGGCCCGCCACGTGGAAGAGAATGTGCGCCAACTGGTGGAGCTGACCGCAGCCGTCGAGAAGGCCTCGGGAGCCACGGCGCGCCTGCTGTGGAGCGAACTGGGCGAAAGCCTGGCTCAGCGGCTGGCGGCACGGCTCGGCGTGGGGAACTAGACGGTGCGACTCACCATTGAGCGGCTGCGGACACTGGTGCTAGCGGCGGGAGTCCTGCTGGTTGGGACGCTGGTGGCCTTTCTTGCCGTAGGCAAGTGGAAAAATCCCTTCAACTGGCGCGATCTGCCGCAGCGGATGGGCATTGACATCCAGCAGGAGGCCAACGGCTGGACCTACACTCATGCGCTGCGCGGGCATACGCTCTACAAGATTCATGCATCGAAGCTGATCCAGTTGACCAAGGACAAGGGCGGCCGCGTACTGCTCCACGATGTGCAGATTGAACTCTACGGCGAAGACGGCAGCCGCGTGGATCGCATCGAGGGCAATGAGTTTGAATACGACCAGAAGAGCGGCACGGCCAAAGCCACTGGGCCGGTTGAGATCACGCTGATGCGGCCGGCCGTGGCGCCGGCGATTGCTCCCAAGGCGACGCCGGGCCAGGGGGTGAGCGACAAAGTCAAGGGCAAGCCGCTGGCCACAGCCGCCGAGACGGCTGCGTCGGGTGAGATTCACGTAAAGACCAGCGGGCTCACCTTTGACGAGAAGACAAGAGTGGCGGCTACGAGCGAGAAGGTGGACTTCTCGCTGGCGCAGGGCAGCGGCAGCGCTGTTGGAGCCACCTTCGACTCGCAGCAGGGCCTTCTGGTGCTTGATCGGGCGGTGCAGTTGACGACGCAGCACGGCGGGCAGACGGTCAATATCCATGCCCAGCACGCGGAGTTCGAGCGCGACGAGCAGGTCTGCCGCCTGCGCTCGGCCTTGGCCGCTTACCGCGGTGGAGAAGCGGCGGCGGGCGAGGCGAAGATACAGTTCCGCGGAGATGGATCGCCGGTGCGCCTGGATGCGGCGAACGGATTCACGCTGACCACCGCGACCGGGAGCCACCTGGCAGCGCCCAGGGGGTCAATGGACTTCGATGAGCGCAGCCAGCCTCGGCACGGTCATCTCGAGGGCGGGGTCACCATGGATTCGGCGACCCGCAATGTGACTCAGTCGAGAAAACTGCGTGGCATTTCGCCCAGCGTTGAGCTTGAATTCACTTCGCGGGGCGAATTGCGCCATGCGCACCTTGAACGCGGCGTGGAGTTCGACAGCGAAGAGGTAAGCGAGACGGCCGGCGCGGGCAAAGTTGGTCCGCTGCGGGTGAGCCGCGGCTGGCGTTCGCCGGTGGCCGATGTGGAGTTTCGCAATGCGAGGCGCGGACAGGTTGAGCCGGCCACGATTCACGGGACGCACGGGGTGGTTGTGAGGGGCGAGAGCCAGCGCGGCAACGAAGCCGCCGTACCCTCCCGGCTGGCGGCCGACGACGTTTCCGGGCAGTTTGGGCCGGGTTCCGTCTTGGCCGCGATGACCGGCACAGGTCACGCCGTCATGGAAGAAACCAGCGCCTCGGGAACTCGCCAGACCTCGAGCGGCGACCGGCTGGAGGCGCATTTTTCCTCAGCTTCCGAGACAGGGGCAAAAAGCGGACAGGGCGGCGCGTCGCAGCTTCAGTCGGCCACAGTCGATGGCCATGTGGTGCTGATCGAGGAGCCCGCTGCCAAGCCCGGTGCGCAGCCACAGGCGCCGCGGCGGGCCGTGGCGCCTGTGGC
>Ga0224530_1000174_pt1 | contig 45093 bp, 36 predicted proteins | sample CBST75metaG_FD_179873 | JGI IMG/M metagenome (GOLD analysis project Ga0224530, IMG submission 179873) | Peat soil microbial communities from Stordalen Mire, Sweden - C.B.S.T75 | ecosystem: Environmental > Terrestrial > Soil > Wetlands > Peat | place: Sweden: Norrbotten County, Stordalen Mire...
ATGCCTGAGGGCGGGCAAGCCGATGCTGATTATGCCCTACTCGCACGACCAGCCGGACAACGGGCGTCGGATGCGGCGGCTGAAGGTGGCGCGGGTGATCCAGAAGGGCAATTACACGCCGCTCCGGGTGGCGCGACGGCTAAAGGCGATGCTGGGCGAGCCGCGGTTTCTGCGCCGGGCGCAGAGCGTGGCGCAACAACTGAAGCACGAGGACGGCGTGAAAACGGCGTGCGATGCGCTGGAACAGTTGTACCGGATGACGTCGAAGTCGTAGGGGCTGCTGGGTAAAAGAGGATTGTAGAGACAAGCTCCGCTGGGGAGGATGGTTAAGAAACCATCCTCCCCAGCGGAGCTTTCCTATTGGTGCGGGTACTTTTTGGTTTGGCCGGTGCGGGCGTTGGTGACGGAGAAGCTGCCGTCGGGCCAGGCGGCAACCTTGAGCCAGGCACCGTCGGTCCCGACACCCTTGGGGTTCGCGATGAGGGCCTCGGGGCTGTTGTGGGCGGCGTCGGAATCCTCGGCGGTATGAAGCTGCCAGAGGTCCTCCAGGCCGGGGCTCTGATGGACGGTCTGCCAGGCTTCGGGGCTGCCGGCCTTGTGCGCGCCGTTGTCCATGATGGCCGCGCGGGGGTGAACTGCATCGACGAGGGCGCGGGTGTTGGAGAGATTCATACCGTGGTGGTCGACCAGATAAAGATCCACCGCGCCAATGGGATTGGCAGGGCAGGCCAGAGCCAGTTCCTTGGCCTTGGTCAGGTCGCCGAGATCGAGGAAGCGAAAGCGACCGAAACGGACCAGAATGCCGACGGAACGGGCGTTTTCTGACGGGTCGGCGGCGGCGGGCGGTTCGGCGGCGCAGAGCGGGTTGGGCACCGGGTCGATGCCGGGCACCGAGGCGATGTGCTCGCCATCGGCGGTGAGGACGATGGTGTTGAGGCCGTCGATGTTGAGGGTGTCGCCGGGATGAACGATGCGGCGGCGGTGGCCCTCGATAGCCTTGAGGTAAGCGGCAAAGTCGTGGCGGGTGATCTCGGAGTCCTCGCGGTTGGGACCGTGGTCGAGGAATTCGCCGACAGGCACGCGCTTGACCAGCTCCGGCACGCCGCCCACGTGGTCAGTATGGAAATGGGTGATGAGCACATGGTCGATGCGGTCGATGCGGGCATCGCGCATGGCGGCCTGGATGCGCTGGGCGTCGCGGCCGTCATTTCCGGGCCAGCCGGTATCGACCAGAAGCGAGGCCTTTGACGGAGAGACGAGCAGAGTGGCCTGGCCGCCTTCTACGTCGATGGCGTAGATCAGAAACGGTTCGGGCTTGGATTGCGCCGGGGCGAAGAGCGGCGAAGAGATGAAGAAGAGCAGGCAGGCACAAGCGGAGACGAGCAGGAGACGGGTCGGCCGGGCTGGAAACAGGCTGCTTGAGGAATGGATGCGGCAGTGAGCGGCGATACGCATTTGAGAGAGAGTCTAATGGCTGGCCGCCGAATCCACAATCAGGTCGGCAGGTTGATTCCCATATTTGGAATCCCACGGTCGTAGCAGCCAGAATTCTCGCCTGGAGATTGGCCCCCAACGTAAAATAACGCTATGGGCAAGGTACTGCAGTTGTTCCCTGATCTCGATGAGGATTTCCAACCTGAACTGCAGGAGAATCCTCGCAACCTCTGTGAACTCGTGGTTGGGGATGCGAGCCGGGTGCTTCTTGGCTTTCCAGACGGCTTGTTTCAGACCGTGGTTACTTCTCCGCCATACTGGGGGCTACGCGATTATGGGGTCGAGGGGCAGATTGGGGCCGAGATGGACGTGAATGCATACATCTCGAATCTTGTGTCTCTCTTCCGGGAGGTTCGACGGGCCCTCTCGCCTGACGGGACACTGTGGTTGAACATCGGTGATAGTTACACAAGCGGCGGGAGAACCTGGAGAGACGACGACGCAAAAAACAAAGGCCGTGGAATGTCCTACCGGGCGCCCACGCCTGATGGCCTGAAACCAAAGGACCTGATCGGCGTACCCTGGCGAGTCGCATTTGCGTTGCAAGCAGATGGATGGTACTTGCGATCCGACTTGATCTGGAATAAACCTAATTGCCAGCCGGAGTCGGTGAAGGATCGTCCTACGCGGTCACACGAGTACGTATTCCTTTTCTCGAAGTCTGAGAAATATTTTTATGACCACGAGGCCGTTCAGGAGCCCGCGCAAGATAAGAACCAGAGACGAAAGAACAGGCGCAGCGTCTGGAATATCAATACCGAACCATACGCGGGCGCACATTTCGCCGTCTATCCAAAATCGCTGGCACGGCTCTGCGTGGCGGCCGGATCGAGAAAGGGAGACAGGGTTCTTGACCCTTTTTTTGGCTCGGGGACGACCGGCGTCGTCTGCAACGAACTTGAACGTCAATGCACGGGCATTGAGATCAGCGAAGAATATGCAAATCTAGCAAGGAACAGACTGCTCAAAGGGCGCTGAGTCAAATTGCCAAGTTCCGTGAACCGTACACAATTCCTTCCTGATCTTCTTTATTTGTAGCTTCCGTTCCGTGCCCCCATCGAAGTAGAGCGCAAACTTGAGTTTCCCAGCTGTGTCGTAGATGTAACCATAGCCGGGCTTTGGCGCTTGAATGCTGCGTGTCTGAATTACCAGTTGCGCATCCATACCCTCCAACAGCAAGCTCTTCGGGATCTCCACCAGTTCATAGAGGTACGACGTAGGGCCTGGTTGCAGGCAGCGAAACTGGAAAATTCTTTCATAACTCCGCATATGTTCGATGAACATGTCTCGGAGCAGTGGCAGTTTCCACTCGCCCTTGCCAAGTTCCATGAACTTGCTGATGTGCAACAAATCGGCCCGGATGTTTGCGTCGGCTTGAGTCTTGAGGCTCACGGGAACGCCTTCAATCGTCATATCATGACCGCGATTTGTCCGGTTTTCAACGAGTTCTGCCCGGATCCCCGCACGATTCAACGATCTCTCCAAAGCAAACTCAAAACGGTCTTTGCTCAAGGCCTGGCGGCTGAATGCATGGTGAATTCGGAGCGCCTCCCCCAACATTTCGAGAACCGCGGGCGTGACGAGTTCCGAGTCGGGGTTCAAATGAAACTTGTGGGGCAGATGAAACTGCCGAATTACTGCTGCGACCAATTCGGTTTGGGACGGTGTGAGCGTTGCAAAGGTAGACGCGAGCGAATCAGCGAAGTTTGAATGGACCGTCATTTGATCCAATGGTAGTGTCCAGAAATGAGACAGTTGCCACCAGATGACAGATTTGAACCTCAATAGACACTGCCTACATGAGGGGATTCGGGCCTGTTCGATTCTCACCGAATCGGGAACATATTGAGGCGGCTCACTGCTGATGTCTGAGGCTCCTCTGGGGGTGGCGCTCGATTTGCGGGATTACCAGCATGTAACCAGAGCACGGTTGGGTACTGATAGAATGGAAAGTGCCGCGTTGTGCGGCGAAATACTTAATTTTGTTCCCCTAACCCTACGGCATCGAAGAGCCGCACCCGAAAGAAGGAAACTGCACCTGTGACCCAGACGATACGCAATATCGCCATCATTGCCCATGTCGACCACGGCAAGACAACCCTTGTAGACGCTATGCTGCGGCAGTCGGGAACATTCCGCGCCAACGAGCAGGTGGCGGAGCGGGTGATGGACTCGAACGAGCTGGAGCGGGAGCGTGGCATCACCATTCTCGCCAAGAACACTGCCATCAACTTTGCCGGCGGAAAGATCAACATTGTAGACACGCCGGGTCACGCCGATTTTGGCGGGGAAGTGGAGCGCGCGCTGAAGATGGTGGATGGCGTGATGCTGCTGGTGGACGCGGCCGAAGGCCCGCTGCCGCAGACGCGCTACGTGCTGGCCAAAGCGTTGGAAGCAAAGCTCAAGCCAATTGTTGTCATCAACAAGATTGACCGTCCCGACGCCCGGCCGAAGGAAGTGCTGGACGAAATTTACGATCTATTCATCGACCTGGATGCGGACGAGACCCAGCTGGATTTCCCGGTGCTCTACGCAGTGGCCAAGGCGGGCACAGCAACCACTGATCTGGAGACGCCAGGCGTGGATTTGCAGCCGCTGTTTGAGTCCATTGTGGCGACGATTGCGCCGGCCACGGGCGACGCCGACGGAACGCTGCAGATTCTGGTGACCAACCTCGACTACTCGGATTATTTTGGCCGCATCGCGGTTTGCCGGGTCTTCCAGGGAACGCTCCACGCGGGCGACGATGTGACCATCTCCAAGCGGGACGGTTCGCTGCAAAAGACGCGCATCACCAAGCTGTTTACCTTCAACGGCCTGAAGCGGACCGAGACCACCGAGACCACGATGGGCGACATCATCGCCGTGGCCGGAGTGGAAGGCATCACCATCGGTGAGACGATCACCAGCGTGGAGAACCCTTCGCCGCTGCCGTTGATCCTGATTGACGAGCCGACCATCGCGATTCAGTTCAGCGTGAACAATTCGCCGTTTGCGGGGCGCGAGGGCCAGTACGTGACCAGCCGCAACCTGCGCGAGCGCCTGGAAAAGGAATTGCTTACCAACGTTTCGATCCGTGTGGAAGACACCGGTTCGCCGGACAGCTTCAAGGTGCTGGGCCGGGGCGAATTGCAGTTGGCAATTCTGATCGAAATGATGCGCCGCGAAGGTTTCGAGTTGATGGCCGGAAGGCCGGAGATCGTGACCAAGACGGTGGACGGCACGCGCATGGAGCCGGTGGAGCACCTGACTATCGACGTTCCCGAAGCGTACACCGGCGTAGTGATTGAAAAGCTGGGACCGCGCAAGGGCGAGATGACGCGCATGCACAATCATGGTTCGGGCCGCGTACGCATGGACTTCCGCGTACCCAGCCGCGGCGTGATTGGACTGCGCAGCGAGATGCTGACCGAGACGCGCGGAACCATCGTGATGAACTCGCTCTTCGACGGCTATATTCCGTACCAGGGCGAGATTCCGCAGCGTCCGACGGGGGCACTTATCGCCGACCGCCAGGGCGTGACCACCACGTACTCGCTGAACGGCCTGCAGGAACGCGGCATCCTGTTTATGGGCGCCGGCGTGGAAGTGTACGAGGGCATGATCGTCGGCGAGCACTCGCGCGACAACGATCTGGACGTGAACGTGGTGCGTGAGAAGCACATGACCAACATGCGCGCCTCAAGCGCGGATGAGGCCGTACGGCTGGTGCCCTTCAAGAGCCTCAACCTGGAGCAGGCGATCGAGTTTATCGCCGAGGATGAGGTTGTGGAAGTAACGCCCAAGTCGCTGCGGCTGCGCAAGAAGATTCTGCAGCAGAACAAGCGGCCCAAGCGGTGGGAAAAGGGATCGCAATCCTAGTTTGTGTTTTTTAGTCGCACAAGAAAAAGCCACTCCCGTTGGGGGGTGGCTTTTTCTTGTTGTGCGCGGAACAATGTGCGCGAAGTGGGCAGGGGCCTTCAGAGGCGGCTCTTGGCTTCAAGTACGCGGGCAAGAGCCTCTTCCGCCGTGGCGCCGGTGGCGGAGAGGTGGCCCATCTTTCGTCCCGCGCGCGGCGTCTTCTTTTCGTATAGGTGGAGGCGCACGGTTGGCACGGCGAGAGCGGCGGCGAAGTCCGGCTCACCGGCGATCCATACGTCGCCCAAGAGGTTGACGATGGCCGCTGGAATGATGAGCGACGTGTCGCCGAGGGGCAGATTGCAGGTGGTGCGCACAAGCTGCTCAAACTGGCTGGTGACGCAGCCGCGCTCGCTCTGGTGATAACTATTGTGGGGACGCGGCGCCAGCTCGTTCACGAGCAGCTCGCCCTGGCGGGTGACGAAGAGTTCTACGCAGAGAAGGCCCTCGATGCCGAGCTTGGCAATGATGGCCGCTGCCAGCGATTCGGCGCGTGCTTCAAGCTCCGCGGGAATGCCGGCGGGCAGCACACTCCAGGCCAGGATTTGATTTTCGTGGTGATTGCGGGCTGCCGGGTAACTGCGCACCTCGCCGGAGGGATTGCGAGCAGCCATCACGCTGATTTCAAAGTCGAGCTCGAGTGCCTGCTCCGCAACTGCGGGACGCGCGCCGATAGCGTTCCAGGCTTCGGCAATGGAGGCTTCGGTGGCGGGTTGATCGAGACCGATAAGTGCCTGCCCGCGTCCGTCGTAGCCGCCGCGGCCGATCTTTAAGAAGACGCGGCCATCGAGTGCGGTAACCGCCTCGCGCAGTTCGGCTTCGCTGCGCACCACGCTGAAAGGACCGACGGGAAAACCGGATTCCGCGAGCCAGACTTTCTGCAGGGTCTTGTCCTGGATGATGCGGATGGGCTCGACGCCGGGACGAAGGGGCGCAAGGCTTGCCACTTCAGCAAGTGCGTCCACGCCAATCTGCTCGATCTCCAAGGTAACGGCATCGGCACCGGTGGCGAGCCGACGGGCGGCGTCTACGTCGTCCCAGCGGCCAACAATGGTCTCGTCAACGACGAAGCTCGCGGGGCAAGCGGGTTCGGGGTCCATCACGCGGACGCGGTAACCCATGGTGCGCGCGGCCATCGCCGTCATGCGGCCAAGCTGGCCGCCGCCGAGGATCGCCAGCAAGCCACCCGGCCTGATCACCGATCCCCCCGAAGGAGTCAAATGCTCGGAGAGCCTCACGCGGGCAACTCCTGATCAAGCACTTCCTGGGTGCGGGCAGCGCGCCATGCGGCCAGACGCTCGTAGAGGGCCGGGTCGGTCGCGGCAAGAATTTCTGCAGCCAGCAATGCGGCGTTGGCCGCACCGGGCTTGCCGATGGCCAATGTTCCGACGGGAACGCCTTTGGGCATCTGCACGATGGAGAGAAGGGAATCGAGGCCGTTGAGCTGGGTGGCAGCTACAGGAACGCCGAGCACGGGAACCAGTGTCTTGGCTGCCAACATGCCGGGCAAGTGGGCCGCGCCGCCGGCTCCGGCGATAATCGCGCGAAGACCGCGTTCCCGCGCCGTTTCAGCATATTTGAAAAGTCTGTCGGGAGTGCGATGCGCACTGACGATGCGCGCCTCGTAAGGAATCTCCAGCGCGCGCAGAATCTCAACGGCCGCTGAGAGCACCTCGTAATCGCTCTTGCTGCCCATCACCACGCCAACCAACGGCTGATCGCTCATAGGCTGATTATACGAGGGTTTCTTACGTGAATCTTAGGGCAGATTCTAGCAGCGTTTCCCTAAAACGGAGGCATTCGCTTGTCGAGCTTAGTGCCGATGCCACGCCTCAAAAGCCACTTCAATCACCGCGAAGAGCACGCTGATGGCGGCGAGAAAGCCCTTGGCGCGCTGCCAGTTCTGTTCGTGGCGCTCCATGCGGCGTTCCAAATCGGCGATGCGCCCGCCGTCGCCGTCGCCCATCAGGCCGCTCATCTGCGTCTTCAGCACACTCAGGTCGCTGAGGACCTGCGCTTCGAATTCATTCATCATTCGCATTGGCCGGACTCCATCTGCTTATCGCTCCCACCCGAGTGTCGCCGCTTACGATCCTAGCGGAAGGTTGATGAACAAGGCCGTTGAAAACTCGGAGTAGTTGGGCGGCGTCGATGCGTCAAACATCCTGATATAGAATCGGTCGTTGGCGGATTCGCGAGAAAAGCTCATGTTCGGAACACTTGAACGCATGACCAGGTCCGGATCCTCGCCCGCCATGAAGACAAAGTCCCGGCGCCGGATTTCGAATCCTCCGCCTGTGGGTGGCGTCACACCGGCATTGATCGCGACCGTGCTTCCATTCACCGCGGTCACCGAAAGACCGCTGAGGTTGGCAAGCAGAGTGGGAGCCACGGGTGCAGGCAGCCAGGCGTCGGCGGCCACGGTGGTGCTGGTCTTGATGGCCAGATCGTCGGCCCAGTCGTTGGCAAAGGCGATCGCATATTCCACCAGATCCGGATAACTCGCCCGGTAACTTATCTTGACTGTGCGAATCACGACCTGCGCGTTGAGGCTGGTCGAGGGTGCATTCAATTGCAGCGCATCGCCGGGCCAGACATCTGCGGCAAAGCTGGCGCTGGTTCCCGTGTAAGTTCCGCTCCACAGCGCGCTCACTCCCGCCGCAGCCTGCTCGATGGCCAGGGCCGCATTGCGGCAATCCGCGGAACTGCGTGCAGGCGGATTGGTCACCGAGCCGATCCAGGCAGCTTCCGCGGGCAACCCGGCGAGGGCAAGGGCCTGCTGGCTGGCCGCGTTGACCGCGCGCCCCACAGCCCTGCCTACGGTACGGTAACTTACCGCAACCTGTTCGCCGGCCTGCGGTGCAAATCCGGTATAGAACACAAGCTGGCCAGTGCGTTCCAGGTGACACTCGGCACCCTCGCCGAGCGTGCCCATGCGCCGCGAATAAGGCCCACCGGCCGACGGCGTGCTGACCACCCATCCTGAACCTAGATTCGTCAGGTTGAGCGTACGCATGGTCCCGATCAGGTTGATGCTGCTTGCCGCCACCACCGTGCAGGTTCCTGGGATGTTACTGATCGCGCCATCGTAGAGAGTCACCGGCATGCCGCCTACGCCGTTGACAAACTGCTGAATCTCCATCTGCACTTTGCCGGGAGTCAGGTTCCACTGTCCGCCGCAAGCTATCTGGCCTGCGTCGCCGCAGGAACGATAGATGGCCAGTTCCCTTTCGTTTTCCAGGCAATGCACTCTGACACGCAGCGTGTATTGATAGGCTGGGTTGACAGAGTAAATGGTTCCCACCGGGGTCCCCTGGATGAGAGGCTGCAGCGTGACGGCTCCCGTACCTTGCTGCGCTGCCACTTGAAATCCAGCGAGGCATGAGGCCTGAGTCTCCGTGCCCGTGAAGAAGCCTGCCAATGCCCCTGTGCTGCCAGGGGACAGCGCGACGCCCACGGCCTCCAACAGCAGCGTGCCGCCCATCTCGACGGGATCGATCCACGTGAGCAGCGTCTCGCCGTCGATCCCGTTGCCGCCGTTCATTACCAACCCGCCCGCGCCCAGCGAAAGATAATTGGCGCCCTGGGCTTCGCTCCATACCCGTTGGTCGATCTGAGCCTCGTTGAAGAGTTCGTGCATGATGGTGGATTTGGATGCTGCGGAAAAGAACGGATCTGCGGCTAGATAGAATTGGGTAGTTATCCCATCGCCCAGGAAATACTCGGTCACATAGGCAACTGGCTCGTGCTCGCCGCAGACGGTCACATCGTTCGCCAGTGCCCGCTTCACGCTGGTCGTGAACGTCAGGCTCGAGAGGTTCAAACTGCCATCCGTTTCATCCAGAGGATGCACCGTGCCTGGGACAGACGAAAGTGCGAGTGCGCCATTGACTGCCCGATAGGCGGCGCGCGCCATGTTTGCCGCCTGCCCGGCGCTCTTGCTCCACGTCGCACCAGGATCGGGAACAAACTTGCTTACCTGCGTACTCAACGAAACGTTGCGAGTGGAAAGGGAGGTGGCTCCGGTGTGCGTGACTAAAGAACTGATCAGCGCTCCCGCGGTTTGGCCAGTTATTCCCTTGCTGGACGGCATCAGCAACTGGTCGAGCAAAAGATCGTCGCTCAGTGCCTGGATCGCTATTCGATAGCGTGGTCCTTCCAACGCCAGACCGGCATATTCCTGAAGGGGACTTACCGCAATGTAGCCTGTAAAATATGCGGCCCCATCGTTCCCCGTTATCGCGATAGGCTGGTTGCGCACCGGCGTCGTTAAGTTGCAGCCGGCCGGCAAACTTAGCCACAGTTGGCAAACCGACGGCTCGTTCAGCTTGCGCTCTATGGTCAGCGGCCGCGCTGCATCGAGCGCTGCCGAATAGTCCTGCCCGTTGATCGTGATCTTCATCGCCGCTCTCTGACGTAACTTTCTGCAATCATTGTCCGTGAATCCATGAGGGCCGTCGCAAGCTCCCTGAAACAATGCTGGGAAACAATCCCAGTTCGGCCTCTACTGTGATCTATCTAGACCAAAGCCATCGCCGCGGGCAGGAAACTGCGATAGCAGAGGACTCGCTCGCCATCCAGTGCATCGATAACAGGCAGCGCCAGAAACTGGGCTTTCAGCAGAATGCGTCCGAGGCCGGTCTTATGTTGGGCGTCCAGCGACATCAAGGCTTCCTCCGCACCGCAGACGGTCTGCAGCCGCGGGTAGTGGAAGAAGATTCGCTCTCCCTGGCTGCCTTCGAGAACAAACAGCGCCGACCACTCCTGATAGAAACTTCCGCCTTCGCGATCGACGAAGCCCGTGACCGCCTGTAGTTTTGAGCCAGTTCCGGGAGCGCCGCCGGGAAGCGGTTCGGCCAGTATAAGTCCGGTTGAAGTTACCTGCGACACCAAGGCTACATTGAACGTCACGCGCCGAATGTAGTCCACATCCGTGAGCGCCTGTCGCAGATACGCGCCGGAGACAGGCGAACCCACATAGCCCGTCTGCCCGGTGTAATCCACATCGACTGCAATGAGCGAACCGGCCGGGAACTTTGCCGCATCCGTGGCGGCCAGCGCTAAGAACGTACTCGTTGATCCGCTCTGCACGGCCACCGCCGCAGAAGCCTGCGCGCCATCGGCTTCCGCGGTTGCCCCGCTTGCGGTAGCCAGCAGGTTCATGTGCTGTGAACCAGTGGCCAAGGCCATAGTCAGCTTGGTCCAGCTCAAAAACTCGAAACTTACTCGTGCATCGAGGCTTTCACGCACTTGTTCGAGCGGCGCCGCCGGAATTCCTGTAAGTATCGGAGCTGTCTTGCTTCCTGGCTGGCGCTTGAATTGCTGTATCCATCCCAGGCTAGTCCATGGAGCCGGCGGGGCATCCAAGCTGAAACCGCCCTGCTCCGCAGGATCGAAGAGCACTGGCGTCTGCGCCAACCTGTTTACCGGCGCAAAATACGCGCGCACCCGCCGCGCCACCGGCGCCGGAGCGGAAAACCAATTCACCGCCATTTATTCCCCCTGCTCCTGGTAGCTAAAGACCATGACCTTTACAGAACGGCTCAACCTGTCACGCTGCGCCACTACTGGCCCCAGAGACGGCTCGTCCCAGAAGACTTTGGTCAGCATCGCTGCCGGTGGCGTCGCGATAAAGCTCAGCTTGGGCGTGTAGAAGGGCTGTAACATGGCCAGCAGTTCTTCGTCCATTGCGCTCAGCATTCGCCCCCGGTCCAGGCCATCGAAGCTTTGCGAGCCGCAGGTCTGATAGACGACCTCACACTCCTCGGCCGCCATCGTGGAGGCAAGTTCAAGGTCAACGCCCAGGCCCAGCCAGCGCAAGACAAACACATCATTGGGAAGCTGATTGAAGGGCGCTTCCGCCTCTTCCACCAGAATCCCAGGCCGCTCCGCTCCGCGCAGCAGGATCGTCCGCTCCGGATTGATGGTCGCCAGGCGCGTGCGCAGTGCCATATAAAACGAGTCTTTCGCATTTTGCATAAGAAGACAGGGATCAAGGGTCAGGGATCAGGGATCGGTACAACCACTCCTTGATCGCTCTCCCTTGTTTTCCCATTCACCTTTCCGGGTCAATGTTCGTTGACAAATAGCCCCGATTGAGCGGGAATACCGGTATAGGCAATGGATTGCGGATTATGATCCCTGCCCTCTGCTTTCATACTGCTTGCTGCCGGGCTTCGCGCAACAGCAACCGGTAGAGATATACCTGGCCGAAGGCTTCGTTGGAAGAGATCGACTCAATCAGATAATCCTGCCCCCCAACCGTGACTGCCAATGTCATGGCGAAGAGAGATTGCGCGGAGGTCAGGTCAAGAGAACTCACCTGTTGCTCCACCCCGTTCGCCGACACCAGCAACTCCCATTTCGATTCCACGCCTTCCTGCCAGGAAGGACGCAGCTTTCGCATGACCACCGGGCTGATGACCACTTCCGCGAAGGAGGTTGCGACCAAGCCGAGTTCCGACAAGTTAGTGTCGGTGTTGGTTCCCGTAACCCGCAAAAGGGCCGTGGTTCCCGCCACGCTCCGCAGCAGGGCATCGGCCAGCATCTGTGGCGCTCCCATCGGGTTGCGCGGCGCCGTATCGCTCATCGCTCACCCCAGCCTGTTCGCCACGTAGGGACGCAGCCAGGCCTGCACCGTTTCGTCCACCAGCGAACTTGAAAAATATTGCATCTGCATCGTGTCGATCTTGGTCTTGCTGGCGTTCAATGCGGGAGTGGACTGCGCATTGCGGACGATCTGAGCACAGGCCGTCTTCACATCGTCGCCGATCGTTGCCAGGCCAGCGGTATATGTTGCTGACACTTCGTTATACGGAAGTCCCAGCACATTCCAGGGCAAGGAAAGCTCGCCGGTGTTTGGATCGCAGTCCACCGAGTTAGGATCGATTGCGGTCCATTGCCCAGGCAGGGAAAACGCACTCACAATTTCAAACATCGGCTCGTTCAGGATCTCGCCGCGCCGCGGCTTGGCATACCGTCCCTCGATGCTCACGATGGGTGTCGTCGCGGAACCAAGAGGGGCCAGCGGCAAATAGCTCAATAGCACCGTTTGCGATCCGCTAGTCAGCCGCAGGCGCTCCGTATATTGGATGACGTTCAGGTCCGGCCGCCTGCAGTAGCTGTTGATCAATGCTGTGGCAGCGGTAATCCAATCCGCCGTGGTTGCTGCCGGCAAGCCATAGTTCGGGTAATCCGCTGGCTGCAGATATGCCATGCCTTTTCCTTTCATGATGCAGGGAACAGGGAGTAGGGAATAGGGAGTAGGAAGGAGGGAGTAGGAAGCATCGGGTTGAATCCTGTTGGGTTGAGTTCTTGGTTTTCTATTCCCTATTCCCTACTCCCTACTTTGTTCTACCGGTCCACCAGGACCTGGTAGTGCGCGTAGTTAGCGCCCTTGACCACCGGAGCACCGAACTTGACGGCGACATATTGCTGCGCCAGAGAGCCCGGCAGTCCAAGCTGGAAGATGCGAGGCGTCGGGTCGCCGAGCCAGTGGTACTCGATCAGATCCTCGGTCACGATGTAGGCGGGAAGGACTGCCGTACCCGATCCTGGCGTTCCCGTATAAGTCAGGCTCCAGTCCGGAATCAGGGGCAGATCGCCCGCCTGCGTCGACAGCATCTTCACCCGGATTCCACCCGTGATGCTGTCGGTATTCAGCACTACGTTGAATGCGGTCTTCATCTCCCGGTCAATCAGGTCCAGCAGCACCGGGTTGGCATAGATCGCCGTGGGCCGCACGTGGAAGCCGTTGTTGGCCACCATCTGCGCCACCGCCGACTTGATGCCGTCCACGATTGACGCCGTTGTGCCGATGGTGACCGTGAGGCCGCCTGCCACGATCTGCGGAATCACGCCCATGTACTGCGTGGTCGTCGGCGTGCTCAGGCTGGTGTCGTTGCCGTTCCACAGGGCCACGTCGTGCGCCACCATCACGCCGCTCACGGTGTCCACCAGGTCCTTGGCTTGCAAGTAAGCAAACTGCTGCTGCTGGTTACCCAGTTCGATGTCGAAAAGGTTGTAATTGATCTGCGAGACGATCGCCTTGAGGGGAACGCTCCGTTCCACGCGCGTCGGGTTGACCACGGGCGCCACGATGCTGCGCGGATTCACGAAACCGGCCGTACCCGGATTGGGAAGTGCGGTCTCCTCAAAGAATCGCGACGGATGACCGGTCGCCGGAACCTGCTTGATGCGCTGCCCGAAGGGGCTCGACCTGCGGCAGATGTCGAAGATCTCGGTCTGATACAGAGGAACTTCAACTGCGCCCGGCCCGATAAAATCAGCTGCCGCGTTGATATCTGCAAACGTTGCGTTCATAGGCTCTTTCCGCCCCCTTCGGGGGCCAGTCGTTGCTGGACGAACAGCCTCTAGCTACTAACTTCTAGCTTTCAGCCCTTCTATCCGAGCGTTCAGTTCAGAATGTTTCAGCAGGATTCGCACTGGGCTCTTCTTGCCACCAGGCTTGATTCCCATCCGCGCATTGTGACTTTCTTTGAATGGCTGAAGACCGCATCACCAGAGACTTTTAGCTAGTAGCTAGTGTGCCGTATCTGCAGTTCGCCCCATAACCCCTGTCATCCTGAGCGTAGCGAAGGATCTGCATTTTCAACGTCCCTGCTCAGTAGCTAGGCCTCCAGTTAGGCTGCTAACTTCAGATTCACCACACTAGTAGCTAAAAGCTGAAAGCTGCATTTACGCGATCGCGCCAGCACGCAGGAGTTGGCTCTTGACGGCAATGCGCTGCTCCAGGCTCAGTCCCGACAAAGCCGCATCCAGGGTCCGCACGTCGACCGGCCCGTCGCCGATTCCATGCTTGGCAAGCATCTCGGAGGTGGCCGCGGGTACTGTCCTGCGCAGAGGACTCAGTACGCCCTGTGCGGACCCGGCTTTCAGTTCCGCCAACTCGCGTTCGGCGGATGCCAACTTCTCGGCCAGTTCGCCCTCGCGGCGGCCCTGTTCGACGGTCGCTGTGATTCTCTCCACTTCACCGGTCAAGGCGCCTTGCCGCTCTTCCAGCCAGCCCAGTGTCCTCTCCAGCATCGCTGTCGCGGCTTCCAATCGCTCCGTAAGCTCTTTCTCTTCTTTCTCCATGCCGTTCCTTTCTTCAGCAATCAGGGGTCAGGGATCAGCGACCAACTCGCTGATTTCGCTGACCGCGCCAACTCCACTAACTCGCCATGCGGAAGCTCGTCGTTCGATAAGCAGCCTTCTCCCGCAGCAGGATGGCCGCCCCGGTGAAGGTCACGCGGGTCAGCTTCCACACCTCGGCCCGCATATCTTCCACTTTCGCATCCGCCAATTCGTAACTCATCCCCATCGCTTCGGGCGTTTGCGCCTGGATTGCCGTGGCCACCTCGGGAAAGTCCCGCGCGTAAAGGTAGCCCCGCACCACCAGCCGGTGTCCGACCAGGTCCGCTTCCGTCAGCAGCCCGATCTTGCGGCGCGCGTCGTGTCCGTCCCAGCCGGGCCTGTAGTCCACGGCCATTCCCAGCAGGGAAGGCAGCGCCTTCTCCGTCGCCTCGCGCGTCAACATCACCCGGTGCCCGCGCGCCCCCGCAGGCGCCTTGTCGCTGGCTGCATCCACCGTCGTCAGCACTCCCTCGAACGGAACCCGGTTAGGGTGCCCGTCCACGTGGGGAATTCGTACCGCCATCGCTTCCAATCGCATGCGCTCTCCACCCATCTGCTCTCGCTTGCCCGGCCGCTTTCCGACCGTCGTGCGGCTGCACTCGAGAAGCCTCAACCTGCCTGCTCCGTTGCCGACCCACCCGCCAACTGCACCGCCCCATCCTGTCCCAGCGGGCCCAGCCCGCGCATCGCCCGCACCTCGTTCACCGTCAAGACGCCCGCCTGCAGCAGTTGGACCTGCACCGCCAACTCCGTCTGCTCGTCCCGTGCGTTCAGTTCGTTGAAGACGAATTCAAACTCCCGCCACCCGATGCACTTCGCGAATAGATCCCGCGTAATGTGCCCGGCCAGCAGCATGGCCAAAGGCGAAATCGCCCCGCGGAACGCCTCGTCGGTCATCTCCTGCGCGGTCGATTGGTTCACGTCCGCTTCCAGCCCCAGCATCAGCGGTGGCAAACCGAAAGCATTGGCCACCATCCGGATCAGAAATTCCTGCCAGGCCAGCCGCAGGTCCGCGTCCGTCCCCTGCGCGAACCGCAAGACCTCCGGCTTCTGCGCGGTCGAAATCAGTGGCACCCGCCCCGTTCCTTCGATCTCGTCCTGCCACCAGCGAATCAGCCGGTCGTGCTGTGCCGGCGATGCTTCGTTCAGCCACAAGGCATATTGCGCCACAGAGTTCGCCGCCAGCTTGCCCGCAAACCGGTGCGCGCTCAGGAACTGGTTGACCGTCTCGAAAGCCACCTCCAGTGGTCCCAGGCCGAAGGGCGTAAAGCTGCGCGGATTCATCCGCACATACATCAACTGGCTGTCGAGCAGCTCCACGGCCGCCGATTCCAGCTGTCCGGGCAGCGCCTGCGCATAGCGGGGCGTCTCTTCCTGCCCATCCCACCGCGCATTGATCCGGATCGATGCTCCATCCACGGCCCACAACATCGCCGGCCGCTCCGGGTCGCCCGTCGGCTCCATCTCGATGGCCCCGAATCCGCCTGTCAGCGCATCTTCGATCACCTGTTCGATCAGCGCACGAAAGCTGTCCACCGCATTTGGCTCTTCCAGCGTCCTGCGCAGAGCTTTGAGCTTCTTTGCGACATCTGCTACATCATGTGGCCCAACCCCGCGCCGCACCCGCACCTGCCAGTCCATGGACGCGATCCGGTCTTTGATCACGTTGATCGCCCGGCGCACCACCGGCGTCTCCGCAAACCGGCGCAGGTTCATGGGTGTCGGCTTCGGCAGCAGACGCCCCGGAAACTGGACCGGGCTCAACACGGCGGGCAGCGCCAGCGTCTTGCGCTCCGCCTCCGCATCGGCCGCACCGGCTGCCAGGTCTGCCTTCCGCCCGCTCCCGGTCGCCTGCCGCCAGATCTCCCGTAATTGCTCTCCAACCTTCACGCGCACCTTCCTTCTTCTCAGTCTCTAGCTGCTAGCTTCTAGCTACTAGCCGGAGGTTGGAAGCTGTCTCTTCAACCCCGTATTTCTGCCGCCACGGAAACAAAAAAGGCACAGCCCCGAAAGGGACCGTGCCTCGCTCTTCTTAGCCGCCAGCCTCTAGCTTCTAGCTACTAGCTGTTTGCTTGTTCACTACAAAACCCATGCTACTGCAAGCAGCAGAAATTATCTGCAATTCCTCGCCACTTATCTCACAGAAAAAAGCTAGCAGCTGGCAGCTAGCAGCTAGGAGCTGCTCTTTCACACCCGCAACTCCCGTCGCGCCGTCTCCGCCACCCGGCCCAGGTCCGATGTGGTCAGCACCCGGATCTGATGCTCCTCCATTGTCTCCACGCCAAAGCGGTACATCGCCAGCCGCTCCGGCTCCTCGTCGGTGGCTCCCATCTTGGCGGCAGGCTCAATCACCGCCGTCAGTTCCAGTTCCGCCTTTTCCACCCGCTCCACGCCGGCACGCAACCCAGCGGCCGAGAACGCCAGCACCTTGGCCATCTCCACGCCCGGCTCCATGCTGACCGCATGAAACATCCGGATTACCCCGTTCGGCCGATAGCCCACATCGATTCGCAGGGGATCGCCCGGCCGCGTATACTCTGAGGCCGCAATGCGCTTGCGCAGCAGATCCCAGACTCCCGTGTGCTCGAACTCGCTCCGCATCCTTGCCTGGATCGCTGCCCGCCCGCTCAACCTCGGCACGCGCTCCCTGGGCGGCGGCTCCACGTAGAGCCGCATCAGCTCTTCCATCCCCGCCGGAAGGCTCTCGGCAAGGTAGGCCTTGGGCTCCGTCATCTGCACGTTCAATGAAAGCGATTCCGTGAGCAGACGCATCAGCCTGCCCTCCGGCTCTTCCTGAAAACGCCGGCGCAACTCGCTCTCCATCCCCTCCAGCAGGGCGGTATCGGCCTCCGGATCCAGGCAGCGCACCCGGCGCCAGTCGCGGGTAAACTGCACCCGGGCCGGCTCGCGGCTGCCCTGCTCGCGCAGAATCACCCCGATATGCACATACTCGTTCCTGACCGCATCCGACACATACCGGAGCAGTTGAAACTCGCATGTCCGCCGCTGGCTTTCGTCCTTCATTTCCCGGCCGTCCGCCTCCACCCCCTACTGCACTCTTCCCACGATGTTAGACCCCCATCTTGTCTCTCTCCTACCCACTTCCCCTCCATTTTTCTCCATCGCTCCCCATTTTGGAAATGGCTTTCGATCCGACTTCCCAAATGCTTCAATCAGCTCCCGAATCCGGCTTCGCCGCGCCAGCAGTTTCTCGACGAGCGCTTCCATTTCTCCCAGGTCGCCCCCATACCACTCCGGAGGCACCTCGCTAGCCGCCGCCCACACCGTCTCCTCAGCCATCGTCTCCATCCGCGTTAGCCAAGGCTCGAACGACTCCCACCCGGCGATCTCCCGGTACACATCGTTGCGATAGTAGACCCCGCGCAGCGGCAGATTTTCGAACTTCCATTCTCCGGCGTGAAAGCAATATCCGTAATCGATGAAGACCGCCCGGTAGCGCTTCTCCCGCTGCTTGCGGTTGAAGACCGCCTGCCGCCCGTTGGCGTTTCCCGTCCACTTATCCAGCGCCAGGATGCCGGCAAACTCGCCCAGGTTTCTCACCTCGGCCATCTGTTCCTCGGGCAGGTAATCCACCACCTGTCCCGGCATCAGACCGCCCACAAACTTCGAGCCGAATTGCAGCCCCGGCCGGCAGCGTTCGCGGGTTTGTCCCAGGTCCATCTCCAGCTCCGGCGTGTTCTCCACCAGCCAGCTCGAGACCTCGACCAAGTCAACCTCAGGCGCCGTCAGCCCTGCAGCCAGGGCCAGCCGCGAAGCCAGAAACTCATTGGCCAGCACCCGTATGTGCTGCGGGTTGTTTTGGAACTTCACCACGTAGACGTAGCCGTCCGCCCCCAGCATCAACTGGCCTTGCGCGCCGCCCCGCATCCGCCGGATATGCTGCACCGCCAGAACCGCCAAATTTCTTCTCCGAGATTCCTGCCTTGCATTCTAAGCGCTTCAAACCGGATTCCCAGCAAACTAACTCCTCAAATCGACGTCCTTCTCGCCCTAAAGTCAGTTTCCCCACTCCCATCCAATCGCTAACTAGCCAACAGGCGCCGAGCGCCACCAACCGACCGCCGGCCAGGCGGTCCGCTAACTTGCCAAGAGATTCAACCCTGGCAATCATCCGCTACCGGCAGCCTCTCCCCTCCGCCAACTCCGCCCGCGCCCCCAGCGCAATGGCCATCGCCATCACCCGGTCGTCGTGCGTTCCCGGCCGCGCTCCCGATCCGCCATCCGCCAGCCGCACAAAGCTCCTGCACTCGCCCAGCAGCCGCCGGCTCATGAAGCACTCCGGCTTCTCCACCAGCGCCGCATCCAGCCGCCCCAGCGCCGCCGGCCTGCTCAACGACGTCGTCAACCATCCCGGCTGTCCTTGTTGCCGATAGATCCGCCCGTAGCCGCACACCGTCTCGATCAGCGCCAGCACCCCGCTGCCGTGGTTATTCCTCTCCACCACCAGCCAGGCCCGGTTGTACTCAACAGCCAGCTTCGTCACCAGCCACGCCAGTTCCAGTACTCCCACATGCCCGGCAAATTCAGCGCACTGCAACCCCGTCTCCATCTCCAGCACTTGCGCCGCCGAGTAATCTCCCTCGCTCCCGCCGCCCGCGGGGTCCACAGCTACCAGGTACTCCCTGCCTTTCACCGGCGGTAGCCAGATCTCCAGCTCCCCATTCCGTCGCAGCTCCACCGGCTCCGGCGCCGCCGCCAGCCGAGCCTCGATCGCGGAGATCTCGAAGACCGAATCTCCGCTGGCCAGAAAGCAGCTCTCCGCGTCTTCGGCATACTCCTGTCGCGCCAGTCCGCGAAAATCCGCCCTGATCTTCCGCCGGAATCCAATCTGTTCCGCATCCAGCCGATGTCGTGCCACGAGTTCCCGCTCTTCCTCTGTCAGACTGTCCGCCGCCACTGCTCCGGCCTTGTAGCGCCGTTCCATCCACCACGGAAAGAAGTGCCGCACCATGCCCGTCTCGCCGGCCTTCTGCCACTCCTCGTGGAAGCAGCCACCGACTCCCTCTGGCGTCGATTCCAGAATCAGCTCCGCCCCCGGAGCCATCGCCGCCCTCAGCCCGGCCAGCGTCTCCGCCGGATCTCCCGGCCACCGCGCCAGCTCCGAGCAGTGCAGGTTCTGCACCGTCAATCCCCGTCCCGCGTTCCGCTCGCCCGCCGACACCACCCTGTACTGCGCGTCCATCTCCGGAAACACAATCTGCCGCACGTTGGCCCGCGAGGTCCTCAGCGGCCCTTCCCGCAGCTTGTCCGGCAGCCAGTCCAGAAACCGGTGCACAATCCGGAAAATCTCCTCGGCCGCCTCCTGCGTATGCGCCACCTCCAGCGTCAGCGTTCCCGGCTGGGTAATGGTCTTCAGGAAGAACCGCGCCGCCGCCCACGTTGTCAGCCCCATCTGCCGCGCCTTCAGCACGATGTTCTGCTTGCCCCGCCGCTGCTCGAAGCCCCTCTGCACCGCATTGGCCCGCAGCGGCGCCGTCCGTCCCTCCCGCGTCCTTACCCGCAGCAGTTGCTCGGTTAGCGCCATTCCCACTGTCCGCCCACGCAAGCTCACCGGCCTCTCGTCCAGAATCTTCCCCAGCCGTACTAACTCCTCCCCGTCAAGTTCCTCTAGCGATAACTTGCACTCCTGCGAACGATCCGCAACTCCATCGCCTGTAACTGCCACGGATACTCCATTTCCTCTCTGCTGGCGCGGGTTCTCTTGTGTTCACCCCCTTCAAAACAGCAGGATCTCCCACCCCGCCCGCTCCAATTCGCAGCAAGGCCACGCAGGTCATTGCGATCAGGTAGACAGCAGGCCGCCGCACCGGCGGCCGGAGGCGAGGATGGATCGGAATCTCCCACTCTTTGCCCCCGGCCTGCCCTCTACCAACCCTGGTACTCGGCGCTGAATCCGGAACCGCCGTCTCCGCCTGTTCCGGCAGTCGTATAGGTGGTTGCCGTGTAGCCCGAACCACCCGATGCCGTGCAGGACGCCAGTGAGCCACCGCTCCACGTCGGGGTAATCGTTCCGCCCGTTCCGCCGCCGCCCAATATGTTGAAGGTTACGTTTGTTCCGGTGCCGCAACCAGCCCCTGCCTGCACCACTGTGCAACTCGACAGCGCCCCGGACGTGACTCCCAGCGTCACCTTCGGCTGGCTTGTGCAGCTCCCGCTGGTCGCCGCTCCCTCCGGCACGGTAACCAGACCCCCGGGACCACCAGCCGTATAGATTGCTGGCCAGGTTGCCACTGCAGCCTGCGAAGAAAGAATCACGGCCGCACCGCCGCCCCCGCTGCCCGCTCCGGTCGAGTTTGCAGACGGAGGAGCGCCATATCCACCGCTTGCATCGATGATTCCCGTATGCGTGCCGTCCGTGCCAACAATCGACGCGCACATCAGAATCACATTGGCCCCGGGACCACCTCCAGCACCGCCGCTGCTGCCCCCTTGTACTCCGCTCCCTCCAGAACCACTGCCGTCGACGCCAGCGCCACCAGCCAGGAAGCTGCGGATGTAGTAGTAGGTGGACTCCGTCCCGCCGTTGCCGCCATTCCCTCCAGAAGCTGCTCCCGCTGTGCCGCCCCCAGCCGTCCCCGTTGTCAACACTGTGTACGGCTTTCCCGCTGTGCCGGCAGTCGCGCCACCGCCCGATCCACCACCCCCGCTTACCAGACCATTGACCGCCACGGCACCTACAGTTTGCCCATTCGCCAGAATTGTTCCCGCGATGGTGCAGGTGCCAGTTGCGTGAACAATAAGACCGATATTGCCGTAAACGATCACTGTATTTCCATAAGGAACAGTGAAGTTGGTGTAGTACCTTTCACCAATCAAGTTACCGTTCGCGGCGGTATTCGCTCCATCAGCCCCATTGCCAAGGAATTGTAGCCACGAAGGAGTGTTGGGGTTCACAGCTGACACTGGCGCAGCATAATCCGTCCCGGCCACTGCGATTGAAGGGGTCCCAGTTCCGGTCGTGTTCTTGAGCAATCCGGTTCCCAGTCCAGACAGTGTCGTCCCGTTGATGCCCTTCACCGTGGGGTTGGGATAACTCCCGGTTAGATCTCCGCTCGCTGCTCCCAACGGGGAAATGGCGCAACTCGAACCCAACGCACAAGTTTGTCCGTTGACCGTAGTCGAACTGCTGGCTAACGCGGAGTTAGGTATCGCGCTGGCAGCCACCGACAGCGACGGTGTAGATGCAGAATTGCTGACTGTTGGAACCAGCCAGGAAGGCCACCCGCCCGCCGAAGCTGCAAAGTTGGTTACCGTACCGAATGAAGTGCATCCGCTACCGGTCGCGCTAGCCCCGCTTGGCCCGAACGTATAGCTACAAGACGCGCTAGCCCCCGCATACCCCTTCGATCCCGAAGTCAGTTGCCAGCTTTGCGTCGTCGGGCTGTACCCCAGAATATCTTCTGCCTGCCCGCCGCCCGGAGCAAGAAGACTGCTATTCGCGTTCAGTACCGGGTAACTCCCACTCCATGCCGCACATTGTGCGCTCGTCCCGCAACCGACAACCACGGCTCCCATCGCACTTCCGCCATTGCCTCCATAGGGCGGCAATCGCATCATCAAACCATCGCGATGCGGTCCGTTGAGCACAAGCCCGTAGGGCGTAGTCAGTTGGCCGCGCCCTGGAATCGGCGTCGTGAGGGCAGGATAACTCTGGTACAAAGTCGGATCATTGTTATTGGTGAACAGCGCCTCGTAATCGTTGTTGCCAAACGACCCGCCGGTATTGAACAGCATATTGAAGTGCTGGCCGCCTTCCTGGTAGTTATTGAAGGCAAAGTTCAGCCCGTTGGTCTTCATCCTGAAGTAATGCGGCTGCTCCAGTGTATCCCCAGTGGCGAAAGTGCCAACCACGGGTGTCGTGACCATCGCCGAGCCATCCACCGCCCCCGTAGCCCCGTTATAGACGTTCAGAGTCCGCCCTTGCGGGTAGATATGGTACGGGTTGGGATTGACCGTCGCTGCCGGAGTTCCGGAAATACCTGAGCCCGCATACAAAACCGTGCAGCCGCTCAGCGCTCCGCTGGTCACCGTCGGATAGACCATCGGCGCGTTGGTATAAGTGATGCCCGTAATCTGGAGGGAAGGTGGATTTGTCGTGCTGTAACCGCTGCCCCCGGCAGCAGTGCAGCCAGTAACTGTTCCACCGCTCACGGTCACGCTTGCCGTACCGCCCGATCCCGCCGCGGAGTGATAGGAGCGCGAATTGATGTTTTGATTCACCCCGGTGGGCGTGTAAATTGTCAGCGCATTCCCGCTGGCATTGGAAACAATGGGATACACCTGTCGGATAACTCCCGCCGGCGGTTGATCGGCATTCACCGCCATGCCATTCGTGGCGTTGGGAACCACCCAGTCGGCGTCCATGCCAAACCCATATCCGGTCAGTCCGCCCGCGGCCACAGTCGAGTTAGTCGACAGGGGGTAGTTCACCACATCGACAGTTATATGTGTGCTGTCGGGCACCGCCGTGATATGAGAGCACTGCCAACTCGGATCGACGCTATCGAACATGCAGACCGTCTGTCCGGTGCTGAATCCCGACGAACTTACAAGAGAGATGTTCACATTCGATTGCGGAAATGTATTGGCATTCGGGTTTCCGCCGCTCGTGTTGCTCACCGCTGCGGTTGTCGTCGTCGTAGCGGCCGTATCCCCGAACGTCGTGTCCCAATTCGCTCCCGAGCCGGTGAAGGTGCCTGCGCTGACGCTCGAAATATAGCCCGTGTTATAAGCTTGGGTCACATCGATCAGGGCCAGGTCGCTCCCCCATGCCCCGGTCGTCCCCTGCGTCTGAGTCAGCGAAAATGTGCATGTAGTCCCGCACGTCTTGGTACTGACCTTGCCTTGCGACACGTTCCCCGTCTCCGCCAGACGCGAGCGCCATTCCAGTCCCTCGCTCTGCGCCAGGCCTTGTCCTACGCTCCAGGCACTTGTGTTGAACGGGATCGTATCTCCCGGCGCATAGCTGTTAATCGTGCCGGAGTAAAGATCCTGAATCCCCGCCGCGTGGCTCCAAAGAACGGCATTGGCAACTGTCGTGAATGTCTCGTCATTATTGAAATCGCGCGATCCGCCAAAGACGGAGTATTGGAGATTGAGCGCGGATGGCGTATAGGGAGTGTTGCCATTTCCAACACTGGTCACGGCTTGAGCGAAGAGAGGCGAACTGCCAAAGTATCGGCCGCTTGTTCCCGTAGTCAATCCCTGGTTGCAGATCACTTGCGGCGTTCCCCACCTGTCGTCCGTTACGCAGCCTTTCGGGTCGGTTGCCTTCGGTCCAATCACAGGAATCCCGCTCGTCAGCGTGTCGCCAAGACCCCAAGGCTGCGCATATAGCGCAGGCGCCAGAATCTGGCACACATGCATCTGCGACAGGCAATCCCTCAGAGACATCTGGGCGCCGATGCTGGGAGACGATACAGGCGAATCCAACGGGTCGGTGGAGACACAGCGATTGGGCTGGGGAGAATTCACCGCCTTGGGTTGCTGAGCGTTGGCACACAGAACGGTTACAAGCAGCAATAACGCGGCCACGTACTGTTTCAAGGTGCTTTCTCCTGAGATTCTTCGATCACGGACCTAACTCTTGAATTGAATGCTGCGTCCAGAAAAGAAAGCCGGCCATGCTTACAGGCTGCGGAAAAGGCTAACTTTGGAGCGAAGTCCGTGGAGAACATCCCGCAGGGCCTAAAGTCCACGTTATTTTTCAGACAGTTGTGCCACGATTGAAGTCGTACCCTGTTACAACACATGAGTTTTCAGCCCAAAGATGGATTTTTCCGCGGCCTGTACAGGCCGATCGGCTCACCGCGATAGTGTAGAAGTTCTCACCTCCCGGATGCGAGACGCGAGCCAGGAGCGCCGGTTCCCTGCCCTACAAACGCTCGTAGAGCGTTGTATTCCGGTAGCCCATCAGCACCACCAGCGTCCAGATGCCCAGAGCCGTGCCAAAGGGGAACTTGAGCAGGCCCAGAAAAGCCGCGACGATGGCCACAATTCGCCCCCATGGCGCGCGTTCCCACAAGCCCCAGCCGGCGGCCAGCGCCAACCCCGATCGCATCACGATATAAATCCAGGCAAAATGCAGCGCAAGCGAAAGGGGCCACCCCGGCGGCATGGGCCCGTTCGCCCAGGGTCCGTGCATCCAGGGGCCGAAGCGGCCACCCATGAACGCATTCGCGAAGGCCAGTCCGGCGATTCCGGTCGCCACGGAAAAGCCGGCGTAGATAAACCACACTACACTCAGAGCCTTCACCTTGCCCGCGTAGCTCTCCAGTTGAAACTCAAGTCCAGACACCGGCGTGACCGGCGCGACGGCTGGCCGCCCACATTGAGGGCAAACCGGCTGCCCAGGGACCAATACCTGACCACATCCGCTGCAGTACATTGCCGCCTCCTCAGAATCCGTTCCGAGAGTACTACGAGTCCGCGGTGCGCAACGTTCCATCCGTCGCACAAATCTCCCTATGGACAAAAAGGTTGATTCAAAAAAGTATAAACAAAATCTGCAAGCTAGCTTCCGCTTCGCGGAGATCGCAAGTTAGCGAGTTGGCGCCATCTCATTCCAGCCGTAACTCGTCGTGGCGAGTTGGTAGCCGCGGATGCAGGGCTTGGGGTCCGTCTAACTGACCTGCGGACTGGCCAGCAGTTCCTTCGCGGCCAGCCGTCCCAGGCGGATGCAGTCGGGAATACCGATGCCGTCGTAGGCGTTGCCGGCCAGGCGCAGCCCTGGGAGAACCGCCACGCGCTCGGCGATGCACTGCTTTCGCTCGCCGTGGCCCACGGCATACTGCGCCATGGCGCGATGCCAGCGAGAAACCTGCGTGCGCTCCGGCTCGACCCTGGGCGGCAGGACCTTTTCGCCAAGAATTTCTGTCAGTTCGCGGCGCATGGTGGCCACCAGCGCCTCATCTGTTTCGGCGAGTTGCGCTTCTCCGCGCGCTCCGCCCAAAAACGTGCGCAAGACCGCTTTGCCCGGAGGCGTGCGGCCGAGAAACTTGCGATGGACAAAGGTGCAAGCCAGCATGGAGCGGCTCTCGCTGACCGGAACCAGGAAGCCGAATCCCTCCGGCAGCGTCCCCAGTTGGGACTCGTCGTAGACCAGGTTGACGGTGATGGACGAAGAGTAAGGAATGCCGCCGAGCGCTTCGCCCAGCAGCGGGTCCACCTCGCCCAGGAGAACCCCCGCAGCCCAGGCCGGCGTGGCCACAATCACGGCGTCATATTCTCTTTGAACACCATCGGCAACCACGATCCAGCCGTCCGCGGTCTTATGGAGGCCGCTGACCGGCGTGGACAAGCGCACCGAGATCGGATCGAGCTCGGCTGCGAGAGCGTCGACCAACTGCTGCATTCCGCCGCGCAAGCTGGTGAAGATGGCGCGCGCAGGACGGGGGCCAGCAGAGGCCTGAGCACTGCCGTTTCTGGCGGCCGCGACGCGCATCTTGCGGTGCGCCGCCAACATGCCGCGGGTGAGAGAACCATATTCGCTCTCCATCTCCACCAGCCGGGGCAGAACGGAGCGGGCGCTCAACTGGGCCGCATCGCCACCAAAGATGCCGGAGAGCAGGGGATCGGCGAGCCGGTCGACGGTTTCTGCGCCAAAATGCCGCTCGACCAGCCCGGCCACGGACTCATCCGCGAGGCCGCTGGGCCGCGGCGGATGGAGCAGTTCCATCGCCATACGCACCTTAGTGGACAAGCTGAAGAGACGGGTGAGAGCGGTAGGAATGAGCTTGGTGGGCACCAGGAACATCAATCCGTCGGGCAGGGGAACCAGGCGATTGCGCACCAGGATGTGGGTTTTGCGGCTGGCGTCGTTGGAGGGGATCAGATCGGCGGCCAGGCCCAGTTCGCGGCAGAGCTCCGCGGCGGCCGGCTTCTCTGTCAGGAAAGAGTCCGGGCCGCACTCCAGGAGCACACCATCCACAATCTCGGAAGAGAGGGAGCCGCCCAAACGATCGCGCGACTCGAAGAGCGTGTAAGAAACTGCTGCGCCCGCCTTGCGCGCCTTTTCCAGTTCATAAGCGGCCGCCAGCCCCGCTATGCCGCCGCCGATGATTGCCGTACGCATGGTTGACCTCTACCCCAGATTAGAGCAGTTCGCAGGGGAAACGGCGCAGCGCTCCGGAGAACGCCGCGCATCGCCGAGCATCGTCGTTCATCTAACCGTGTAAAGTCAACGGGCTGAGGGCGCGGTACGTGGGATGGGGTCGTTTGTAGCAGGAGGCGGGAATTCGCCAATTCCCTTGCCCGTTGCAGCTATGATGTTCTGTGGCAAGGCGCATCCGGCGCCGGCCTCTTCCCCAACGCCCACAGCGTCCTGCAACAGGAGCTTTCGATGACCGCTGAGTTAATGCACCGCCTGCAATTTGCCTTCACGATTACCTATCACTATCTTTTTCCCCAATTGACCATGGGACTGGCGCTGCTGATCGTGGTGCTGAAGTCGGTGGCGCTGAAGACCGGCAGCGAACAGTGGGACCGCGCGGCGCGCTTCTGGGGGCGCATCTTCGGCATCAATTTTGTTTTTGGCGTGGTGACCGGCATTCCCATGGAGTTCGAGTTCGGCACCAACTGGGCGCGCTTCTCGCGGCTTTCGGGCGGAGTGATCGGCCAGCCGCTGGCGATGGAAGGGGTCTTCAGCTTCTTTCTGGAGTCGGCGTTTCTGGGGCTGTTTCTGTACGGAGAAAAGCGGCTGTCGAAGGTGATGCACTGGTTCTCGGCGGTGATGGTCTTTGTGGGCTCGTGGATCTCGGGGTTCTTCATCATCGTGACCGACGCGTGGATGCAGCACCCGGTGGCTTTCGAGCGCCTGCCCAACGGACAGTTTCAAGTACTGAGCTTTTGGCAGTTGCTGCTGAATCCCTGGGGCTTGCTGCAATACATGCACAACATGACCGGCGCTGTGGTAACGGGCTCCTTCGTCATGACCGCCGTGGGCGCGTTTTATCTTCTGGAAGGGCGGATTGAAAACTACGGGCGCATCTTTCTCAAGGTGGGCGTGATTGCCGGAGTGATTTCGAGCATGCTGATCATCTTTCCGACCGGCGACCTGCACGGCAAGTATGTGGCGAGGAACCAGCCGGCAGCGATGGCGGGGATGGAGGGACTCTTCAAGACGGAGTCCGGCGCGGGCGTGGTGCTGATGGGGCAGCCCAACGAGGAGACCGGCCAGATCGATAACCCAATCGTGGTGAACGACCTGTTGAGCTTTCTGATCTACGGAACGACCAAGGCGGAAGTGAAGGGACTGGACCAGATTCCGCACGACCAGTGGCCGACGGCGCTGCCCCTGCTCTACTACGCCTACCACATCATGGCGGGGCTCGGAACCTGGTTTGTGGCGCTGATGATCGTGGCCGCGTTTCTGCTGTGGCGGCAGAAGCTCTACGGTTCGCGCTGGATTCTGTGGGCGCTGCTGTTGAGTTTTCCGCTGCCCTACATTGCCAACACCGCCGGCTGGCTGACCGCCGAACTGGGCCGGCAGCCGTGGATCGTGTATGGCCTGATGCGCACCAGCGAGGGCTACTCGAACGCGGTTTCGGCCGGAAACACCCTGTTTACGCTGCTGGGGTTCATGGGGCTCTATTCGCTGCTGTCGATTCTGTTTATCGTGCTGATCTATCGCGAGATCAACAACGGGCCGGAGGCTGAGACAGCACACGCCGTGGCGCGGCACGCCGACTGATGGATTCATTGGACCTGGGTTTGCAAATGAGTGATTCCGGATTGGCTCCGGAAGGAGTTTCGTCATGATGGGTTTCATCTGGTTTTGGCTGGTTGCCGTGATGATCGTCGGCTATGTGGTACTGGACGGTTTCGACCTGGGCGTTGGGGTGCTGCACCTGTTTCTGGTTCGCAACGAAGCCGATCGGCGCGCCACGCTGGCCAGCATTGGGCCGGTGTGGGACGGAAATGAGGTGTGGCTGCTGGCCGGCGGGGGCACGCTCTACTTCGCCTTTCCCCTGCTCTACGCATCGGCGTTCTCGGGCTTCTATCTGCCACTGATGATCGTGCTGTGGCTGCTGGTGCTGCGGGGGATCAGCGTGGAGTTGCGCAACCACATCGACGTGGGCGTGTGGCGCGCATTGCTGGACGGGGTCTTCGGGCTTTCGAGCGCAACACTGACCATCTTCTTCGGCGCGGCGCTGGCCAACGTGCTGCGCGGCGTTCCGCTGCAAGCCGACGGCTACTTCTTTCTGCCGCTGTGGACCAACTGGCAGACCGGCGTTAACCCTGGAATTCTGGACTGGTACACGGTGATCGGCGGGCTGGTGGCGCTGGTGGCGCTCACGCTGCACGGGGCGCTGTGGCTCACCATCAAAGTCTCAGGCGAGTTGGCAGAGAGAGCCCGCAGCATCGTGACGCCGCTGTGGCTGCTGGTGGCGGCGCTGACCGTGGTGAGCCTGGTGGCCACCATCGCGGTGCGTCCGGCCAGCCTGAATAACTACTTCAATTACCCCTTCACCTTTGTAGTTCCTGTCGGCGTGGTGGCGTCGCTGGCAGCGCTGTGGCTCTTCAACCGGAAACGGCAGCCGGTGAAGGCGTTTCTATCGTCGTGCCTCTATCTCTTCTTCATGCTGGCGGGCGCATGCTGGGGACTTTATCCCACGCTGCTGCCTGCGACCACCGGGGCCGACCGGGACATCACTCTGAGTCAAGCCATCTCTGGCCCGCACGCGCTGGCCGTGGGGTTGGCGTGGTGGGGCGTGGGCATGACGCTGGCCGCATGTTACATCGTCTTTGTTTACACGCGGTTCAAGGGCAAGGCGGATGCGGGCGCGGGAGGACACTGAGGACGGCGAAATCCGGACAGAGCCCGCTGATTTGCTGCCTCCAACCGGCATTTTTTCCGCGTATTTGTCATTGCGCTGGCGAAGGCGCGGTATCCGGCATGGTGACTCGGAGACGATGATTGCGCTGATCGATGGTAAGGACGAGCCGATTCGACACGTGCGCCAGATCGATGAAGCCGAGCCAATCGGAGACCAGCACCATCGGGTGATGAACTACAACGTCACCCAAGGTTAGATCGCCGTTGAGTTGAGCCAGATAGGAAGGAAACTGGCGCCCGAGGGCATCGCCAATTGTCACTGTGCCTACCTTGGGACCAAGTGGCAGGTTTGCCGCTATCCCGGTAGGCACGATCACATCGCCGGGTGCGGTATGAGCGCCCGTGTCCAACAGGGCAGGCACGGTCAGACCAGCCAGTTGGATGGTCACGGTCGGCGAGACCTGCAGCACCCTAAAGCTCGCCTCGGGCTGCGTCGTGTAAGGGAGGATGTCGCGACTATTGGGAGGCGGCAGTTGGCCGTCGGTAATTTGCAGCCGGTTGCGGGGAAAATCAAGCGTCAGCAGTTCGTCGCGAAAGAGCGTGATGCCCAGGTCGATGTGATGGAAGTTTGGCGAAGCCAGGCCCGCGCAATCAGTAAAGGTATGGCCACCCACGGTCAAGGTCTTCGCGCGAATCATATCGGTATTCGAGCCCGGTACTGTTTGCCGGTCGGAGGTATGAATCGCGTGCTGGCCAACCACCGGCAATCCGAGTTGACGGGCCTGCTCGGAAGTAAGGATGAAATCCCAGGCCAAACCCGTATCGATACCAAAGTGGATCGGCGTGCCGCCATTGATGCTGACGTCAAGGCCCTCACTGAAGGCAATGTCGACAGGAGCGGTTATGTTCTGGCCGAATGCGCCACACGCCGTCCCCACGAGAGCCGCAAAGATCACAGTGCATGGAAAGCCATGAATTTGCATGGCGGAATTATAGTGCGGTCCCGCCATTCAGGTGCCTTTACAAGTCCTTTGCAAGGCGGTCTTTACTCCCACCCTGCAGACCAAGACCCGTCTGTGGGGACCACGGTTAAGGAAAAGTCCACCCAGTGGAGGCGGTTCCAGTGAAAGCAATTGTAGAACCGCTTCGGGAGACCGGGATTCCGCCTATGAAGCGGCGAAGGCCTCTGCCTCGCTCTCCAGCGCCGGATCCCAGTTCTTGGGCTGGTAAATGCAGCAGGGCTCCGCGGCCAGAGGATCGCCGGTGAGAGCGTAGGCGCGGGCGCGCGAACCGCCGCAAATCTCCTTGTACTCGCAGGCGCCGCACTTTCCTTCCAGCTTGCTGGTGTCCCGGAGCGACTTGAAGATAGGTGCGTTGCGGTAGATGTCGGCCAGCGGAGTTTCTTTCACGTTGCCGGCATGGATGGGCAGGAATCCGCTGGGATAGACGTTGCCCACGTGGGAAACAAAGAGAAATCCCTTGCCGTCGTTGACGCGCCGGGTGGTCCAGCTCATGGTGCGGGTCTGCGCGTCGGCCGTCGGGGTTCCGGGTTCGTACGCCTGCGCCACGCCGTGCGGGTGTCCTTGGCCGATGCGCCGCTCTTCCAGGTTGTGCTGCAAAAGGTAGCGACGGTAGTGCATGGCCTCAGTGGTCTTGATCTGGAAGTTCACCCGCTGCGACAGTTCGTAGATCTTGCCGAAGACCTCTTCGAACTCCTCGCCGCTGAGCAGGTCGTCCAGTTGGCCACGGCCGACCGGGACCAGGAAGAAGACATTCCACATGACAATGGCCATCTTCTCGAAGAGGGCGCAGAGGTTGTCGAGGTCTTTTGCATTGTGGCGGCTGATGGTCGAGTGGACCTGGATGGGAATCCCCGCTTCGTTGGCCCACTGGATGGCCTGGATGGTGCGCGCCCAGGCGCCGGGAAGACCGCGGAAGGTGTCGTGAATCTCGGGAGTCGAGCCGTCCAGCGAGATGCCGAGCCGCACCAGACCCGCCTCCTTAAGCTTGAAGATTGCTTCGCGCGTGAGCAACGGTGTCGCGCTGGGCGTCAGCGCCACCCGCACGCCCTTGTCCGCCGCGTAGCGGATCAGCTCGAAGACGTCCTTTCGTTTCATGGGGTCGCCGCCGGTGAAGACGAAGATGGGGACGCCCATCTCGGCGATCTGGTCGATGAGCTTTTTACCTTCTGCGTTGGTCAGCTCGTCGGGGTGCGGAATCGGCTGGGCGGCGGCGCGGCAATGCTTGCAGGCCAGGTCGCAGGACTGCGTAACCTCCCAAATGGCCAGAAACGGAGTCTCGTCGTAATTCAATCCGCCACGGGCGGGGATAGTACGCATCATCGACTGCATGAAACCTCCACGGAAATCGCGGCGGACCGGACGGGACAAGAGGAAGGCCGTCCAGCGGCGGGGGAACGTCACGATCCACCCCTAGGAGAGCAGCCTAGAATCCGCGCGGCTGTGATTGGGATCACCAAACTTGCTGAATTCAGAGGCGCAGCCCTCTTCCGCTGGACAACAAGCAAAAAAGAGAACAGACTTCTTCGTCAAGGAGCAAACTCTTCGCAAGAAACGTCCATCTCATGTAGCCAGGTGCGGCGGTGAAGAGTCAGCTTGCGGAGCACCCTTCGCATAGTGATCCAGCTCACGGTATCCTGTGCCGCCCGGCACCGCAACCTCAACGCAAGTCTGCCAGTATTGCCGCACCTGCAGGAGGTTCCCATGGCAATCGTCATCAAGCCAGGATGGAGCAAACCCTCCACCATCCTCTACGCCTCCGAGATCCCCGCCAATGAAAAGGCCTTTGCGTTTGCACTTGCGCAGGCCAAGGAATTTGGCGCCGAACTCATTATCTTCCACGCTTATGACACGCTGGTGGTGGCAGCTTCGGAGACCTCCGGGATCCGCTACTACGACTATGCCGCCGCCGCGCGCGCCGAGATGCAACATCTTGAGCCGCTGGCCCAGCGGGTACGGGACGCCGGTGTCCAGTGCGAAGTGATGGTGCGGCCGGGATTGGCCGCCGACCAGATTCTCAGCTTGCTGCGCGAGCGATCGGTGGACCGCATCGTGATGGGAACCCATTCACCGGGTCCCATCGGCAAGCTTCTGGTGGGCTCGGTGGCCGAGGCAGTTTTGCGGACCGCCAGGGTACCCGTGTTTATTGTTGGCCCCGAGGTGGTGGACGGCACCTACCGCAAATTCACCACCCATACCGTTCTATGCGCCGTCAGCCTGATGGAAGCCAGCTATGTTGTTGCCAGCTTTGCGGCGGAACTTGCCGTCCGGTACAACGCGCGGCTGGTTCTGCAGCATGTGATTCGGCCCCAGGAGCGCGCCGAAGTGCTGGCCGGCCGCTCGATTGATCAGATTGAAAGCGATCTGGTTGCGCTGGTTCCGGCCGAACTGCGCAATAAACTCAACGTGCAAGCCATTGTGGTGCCGGGCGACCCAACCGAGGAATTGCTCTACCAGGGCCGCGCGCAGCAGGCCGACCTGATCGTGCTCGGTGCGCAAGGCGCATCGGCCTTTGCTGCCGTCACCCGCCATGGCGTCGTTTACAAGGTGCTGGCCCACTCCCACTGCCCGGTGATTACGCTTTCGCCGGCGGTGCTGGCGGAGTGCGGCGTCAAGGGCGACAAGGACCATCAGCCCGAGGTCTTTTTGGCCGGCGTTTTTTAAGGCCGGACCCGATTCGTCGGTAGACCACCGGAAGCGAGCCCCGAGTGAATTCGTTCGAGGATGAATTCACTCGGGGCGGCGCGGGCCAAAGGTGGACTTCAGGAGCCAGAGCATCATTGCATGCACGACACACGAAGAAAGGGGGCAGGGATCGTAGAGATCCCTGCCCCCTTCTTGTTGTGCAGAAGCAGTTTCTATTTCTCGTCGACCTGAATCACCTGAATTGCGTAACCCGGCAGGGTGTGCTTGAGGTGGCTGCCTACGCCACTCAGGACACTCTCGACGGGAACGACTTCTTCCGGCTTGGCCATCGAGTTGGTAGCCTGAGTGCTGTGGGCGCTCAGATTCACTAGCTTGCCGGCCGGAGCCAGCTTGGCGCCTGCGAACTCGATTTCAACCGGCTGGGGCGTGGAGGATGCATTGACCAGCTTCAGGTAGAGACGCTTTTTGGCTGAGTCGCGGGTAATCGAGTAGAAGAACTTCGGCCCAGCGCCTTTCAGCTCAGAGCCAACCGTCTGGTCGCCCAGATACTTCGAGAAGATCACCTGCGCGTAGTAGCTCGGCGAACCGTAGCTGCGCATGGCGTCGTAGCCGATCAGGTCGGTCTCCCACTGCATGCCGCCGGGGTTCACGTTGACCAACAGGGGCGCGTAGGCCGCCATCACCACCAGGTCGCTGTTGCGCTCCAGGCCGGTCATCCAGGCAGCATCGCCCAGAGCGGCTCCGAAGTTCGGCGTCGGCGCGCCCTCGCGGGTGGCCCACTCTCCGACAAAGATCTTGGGGCCGTTGCGGTCGGTCTTGTCATAATGCGTGGCGTCCTCAAAGAACTGCTGGGCGCGCAGATAGTAGTGGTCGTCGACCACGTCGGGGCGGATGCCCTTGACCGGCATGGTGGCGATCAACTGCAACTCGGGGTACTTGGCCTTGATGGCTTTGTAGAACTGAGCGTAGCGGCCATCGTAGCTGCCCGATCTATCGAAGTTATCCTCGTTGCCGATTTCCACATAGGTGAGCTTGAAGGGCTCTGGATGGCCGCCCTTGGCGCGGATGCCACCCCACTTGGTGTCGACACTGCCGGTCACATATTCCAGCTCATCGAGGGCGTCCTGCACGTAGGGCTCGAGATCGGAGCCGGGCTTCACATGATCCTGGGCCAGCGAGTAGCCGCCATAGACCGCCAGCACCGGCTGCATCTTCAGGTCCTCGCACCATTCGAGGAATTCGAGCAGACCCAGGCCGTCGGTGGAATGGTAACTCCAGGGGCTGGGGTGGGTTGGCCGGTCGACCATCGGGCCGATGGTCTTCTTCCACTGGTAGCGCTGGTTGATGTGGTCGCCCTCAAGGTAGTTGCCGCCGGGGAAGCGTAGAAAGGCAGGGTGCATGGCCGCCAACTTCTCCATCAGGTCGATGCGGTTTCCGTTCACGCGGTCGTGATAGGTGGGCGGAAAGAGCGAGACAAGATTGATCCACAGCGTGCCGGCGTGGCCCACGGTGAGGGCCAGGTGGTTGGCCGCCGAAGCCTCGATGGCGCCGGTCTTGAGGGTAAATTCGTACTGCTTCCATTCGGTGGAAATACCGGAGACGGTGGCAGTGGCGGCTGGTTTGCCGGAGGTGTTGTTGACCAAGCTTACCGTAACTGCGCCCAGGTCGCTGGAGTCGGCCTTGGCATAGAACGAGCCCTTGTAGGTGGTGTTGGGCCGCAAAGGCATGCCCCAGTAGCCTTCGTTCAGGATGCCGGCCGGGTTGTGCAGGTCCGCCTGCTTCACCTCGATCCGGAGGCTGTTCTTGAGGGCTTCGCTGGGGCCGGTCTTGTCATCGCTGACCATTTTGGCCTGGGCATTGCCTTCTTCCAACAGAATCCAGTGGGCCACACCACTCCAGTCACCCCGGAAGGTGCGATTGCGGACCATTTCGGCGTAGAGGCCGCCGTCGTAGGAATAGTTGATCTCTTCGGTCATCAGGCCATAGAGGGTAGGGCTGACCTTGGAAACCGGCTTATCGGCGTGGATGGTGAGGACGGCCGGCGCCTGGGCCTGAAGGAAGGCGGCGGCAAGGAGGGCGGAAGCAGCAAGGGCGGCGGCCCGAGCAAACGTTTTCCCGTTCATCGATATTTACCCCTTACAATTCGTGACGTGCCAGTATAACTCGGCGAAGCCTGAACTTGAGGGGAACAAAGAATGGCACAGGATGGAAGGTTCGAAATGCTTTGCAGACGAGGTGTATCTCGTTTGCTGAGTAGAACGCCAAGCCGCCTGCTTCACTGCCCATGGTGTGATTACAGGAAAGGCGCAACCTTCACGCCTGGCGCGACCTCGTCCAACGGAAGATCAGGTAGAGAACGCCGAGGATGGCCAGTGCCCCGGCCGCCATTTCCATGGTCTCGATACTCGGCAAATCTCTCAGGTTGAGAGTGCCCAGCAGAATCGCGCCCAGAACGGCTGCCAACATCAGAATCCCATTCACCACAACGGCCTTGAACTGCATGGGGATGGAATCCAGTTGCGGTTCTACCGGAACCGGCGCGAAGAGGCGAGGAATTTCATTCATGAGCTGATCGCCCTCTTGGATGGGCGGCCAGTCGGCGCGATGCCCCCCCAGCGCAGCATGAGCCGCCCGCGCTCCAGCCGTCGCTTCCGCCGACAGGATTTGGACCGGGACAGATTCAAATTCAACCTGGTTGCTTCTCACCTGCCGTCCGGGCTCAGCGGTACCAGCGAAAAGCCCATCGACCAACCGGGCGCCGTCCAAGCGAGAGCTGAGATTCAGGCTGGCATGAGTGAACTGGGCTGGGCCAGCAGGTTGGGTCGCGCCTAAGCCGGGAGCATTCTTCACCGGCATCGACGATTCAAACCAGTCTTCGGGCATTTCCAAGCTGTCGCTTCCAGGCAATGCACGAATGGCATCCGACTGCGCAGAGGCACGAACAGCAGTTGGTTGCGCAGAATGCACTGGCAAACCCGGCGCCTCGGTCTGCGCGAAGACCTGCCCCTGGGCGGCGGCGCTACTGGGGTCCGGCACCCGTACGGGCGCAGTACCGGAAGCTACCTCCGGGCCGGTCACCAGAGTCTCAACCGCCGTCAGAGAGGCCACCTCAGCGGCGCGTCCAGCGGCAAGGGCCAGGTTTGCATCCGCATTCCACGGGGGGATGCTTCCGGCCGGATTGACGGAAATGTTCAATGTCCCCCTCGACGCGGCGCATCTGCCTGTTCGCATATCTGGTGCTGCTGTTCAGCTCCGCAGGCACCTCACTGCGGGAGTTCACGAACAACGCGGTACCCAGACTCTATCGGCCATTCTTCAGGACATTTCGCCAAGTTGACCTCATTCCGATGGGCTTGGTAACGGTACTCTTGTCATCTGCATTGTGAGTGCGACAAGGAATGGCTCTCACGACCCGAACTAGACGATCCAGCCGCCGCCCACCACTTCGATTCCGTCGTAGAAGACCGCGGACTGGCCAGGCGTGACGGCGCGCTGCGGCTCGTCGAAGGTGGCGACCACTTCATCGGCTCCGGCAGGCTCCAGCGTGGCCCAGGCGGGCTCGTGCCGATGGCGAATCTTGATCTGCACGCGCATGGGGCTGGTCAGCGCGGGAATGGCGATCCAGTTGAGCCGACGCGCCCGAAGAACGGATGTGGCCAGTTCGGCATCGGCACCCACGGTCACACGGTGGCTGGCGGGATCGATCTGTAGGACGTACAACGGCAAAGGCGAGCTGACGCCCAGTCCCTTGCGCTGGCCCACGGTGAAGTTGAAGATGCCCTCGTGATGGCCCAGCACCTCACCGGTGGAAGCCACCAGCTCTCCGGCTGTCTCCGGCAGGCGCTCGCCCTGCTCCTCGAGATACGCGGTGAGGAACTGCTTGTAATCGCCGCCGGGGATAAAGCAAATCTCCTGCGAATCGGGCTTCTCAGCCAGGGCCAGCCCGTGCTGGCGGGCAACCTCCCGCACCTCGGGCTTGGTCATGTGGCCGAGAGGAAAGAGGGTGCGCGCAAGCTGCTCCTGGGTGAGGCCAAAGAGGAAGTAGGTCTGATCCTTGGCGAGGTCGGCGGGGCGCTTCAGAATCCATCGGCCGCGCTGAGGGTCGAACTCGTTGACCGCGTAGTGGCCGGTGGCAATGCTCTCGGCGCCGATGGAGCGCGCGGTCTTGAGCAACTGGTCGAACTTCAGATGGTTATTGCAGAGCGAACAGGGGATGGGCGTACGACCAGCCAGATATTCCGCAACAAAGGGCCGCACCACATCTTGCTCGAAGCGCTCCTGCTGGCTGACTACGTAGTAGGGAATGCCCAAGTGCTCGGCCACGCGACGGGCGTCGTAGACATCGTCGAGCGAGCAGCAGCGGCCGGCCTTGGGGGCGTCGGGGATGCCGTTGCGGCCAGCCAGCCGGTTCTGGTCCCAAAGCTGGAGGGTCAGGCCGACGACGGCGTCACCGCTATGGGCAAGCATCGCCGCAACCGTCGAGGAGTCGACGCCTCCGGACATGGCTACGGCAATGGTTGTGGCTTCGGTCATTCTTCTCTCTTGGTTAGATGTGGCTCAGACGAAAAGAGCGCAGGGAGTAGGAGCTGTTCTGCCCTGTGCTCCTGAGAGAGCCCCAATGGCTGCAACCGCATTGGTGCGGTGAATCCGAAGTCAGTCGAAGAACAACTACAGATCTTTCGACTACGTTTGGCCAAAAAGCCGGCCAAACTACGCTCAAGATGACAGTGCAATTGTGATGCGAACTTCAGACTCAGCACATTAGAGAGCAATTACGAAGAATCCCTTATCCCGCCGTTCCTGCCACCACCGGAGAAAGCTCGCGGAGATGCTCGACGGCCTCCGGAACGACTTGCAAAACGTAGTCCACGTCGGCCTCGGTCACCGTTTTGAGCAGGCTGAAACGGAGGCTGGCGCGGGCGCGGGTCTTGTCCAACCCCATAGCCATCAACACATGGCTGGGCTCGGTGGCTCCGGAGTGGCAGGCCGAACCGCCGGAAACAGCGATTCCCTTCAAGTCGAGCGCGATTACCAGCGCCTCGCCCTCCAGGTGGTCGAGCCAAATGTTGGTGGTGTTGGCCACGCGCGGAACCGCCCGATCGCCGTCCCAGGCTCCGTTGAGGCCGGTGCCGAAGCTGCGCAGAATTCCCGCTTCCAGCCGGTCGCGCAACCGGGCCACCCGGTCCATGGTTCCATCTTCCAGCGAGCCCATGGCCAGTTCCGCGGCTTTGGCCATTCCCACGATGCCGGGCACATTCAAGGTGCCGGCGCGATGGCGGCGCTCGTGGCTTCCGCCCACCATGAGCGACTCCAGAGGCGTTCCCCGGCGAACAAAGAGAGCCCCGACGCCCTTAGGACCGTGCATCTTGTGGGCGCTGATGGAGAGCAGGTGGCAGCCGAAGCGGCGCACGTCGAACTTCACCTTGCCCGCGCCTTGCACCGCGTCAATATGAAAGAAAACGCCCGCGTCGGCGGCGATTCTGCCGATCTCCTCCACTGGTTGGAGGACCCCAGTCTCGTTGTTGGCCAGCATTACGCTGATCAGCCGCGTTTCAGGACGGATTGCCCGTCGAATCTCGACCGGGTCGATCAGGCCGCTCGGCTGGGGCTCGATGAAGGTCGTTTCCACGCCCCGCTCGGCCAGGAGTCGCGCCGGCTGCAGGACTGCAGAGTGCTCGATCGACGTGGTGATGAAGTGGTCGCCAGGCCGCAGCAGGCCGAAGAGCGCCGTGTTGTCGCCCTCCGTGCCGCCGGAGTTGAAAACCACCTCGGCCTCATGGCAGTTGAAGAACTCCGCCATGGTTTGGCGCGCATGGTCCACGGCCGTGTGGGCCTGCTGGCCGTTCAGGTGGATCGAGGAGGGGTTGCCGAAACGTTCCATCCAATACGGACGCATTGCCTCCAGCACCTCCGGCAATAAGGGGGTTGTCGCATTGGCATCCATATAGATCCTGGGCATGGTTCGGGCTCCTCACCCTGAATTGTACGAGGAATCCGGTCTTTCCGGACGGCCGTTGGCAGCAAACGGAGAATTCACACGGTCCTACTGTCGAAATCCGGCGCTGGTCTGGTAAGTTTTCTGCACGCGGCGGATGCCGCCAGAGGAGAACCCCATGCACATGCCAACACAGATCCCCGGTCGTATTCTGTGCTGTTGCCTGATGGCCGCAGCGTCCTCGTTTGCTCTCGCCCAAGCCCCTGCGCCAGCCAAACCGGCTGTGGGCAGCGTCGTGTCCCCCGCGCAAACCTATGAAAGCGTGCTCAGCACCATGGAAAAGCAATTCGTGGGTGCGGCCGAAGCCATGCCCGAAGACAAATTCAACTTTACGCCCGCGCCCACACTGGGGGAGTTCAAGGGCGTGCGCAGCTTCGGCGACCAGATCAAGCACGTGGCCGAAACCAACTGGTATTTCTTCCACGACCCTACCAAGCCCCTGGTGGACAATCGCGCCGATATTGAGAAGCTGAAGACCAAAGCCGAGATCGTGCAGGCGCTGAAGGACTCGTTCGTCCAGGCGCACGCCTATGTCGACTCCATCACTGCGGAAAACGCCTTCGTGGCGACCGAGCATGGCACGCGCGCGGGCATGGCGGCTTTCGGCACAGCCCACCTCATGGACCACTACGGACAGCTCGTGATCTATCTGCGCATGAACGGGATCGTTCCTCCAGCCAGCCGCAGCGGTATGTAGGTCTCTGTCCGGAAGTTATTGATCCGGCATGAAACGAATTCATGGTGCTTTCCCACCCATTCCGCACAAAACGCGGAGTGGATGGGGCACGGAGTTGCAGTGCTTTCATGCCGGATCAATAGGAACGGACGGCCCAGTCGAGATCTAAAAGGGCGCGGGATAAGTCGCACCATTCCTGGTGCAGCCTGCACGCAGATGGAGACGCGCCCTCTCAAAACCGCGGGACATTCCACCGCCGGAGCGGGCCTACTCGGCCCGTTTCCAGGACCTCTCCCAAAGCGCGCGGTCCAGAGCATGCAGGGAGGTGGGGCCGGGGAGATCGGGCTGCGGCTTCACCAGGCCGCGCTCGGCCAGGCGATACCTTTGCGCTTTTCTCACTCACCCACATGCCGGAGTGCCCCAGTATCGTGGCTGGAAAAAATAAGATTTGGCCAAGCGGCACGCAGACATTGGTGAGAGTAGGCTTTGATGAGTAGGAAACACGCGTTTCTCGCCTCCCAAATTATCAGGGGCATAGCCCCAGACGAGCACTAGTCAAGTACGCAACCGAACGACGGGGGCTTCCATGAACCGTCTCAAACAATGCGTTGCAAGCAATCGTCTCTATCCGAGCCATAACAAGAGCCGATATTCGTTCAGACCGGTGGAATATGCCGGTAGAGCCGTTTCTTTAAAGATCAAGCCGCACCGGCCATGGGCGACCAAAATTACTTTTGTCGAAGACTTTACACTGGAACATTCTCTCCTTGGTTTGCAAGTATCTTCGAACGAGATTTCAAGCAGTTTCTAAACCACGACCGCATGCAAGTTGCGGTTGGTCCGGCAGAATACCGGGGAGGTATAGATATGGATTGTCCAATTTGCAGATGCCTGGAACAGGGTTATGAGGCAGGGCTCAGCGAGTACGTAAGTGCTCGCTCCTCAGTATGTTTTCGATTATCCACGAAGTTTGCGGCGCAGAAAAATGTCGATATGGAGCGCGCCAAGTACGCACTGGAAGAGCACCAGCTTCAGTGTGACTCGGCCATCAAACTGCTGGCACTTTTGCCGAAGCGGGATGTTCCAAAAGGCTTGATGGTGGGTGCTCCACCCGTGTTCCTGCCTCGTCTATCCCAGCGCCATGTTGGCGTGCATCATCTTTGATCCGTCTTTGCTTTTGACGGACGGGGAAGGCCGATAACATATTACTTATCAACGACTTGCATGGGCGCTAAATATCGATACGAACTATTGATCCGGCATGAAACAAACTCATGGTGCTTTCCCACCCATTCCGCACAAAACGCGGAATGGATGGGGCACAGAGTCGCAGTGCTTTCATGCCGGATCAATAAGCAGGCACAGAGTTAGCCAAGGAAGTTAACTCGATCTTCTCTGAGGCGAGACGGCTCTGCCGGTTCTTGTAACTGGCCGTGATGAACTCGCGGAAGAGAGGGTGGGGCTCCAGGGGCTTGGACTTGAACTCGGGGTGGAACTGGCAGCCAAGGAAGTAGGGATGGCCGGGAAGTTCGACGATTTCCACATAAGTCGCGTCCGGGGTGGTGCCGCTGATGCGCAGACCGGCGCCGGTCAAGAGCGCTTCGTACTCACGATTGAACTCATAACGGTGGCGGTGGCGCTCGCTGATTTCCTTGGCGCCGCCGTAGGCCTTTGATGCAAGCGAGCCTTCCTGTAGAACGCAGTCCCAGGCGCCCAGGCGCATGGTGCCGCCCATCTCTTCGACGCCCAGCAACTCGCGCAGCTTGTAGATGATGCGGTTCGGACTGGCGGCGTTGAATTCGCTGGAATTGGCGTCTGTGAGGCCGCAGACATTGCGGGCAAATTCGATGCACGCGGTCTGCATGCCGAGACAGATGCCGAAGTAGGGGACCTGCTTCTCGCGCGCGTAGCGAATCGCGTTCAACATGCCCTCGATACCGCGCTTGCCGAAGCCTCCGGGGACGAGAATGCCGTCGAACCCCTCCAACTGCGACTCATAACTTCTATCTTCAGGAGTCTTGGTCTCGAGATTTTCGGCTTCGACCCACTTGACTCTTAGCTTGAGATTCTGCGAGATAGCTCCGTGGGTAAGAGCTTCTTTCAGGGACTTGTAACTGTCTTCATACTCCACATACTTGCCGACGATGCCGATGACGACTTCGTCCTTGGGGTGATGGACACGCTCGATCAGGGCTTTCCACTGGGTAAGGTCGGCTTCCGGCGCTCCGATGCGCAGGTACTTGAGGACCAGAGCATCCACACCTTCCTCGGCAAAACCGAGGGGCACTTCGTAGATGGAAGGCACGGTCAGGGCGCCGATGACGGCCGGCTCCTCGACGTTGCAGAAGGCGGCGATTTTCTGCTTCATCTCGCGGCCGAGGGGACGGTCGGAGCGGCAGAGAAGAATGTCAGCCTGGATGCCGATGCCGAGCAGTTCCTTAACGGAGTGCTGGGTGGGCTTGGTCTTGAGTTCCTGGGCGGCTGCGATCCAAGGCACAAGTGTGAGGTGGACGAAGAGAGTGTTGTCGCGCCCAAGTTCCTGGCGCATCTGGCGGATAGCCTCGAGGAAGGGCAGCGACTCGATGTCACCGACCGTTCCGCCGATTTCGACGATGGTCACGTCTGCGCCGTTGGCGGCCACCTTGCGCATGGCGGCCTTGATCTCGTTGGTGACGTGGGGAATGACCTGGACGGTCTTGCCCAGGTAGTCGCCGCGGCGCTCTTTGAGGATGATCTGCTCGTAGATGCGGCCGGTGGTGAGATTGTTGTCGCGGGAGAGGGGGGCGTGGGTGAAGCGCTCGTAGTGGCCCAGGTCGAGGTCGGTTTCCGCGCCGTCGTCGGTGACAAAGACCTCACCGTGCTGGAAGGGCGACATGGTGCCCGGATCTACGTTCAGGTAAGGGTCGAACTTCATCATGTTGATGCGCAGGCCGCGGCTTTCAAGCAGGCAGCCGATGGAGGCAGCCGCGAGACCTTTACCTAAACTGGACACAACTCCGCCCGTCACAAAGACATACTTTGCCGACATCTATGCAACCTCATATGAGAACTGTTTGGATTGGACGTACCAGGTGGGCACAATCAAGTATGTCAGAATTGGCAACGCGATGGAAGCGAAAAAACGGGACAGCAGTGGAAATTCGCCCTCTTATGACGAGCTATTCATCATAGATTCAACACGTTATGAAAATGGGATCTGGTGCCGATCAAGTAGGCTGGGCGTACTCTGAAGCGTGGATTCCGGCGGCTTGCAGGCAGCGACGAAGAGCCCTTGCCTGATTGAGGCAACGCGTCCTAGGATGCTCGGTGAAGGAGCCGGACCATGAAGAGAACGGCTACGGAACGGCGTACGTTGGGCCGGGGTGGCCCCGAAGTCTCTCCCCTGGCGCTGGGGTGCATGGGGATGAGCGGGGTGTACGGGACGACGGACGAAGCGGAGAGCCTGGCGACTATCCATGCAGCCATCGACGCGGGAATCAATCTGCTGGATACGGGCGATTTCTACGGGATGGGCTCGAACGAGTTGCTACTGGGGCTGGCGCTGCGCTTCGTGAGGGAGAAAGTGATTCTCTCAGTCAAGTTTGGCGCACAGCGGGCGCCCAGCGGGGCCTGGTTGGGGTACGACGCGCGGCCCAACGCCGTGAAGGCCGCCCTGGCCTACTCGCTGAAGCGGCTGGGAACGGACCACATCGACATCTACCGGCCGGCGCGGCTGGACCCCAACGTTCCTATCGAAGAGACGATCGGCGCAATTGCCGAAATGGTGAAGACCGGGTACGTGCGGTACATCGGACTGTCGGAAGTGGGCCCGGAGACGATCCGGCGCGCGGCGGCGGTGCATCCCATCGTGGACTTGCAGATTGAATATTCCGTCGTGAGCCGCGGTCCGGAGGAGAATATCTTCCCCTTGTTGGAAGATCTGGGAATGGGCGCGACGACCTACGGCACGCTGTCGCGGGGACTGCTAACCGGCTCGCAGCCCGCCGAGAACGGGGATTTCCGCGCCTTCCTGCCGCGATTCAAGGGGCAAAACCTGGCGTTGAACCGGACTCTGGTGAAGAAACTCGCGGAACTGGCTCACGCCAAGGGAGTGAGGCCGGCGCAGTTGGCGATTGCCTGGGTGCTGGCCAAGGGCAGCTTCATCGTACCGGTGATTGGCGCTCGGACGCGGGCACAACTGACGGAGAGCCTGGGCGCGCTGCACTTGGAACTGAGCGCCGAAGAACTGGCGGAGATCGAGATGCTGGTTCCTGCCGAGGCTGTGGCCGGCACGCGCTACGATGCGGGGCAGATGAAGATGCTGGACAGCGAGAGGTAGGTCACGCGGAGTTCCCTGGACAAGATGAAGGAACCGGTTGAGGGTCGAGGTATCCCACCCTTCGCCAGAACGAAGCGCTGGATTGATGGCATAAGGAAGAAGGCTTCAGCGAAGATCGAGGAGCGAGTGGAATAGAGGACCACGAGCTCGAAGATCGGAGAAGCCTTCGATGAAGATTGTAGGATGCGATTTCCATCCGCGGTGGCAGCAAATTGCGGTTTTCGACACGGAAACCGGAGAAGTGGAAGAGTTGAAGCTCACCAACGGGGACGGGCAGGCGGAGCGGTTTTACCGTGAGCTTGCCGTACCTGCGTTGGTCGGGGTGGAGGCCTGCGGCAACAGCCAGTGGTTTCTGGACCTTCTGGCCGAGTTGGGGCACGAGGTGTGGGTGGGCGACGCGGCCCAGATTCGAGCCAGTTATGTGCGCAAGCAGAAGACCGACCGGCGCGATGCGGGGCATATTCTCAAGCTGCTGATGGAGCGGCGGTTTCCGCGCCTGTGGCAGCCCTCGGCCGGAGAGCGCGACGTGCGGCAGTTGTTAATCCACCGGCACAGATTGGTGGAGATCCGCACGCGGGTCAAGAACGGCTTGCAGCATTTGGCGCTGAATCGGGGCGTGCAGAAGCAGCGGGCGCTGTGGAGCGGCAAGGGCCGAGCCGCTTTGGAAAAGCTTGCCCTGGACGGTTGGGCTGGTCGCCAGCGCGAAGATCTGCTGGCGTTGTTAGCCGCGCTCGACGAGCAGGTCGGCGCATTGGACGCGGCGATACTGGAGGCAGCCAAGGACGATGCGCGGGCGCGGTTGCTGATGAGCCAGCCAGGGGTGGGACCGATCACCGCGCTGGCCTTCGCGGTGACCATCGGCGAGGTGAGCCGGTTTGCCTCGAGCGGACAGGTGGCCAGCTATCTGGGCCTGATTCCGCGCGAACACAGCTCGGGCGGCCATCAGCGGCTGGGATCGATCAGCAAGCAGGGCAATTGTTTTATGCGCCAGTTGCTGGTGGAGGCGGTGCAGACAACTTGCCGGCTGGACGAGGGATTTCGCAAGCAGTATCAGGCGCGCTGCCACCACAAGGCCAAGGGTGTGGCCAAGGTGGCGGCGGCCAGGAAGTTAGCAGT